>Ga0335084_10007470_pt1 | contig 10868 bp, 8 predicted proteins | sample Lox_Sample_44_FD_206721 | JGI IMG/M metagenome (GOLD analysis project Ga0335084, IMG submission 206721) | Soil microbial communities from Loxahatchee National Wildlife Refuge, Florida, United States - Lox_Sample_4.4 | ecosystem: Environmental > Terrestrial > Soil > Wetlands | place: USA: Florida...
CCGCCCGGGACGGATGAACGGGCGGACCTCCGAAAATATCTTCTCGGTCGCGGCGATCGCCCGTTTCATCCGCTCAAGCTCGGAGGGGGTTTTGCGCTGGCGGAGGGCACCGATGATCTGGTCCGCCTGGAGAAGCCTGTCCGCGAGGCCGATGTCAGAGAGGATCTGCCGGAGCGTCAGATACATCCCGTGCGTCAGTCCGTCACAGATCTCGCTCTCCTGTGAGTAGTTCACGGCAATCCTGCCGGGCCGCAGGCTGCGGAGGTAATCCTGGAGGGGGTTCCTGATGCCTTCGACAAACCCGATCACGTCGGAATACACACCGAGATCTTCGATACTTTTCTTGTCGTACTGGCCGACGATCGCACATGTCTTCCCGCTGCGCGTGATAATCAGAGCGCTGTGCCACGTCAGATCCCCCTCCACCAGGAAGGGGAGCGTCGGGTCGCCGTTGAGGGCCGTCTCGCGGGTAAACGTAAGCCAGCAGTCGGTGTCGAACTCGTTGAGTATGGCGACGGCCTGCCGGATCTTCTCTTGAATGAGGGATGTCATGTTTACGCCGATGTGTGTTCGGTGCGCGCGATGATCTCGTCCTGGAGGGCGCGGCCGAGATCGCAGAAATAGTCGCTGTATCCCGCCACCCGGACGATGAGGTCGCGGTGGTCTCCGGGGTGCACCTGCGCATCCCGCAGCGTCGCGGCGTCCACGACGTTGAACTGGATGTGGTGCCCCCCCATCGAGAAATACGACCGTATGAGTGCGACAAGCGTGTCGACCCCCTTCTCACCCTCGAGGAGACTCGGTGTGAATTTCTGGTTCAGAAGCGTCCCCCCCGTCCGGACATGATCCATTTTCGCGGCGGACATGAGGACCGCGGTGGGACCATGGCGGTCGGCGCCCTGCACAGGCGAAATCCCTTCCGACACCGGGGTCCACGCTCTTCTCCCGTCCGGAGTTGCGCCGGTAACCGCGCCGAAATAGATATGGCACGTCGTGGGGAGAAGATTGATCCGGTACGTCCCTCCCCGCGCGTTGGGCCGGCCGTCGATGGCCCTGAAATACAGTTCAAACAGGGACCGCATGACCGCATCCGCCCCGTCGTCGTCGTTCCCGTACCGGGGGGTCCTGTTCACGAGGAGAAGGCGTGTCTTTTCATAGCCCTGGAAGTCGGCGGCGAGCACGCGGAGAAGGTCGGCCATACTCATCGTCCCCTCCCCGAATACGTGGTGGCGGATCGCCGAAAGACAGTCGGTCACGGTCCCGATCCCCACCCCCTGGATGTAGCTCGTGTTGTACCGCGCCCCGCCCGCGTTGTAATCGGTCCCCTTCGCGATGCAATCGTCGATAAGGAGGGAGAGGAACGGCACGGGGAGGTACTGGCCGTAGAGCCTTTCAATCACGTTGCTCCCGCGGATCTTCACGTCCACAAAGTGATTCACCTGCGTGCGGAACGCGTGCACGAATTCATCATACGTGTGGAACCCCGCGGCCTCGCCTGTCGCAGGCCCGATCTGTTTTCCCGTCCGCGGATCGCGCCCTGAGTTCAGCGTCAGCTCGAGTATCTTCGGGAGGTTGAAGTACCCGGTCAGTATGTATGCCTCCCTGCCGAATGCTCCCGTCTCGACGCAGCCGCTGGTCCCCCCCTGGCGCGCGTCTTCCAGACTCTTCCCCTGCCTGAGCATCTCCTCCACGACCGTATCGGCGTTGAAAACCGACGGCTGTCCCCACCCCTTCCGGATGATCCGGGCCGCAGCTTGGACGAACGCGTCGGGGTTCTTCCTGCTGAGCTGTATGTTGGAGCTGGGCTGCACCAGGCGCATCTCGTCGATCACTTCCAGGACGAGATAGGTCACCTCGTTGACCCCGTCTTCCCCTGCCGGGGTGAGGCCGCCGCTGTTGATGTTGGCAAAGTCGGTGTACGTTGAACTTTCCTCTGCAGTCACGCCGACCTTGGGGGGAGCGGGCTGATTGTTGAACTTAATCCAGAAGCATTCGAGCAGCTCCTTTGCCTCATCGCGCGAGAGCGTCCCCTCCGCACAGTCCTTCCGGTAGAAGGGGAGCAGATGCTGGTCCAGCCTCCCCGGATTGAATGCATCCCACGGGTTGAGCTCGGTGATGACGCCAAGATGGACAAACCAGTACGCCTGGAGGGCTTCCCGGAATGATTCCGGCGGATGGGCGGGGACATGCCGGCAGATGCGGGCGATCTCGGCAAGCTCGAATTTCCGCTTCCCGTCTCCGGCGCACAGCGCAAGTTCTTCCGCCTTCTCCGCGTACCTGCGGGCAAGCGTGATCACGGCGTCCGCGCAGATCCCCATCGCCGTGAGCTCGCTGCGTTTCGCTTCGGCCTCCGGGTCCGCATTTCCCCGGAGGGCCTCCAGCGCCGATGCGACATCCGCCTTCAGCCCGAGCAGGCCCCTGGCGTACAGCTTCCCGCCGAGGACGGTGTGCCCGGGGGCCCGCTGTTCCATAAACTCCGTGAATATCCCCGCCTCGTACGCATCCTTCCACTCTCCGTCCATCACCGCAAATATTCTCTCGCGCATCGTCTTCCCCTTCCAGAAGGGGATGATGCGATCCCGGTACACCTGCTTCGTCTCCTCGCTCACGCGAAAGGAGATTTTCTCCCTCGTGTCCAGGACGGCCAGATCCTCAAGGCTGTGACAGCAGAGCTCGGGATATGTCGATGTTGCCTTTGGTGCCGGGCCCCTCTCCCCGACGAGAAGCTCCCCCGCGTTGATGACGACCGTCTGCCTTTCCATCAGCGTACGGAAGGCGTGGGCGCGCCGGAGCGGCGGTGGAAGCGCCCCCGAACTCATTGCTGATTCCGTCACAAGGAGTCCCCTCTCGTGCGATATGGCAGGGACCGCCTCGCAACTCTGCTGTCGAAGCAGACGGACTCGTTCAGTCATTTTCCTCTCCTCCTATGCTGACAACTCACCCGTATCTGTCCGGCCGGAGCAGGTGGAGATCGATCGAGGGGATCCGGCCGTGCACAATCTCCGCGACGAGTTTTCCCGTGATCGGCGCGAGCGATATCCCCACCATGGCATGCCCCGTCGCCGCGATCAGGTTGTCAAATTTCCGGAACCTCCCGATGAACGGGAGCCCGTCCGGCGAGCAGGGACGGAGCCCGGCCCATATCTCCCCCTGCTGAAGCTGTGCGGGATCCAGTCCGCCAAGATAGGGCGGGACGGAGCCCAGGAGCGCACGCACGCGGCGGAGGTTGACAGAACTGTCGAGACCGGCAAGCTCCATCGTTCCCGAGAACCTGAGCCGGTCTCCCATCGGCGTCACGGCCACGCGCGCTTCTTCAAGAAGCATGGGAATCCTCGGCCTGACCGGTGAATTCCTTACCGTCACGCTGTATCCCTTTCCGGGTTGCATCGGTATCCGCACACGGAGCGACCGGACGATCAGGGGGGACCAGGATCCGCCGGCGAGCACAAATTCGTCTGCGGCAAATGTCCCTCCCGTCGTCGTGACCGCAGTGATCCCGAGAGGGCGGGTCACGAAGCCTGTGACACGCGAGGAGCCGACAAACCGCACGCCCTGCGCGATCAGGCGTTCACGGAGGCGGTCGACAAAAAGGGCCGGCGTCAGATGAGCGTCGCCCGGGTAGTGGACGCCCCCCGTCGCGTTGAATATTACGCCGGGTTCGAGCTCTTCCATCTGAGCCCTGTCCAGCACGTTCGCCTCGATGCCGATCTTCGAAGCCTGAGAGGCCATCTTCACCGAGTTTTCCCGGCCGTGTCCGGTCCTGAAGAGCATCAAGAGGCCGTTTCTCTCGAATTCAAAATCCATCCCCCGCAGTGCCGAGAGTTCTTCGTAGAGCGCAAGGCTGGCGAAGCTCATGTCGCGGAGGAGAATCATCGCCCGCTCGGTCCATCCGGCGGTCGATGCACGGGCGAACTGCCAGAGCCATGTGAGCAGGTCCGGATCGAGCCGGGGCCTGATGTAAAACGGGCTGTCCGGACGGAGCATCCACCTGAGCCCGAGCATCACCATCCCGGGAGCGGCCAGGGGGACAAAGTGGCTCGGGACGATGAGACCGGCATTGTGCAGCGACGCCCCCTCGCCGATTTCTCCGCGCTCGACGATTGTGACGTCGCACCCGCTCGTCAGCAGGAAATGCGCCGAGCACAACCCCACCGCGCCTCCGCCGATCACTATGACGTGTTTCATCAGAGCACCTGGAAACCCCTCGCAAACGGATCATCCCCGTCGTCGATGATGATGGTGTTGAATCCCGTGATCTTCGCCCAGCCTTCGATGCTCGGGACAATCGCCTGTTTTCCTCCCACGCTCGACTGCCGCTCGACTCTCCCCCTGAATATGCTGCCGATGATGCTCTCGTGAATGAACTCGTCCCCCGTCCTGAGCTTCCCCCGCGCGGCCCACTGCGCCATGCGGGCCGATGTCCCCGTTCCGCAGGGAGAGCGGTCGATCGCTTTCTCGCCGTAGAAAACAGCGTTCCTCCCGTCGGCGCCTTTCGCGCGCGGCGCTCCCGTCCACATGATATGGGTCAGGCCCCGTATCGTGGGATTCTCCGGATGGACGAACGAGTGAGCGCCGTTCACGGACCGGCGGATCTGCGGGCTGAGGCGGAGTATCTCCGCCGCCCCGAGCGCCTCGATGCCGGCATAATGTTCCTGCGGGTCAATGATCCCGTAGAAGTTCCCCCCGTAGGCGACATCCAGTGTCAGCTCCCCGAGACCGGGGACTTCGCACCGGATCCCCTCCCGTTCCAGAAATGACGGGACATTGACAATCCGGACTGATTTCACCTTTCCGCCTTCCATGACGTATGTCGCTTCGACGGTCCCGGCGGGAACTTCGAGCCGGAGAAGCCCCGGCGTATGCGGAACCACGAGCCCGTGCTCGAGAACCACCGTGACGGTGCCGATCGTACCGTGCCCGCACATCGGCAGGCAGCCGCTCGTTTCAATGAACAGGAGCCCCGCATCATTGGCGGGGTCGGCGGGAGGATAGAGCATGCTTCCCGACATCATGTCGTGTCCCCGGGGCTCATACATAAGCCCGGTCCTGATCCAGTCGAATTCGGACAGGAAATGCTGCCGTCGCTCGCTCATGCTGCTTCCCTCGAGGCGGGGGGCGCCGCCGGCCACAACACGCACCGGGTTGCCGCAGGTGTGTGCATCGATGCAGAAAAATGTGTGACGGGCCATTTCCTTCCGCTCCTCAGGCGATATCGAGCGCTGATCTGGCGAATTCCTCGAGGTAGTCGACCAGGGCGTCGGAAGCCGCTCCTGCGGCATCCTCGTCGGCGGCGGCCACCGCGTGCATCATGGCGGCGTGAAGCTCGGCAGCACGCTTCAGGTCTCCGTTGTGCCGGTAGAGATACCAGAACCGGCGGCAGTGCGCATGCAGGGGGACGGATGCCTGGAGGGCAAATGCGCTGCGTGAGGCGGATTCGACAAGCCGGTCAAAGCAGGTGTCCAGGCGCATGAACTCGGACATGTCGCCCCGTTCGGCCGCAACGCTCATCGCTTTCGCGGTCTGCGCCAGCGCCTTCCGCTGATCCGGGGTCGCCCGCCTCGCCGCTTTGGTCGCCACAAGCCTGTCGAGAACCCGGCGCGTCTCGAGCAGGGCGAGATAATCCACGATATTGATGTCACTCACCACGACGCCGCGGCGCGGCAGCGTTGTGGCAAGCCGCTGCGCCTGCAGGCGCTGCAGGGCCTCGCGCAGCGGGGTCCGTCCGATCCTGACCTTCCGGCTCAGATCCGCTTCTGAAAAGACGCTTCCCGGCGGGAGGTCTAGCGTCACGATCATTTCTTCGAGGCGCATGTACGCCTCGTCGGCAAGACTCATCTTCCCGGCCGTGCGCTTCGCGCCGCCGTGTGTCTGTGCTTTACGCACCGTGTCGACATGCATAGTCTGCTCCTGGACCGGGCCTGCTTTCCTTACGGGGCGGTGTAGCAGGTTTTCACCGTCGTATAAAAGTCTACGGCGTACCTCCCCTGCTCGCGCGTACCGTAGCTTGACCCCTTTTTTCCGCCGAACGGAACATGGTAGTCCACCCCCGCCGTGGGGAGATTCACCATCACCATGCCTGCCTGGGAATTCCTCCTGAAATGGCTTGCGTGCTTCAACGATGTTGTGCATATCCCCGCACAGAGACCGAACGGGGTGTCGTTGGCCACCGCCAGGGCCTCCTCGTAGTCCCGGACGCGGAGTATCCCCGCGACCGGTCCGAACACCTCTTCCCTGTTGAGCCGCATCGTGTTCGTCGTGTCGGTGAACAGCGCCGGCGCAAGGTAGAACCCTTCTTTGCTCCTGCGCAGCCTCTCTCCTCCAAAGGCGAGCGTTCCGCCTTCGGCCTTTCCCAGGGCGATGTAACGCTGGTCTTTTTCAAGCTGCGCTTCATCCACGACGGGACCTATATCCGTCCCGCCGGCCAGAGCGTCATCCACTTTCAGCGAAGCGAGCCTTTCCGTCATGGCGCGGAGGAACCGCTCATGGATGCCGGAGGTCACGATAATCCGGCTCGAGGCGGTACACCTCTGGCCGGTGGAAAAAAAGGCCCCGTTGACCGCGGCAGTGACAGCAACCGATAGTTCCGCATCGTCGAGAACGACAAGCGGGTTTTTCCCTCCCATCTCGAGCTGGACACGCGCAAGGCGTGAGGCGCACTGCGCGGCAACCTGCGTTCCCACCTGCACCGATCCGGTAAAGCTTACACCCGAGACATCGGGGTTCGTCACCAGGGCCTCGCCGATGACACTCCCTTTTCCTGTGACAAGGTTGAAGGCCCCGGGGGGGAGACCGGACCGGGAGATGATCTCGGCCATCGCCCAGGCGGTCCCCGGGACGAGTTCCGCAGGCTTCAGCACCACCGCGTTGCCGAAGGCAAGCGCGGGCGCGGTTTTCCACGCAGGGATCGCCGCCGGGAAATTCCAGGGCGTGATCAGTCCGACGACTCCCAGCGGCTCGCGCATCGTGTCGATCTCGATCCCGGGTCGGACGGAGCTGATGTGCTCGCCCGCCGTCCGGAGGGCTTCGCCCGCAAAAAACTTGAATATGGCACCCGCCCGGCTTACTTCCCCCACGGACTCGGGAAGGGTCTTCCCTTCCTCGCGCGCCAGGAGAGTCCCCAGCTCGTCCTTCCTCGCCAGTATTTCCGTGCCGATGAAATCGAGGACATCAAAGCGCTTCTGCGGCGTGCTCGATGCCCAGAGGGGGGCGGCCGCTTTCGCCGCCGCGACAGCGGCCGCCACATGCGAGGCGTCGCCCTGTGCGTAGCGGCCGACAATGTCGCCTGTGTCGGAGGGGTTGACGTCGTCTGCCGCCTGTGACCCGGCCGGCCACTCCCCGCCGATGAACAATCCGTGTACGCCATGCGACGATGATGTCATAATCATATCCCGGGAAGTGCAGGCCGCGTCTCAAGCGCCCTGGCGATCGTTTCCTCGACCCGGGCTCGCTCCTCCCCCGCCAGGGGGAGTCTCGGGGGACGGACCCGTTCGTTCCCGCCGTCGGCCTTCAGCTCGGCGAGCTTTATGTTCTGGACGAATTTCGTCGAGACGTCGAGGTGGAGGAGAGGCATGAACCAGCGGTAGAGCGCAAGGGCTTCTTCTATGCGGCGGGATTTCACGAGCCTGTACAGGGCCACCGTTTCACGGGGAAAGGCGCAGACCAGTCCCGCCACCCACCCTGCGGCGCCGAGGAGGAGGCTCTCCAGCGCAATATCGTCGACGCCGGTGAACAGGGCATACCGGTCGCCAACGAGGTTCCTGATATCCGAAATCCGCCGGACATCGTCGGAGGATTCCTTGATCGCCACAAATTTCGGTTCGTCCGCGAGCCGGGCGAACATCGCGGGTGTGATGTCCACCCGGTACGAGACGGGGTTATTGTACAGCATGACGGGCCTCTCGGACGCCCGTGCGACCGTCCGGAGGTACGTTTCGGTTTCCCTTTCATCCGAGACATACTGCATGGGAGGCAGAAGCATGAACCCCTCCGCTCCCTGCAGCATCGCTTTTTTCACGAATTCGCACGCCGCCGCCGTTGACGTTTCGGCCACGCAGGCGATGACGGGGACTTTCCCCCTGCAGGCCGAGGCGGCCGCGCGAACCACCTCCTGTTTTTCTGATCCGCTCAGGGCGCCGTTTTCACCGAGCGACCCCAGGACAATAATGCCGTTGACTCCGGCCCCGATCTGGCGGGCGATGTGCGCTTCCATCGAAGGGAGATCGAGATTTCCTCCGTCGCCGAATTTTGTCGTCAGCGCGGTATAGACCCCTGCCCAGTGCGTTGCCACCTGTGTACGCCCTCCCCGTGATGCCCCGTTAGAGTAAAGAGATATATCTCTAATATATCACCGGGGATTCTCCCAGTCAAGGTGAATTTCATTGAAGTTCACACAAAAAAACACGATTATGAGGAGCTTCACTATCGGGGGACACCGTGCGACGCTTCCGCCTGACGATGCTTCTTGCTGTCGTTTCCATGACACTGCTCCGCGCAGAGAATAAATTCACCCTTTCCGCGGGGGCAGGTCCCGCATTCCCCGTCCGGGGGCTCAAGAAGATGGTCGGGACCGGCTACGGGGCGGGAGGATCGATCGGTCTTCAACTCAACGACAACATATGCATCGTGGCGCGCGGAGGATACTACCGCTGGCAGTTCGACAGCGAAAAAATCAACGCATCGATCGCGGCCAGCGGCGGAACTGCCGGCTTTGACGTCAGCGGTCCGTTTGTGGCGATCCCGCTCCTGATCGGGGGGGACGTGACGTTCGACGGGGCCGCGGTGCGGCCGTACATCGGACTGTCGGGCGGCGTCTGTCTTCTGCGGTGGCGGATCGCCGGGAGCACCCCGGGTGCGGGTTCTGCCGGCGAACGTTCCAGTTCGTGGACCGAGCCGGCGATGAGCGCGGATGCGGGGCTGAAGGTCGTCCTCTCCAGGACCATGTCGCTCGACATCGGAGCGGTCTACATCGCGTTCTCAAACGCGGACAACAGGAGCGAGCCCTCGGGATTCCTCGGGACAAAGATCACCGGGACGAACACTGCGACATTCATCGGAGTCCTGGCGGGTCTGCACGTGGCGTTTTAGAAAGATCTGCCGCTTACTCGACGGTCTTCTTCCTGTTGGCCAGGTAAAAAATCACTCCCGAGACGAGTATGACCGCCCCCCACCAGACCCCCGGATGGAGGTCCGCCAGCACGGTCTTCTGGACGGGGGGATTCCAGAGATCGTACATGCCGGAGGCAAAGACGACGGCACCGGTCGCAGTCAGAAACAGGCCGACAAAATACCAGATGGGTTTCATCGCGCGCTCCCCTTACCAGAAGTACACATTGAGTATGACAAGCACGATCACGGAGAGGATCGCGTAGAATTCCGGCCGCTTCATAAACGGCACCCCGTCCCTGGCGGTCTCCGCCGTGAGTCCCTTCACCAGTCCCACCAGTTCCTCCTTCGGCTTCTTCTTCGTAAACAGGCTTATCAGTATCGTCATCGAAAAACAGACGATCCACGCCCACCACGCGCGCCAGAAATTCACCGCCATGTCGCTCGCCGTTGACGACAGCGTGAGCCGGGCGGGGTCGATCCACTGGAACTTCACCCCGAGGAACATCGCGATCGATGTCCCCATCCCGGCCAGGAGACCCCAGAATGCTCCGGCCGGTGTAATCCAGACGATGAACATGCCGAGAAGCATTGTCGCAAACAGGGGCGCATTCACCCAGGAGAATATCGCCTGCATGTAATCCATGATGCTCGGAAAACTTTTCGCCCAGTAGGCGGTCCCGACGCTCAGGACCACGCCCGTCACCGTGGCGATCCGGCCGACCCACATGAGGTTGGCGTCGCTCGCGTTCTTGTTGATGATGGCCCTGTACACGTCATAGGTCCATACCGTGTTGAACGCGCTGATGTTCCCCGCCTGCCCCGCCATGAACCCCGCCAGGAGCGCCGACACTCCGAGTCCGACCAGCCCGTGGGGGTAGTACCGCATGATGAGGAGCGGGAGCGTGGAGTCGTAGTTGACCTGCCCTCCGTCCTGCAGGAGTGCGAACCCGCTCCCGGGGGTCTTTGCGAGTATGAGCGCGATGAGGCCGGTCAGCACGACGATCACGGGAACCGCCATTTTCGGAAATGACGCGATAATCGGCGTCATGCGCGCCGCGCGGAGATTCTTCGCCGAGAACGCCCGCTGGACAACAAGAAAGTCGGTGGTCCAGTAGCCGAAGGACAGGACGAACCCGAGCCCGAGAACGATTCCCGCCCAGGTGATCGCCATCCCGTTCCGGGAGGCGTCCCCGGATGTCGACCAGAGCGTCCCGAACGAGGCCGGAATGTTTCTGAGCACCTGGTCCACCCCTCCGATTTCGACGAGCCCGAGAATCGTGACAAGGAAGAGCCCGAACCAGATCAGGAAGAACTGTATGATCTCCGTGAAGATCGCGGACATCAGGCCGCTGAGAGTTACATAGAACGCGACGGTCGCCGCCGAGACCCACATGCTCACGGCCCAGTCCCAGCCGAGAAACGTCCGGAGAACCAGCGCCATGGCATACAGGTTGATGCCCGAGACCAGGAGCGTCATGACGCCGAATGCTATCCCGTTCAGAACCCGGGTCCTTTCATCGAACCTGAGTTTCAGGTACCCGGGAACGGAGTGGATCCTGCTGCTGTAGTAAAAAGGCATCATGTACAGGCCGAGGAAGAGCATCGCCGGAATCGCGCCCACCCAGTAGAAATGGGCGACGTACATTCCGTATTTGTATGTGTTCCCCGTCATCCCGAGAAGTTCCAGCGCCCCCAGGTTGGCCGAAAGGAACGCGATGCCGGCCACCCAGGCACTGTTCTTCCTCCCCGCCATGAAGTAGTCC
>Ga0335084_10007471_pt1 | contig 10868 bp, 7 predicted proteins | sample Lox_Sample_44_FD_206721 | JGI IMG/M metagenome (GOLD analysis project Ga0335084, IMG submission 206721) | Soil microbial communities from Loxahatchee National Wildlife Refuge, Florida, United States - Lox_Sample_4.4 | ecosystem: Environmental > Terrestrial > Soil > Wetlands | place: USA: Florida...
GAATGGGGACGTTGCTTCTTTTTTCGCCTTCTGACTCGCATAGATGCCTCCTCCCCGATTCACCGCTACATCCCGAGGAGGAGTCTTGGTTACCAATAACGTCACGTGACGCTTCGGCGACTCGCGCCCAGAAATCCATCATGAACGCTCAACTCCAAGGACAACGGGGTACGCATTGAGGTGCGCGGACTCACGCCTCATGCCCATGATGGCCCACAGCATAATATTCCCCCAATTTCCGTGGCAGGGGCCGCCCACAGATGACTCGGCATGGTGGCCAGAGGGGTTTCAAGGCGAGGCGAAGAGGCTCGGGGCAAAGGAGTCTGGCAGAAGTTCACGGCGTCCAGGAGCACCGCGTGGGATGACTCGAAGCATCTCACGCGGCCTTCAAGGAAATATCACTTAGAACCAACGTCCCCTGAAGTACTAAAGTCTAATGGTGGTGATTCTCAACTCTTTTCTACTCGATCCAGGTGAGATAGGTCGCCGGCAAGAAACCGGGTGACGTTGGCGACGCAGCTCTCCGCCATGCGCCGATTGGCCTCAAAGGTGTCCGAACCGATATGCGGGGTGAGGAGCACGCTGGGCAGGGTACGCAGGTCTCTGCCCTCGGTGACCGGCCGGTAGGGCTCGTGCTCGAACACATCGAGCGCCGCGCCGGCCAGGCGGCCCTCCGCCAGGGCATCGAAGAGGGCATCCTCATCCAGCACGCTGCCGCGCGCGGTGTTGACGACGAGGGCCGAGGGGCGCATCAGCGCGAGGCGCGCGGCGTTGACGAAGCGGCGAGTGGCGGGAAGCGCGGGCAGGTGGATGCTCAGCACGTCGCACGCGACCAGGACATCTTCGGCGCGGGTGGTGTACAGCTCCAACCCGTAGGCGGCCCGGATGTCGGCAAGAGTCTGCCCTTCCCGGCGTTCCAGCTCCGCCGTGGTGAGGGCGCCGGCCGCCAGCACGCGCATGGCGAGACCCGCGTGCGCCATCGCCGCCACGCGGCTTCCGATTCGCCCGAAACCGAGGATCCCGAGGCGCTTACCGTGCAACTCGATGCCCGTCTCTCCATCAAAGCGCCCGCCACGGAGCTGCACCGCGAGCCGGCAGACGTGCCGCGCCAGGGAGCCCATCAGCCAGATCGCATGCTCGGCCACGCTGATGTCAAGCGCACCCGGGGTGTTGCAGACCAAGATACCGTGATCGCGGGCTAACGCCTTGTCCACGCCGTCGTGCCCGACGCCGAACCGCGCAATGATTGCCCCGCGCTCGGCGGCGGCGTCCCCCAGGGCCCGGTAGAGGGGTCCGACGTACCGCGCCGGGCCGAGGATCACGGCCCGTGCGCGGTGCTCGTGCACGGCCCTCGCCAGCGCGGCCTCCTCCGGCCGGGCGGGAAGGATGCGCAAGCCGGGGGCTCCGGCGAACACCTCGCCCCCCTTGGCGTGCTCCAGTTCTGTGGCGAGAACCGTTTCAATCACGGTCGGGCCGGACCCCTCGCCGGCCTGGGGCTCCCGCGGTAGGCTGGGCTCTGTGCCCACGGGCCACACCCTCTACCCCGGCGAGCCATCCGTCGTCGGTCGGTTAATCGCACTGACTCCAGCGGCCTCCCCGTTTTTCGGGCTGGTCGGCGCTCGCGGCTGCACGTCCGAGGCCTGCGCGGGCTCCACGCGTGGTGGGGCCCGCCGAGTTGCAGACCCCGCCTCACGCGGGGCCGATGTCCCGTGGACTTCGGCAGGTTGATTGCCCTTCCCGCCGCCACGGTAGCTATGGGGGTGTACTGACCACTCCCCAGGTGCGAGTTGCGCCCGTTAGGAGACAGCGCCTTTCCCGGCGCGCCAAATCATCCGGGCTGACGCGAAGGACATGCTCCCTCTGTTGGCCTGCCGCCATCCTTCGTTCCTACACTCAAGACGAGGGGCACTTGCGGATGTCTCACCGAGACCATCACAGCGAGGGCTCGCCGAGGGAGCGAACCGATCTTACGGGATGTTCCCAGAAACGGCAAGGAGCGCTTCGGGCTCCCACGCCTGGAGATGATGCTGCGCTCGTACCCTTCGTTCGGCGAGACTGGCATTGATTGATATCGAACTTTTCGAGCAGCGTCCGTTTTGACGGGTGACGGTCAACTCGCCCTAAAGCGAAACTCTTGAGCCGCCAAGGCGCCCATAACGCCAGGGAGTCGGTGGCTCAGAGGCCCCGCACCGACCTGATCGCCGCGGCACCCCAGAGTGCGCTGGCGATTCGAACCCGAAATCGGCCCAGAGCAGCCTTGGCACCCCCGGTGGCGTCTTGGCGGTGAGAGGTTTTTCTCGGATTGGGGCTAGCCGTGCCGCTGCGGTATGACCGGCAGCAGGATGCAGGACGGGTGCGCCTGCGAGTGATGCACGGTCTGGCGGGCCTGCCGCATCTCGGTGTCGAGACCGGGATCGCGGCCGGTGTTCAGGTTCCGGTCGAACCGGGGAAAGTTGGACGAGGAGATCTCCAGCCGGATACGATGGCCCTTACGGAAGACGTTGCCGGTGACCCCGAGTTCGATCTCGTACGGGTAGACCTTGCCCGGTTCGAGCAGGCGGGGCGACCCGAAGCCCTCACGATAGCGCGCCCGCCGGATGCCGTCGCACAGGTTCATCGCATAGCCGGTGGGCGAAACGTCCACCAGTTTGGCGGTCCAGTCGGTGTCGCGGCCGTCGGTGGCGGCGTGGAGCACGACTGTGATCGGCCCCGTGACCTCTAGGTCCGCCTCCAGCGGGTCGCTCGTGTAGCAGAGCACGTCCGCGCGCATCTCCAGGCAGCGCTGGTCGTACGGCCCCCAGGGCACGATGTGGGGCGAACAGCAGTTGTTGCCGCCGCGGGTGGCCACCGGATAGCGCGGGTCGTAAATGTAGTGATCAGGATCCTCTGGCCCCGGCGCCGCGGGCGACAGGGCGCCGTCGCCGATCACCGTGTTGGCATGGCCGGCTGAATGCAGGTACCACTTTTGCCACTGCGTGCGCGCCAGGGGCCATTCCTCCTCGTCGCGCCACTCGTCCACACCCATGATGAACAGACGAAGCGGTGGCTCGGCGGCGATGCCGTTGTCGATGCCTTTGAGCCAGTAGTCCAGCCACCGCAGTTCCAGCGCTTCCAAGTCAACCAGCGAGTTGGCGCCGAAATCGACCTCGCCGGTCCGCGTCGACTGGCTCAGGGCATGAGGCCACGGCCCCATGATGAGCCGGCTCTGCCGGGCTTCGGGAGTGCGGCCGTGCAGCCGCAGGCCGTTGAAGTTGGCGAAGGTCTGGGACGCGTACAGATCGTACCACCCGCCCATGTTCAGCGCCGGGACGGCGATCTCGCTCCAGAGCTTCTCCCCATTGAACTCCTCCCAGTACTGGTCATACGCCGCGTGCCGCGTCCAATCCTTCCAGAACGCGAGACAGCGCCCTGCCTGTTCGTCGAGGGTGACCAGCGGCAGCGCCCGAAAGACCTCGGTCCAGTCGTGGAAGTCGATGTTCTGGCCGGTGCGCCCATTGGTGCGCATGCCCCAGGTCGCCATCACGTCGAGCTGGAATGCGCCGCCGGGGAAGACCAGACCGGTGTAGTAATCGCAGCAGATCACTCGGGGCGCGATGCACGTGAGGTAGCGGCTCCGGTGCGGTGCGCTCTGCCACTGCACGGCGCCAACGTAGGAGCCGCCGACCATGCCGATGCGGCCGTCGCTCCAATCCTGCCGGCCGATCCACTCCTGCGTGTCGAACCCGTCCGGCCCCTCGCGGAACGGGTAGTACTCGCCGCCGGAGTCCCAGCGGCCCCGGCAGTCCTGGATCGCACAGGCGTAGCCGTAGTTGGCCAGCCGGCGCCCTTTCTCTACCAGCGCCTCGGTGTTGTTGCTGTAGGGTGTGCGCATGAGGACCGCAGGAACTTTGCCCGCTGCCTGTGGCAGATAGAGATCCGTGGAGAGGGCCACGCCGTCCCGCGCCAGAACCGGGACGTCGAGGCGCATTTCGATGTCGTGGTTTGGCTGCATGGGCTGCCTCCTGGGGGCCGGGGTTCCGGCACGTCGATAAGGGAGTTCCGTTTCAGACATGCATGTCCCGGAACCTACCACGAACTGCCTGCTCTCCGCCAGGCAGGCGCGCTGGGCGACGCGAGCTGGGGGCCTCCCGGGCTGCGGGCAGAATCGCCCGGCGCTCCTCCGCACCCCCGCCACCCCCGCGCCTGGTGCAGTCGCTGGCCAGCGGGTCTGGCCGGAGAGCAATGGATATCAAGGGGAGGAGGTGCCCCCACCCTGCTTTCCGCGGCGTCCTCCGGCCCGGCACGCCGAAGACCTCGCCCATCGTGGTCGGAGGTTATCTGAGGTCCAACACATGCGGCCTGCTGCCCTGCGCCCACCCGACCGCGATCCGCCGACGGCCCATCGAACTGTTCGAGCTACGGCCCGTCTGACCAGCGTGGCAAGGCGGGGCGACATCAGACGGTGGGGGGGAGGCGATCGGGGACACTCGGCAACCAGGCAATCGGGAGACTTGGAAGCGACCGGCTGAGAGCGGGCTAACGCGAACGGCGGCGGCTTGATCGCTTGGTGCGGGCGGGCGGAGGCACTCGGGGGCTAGGCCTCCTCGTCCTCCTCGCGGAACTGCGCGAAGGTCGCCTTGTTGGCCGCCTTGCGGTAGGCCTCGCCGCCGGTGATGAGCTTGGCGTCCACCAGGTGGCGCAAGGCGTTGTCCAGACTCTGCATGCCGACCAGGGCGCCGGCCTGGATCACGCTGGCCAGGAGTTCGGTCTTCCCCTCCCGGATAATGTTGGCTGCGGCGGCGTTGTTCACCAGGACCTCGACGGCCGCAAGGCGCCCCTTCCCGTCCGCGCGCCGGACCAGCTGCTGCGAGACGACGCCGCACAGCGAGGTGGAGAGCATGCTCCGGATCAGCGGCTGCTCCCCTGCCGGGAAGACGTTGACCATGCGATCCACGGTCGTGGCCGCCCCGTTCGTGTGCAGGGTGGCGAGCACCAGGATGCCGGTCTCGGCCGCCGTGACCGCCAGGCCGATGGTTTCCAGATCGCGGAGCTCCCCCACCAGGACCACGTTCGGGTCTTCGCGCAGGCTGGAGCGCAGCGCCACCGCGAAGCTCTCGGCGTGCACGCCGATCTCCCGCTGGCTGATGAGGCACTGCTTGCGCGGGTGCACGAATTCGACCGGGTCCTCGATGGTGATGATGTGCTCCCGGCGCTCCTGGTTGATGAAATCCACCATGGCGGCTAACGTCGTAGACTTGCCGGACCCCGTGGGCCCGGCGACCAGGACTAATCCCCTTCGCTGCTTGCAGAAGCTCTTGACGACGGGGGGCATGGCGAGGTCATCCAGGGCCTTGATCGCCGTCGGGATGGTGCGGAAGACCGCGCCCAGGCCTCCGAGGTGCTGGAAGGCGTTGACCCGAAAGCGGGCCAGCCCCGCCGCGTCATAGGCGTAGTCCAGGCTGTGCCGCGACGCAAAGGTCCTGCGCAGCGTCTCGTTCATGGTCTCGGAGATGAGGGCGGCGGTCTCGTCGGTGCGGAGCTCCCGGTACTTTACCGGGTGTAGGTCGCCGAAGAGACGGACCCGGGGCGGATTCCCCGACACCAGGTGCAGGTCGGAGCCGCCCTGTTTCACCACCAGCTCCAGAAAGGTATCGATGCGATTCACGTCCGTGTTCCTAGCTCCCCGCAAGAAGCCGCGGGGACCTTACGCTTCAGAATTCCAGGGACGTCCAGATCGGATCCAGCCGGTCGCCGCCGATCTCGCTTCTCAGCGACATCCCGCCCCGGGAATGGCCCTTGGCATGTAAGCTCGGATTATTCACGGATCTTTGGTGAATAATCCGAGCTAGGGCCGCGGGGGCATGCCGCCGCCTCCGGTGCGAAACCCGGACGGCCCCCCCACCAGATTGACCTTCGGCAGCAGGCTCGGGTCGGTGACGAACCGCTGGAAGGGGCGCTTGTCCGCCGCGCAGCGGTAGGCGTCGTCCGGGTCGATCTCTTTTCTCTGCAGGGCCTCCAGCAGCGCCTGATCCATAAGCTGCATGCCCAAGTCCTTGCCGGTCTGCAGCATCGAGGGGACCTGGAACACCTTCCCGGAGACGATGAGGTTTGAGATGGCCGTGGTCATGACCAGCACCTCGGCGATCGCCTTCCTGCCCCGGCCGTCCGCGGTGCGCAGCAGCGCCTGGCTCACGACCCCGCGCAGGCTCTGGGCCAGGAACATGGCTCCCTGGGTTCGCTGCTCGCCGGGCATCGCATCCAGGATCCGATCCAGCGTCTTGGTGGCGCTGGTGGTGTGGAGCGTGCCCAGGACCAGGTGGCCAGTCTCCGCGGCCGTCATGGCCAGGCTGATGGTCTCGACATCCCGCAACTCCCCCACCAGGATGATGTCCGGATCCTCCCGGAGCGCGGCCTGCAGGCCCTCGGCGAAGCTGCCGACGTGGGTCCCCACCTCGCGCTGCACGACGAGGCACATCTTGCTCTGGTGGACGAACTCGATCGGGTCCTCCAGGGTGATGATGTTGAGCCGCCGGGTGCTGTTGATGTGGTCGATCATGGCGGCCAGGGTCGTGGACTTTCCGGTGCCGGTGGCCCCGGTCACCAGGAGCAGTCCCTGGTGATGCCGCGTCAGGTTCTTCACGACCGGGGGAAGGCCCAGGCTCTCCAGGCTGGGACTGTGGGAGGGGATCACGCGAAAGCTGGCCCCCATGCCCCCCAATTTCCGGAAGACGTTCACCCGGAACCGTCCCGCCTCCGCACCCGCATAGGAGAAGTCCAGGTCCTGCCCCGACGCGAAGGCTGCCCGCTGCGGCTCGGTCATGACCTCCTCGATCAGGTCCCGCAGCTCGTCCTCGGCCAGTTCGCGGTACTTGACGGGGATCAGCTCGCCGTGCAGCCGCAGCGTCGGCGGGATGCCGACGGCCAGGTGGATGTCCGAGCACCCTTGCTCCCGGCCCAGCTGCAAAAAGGCGTCGAGGCGCGCCATCACGGCTCCCCGCTCGCGGCCAGGATATCCACGGCCCGCTCCAGGTCCTCCATGCGCTGGAAGCGGCCCTCGGGCTTCACCGCCATGGCCCGCAGGATCGTCGCCTCCAGGGCCGCCGGCAGGGCCGGGCGGAGCTGGCGCGGGGGTGTGGCTCCCCCCTGGACGTGCTGGAGCAGGACCGCCATGGGGTCCGGGCCCTGGTACGGCGGCCGGCCGGTGAACATCTCGTACATGATGACCCCTTGGCTGTAGATATCGGTGCGCGGATCGCACGGCTGGCCCTGGGCCTGCTCCGGGGCCATGTAGGTCGGCGTGCCCACGATCATGCCCGCTCCCGTCAGCGCCGTGTCGGCCCCCGATCGCGCCCCGGCGACCCCGAAGTCCACGATCTTCACCAGATCGGCCTCCCCCAGCAGGACGTTGGCCGGCTTGAGATCCCGGTGGATGACCCCGGCCCGATGGGCGACACTCATGCCGCGGCAGATGCCGCGCAGGATCGTGTAGGCCCGGGCCAGCGGGAGCGCCTCGCCCCGCTTGAGCTCCGCCATGAGGGATCGGCTGGGGAAATATTCCATGGAGATGGCGTAGGAGGTGCCGATGGTCAAGAAATCGTAGATCCGGATCACGTTCTCGTGGGTGATGCGCCGGGCGTAGCGCAACTCCTGGATGAAGCGCTTGATGACGCGCTCGTCGGAGGCCACGTGGGGCTTGAGGAACTTCAAGACGATCTCTTCGTGCACCACGATATCTTCCACCAGGACCACGACGCCGAACGCCCCGCTGCCGATGGGCTGGCGCACCCGGTAGCGGTCCGCCAGCACCATGCCGGGCTCCAGGAGGTTGGCGTCCACGGAGACTACGGCCTGCCCCCCGCGAGCGATCGGCCCGGCCGGCTCCGGCCGGCTCGGCTCGGCGATCAGCGATGCCCATCCGACCGTCTCCCCTTGCCCCTGCAGGAGGGACTGGGAGGCGACCGTCGCACCCCCGGCGGTCGCCTCGGGCCCTTCCAGCCGATCCCCAAAGCGGGCGGTCAATGTTTGCAGACCCTGGTCGGCCAGATCCCGCACCTCGTGCGGCGCCGCGCGCCGCACCTCCGCCAGCGCGCGCTGGATCGCCTCGGCATGCGCCTCGTCGGCGAGCGTCGCCAGGGCCCGGATGGCCTCGGATCGTATGGGCTTGTCCGGGCGGCGCAGCTGCGCCAGCAGCGAGGGGATGGCCTGTACATCGCCGAGTCCGGCCAGGGCCCGGATGGCCACCGGCGCCGCCTTGGTGTCCCGCTCCATCACCTGCAGCAGTGCCGGGACCGCCCGCTTGTCGCCGATCCTGGCCAGGGCGTCGATGGCCCGCTCCCTGACCCACCAGTCCTCGTCTTCCAGCGCCCCCACCAGGGAGGCCAGCGTCCGCTCCTCCCCCACCTGCCCCCGGGTCGTGTTCAGGATCTCGATGGCGCACCGGCGGATGAACTCGTCCCGGTCCTTGACAAGCGCCAGGACCGCCTCGACCACCTTGGGCCCGCCGATGCTGCCCAGGGCGTCGGCGGCCCGGACCCGAACCCACCAGTCTCGGTCTCGCAGCGCGCCCAGCAGATCCTTGATGGCATCGGTGGTGCCGACCTGGTTCAGCACCTCGACGGCCGCCCGTCGCACATACTCGGAGTCATCCTGCAGGATATCCAGCAGGTGGTGCACGGCCCGCGGGTCGCTGATCTGGACGATGGTCTCGATCGCTTTGGCCTGCACGGTGAGGTCGGGGTCCCGCAGCAGCCCACAGATGACGCCCAGGTCCACCGCGATCTGCATCCGCCCCAGACCCTCCAGGGCCGCCTGGCGGACGCTCTTCTGGGGATCGGCCAGCAGCGCGGTCAAGGCATCCCGTGCCGCCTCGCTGCTGAAGCGGGCCAGGGTGCGGGCCAGGTACAGACGGACCAGCCAGTCTTCGCCGGTGGACCGCCGGATCAGCTCGGGGACGATGGACTCCGTCGCAGCCTCGTCCACCAGGCGCAGCACCAGGGTGCGGTGCTCCTTGTCGATGGTGTCCAGGAGGCGGAGCAGGGCGTTGGGGTCGAGGGCGTGCTTCTGGCTGGAGAGGATCTCCACCAGCCTGGCCTTCGGGATGTCCGGGCGCTGGAACAGGGGCAGCAGTAGGTTGGGGTCGTAGCCGCTCCCCCGGGCGAGAATAGACCCGACCTCAGAGGTGATGCGGGTGTTCGAGCTGGCCAGGGCAGCGCAGAACATTGGCAGCGTGCCGGCATCCAGCAGCGCGAGCAGGAGATCCGAGATCTCCTCCGGCGCACCCGGCTCGCCCAGCGCCTCGATCAGCCTGGGCACCGCCCGGCCGCCCAGCTGCTTGACCGCGGCCAGCGCCTGCCGCCTTTCCGCCTCTGGGGCGCCCTGGGAGGACAGAAGCGCCTGAATCGCCCGGTTGGCCTTATAGCCGTCCAGCACGCCCATGCGTAGCGTCCCTCAGGGTGTCACGCACGCGATGTACGACTTGTTCAGCACGCAGACGGTGCCGTCCTCGCAGTAGATCTTGACGAAAAGCTCCTCGTGTAGGTTGAGCAGGTCGAAGAGGCGAGAGCGGTCCGGCGGGAGCGCCCTCCGGATGCTGCCAGCGATGATGGAGCCATCCATGAGGTGGATGGTGCATTGCAGGGGCTCGATGTCCGGGAGCGACATCGGCTTGTCCTCGTCATACTCGACGCGCACGACCGAGCTCTTGTTGTAGAAGCGCAACTCTTCGAGCTCCTCGCGCTTGAGCACCAGGAACGGATCCCCGGTGTTGAGCACCTCCAGGGGCTCCTCCTCTCCGGGGGTGCTGACGCTCTGCGGCCGCACGAAGAGCGAGCCCACCACCTGACCTTCCGGATGCACCCACATGGTGACCAGCTTCAGCTTCTTGGGGATCTTCAGGGCCTCGCGGAGCATGACGCCTCCTTGCCTCTCGGTGCCTGCCATCCGCCCGAGCGTCCCTTCGCCGGCCGCCCGCGCCGATCCGACAGGATGACTCCAGACCCGCACGCACTCCGCCCCGGCGGCCGCCGGGACGGCCAGCGGGCTGGCGAATCACTGCCCAAATGAATAGGCCGTACGCCCCATGGACGTCGGAGGCGACCCTAGCAGCGGGTTCGTGGCGTGTCAAGGTGGATGCCGGCTGACCTGCCCCCGGCGGGGCACCGCGGACGCCGAATCCCAGCTTGGCTCGCCGCGCCCCTGGCGGTGTCGGCCCGAGCGCGGCCTCTCCGCAGCCGGGCCCGCGCCAGGCGCCGGGTTATGCCGCGCGCCGCAGGTTCAGGCCGCCGATCAGGGCCAGCAGGAGGATGATGATCGCCGAGGCCACGCACCAGCTGCACAAGGCCTCGATGACGAAGACCTCGAGGTAGGTGAGATAGATGGAGAACAGCAGCCCGCCCACGGAGAGGATAAAGCCTGTCAAGAGGGCCTGACGCCGGCGCAACCCCTGGGCCCGGACCGCAGCGGCGGCCAGCCCGAAGAGGACCAGGTACCCCGCCCAGCCGATGTAGGCCACCGGCACGCCGCCGATGGCGGCATACGGGCTACTGTTGACCACATCGCACTGCGCCCACCGGGTGCAAACCAGTCTCCCGCCGGTGAGCCGCTTGAAGCTCAGATAGCCCGATACCATGATGCCGAGCGCGCCGAGGGCCACGGGCGCCCACAGCAGGAGAGTGTTCCGCGGGGAATCGCGATCGGTCATGGTCTCGTCCTCGACGGGATCTCGACGGCACCGATCAGCGTCCGGATCTGCCCCACGCCCTGGGAGGCGCAGTAGCGCTCCAGTCCCTCGATCACCTGCACCGCCGCCCCTGGCCGGAGGAAGTTGGCCGTGCCCACGGCCACGGCCGTGGCGCCTGCCAGCAAGAATTCTGCCGCATCTTCCGCCGTCA
>Ga0335084_10007476_pt1 | contig 10863 bp, 10 predicted proteins | sample Lox_Sample_44_FD_206721 | JGI IMG/M metagenome (GOLD analysis project Ga0335084, IMG submission 206721) | Soil microbial communities from Loxahatchee National Wildlife Refuge, Florida, United States - Lox_Sample_4.4 | ecosystem: Environmental > Terrestrial > Soil > Wetlands | place: USA...
AGCGGCTTCGCGAGCAGCCACTCGAAGCCGGCTCGCTCGCGCAGGCCGGCGAGATACGCGAGCCGCTGCTCGATGCGGGCGCGCTCCTCGAGGTACTGCCGCACGCGCGCGCGCGAGGCATCCGTACGCGAGGTCGTCTCGGGGTGCGCCGCGATGTAGCGCTCGACCGCGTCGTCGCCGACCGGCGGGGCCTCGCTCTCCGCGCGCGCGAGCAGCGCCGCCGGCGTGCTGCCGGCGCCGCGCGCGGCCTCGGCGAGCAGGCGCTCGTCGACGAGGCGCCGCGTCTCCTCTTCGAGCACCGCGTACGCCTGCACCTCGTGCAGATAGAGGCGGAACGCCGCCGGCGCGCTCACCTCGCTGCGGTGGATCGGGCGGCCGCCGACGCGCGCGACGACCGGGTCGTCGGCCGCGGGCTTGCCGCAAGCGGCCGCTGCGAGCGCCGCGCACAGCGCGAGGGCGCGTCCGCTCCGCAGTCTCAGCGCTGCCCGCGCATCCGCGCCGCCATGCGCTCCATCATCGCCTGGCGCACCGCCTCGTTGTCGACGCCCTGGTCGTCGCGGAAGGCGACCGCATAGGCGCCGGCCATCTGCTGCATGATGTCGCCGATCGTGCAGTAGCCGCTCTTGTAGTCGGACGGCTTCTTGCCGCCCTTGCCGGCCGTCGGCTTCACGTCGACGTTCTTCGCCTTCGCCCGCAGCGCGCCCACGGTCGCCTGCTCGCGGGGCACGTGCTTGAAGGGATCGAAGCGGAAGAAGCGCAGCGCGTTCGCGTGCGTGATCGCGTCGACCTCGGCCTTCGGCACGTCCTTCACGCTCTCCCACAGCACTTCGGGCGAGCGCGGCCACGTGCTGTCGCTGTGCGGGTAGTCGCACTCCCAGGTCAGCGTGTCCACGCCGATCAGGTCGCGGTTGCGCACGCCCGCGGCGTCGTCGATGAAGCAGGTGACGACGTGCTCGCGGAACAGGTCGCTCGGCAGGCGCCCGCCGAACTCGTTGTGCGTCCACCTGTGATGGTGCTTGAAGACGTAGTCGGCCCGCTCGAGGAAGTACGGGATCCAGCCGATGCCGCCCTCGCTGAGCGCGAAGCGCAGGTTCTTGTAGCGCGGCAGGAACTTCGAGTACGTGATCTCGTTGGCGAAGTTGAACAGCGTGATCGGCGTGCCGGTGATCATGATCTCGACCGGCGCGGTCGCGTCCTGGAGGTTCATGCCCGTGCCCGAGCCGATGTGGACGCAGAGCACCGTGCCCGTCTCGTCGCACGCGCGCCAGATCGGGTCCCAGTGGTCGCTGTGCAGGCTCGGGTAGCCGAGGCCGGTCGGCACGTCGGGGAAGGTGACCGCGTAGCAGCCCTTCTTCGCGACGCGGCGGATCTCGTCGGCGGTGAGCTTCGGATCCCACAGCATCGGCATCGCGAGCGGGATGAAGCGGCCCGGCGCGCCGCCGCACCACTCGTCGATGTGCCAGTCGTTGTAGGCCCGCGTCATCACCTGCGCGAGCTCCTTGTCGGGGCTGCGCGCGAACAGCTCGCCGGTGAAGCCCGTCATCGACGCGAAGCAGAGCGAGCCGAGCACGCCGTTGGCGTTCATGTCGTCGATGCGCGCCTTCAAGTTCCAACACCCCGGGCGGAGCTGGCCCAGCGCAGTCGGCTCCATCCCGTACTCGTCCGGCGGCCGGCCCGCGACGGCGTTGAGGCCGACGTTCGGGATCTGCTGGTTCTGGAAGAACCAGGCGTCGGTGCCGTCGTTCTTGGTCAGCAGCCGCGGCGCCTGGTCCTTCCACTTCGCGGGCACGTGCCGCTCGAACATGTCCGGCGGCTCACAGACGTGATCGTCGACGGACACGAGGATCATGTCGTTCATCTGCATGCTCGCCTCCCTGCGCCCGCGGCGCGGCTCGCCGGAGTATTTGACGGATCGTCAGAACGGTCAACCCGCGACGCGGATGGCGTGCGACCAGCGCGTCGCGGGCTTCTCGACGAAGCGATGGAAGAGCCACGCCGCCACGATCACGCCGGCGATCGCCACGGCGCACCAGCCCCACGCGAAGAGGCCGCCGAAGGGCAGACCGAAGCGGCGCACCGCGCCGAGGAACGGCGGGCCGAGCGGCACGTGCACGAGATAGAGCGAGTAGGAGATGCCGCCGACCCAGACGAGGGCGCGCGGCAGCGGCAGCCCGAGCGCGATCGCGAGCGCGCCGAGCGCGAGCGTGGCGCCCGTCTCGAGCTCGCCGACCTGGACGCCGAAGAAGGCGCAGAGCGCCGCGCAGCAGAGCAGCGCGACCGGGAGGCCGAGCGCGCCGCGCCGGTAGGCGACGAGCGTCATGCCCACGAGGAACGGCGCCGCGTAACGGAACGCCGTGGTCTCGGGCGCGAAGGGCGCGAGCGCGAGCAGCGCCGCCGCCGCTGGCCACGCCGTGAGCGCGCCGCGCGCGAGCGCGAGCGGCACGAGGCCGCACGCGAGCAGATAGAACTGCACCTCGATCTCGAGCGACCAGCCCACGTTGAGGTACAGCGGTAGGCCGAGCGGGTAGCAGACGTACGCGAGCGAACAGGCCAGCCAGTCGGCGCGCAGCTCGAAGTAGGTGCCGGCGGGATTCAGCCGTCGCGCCACTTCGAGCAGCGCCAGTACCAGCGCGATCGCCGCGAAGTAAGGCGGCGAGAGGCGCACCATGCGCCGCGCCATGAAGCGCGGGAGCTGCCGCAGGCCCTGCGCCGGTCCGGAGGCGCGCTCCGTGAGGAGCGCCCCGATCACGAAGCCCGAGATCACGAAGAACAGCTGGACGCCCATCCGCCCCAGGTTCAGCTGGTGGAACCACTGCAGGCCGACGAGATCGCTGCGCAGGATGTGGCGCAGCACGACGAGCAGCACGGCGACGCCGCGCAGCCCGTCGACCGTGACGTCGCGCTTCGAGAGCAGGGAGCGTGCGGCGCCGTCCATCGCGTCAGCCGGCGAGCTTGCCGCCCGCGGCGATCCAGCGCTTCAGCAGCTGCTCCGCCTCCTTCGGGTTGTAGAGGTCCTCCTGGAGCGACCACAGCCCGGAGCCGGCGTACTCGAGCACGGTGACGCAGCCGAAGCGGTAGACCTCGCTGCCGCCCTTCGGATCGGGCAGCACCTGCCACGGGTAGTAGACGACGCGGCCGCCCTCGATCACGTGCCAGGCGACGGGGAAGGTCATCATCGGCACCGGCTTCATCACCTCGAGGATCGCCTTCCGGATCGCCTCGCGGCCGCGGAAGGTGCCGAGGTGATGCTCGATCCAGACGCCGTCCGCGCTGTGCAGGTCGGCCCATCGGCTCCAGTCGCCCGAGTCGCCGACGGCGACGAAGTGGCGCCAGGCCTCCTCGACCTCGCTGCGCTTCCAGTCGGGCATGCGTCACCTCCTCGCGCCGAAGCGCGCCTCGAGCTCGTGCTTCAGGATCTTGAGCGTGGCGTTGCGCGGCAGCGCGTCCACCAGCTCGAGCTGCTCCGGGATCTTCTGCGCCATCAGACCGGCGCGGCGGCAGAACGCCTGCATCTCGGCGAAGCCGAGCGGTGCGGCGCCGGGCCGCGTCTCGACCACGGCGCACACGCGCTCGCCGCGCTCGGCGTCGGGCACGCCGATCACCGCTACGGCGCCCACGCTCGGGTGCGTCGCGAGCAGCTCCTCGATCTCGCGCGGCGAGAGGTTCTCGCCCTTGCGGATGATCAGCTCCTTGCTGCGGCCGGTGAGCACGACGTGGCCGTCGGGGCGCAGCTCGCCGAGGTCGCCGGTGCGGAAGAAGCCGTCCGCGTCGAACGCCTCCTTCGTCAGCGCCGGGTCGGTGTAGCCGCGGCAGAGCATCGGGCCGCGCACGCGGATCTCGCCGTCGACCACGCGCACCTCGCAGCCTGCGACGGGCTTGCCCTCGGTGTGCGCGAGCTGCTCGTCGGAGTCCGCCGGGCTGCCGCTCGCGATCATCGGGCACTCGGTCATGCCGTAGCCGTGGAGCACGGGCACGCCGAGCTCGCGCCGCACCTGGAAGAACACCTCCGCCGGCATCGGGGCGCCGCCGCCGGCGAGCGCGCGCAGCGCCGGCAGGATCTTCGTGCCCGGGCGCTTCCGCTGCTCGTTCACGAACGCCTGGTAGAAGGCCGTGCTGCCGCCCGTGAGCGTGACGCGATGCCGGCGCAGCACGGCGACGGCCGCCTCGGGCACGAAGCTCTCGAGCAGCACCGCCGGCATGCCGCGCAGCAGCATCATCACCAGGTAGTCGGGGCCGCCGATGTGCGTGTACGGGAACGCGATCGAGCCCACGTCGTCGGACGTCGCAGCGAGCGCCAGCGCGAGCCCGTTTCCGCCCGCGATCAGCGTCGCATCCGTGTGTCGCACGCACTTCGGCTCGCCGGTGGTGCCCGAGGTGGAGTAGATCCAGCGCACCGCGTGCGGGTCCGTAGGCGGGGGCGGCAGGCCGAACGGATCGCCTTCCGGCAGTGCGCCGTCCGCGACGAGCACCTCGAACGCGCCGCCCGATTGCTCGCGCAGCGCGCGCGCGAGCGCCGCGTGGTCGAAGCCGCGGAACACGCCCGGCACGGCGAGCCAGCGCGCGCCCGTCTGCCGCAGCACCGCGCCCACCTCGCGCTCGCGGTAGATCGGCAGGATGGGATTCTGCACCGCGCCGAGCCGCGAGAGCGCGAGCGAGAGCACCACCGACTCGATGCGCGTCGGCAGTTGCCACGTGAACGGTGTGCCGGCGCCGACGCCGAGCGCGTGGAGCCCCGCCGCCACGCGCTCGCTCCACGCGAGGCACTCGGCGAACGTGACGCGCCGGTCGCGCTCGTCGAGCAGCATCGGCCGGTCGGGACTCTCGGCCGCGCGCCGCTCGAGCAGCCCGAAGAGCGTTCCCGCCGCGTCCATCGAGGCTCCCGCGCGGCCTACGCCAGGTACATCCCGCCGTTCACCTGGAACACCTGGCCGGTGACGTAGCCGCTGATCTTCGGGTCGGCGAGTGCGCACACGAAGCTCGCCATGTCGGCGGGCTCGGCGATGCGGCCGACGAGCGTGGCGCGGCCCATCGCCTTGATGCCGTCTTCACCCACGGCGGCGAGCATCGGGGTGTTCACCGGGCCCGGCGCGATCGCGTTGACGCGCGCGCGGTAGCCCGAGAACTCGCGCGCGGCCGTCTTCGTCGCCGACTCGATCGCGCCCTTCGCCGCGGTGTAGTCGATCTGCCCGATGTTGCCGTTGCGGGCCGAGACCGAGGAGAAGTTCACCACGAAGCGGTTCACGCCGTCGTCGAGCGGCTGGTTCCCCGCGTTCTTGAACTGGACGTGCCAGCACTGCGCCGCGACCTCGCGCAGGAACAGGAACGTGCCGTACAGGTGGACGCCGATCACCAGCTTGAAGTCGTCGTACGACTTCTTCGGGATGCGCGCGTCGCGCGTGATGCCGGCGACGTTCACCACGCCGTTGATCGCGCCGGTGGCCTCGAGCGCGCGCGCTACCGCGCGCTGCACGTGCGCCTCCTCCGCCACGTTCGCGGCGGCGTAGATGGGCTTCGCCTTCGCGACCTTTCCGATCTCGTCCGCGGCTTCCTTCAGCCGGCCCTCGTCGAGATCGACGAGCAGCACCTGCGCGCCGTGCTCGGCCAGCGCCGTCGCCACCGCGCGGCCGATGCCCTGGGCCGCGCCCGTCACGATGTGGGTCTCGCCCGTGAACGCGCCGTCGCGCAGCACGCGTGCCATGTCGTCCTCCAGTCCCAGGCGCGGGGCAGTGTGGCGGGCGGCTCAGTACTCGGCAACGACGAGCGAGCGCGGCGGGACGGCGATGCTCTTCTTCGGCGTCGCCTCGACGACGGCGCCGTTCGGATCCGCGAACACGAGCAGCGCGCTCGGGAGGCGCTTCTTGCCGTCGAGCTCCAGCTTCGCCTTGCGCGCCGCGCCCCCGCGGTTCACGAACAGCACGCGCACCTTGCCGGCGGCGTCGCGTGTGGCGAACACGACGCCGTCGCCGGGGAGCGCCTCGGCCCGCAGCAGCGTGGCGCCGTCCGGCCCGATCAGCCGCGCGAGCAGCGCATAGGCGCGCTGGAGCGCGTTCGGCCCGCCCGCGTGCGTGGCGATGCCGAGCGTGATGCCGTCGTAGAAGTCCCACAGGATCGCGCGGTGCGCCCGGCCGAGGCTCGGCGCGGAGAGTGCGAGCACGGTCGCGGCGTGGAGCGGCGCCTGCATCGAGCCGGCCCAGCTCGGGTCGGCCACGTGCGCGTCGAGGCTCGGCCCCCACTCCGCGAGCGCGAGCTCGAGCCCCTGGTAGTGCGCCGAGGCGTCGCGCGCCGCGCGCACGCTCTCGACGGCGCGCACGATCGCGAGCGGATCGTCGAGATACGCATGAAACGACACGAAGTCGAGCGGTGCGTGCGCGCCGCTCGGCAGCGGGGCGGCGTCGAGCGAGGCGATCACCTGCGCGGCGGTCGCCGCCTGCGCGAAGCTGGCGAGGCCGAAGCGCAGCTCCTGGATCTCCGGGTGCGGCGACGAAGCGCGCCACGCGTCGAGCGCCACGAGCGTGGTGAGGGCCAGCTCGAAGAAGCGATCGAGCGCGCCGGCGCCGTCCTCGAACGAGCGGTCCCAGAAGAAGGGCAGCTCGGGCTCGTTCCACAGCTCGACGTGCGTGAACTCGCGCGGCGGCTCGCCGTCGCTGCCGAGGCGCAGCCGCTCGAGCGCGCCGATCAGCGCCGCCGCGAACACGTTCGGGTCCGCGGCTCGCACGTTCGAGACGCGGTTCTCGAAGCTCCACTGGCAGTCGGCGCGCAGCGGCGTGCGGTTCGCGGCGAGCGCGCGCGGCATCAGGTCGACCGACAGGTACGGTGTCGCTCCGAAGGCGAGCGCCGCGTCGAGCGCGCTGCGCGCGTAGGCGAGCGCGTAGCGGCCGTCGTCGGCCGTGTCGGCGAGCGTGACCGGCTCGCCGTCGTCTCTGAACCAGTCGCGTGCGGCGATCAGGTCGAGGTCGCTGGCGCCAGGCGGCGCCGCGGCTGCGGGTGGGGCCACCGCGCAGGGCGCGCCGCCCGTGAGCGCGGGCAGCAGCTGCGTGCCCGCCTCCCAGCGCCCGAGCCCGACGCGCCAGTCCGCGCCGGCGATACCGGCCTCCGCGGCGGTGGCGGCGAGCCCGGGCACCTGGTCGTACGCGAACAGCGCGCCCGAGAGGTCGTAGTGGCCGAGCAGCGCGCGCGTCAACGGCGGCCCCGCCGCGTTCGAGTCGAGCGCGACCTTCCAGGTCTTCGAGCCGCCGCCGAGCGCCGCGGGCGCCGCGGCGCACGAGAGCGCGAGGCCGAGCGCGACGAGCCGCGCGCTCAGCCGCAGGACACGCCCGTGCCCCCGAGCCCGCAGTAGCCGCCGGGGTTCTTGTGCAGGTACTGCTGGTGATAGTCCTCGGCGAAGTAGAACTCCGGCGCCTCGCGGATCTCGGTCGTGATCGGCCCGTAGCCCGCCTTCTCGAGCGAGCGGAGATACGAATCGCGCGACGCCTCGGCCGCCTGCTGCTGCGCCGCGCCGTACCAGTAGATGGCCGAGCGGTACTGCGTGCCGACGTCGTTGCCCTGGCGCATACCCTGCGTCGGGTCGTGGCTCTCCCAGAAGATCTTCAGCAGCGCGTCGTACGCGACGCGCGCGGGGTCGAACACCACGCGCACCGCCTCGGTGTGGCCGGTCATGCCGCTGCATACCTCTTCGTAGGTCGGGTTCGGCGTCGATCCGCCCGCGTAGCCGACCGCGGTGGTCCACACGCCGGGCGCCTGCCAGAACTTCCGCTCCGCGCCCCAGAAGCAGCCGAGCCCGAAGCACGCGAGCTCGAGGCCGGCCGGGTAGGGCGGCAGCATCGAGTTGCCCAGCACCGCGTGCCGCGGAGCGACGCGCATCGGCGCCGTCCGGCCGGGCAGCGCCTCCTCGGCGCCCGGGATGCGGAGCTTCTTCTGGAACAGGGCCATGTCGTTCCTCCTCGCGAACCGTTGCAAGATAGCCTCCGATGCCGCTGAGATGGCTTCGGGTACTCTGCGGCCGTCATGCGCATCGCGACCTTCAACGTGAACGGCCTGCGCGCGCGGCAGGACTTCCTGCTCCATTGGCTGCGCACGCGCGAGCCCGACCTGGTCGCGCTCCAGGAGCTGAAGCTGCCGGACGAGCAGTTCCCGCACGACCTGTTCGAGCAGGCCGGCTACGCCGCGCTCGTGCACGGACAGAAGAGCTGGAACGGCGTCGCGGTGCTCGCGAAGAAGCCGCTCGCGCCGGTGCAGATCGGCCTGCCCGGGCAGGCGGAGTTCGGCGCGCGGCTCGTCGTCGCCGAGGTCGAAGGGCTGCGCTTCGCGAGCCTCTACTGCCCGAACGGCAAGTCGACCGGGCACGACGACTTCGCGAGGAAGCTCGCCTGGTACGACGCGCTCGCCGAACACCTCGCCGCCTCGCAGCGCGCCGATGCGCCGCTCGTCCTCGCCGGCGACTTCAACGTCTGCCCCGCGCCGCTCGACAGCTACGACGAGGCCGCGCTCGCCGGCCACATCTTCCACACCGACGACGAGCGCGCGCGCTTCCGCCGCCTGCTCGACTGGGGCCTCCGCGATCTGTTCCGGGAGAAGCACCCGACGCTGCGCGCCTTCTCGTGGTGGGACTATCGCGGCGGCGCGTTCCACCGCGGCCACGGGCTGCGCATCGACCTGCTGCTCGGCACGGCGCCGGTGCTCGCGCGCCTGCGCGACGTCACGATCGACCGCGAGTGGCGCAAGAAGCAGCACGACCTCACGGCCTCCGACCACGCGCCGGTCTTCGCCGACCTCGCCTAGTCCGCTCTTCAGCGCAGCAGGCTGCTCGCGCCCGCGGCGAGCAGGAGCCCGTAGACGGCCACGCGGAAGCGGCGCTCGTCGAGCCGCTCGTGCGCCCACTCGCCGGCGCCCGTCGCGACGGCGAGCACCGGCACCAGCGCGGCGGTCGCGGCGAGCGAGCGCGCGCCGACCCGCCCGTGGAGCGCGTAGGCCGCCGTGAGCGCGCTGCCGAGCACGAGCCACACGCAGGCGAGCGTGGCGCGGAACGCGCGCTTGTTCGGCAGGCTGCGGCCGAGCGCCCACACCAGCAGCGGGCCGCCCGACGAGAACAGCCCGTGCATCACCCCGGCGCCGAGCAGCGCCGCGCTCGCGAGCGGAGGCGGCAGCTCCGCCGTCTCGCGCTCGCGCGCGAGGCGCCACAGCTCGAGCGCGGCGAGTGTCACCACGAACGCGCCGAAGCTGCGGCGCAGCAGCTCGTGCGAGGCGCTCTCGAAGAGCACGAGGCCCACCGCGAGCCCGAGTCCCATCCACGGCAGGATGCGCGCGAGCAGCAGGCGCCGCTCCACGTGCCCGCGCCCGCGCAGCGCGAGCCAGCCGCTGAGGCAGAGATTGAGCGGCACGAACACCGGCAGCAGCTGCTCGAGCGGATAGAGCTGGATGCCGAGCGCCAGCGCGATCACCGTGGCGCCGAAGCCCACGGTGGCTTCCGCGGCGAAGGCGAGCGCGACGATGGCAGCGAACGCGAAGAAGCGCGGCTCGGTCAGCTCCAGGAGAGCTTCTCGCCCAGCATCTCCTCCGACACCGTCCAGAGTCGCTTCGCGGCCTCGGGGTCGAGCGCCCACGGCTCGGCGCCGAGCGAGCCTGGCGGCGGCGTGGTGCCGGAGATCTGGCAGTCCTCGAGGTACAGCGCGCCGCGGCCGGCGAGCTCGGGCGCCGTCACCGCCCAGCACTGCGTGGCCGCGCCCTGCTGCGGCGTCTTCCAGCTCGGCATGCCGGCCGACTCCCGCTCGCTCGCGCGCGATCGCAGCTGCTCGATGTCGTCGGGCGTCAGGTGGCGCCCGAGCTCGGTGATGATCATGCCCGGGTGGACGCCGAACGCGCGCACGCCGGCGCCGGAGAGCCGCCGGTCGAGCTCGACGGCGTGCAGCACGTTCGCGCTCTTCGCCTGGCCGTAGGCGAGCCACTTGTCGTAGGCGCGGCGCTCGAAGTGGATGTCCTCGAACACGACCGGCGAGAAGCGATGGCCGCCCGAGCTCGTGTTGGCGACGCGCGCGCCGCCCGCCGCGCGCAGCGCGGGCGCGAGCAGCGCGGTGAGGAGGAAGTGCCCGAGGTGGTTCGTCGCGAACTGCAGCTCCCAGCCCTCAGCCGTGCGCGCGAGCGGACACGCCATCACGCCGGCGTTGTTGAGCAGCAGGTGGAGCGTGCGGTTCTCGGCGAGCCAGCCCTTCGCGAAGCCGCGCACGCTGTCGGGTCGGTCGAGCGCGAGCGAGCGCACGGCGAGCTTCGCGCCCGGATGCGCCGCGCGGATCTTCGCGGCCACTTCTTCCGCCTTCTTCGTGTCGCGTGCGGTGAGCGTCACGGCCGCGCCGCGCGAGGCGAGCGCGCGCGCCGTCTCGGCGCCGAGCCCGCCCGAGGCGCCCGTCACGATCGCGACCTTGCCGGCGAGATCGATGCCGTCGAGCACCTGGTCCGTGGTCGAGCTCTTGTCGAAGCGGCGGGCGGTGGCCATGGCGTTCCTCCGGCCGGCCACTCTACTCCGCTCCGCGCCGCCTACGCACGCACGACCGGGCGCCGCCGCAGCCAGTAGCCGCCGGCGGACCACTGCTGCCACGCCCAGCGCAGCCAGCCGACGAGCGCCTGCGCCACCCACAGCGACCAGAGCAGCATCGCGCCGCGGTAGAACCAGAGCGAGAGCGAGAGCAGCCACGGCTGCGGCAGCACGTCGCCCGCGCGGTCCTGGTACCAGCTCAGCAGCTCGGGCCGCGAGCCGTTGCCCGCGATCTGCATCACCGGCGTGCCGAGCAGGCCGACCTGGATCGCGTAGAACAGCGCGCCGAGCGCCGCGAGCGAGAGCAGCGCGAGCACGAGCTGGAGCGCGTCGAAGGC
>Ga0335084_10007478_pt1 | contig 10860 bp, 9 predicted proteins | sample Lox_Sample_44_FD_206721 | JGI IMG/M metagenome (GOLD analysis project Ga0335084, IMG submission 206721) | Soil microbial communities from Loxahatchee National Wildlife Refuge, Florida, United States - Lox_Sample_4.4 | ecosystem: Environmental > Terrestrial > Soil > Wetlands | place: USA: Florida...
GATCTCGTCGACGGTGGTCTTCGCGAAGCCGTGGGTCGCGAACAGCTCCTCGGCTGCGCGCAGGATCCGCGCGAGCCGGCGCTGCCGGCCCGCGGCGCGCTCGCCCTTCGCCTCGGCGCGCGGCGGCCGACTCACTTGCGACCCGCCAGGCTCATGAAGCCCTCGATCGAGTGGCGCCGCCCGGCGGGCTGATAGCTGTAGAGCAGCGCGCGGCGGTCGTGCTCCGACAGGTTCGGCAGCGAGCGGTGCACGAGCAGCGAGCCGAACATCACGAGGGACCCCGCGGGCACCTCCACGTGCACGAGCTGCGACTCGTCGAAGCCCTCGAGCTCCATCTCCATCGCGCCGAAGCCGTCGACCTGGCGGCGCGGCCACTCGCCGCGCGCGTGGCTGCCCGGCAGCACCTCGAGGCAGCCGTTCGCGCGGTCCGCGTCGTCCATGAAGACGATCGCGGTCGCGATGTCGCCGGGGCCGTCGGAGTTCTCGACCCAGTACGGGTAGTCCTGGTGCAGCACGATCGGCCCGCCGGTTCGCGCGCGCTTCACGTTGAGCTTCTCGGTGAAGAGCTCGATCTCGTCGGCGCCGACGACGTCCTTCATCGGCTCGGTGAAGCGCGCGTCCATCGCCCAGTCGTGCAGGGCCTGGTCGAAGTGCGCGAACGGCTCGACGCCCTGCAGGACGTCGGGGAACTCGGGCTCCCACTTCACCATCGTGACCAGCCCCTTCTCGAGCTGGAACATGTAGCTGCCGACGGCGACCTTGCGGCGGCCGGCCGATGCGTCGATCACGCGCCGGACCATCGCCTCGCAGTCGGCGGAGAGCCGTTCGAGCTCGGCGGGGCCGAAGGCGCGCTCGCGCACCACGTAGCCCAGGGTCTTGAGCTGGTCCTTCTCGCGGTCACTGAGACGCAGCTGGGTCATCGGCGCAGCTTGACTGAATCGACGGATTCGGTCAATTTGATTTCGGAGGTCCCCCATGCCTTACCCCCAGCCGAGCGCCCAACACGTCGAAGTGTTCCGGCGCGACGGCTACCTGGTCGTGCGCGACGCGATCGTCCCCGCGGACCTGACGAGGCTGCAGTCGATCTGCGACGACCTCCTCGCCAACAAGGAGCGCGTGGCCTTCGACTGGGCCTGGGAGGCCGGCGACGACCGCGAGCACCGCAAGTTCAAGATCGTGCAGACCAGCCCCAGCTTGATGAACCGGGAGGAGCTCGCGAAGGAGCGCTTCCGCGTCTGGTCGACGGAGTTCGCCTCGGCGCTGCTCGGGAAGGAGGTCGAGTTCTGGTACGATCAGTTCCTGGCGAAGCCGCCCCACGAGGGCGCGCGCACGCCGTGGCATCAGGACGAGGCGTACTGGGGCCGCAACCTCGACGAGCGCGGCATCACCTGCTGGATGCCCTTTCACGACGTCGACGTCGAGAACGGCTGCATGCACTTCGTCCCGGGCGCGCACCTCGAGGGCATCATTCCGCACCGCTCGCAGGAGAACGTGCAGAGCGATCTGCTCGTATGCGAAGTCGACCCCGGGCGGGTCGTGCCGGCGCCGATCAAGCTCGGCGACGTCACCTTCCACCACGGCAAGATGCCGCACATGACCACGCCAAATGCGTCGCCCCGCTGGCGGCGCGCGCTGTCGCAGCACTTCCGCGAGGTCGGCTGCAAGGGCGAGGGCGATCACTACGCCTGGAAGATCTACGTCAACCAGCTGACCGGGGAGCGGATCAAGCCCAAGTCGGCGAGGTAAGATCCGCGGCTCGGAGGAACGCCCGCTTGCCCGAGCCTCGCCGCCCGCTGCCCCGCCCGACGCCCGAGACCCGGCACTTCTGGGACGGCGCGCGCGCCGGGGAGCTGCGTGTGCAGCGCTGCCGCGCGTGCGGTCGCGCGTACTTCCCGCCGCGCCCGTTCTGCCCGCACTGCGCGAGCGGCGACGTCGAGGTGTTCCGCGCGAGCGGCCGCGCCACGCTCTACAGCTACGTGATCCACCACCGGCCGGTGCCCGGCTTCACGCCGCCCTACGCGATCGCGGTCGTCCAGCTCGAGGAGGGGCCGCGCATGATGACGAACCTGGTCGACGTGGCGCAGACGCCCGAGGCGCTGGTGCTCGACATGCCGCTCGAGGTCGTGTTCCAGAAGCAGGACGACGCGATCTCGCTGCCGGTCTTCCGGCCCGCGCGAATCGATCGCGCGGGGTTCAAGCCCGCGGGGAAGCCGACGTGATCCGCGGGAAGGTCGCGATCGTCGGCGCCGCCGAGACGAGCGAGCTCGGCGAGATCCCGGACAAGTCGCAGCTCGAGCTCCACGCCGACGCCGCGCGCAACGCGCTCGCCGACTGCGGGCTCACGCCGAAGGACATCGACGGCGTGGCGACCGCGGGCGAGTCGCCGGTCGGGATCGCGCACTACCTGGGCATCACGCCGCGCTGGCTCGACGGCACGCAGGTGGGCGGCTGCTCGTTCATGATCCACGTGCGCCACGCGGCCGCGGCGATCGCGGCCGGCTACTGCGAGACCGTGCTCATCACGCACGGCCAGAGCGGGCGCTCGCGGGTCGGCGTCGGCGGCTTCCCCGGCGGCCCGGCCACCCTGTCGGGTCAGTTCGAGGCGCCCTACGGAACCGCGGGCCCGCCGACCGTCTTCACGATCCCGGTGCTCCGCTACATGAAGGACTTCGGGCTGACCCACGAGCAGCTCGCGATGGTCGCGGTGGTGCAGCGCGAGTGGGCGGGCCGGAATCCGCGCGCGATGTACCGCGACCCGCTCAGCGTGGACGACGTGCGGAAGTCGCGCCTGATCGCGTACCCGTTCCACCTGCTCGAGTGCTGTCTCGTCACCGACGGGGGCGGTGCGCTCGTGCTCGTCTCGGCCGAGCGCGCGCGCGACTTTCCGAAGCGCCCCGTCTACGTGCTCGGCACGGGCGAGAGCTCGGAGACGCCGATGGTGAGCCAGATGGAGGACTTCACCACCTCGCGCGCCTTCCGCGTCTCGGGCAAGGCCGCGTTCAGCGAGGCGGGCATCGCGCCCGGCGACGTCGACCACCTGATGATCTACGACGCGTTCGCGCATCTGCCCATCTACGGGCTCGAGGACCTGGGCTTCGTGCCCCGCGGCGAGGCCGGCCGTTTCATCTGGGACGGGAATACGCGGCCCGGCGGAAAGCTGCCGCTCAACACCAACGGCGGCGGCCTGTCCTACACCCACACCGGGATGTACGGGATGTTCGCGCTGCAGGAGAGCGTGCGTCAGGTGCGCGGCACCGCGCCGGCGCAGGTGCCGGGGGTACACATCTCGGTGGCGCACGGAGTGGGCGGCATGTTTGCCGCGGCCGGCACCGTCGTGCTCGCGGACGCGCCGGGCTAGTCGCCGTCGGGCGGGAGTCGCGCGCCGTCGACGATTCGTCGCCGCAGCGCCTCGGACTTCGCACGAGCGGTCCGCTCGGCCTTCGTCTCCCCCTCGTGCGCGCGGCGGGCGGCCGCGGCGCGGGCCTTCTCGCCGCGCGCGCGCCGTCGGCGGAACTCGCGCAGATTGGTGGGGCGTTTCACAGTCGGATTCCGTCCGGGGTGTATGATGCCTCTGGTCTGCCGGCAGAGGAAGGTCGGAAGGAGTGGCAGCCCGCATCGTTCTGGCTCTGGGGTCGGCGGTTCTCTACGCGGCCGCGCTCCAGACGAGTGCGGGCGTCGTCCTGGGCTCGCTTGCCCTGGCGCCGTTCCTCGTCGCGTCCGTTCGCTCGACGCCGCGGGAGGCGTTCGGGCTCGGTGTCCTGCTCGGTCTGGCGACGACGCTGGCGGTGGCCTGGTGGCTGCCGGGCATGTGCGAGCGCTTCTTCGGGCTGACTCCGCTCCTGGGTTGGCCGGGGCTCGCGCTGGTCGGGCTCACGGCCGACGGCCTGCCCTTTGCGGCCTTCGGCGCGTGGCTCGCCTGGTCGGCGCGGCGCGGCGCGCTGACGCCGCTGCGTGTCGGCGCGGCGTTCGCGCTGTGCGAGCTCGCCCGCGCGCAGGTGAACCCGTTCGGTCTGCTCGGCTACGGGCTGGCGGGCTCGCCGTTCGCGCAGGCCGCGGATCTCGCCGGGCCGTGGGGGCTCGGCGCGCTCCTCGCCGCGGCGAGCGCCGCGCTGGCGGGGCCGTTCGCGCCCGCGCTCGCCGGCGGACGGCCGCGCCGCGCGCTCGCAGCGGTCGCGCTCGCAGGGCTCGCGACGCTCGGCTACGGCGAGCTGCGGCTCGCGCAAGAGTTCGGCGACGGCCCGCCGCTGCGGGTCGCGGCGGTGCAGGGCGCGATCGCTCGCCAGATGCACTGGGACCGCTCGACCCGCGGCGCGAATCTCGCCCGCTACCTCGAGCTGAACCGCGAGGCGACCCGCGAGCACGCGGCGCTCGTGTTCTGGCCCGAGTTCGCGGTCGACTTCTATCTCTCGGAGGAGACGCTCGAGCGCGCGCGCCTCCTGGACGGCGTGCACGACGCGGGGGCCGACGTGGTGCTCGGCGCGTCGCGCTACGAGCGCGACCGCGACGACGCCCGCTACTTCAACTCGGTGTACTCGATCGACGGCCGCGGGCGGCTGCACGCCGCGGTCTACGACAAGCAGCGGCTCGTCCCCTTCGCCGAAGCGCAGTACGTGGCCGGCCGCGCGCCGCGGCTGGTCGAGACGCGCAGCGCGCGCGTCGGCGCGTTCCTGTGCGCGGAGACGCTCTACCCCGAGGTTGCGCGCGGGCTCGCGCGCGCGGGCGCGGAGCTCCTCGCCAATCCCTCGAACGACTACTGGTTCGGCGCGCCACAGGCCGCCGAGGCGCAGCTCGTGAGCGCGACCTTCCGCGCGATCGAGAACCGCCGTGCGCTCGTGCGCGCCACCGCGACCGGCGTCTCGGCGATCGTCGATCCCCACGGCCGCGTCACCGCGCGCAGCGCCGGTGACGGCCCCGAGGTCGTCGCCGCCGAGCTGCGCCGCTCGAGCGCGGTCACGGTGTACCAGCGCGTGGGCGACCTCGGCGTCGCGCTCGCCGGTCTTCTCACTCTCGCAGTCGCTAGACGCACACGAGGAGGAACTCCATGAAGCGAATCACCATCCAGCTGGCCGGGCTCGCCGTCGCCGCGCTGCTCGCGTCGGACGCGGGAGCCGTGAATCCCGACACCGACTCGCGCGCGGGCAACCTGGCGGGCGCGGGCGGCGACACCACGATCTGCGAGAACGGCACCAATCCGGGCGCCGCGTGCGCGTTCTCGAGCGACTGCACCGGCGGCGGCGCCTGCACGGGGCTCGCCCACGTCCAGGTCAAGGCGCGCGGGCTGCTCACGATCATCGCCGACACCAAGCCGCTCGGAATCGGCTGGACGAACACGACGATGCCGGGCTGTACCAACCCCACCCAGGGAAACCCGGGAAGCTGCGAGACCGGCGAGAACGCGACGTTCACGCTGATGCTCGAGTTCGCGCTGAACGGCAAGAAGTACACCTACGCGGAGACGTTCGTGCGGCTGCCGAACGGCAACGCCTGCGACGGGAACTTCCCCAACTGCAACGGGACGATCGACAACTGGTCGATCGGCGCGGGCCAGGAGGCGGGCTGGAGCCAGCCCGCGATCGAGAGCTCGATCTCCGAGCGCTCCACCTTCGGCGCGGTGCAGATCCGCTGGGGCGGGCTTCCGCCCGCGGCCGAGGTCGCCGTCGGCGCGGTGATCGGCAAGACCGCCACCCAGCGCGTCGCGCTCTCGCGCACCGACAGCGTGCCGATCTGCACCGACACCACGCCGTGCAACCTGTCGGTGAGCACCCCGGTGACCAACCCGCACTTCTCCGACCACTCGAACGGCACGGACCCGCTCGCGACGGTGCGACGCTGGAAGGTCGACATCGCGGTGGTGGGTCCCTAGCGCTTGGCGACTCCGCGCCGCCGACTCCGCTTCGCCGACGCCGCGATGCTCACCGGTCTCACGGGCCTGTGGTGCGTCTGCTTCGTCGTGCACCTCGGCCAGGTCGTCCGCGGCCGGCTGGCGTGGATCCCCCTGCACGTGGCGGCGGCGGCCGCGCCCGACGCGTTTCCGACGGTGGCCGGGCTGTGGCCCCCCGGGGCGGGCGGGGCTCCCGACCTCGCGCGCGGGGACCGGATCCTCGCGGTCGGCGGACAGTCGCTCGCCGGCGCCGAGCCGCTCGACTTCGTGCAGGCCGTCTACGAGCACGCGGAGGACGGCCAGGTCAGCGTCGAGCGCGAGCGGGACGGCGTCGCCGCGACGATTCCGCTCGCGCTCGTGCGCATCGAGCACGCCTGGCGCAAGAGCCTCGTCGGGGCGGCGTTCGCGCTGGTCGCCGGGCTCGCCTTCTGGCGCACGCGCGGCTCGCGGCCCGGGCGCGCGTTCTACTTCGCCGGCACCGCGTACGCCTTCCACTGGATCGACTTCTGGGGCGGGCCCCCGGCCGTGACCGCGACGGGCATCGCCTCGTTCGCCATCTCGAGCACGCTGGTGTGGCCGCTGACCTTGCGCACCGCGCTCGTGTTCCCCGAGGAGTCCGCCCCGCGCGGGGGCATGCCGCTCTGGCCCTGGCTGTTCGCCGCGACCGGGCCGGCGGTGACCTGCTGGGCGTTCGGCGTGCCGTTCGGCTTCCGCGGCGCGAACGAGCTCACGCTCGCGCTGCAGGTCGCGGCCATCGCGGCGCTCGGCGCGCGGCTCGTGCAGAGCTACCGCGCGTGCGGGCCGATCGGCCGGCGCCAGCTCAAGTGGGTGCTGGTCGGCTTCTGGGTCGGGCTCTCGCCGGCGGAGCTCGCCGCGCTGGCGGCCGTCGCGGTGCCCGCGCTGTGGTGGCTGTACGAGCTGGCGCTCGTGTTCGCGATCGCGCTGCCGATCTGCCTGCTCATCGCGCTGGCGCGCTTCAACCTGCTCGACGTCGACCGGCTGATCACGCGCGCGGCGATCTCGCCAGTGATCGGGATCGGGCTCATCACGCTCGGCTTCCTCACGGTGCCGAAGATGGCGTCGGCCGCGCAGGAGTGGGTCGACCCCAAGGTGAGTCAGCCGGCGCTGTCGATCGCGCTCGGCGGCGCCGCGTTCGCGATCCTGCGCCGCGTCGACCGCGTGCTGCAGGACCGCGTGTACCCGGAGCGGCGCATCCTCGCGCTCGAGGCGCAGCGCCTGCGCCGCGAGCTGGCGGAGTGCGCGAGCGGCGCCGACGTGCTGGCGCTGCTCGGCGAGCGGGTCGCGCAGATCCTGCAGCTCGTCACCGCCGCGATCTACGCCCGCGCGAGCAGCGCGTTCTCGCCGGTGTTCGCGCGCGGGCCGGCGGTGAGCCCCGCGTTCGCGCTCGACGGCCCGCTCGCCCGGGCGCTGGCCGCGCGCGCGACTCCGCTCGAGCCGTTCGCGGGCTGGCGCGACGACGATCCCGCCGAGAGCGCGGCGCTCGCCGCGATGGGCGTCGAGCTGGCCGTACCGGTCGTGCCCGGCGACGAGCTCGCCGCGTTCGCGTGTCTGGGCGGCAAGCGCTCGGGCGACATCTTCACGGCGACCGACCGCGCGCTCCTGCAGAGCCTCGCCGACAAGGCGGCCGACGAGCTCACCCGCTTCGACCGCGAGGACACCGAGCGCGAGACGCGCCGGCTGATGGAGAAGCTGCGCGCCTACGTGCCGGGCGCGGTCGCGCGCGAGCTCGCCGCCGGCGCGGACCTCGAGTCGGGCGAGCGCGAGATCACGGTGCTCTTCTGCGACCTGCGCGGCTACACCTCGTTCTCCGAGGGCCAGCGCCCGGCCGCGATCTTCGGCGCGGTGTCGGCCTACACCAAGCTGGTGTCGCAGATCGTCTCCGACTGCGGCGGCGCGGTGGTCGAGTTCAACGGCGACGGGTTGATGACCGTGTTCGGCGCGCCGACCGCCCTGGCCGACAAGGAGCGCGCCGCCGTGCGCGCCGCGCGCGCGATCGCCGCGCAGGTGCCGCTGCTCGCGCTGTCCGACGCGCACGGCCGCGAGCGGCGCATGCACGTCGGAATCGGCATCGCCACCGGTCCCGGCTACGTGGGCAGCGTGCGGGCGGTCGACCGCGCGATCTGGGTCGCGCTCGGCAACACCACCAACCTCGCCGCGCGGCTCGAGCGCATGACGCGCGAGCTCGGCGCCGCCGTCGTGATCGACGTCGAGACGCACAAGGCCGCGGGCGATGCCGCGGCCGATTTCGAGCCGCACCCCGGCCGGGCCGTGCGCGGGCGCAGCGAGCTGCAGGACATCTTCAGCTGGTCGCCGCTGGGAATCGCGGCGCCGGTGATCTCAAAGGAGGAAGCGACGTGAGCTTCACCCGGATCGCGATCGCGTGGGTCGCCTCGCTCTGTCTCGTCGCCGGCACCGCCGCGGCGGCCGGCTTCACCGAGTACGAGGACCGCCCGACGAAGGACGCCGACAACTCCGAGGACGATCCGCTCAGCGGCGCGGCGCCCGTACCGTGGAACCTGGCCTCGTTCGCGACGGCCTTCCCCGGGCGAGCGAAGCTGATCCGCGGCTCGCTCGACGCGAAGGACGTCGACGCCTACGCGTTCTCGCTCGGCTCGGGTCAGCTCCTGCTGGCGGCGCTCTTCGAGCCCGCGGCCGGCGAGCGCAACGATACGGTGCTCGGCGTGTTCACTGGCACCGTGCCACCCGCCTACATCAGCAACGACGACGGCGGCACGGGCTTCCTGTCGCGCCTCGCGACGCCGATCTCGAGCTCGGGCACGCAGCGGATCGCGGTGAGCGGCTTCGGCGACACGAGCTGGAACGGCACGCACAAGGAGGCGGCGAGCGGGCTGGTTCCGTACGACCTCGTCGTCGCGGCCGTCTCGAACCCGCCGCCCTTCAACGAGGCGGAGAGCAACAACACGCAGGCCACCGCGAACCCGCTGCCGAGCGAGGGTGTGATCGGCGGGACGCTCGGCGCGAACGACGTCGACTACTTCAAGATCGATCTCGAGGTGGGCGACCGCCTCGCGCTCTCGGTGTTCGACCTCGGCGCCGGGTTCACGCCCGCGAACGGCGAGCGGCGGGACGCGGTGCTCGGTCTGTTCACGCCGGCCGGCGCGCTCGCCGCGGGCGGCACGAACGACGACGGCGGCCCGGGCTTCAACCCCAACCTGCTCTTCACCGTGCCCGCGGGCCAGGGCGGTACCTGGAAGGTCGCGGTCAGCGGCTTCGGCGACGCCGCGTTCACCGGCGCGCACAAGGAGAGCGCGTTCTCGTACCTGCTGGTGGCGGCGCGCGAGCGCGCCTGCCCGAACGTGACCGCGGTCATCTCGGACCCGAACAGCATCCACACCACAAGCGGAAAGGCGTACGTCACCGCGAACCTCAAGGGCGGCGACTTCTACTACATCGACCGCACCACCCCCGGGCAGCACGTGCTGGTGGACATCCCCACCGCGTACGAATGCTCGCAGTGGATCAAGACCGCGAACGACGACAAGAACGTGAACAACACCAATCTGCTCACGTTCTCGGTCTCGCAGGCCGCGTCGGTGTTCGTGGCATGGGACACGCGCTCGGCGACGACGCCGCCGTGGCTCTTGACCGGGTTCACGGAGACGGGCGAGATCGTGGACATCGCCGACCCCGACAAGACGCAGGAGTTCCGGCTGCTGCGCCGCGATTTCGCCGCGGGCCCGGTCGTGCTCGGTGGCCCGCAGCCGTCGACCGCGGGCTCGATGTACACGGTGTTCACGCGGCCGCTCGACCTGACCGACCCGCAGCACGCCTATGTGATCACCGGGCTCCCGGCGGGACTCACCATCGTGGTGAACGGCGTGACCCTGCAGGTGACCCGCCAGAGCGGGCAGACCGCGGCTCAGCTCGCCTCGGCCGTCGCCGCCGCGATCAACGGGGATCCGACGCTCGCGGCCGCGCACGTGTTCGGGCTCGCGCAGGGCACGGGCTTCGTCACGACCGGCAGCCTGCAGAGCGTGACGGTGCTGTCCACGCCGATTCCGCTCCTGGCGCCCTGGGCTCAGGCACTGCTCGCGGCGCTCTTCGCCGCGGTCGCGCTCAGCTCGGCAGCGCTTCGACGTCGACGCCCACTTCGACTCGGTGCCCGCCGCCGCCCAGGATCACCCCCTTGATCGGCGGCACGTCGCCGTAATCGCGTCCCCAGGCGAGGGTCACGTGCTGGTCCGCGACCAAGAGGTCGTTGGTCGGGTCCAGGCCGAGCCAGCCCGCCTCGCCGCAGAAGATCGAGACCCACGCGTGGCTCGCGTCGGCGCCGACGAGGCGCGCGGCGCCCGGCGCGGCGCGCGTGTGGAGGTAGCCGCTCACGTAGCGCGCGGGCAGGCCGAGCACGCGCAGGCAGGCGAGCGCCACGTGCGCGAAGTCCTGGCACACGCCCTCGCGCGTCTCGAGCACGTCGGCGACGGGCGTCGTCACCGACGTCGCGCCCGGACGGTAGGCGAAGTCGGCGTGGATGCGGTGGCTGAGCTCGAGCGCGGCGTCGAGCACGGGCCGGCCCGGCTCGAACGACGGGGCCGCGTAGGCGGCGAACTCGGGCGCGAGCGGCACCAGCGGCGAGGCGAAGCACATCTCGAGCGCGGCCAGCCCCGGGGGCGAGGTGTCGCCGCGCACGTCCGCGCGCAGCGCGTCCCAGGCCCGCGTCCACAGCGGCTCGGCGTCGGGCGCGGCGAGCTCCACCTCGCTCTCCGCCAGGAGCACCATCCGGTCGTGCGCCTCTTCGACCGTGAAGAAGTGCGTCGGGTTGCCGAAGTAGTCGAGCTCGGCCGCGAGCGCCGACGGCTGCGGCTCGATCGCGAGCGCCGTGCCCAGCGCGCGCTGCCCGTCGGTCGCGCGCGGCTCGAGCCGCAGCTCGTTGTGGCACAGCGAGACGATCTCGTCGTACACGTAGGCGGTCTCGTGGCGGATCCGGTAGCGCACTAGAA
>Ga0335084_10007479_pt1 | contig 10860 bp, 12 predicted proteins | sample Lox_Sample_44_FD_206721 | JGI IMG/M metagenome (GOLD analysis project Ga0335084, IMG submission 206721) | Soil microbial communities from Loxahatchee National Wildlife Refuge, Florida, United States - Lox_Sample_4.4 | ecosystem: Environmental > Terrestrial > Soil > Wetlands | place: USA...
GCGGCGGCGAAGCCCCACCGAGTGAACACGCTCGTCCCGCACGTGATCATCGTCCGACCCCCAATCTCAGGCGTCGCGACTTTTGCAGGCAAACGCGGTGCGCTGCAATCACGAGATACCCGGGCGGGCCGGCCACCCCCCTATGCTGAAGTGGCGTGCGGCCGGGCTCAGAACCCCTTGGTGAACTGCAGGTAGATCACGCCGGGCATGGTGCCGCCGCTGAACCGCACGCGCGGCACGGCCACCAGGTTGGCGCCCAGGCGCAGCGGCTTGTACGCGCCCGACAGCACCGGCAACAGCGCCGGCACCCACTGGTGCGGGCCGTCGAACTGCAGCGTGCGCCAGAACAGGAAGGCGCCACCGCCGAGGTCCAGCGAGTACGTGTCGGTGTCGGCCATGCGCTTCTGCCAGGTGTAGCCGGCGTACACGCCCATCGCGTCGAGGCTGTCCTTCATGACGCCGAACGACGCCTTGGTGACCCACTGCGACCAGTCGCCGGTGAGCGCCCGCTCGATCTGGATGCCGACGCCCCAGTTGCGCTCGTTGAATTCGCGGCCGACGATCGGCTGGCCGTGCTGGTCGACGGGGTCGTCGAAGTGATGGCTCATGCCGGGCAGCTGGATCGTCAGCTGGCGCGGCGGATCGAGCCACTGCGGCGGCGTCGGGGCGGCATCGACTGGCACGGCCGTCGGCACGATCACCGGCGACACCGGCTGGGCACGAACCCCCTGCACGAGCAACAACGACACGACGACTGCAACCGCACGGAACATGGCCGACCTCTGGTGAGCCCGGCCTGGCGTCTCGCTCGGTTCGCGTGGGGCCACGCGCGCCGTTCCTCGCGGGAGTGCCGGTCGCCCAGGTCATCGGCTGGGCGGCGGCGCCCTCGAGGCTGCGACGACCCGTAAGCAGTCGCAAGCGCGCGAAACTTGACGAAACGGCGCTCGCCTCGGGCAGCGGGTACCGGCGGCGTGACATCGCACCGCGTGAATACGCCGCGGCTGTTACGGTGTGTCCGTCCGCTCGCGCCGGCGCGCGCGAAGCGCCCGGCGCCGCGAGGCGCGCGCGCCTACGGCGCGAACGGCGCGCGCGAACGCGACGAATCGAACAGCTCGTCGAGTTCGTCGAGGCGAACCTGCGCCTCCCAGCGGTCGTAGGTCTGCTTGACGAGCGTGTAGACGTCGGCGCGCAGGTCCCACAGGTCGTCGGGGTCGCACGCGCCGCGGATCCGACTCTGCAGCGCCAGCGCCGCGCGCGCGGGCGTGCCGCGCAGCGCGCGCTCGAATTCGCCGATCATGTGCAGCAGCCGCGGCGACGACATCAGGCCGCTGATCAACCGCTGGCCACGCTCCTTCCACAGCGACCGCATCGAGTTCATCGAGGCACACCTTGCAGTTGGCCAGCCCGCGCCGTCGGCGGTTGCTCTCGTCGCGGCACCGCCTCGGGCAGGCGGCGATTCTGGCGGCGAGGGCCGCTCGGGGCCAGCGTCGGTTGGCGTCGCAGCAACAGGGACAACCCCGCACGGGAAACCACCGAGGTCGCCGCTGGCCGCTCGACGGTGGGCCCTGGAGCGCGGGCTCCTAGCTGCCGGCCTGCTCGTAGGCGGTCCGCGTGCGCTGGACGCTCGGGCGCGCCGCCATCGCGTCGAGCCATCGCCACAGCGGCTGGTGGCGCCTCAGCAGCGCCGCCCCCTCGGGCGCGAGGCTCAGGCAGCGCAGCATCGGATACGCGTGCAGATCGGCCAGCGTGAGGTCGGTGCCGAGCAGATGCGGCCGGCACGGCGCGAGCGCGCCGAGCGCGACCAGGCAGCGCTCGCTGGCCGCCAGCGCGTCGGCGATGCGGGCCTCGTCGGGCGCGCGGCCGCGCAGCGGCTGCCCGACACGCTCGACGAACACGCCCCACACCATCGGCCGATACGCATAGGCATCGAGCAGGCCGACGATCTGGCCCATGCGCGCCCTCTGCCGCGCGTCGCGCGGCTGCAGCGCGGGGCCGCCGAACGCCTCGTCGACGTAGCGCGCGATGGCGGCGGTCTCGTAGAGGCCGAAGCCCTCGTGCTCGAGCGCCGGGATGCGGCCGAACGGATGCCGCGCCAGGTGCTCCGCCGGCACGCCATCGGGCCCGAAGATCTCGACCTCGTGCAGCGCGTAGGGGACGCCCTTTTCCTCGAGCGCGAGCCGCGCGATGCGCGTGTAGACGCTGCGCGCGAGGCCGTACAGATCGACGCCGGTCATCGCTTCGTTCGGACGTGCCGCGCCGGCCGAGGCCGCGTTCAGCGCCGCGCCGATGCTCGTGCAGCCGCGTGCCTCATGCCCGGGGCGCGGCGCGCATCGTGTCGATGCCCCAGGCGCCGGCGCCGGCGGCCGCGAAGAACAGGAACACGAAGCAGAACAGCACCGCGCTCTCGCCCTGGTTGAGGATCGGCGACAGCACGTGGCCCTGCGGCGCATGCGCCATGAAGTAGGCGAACGCCATCTCGCCCGACAGGATGAACGCCGCCGGGCGCGTGAACAGGCCGCTCAGCACCAGCAGCCCGCCCACCACCTCGATGATGCCGGCCACGCCGAACAGCGACATCAGGTGCAGGTTGTCGAACATCGCGACGTGCGGCACCCCGAACAGCTTGGCCGTGCCGTGCTGCAGGAACAGGAAGGCGACGACGATGCGCAGCAAGCCTTGTGCGCGCGGAACCCACACGTCGAGCCAGGCGAGGGCGGAAGTGGCCATCTGCGTCTCCTTGGTTGGCTGTGCCCGGGCGGCAGTGTAGGCGTGAGCCTGGCGGCCCGGGAGGCACGGAGCACCCGGCGCGTGCCCCCAATTGCCCCTGGCTCCTACAGCGCGTCGAAGCGCCAGACGCCCAGGCTCTTGTCGCGATACGCGCCGCCGGCCTCGTCGCAGCGCTCGTCGAGCAGCGCCAGCGGCGGCGGCCAGCCGAACGGCGGCCGGCACAGATTCAGCGCCCGCCAGTCGCCGTCGTCGCAGTCGAGGTTGGCGTGCAGCGCGGTGAAGGTCGTGGTGATCAGCCAGGTGGCGCCGCTGCGGCGCAGGTTGCCCAGCGCGCGCCCGATGTGCGCGAACGACAGGTGCACCAGGCAGTCGCGGCACAGCACGGCGTCGGCGCGCGGCAGCGCGTCGGCCGTGATGTCCGCCACCATATAGCGGCCGCCGATCTCGCCGGCGGCAGCGCGCTGCTGCAGCGCGCGCACCAGCGCCGGCACGATGTCGACGCCGGTGTACTCGACGTCGAGGCCGAGGCGGTTGATCCACTGCGCGTCGCCGCACGGCGCATCGAGCAGCGAGCGCACGCCGAGGTCGCGCAACAGCGGCGGCAGCGCCGCGCCCCACGCCGACGTGGCGCCTTGCTCCGACCCCAGCCCCGAGGCCGATGTCGCCGCGCCCCACAGGTTGGTGGCGTGGATGCGCTCGAAGCGCTCGCGCAGGCCGAGCCCCTGGAACGACGCACGGTCGGCGGCGAAGCGCACGTGCGCCAGCACCGGTGGCCGCTCGCTGTCGCGCATGCTCATCTCCGCCGTGGCGCGCGATTGTGCCGGCAAACCCGGGCGCGATCGCGGGCGCGCGGGCGGCGCCCGCGGCGTGAGGACGACCGGCGCGGTCGCGCGCCGTAGCCGCAAGGACTACAGTTCGCTGGCTTCGGGCCGGCACGGCCGTCGCGAGCCGCGCGGCGGGTCGGCAAGCGCGCGAACGAGGAGCACGAGATGAGCAGGCGATCGTTTCTGCTGGCTGCCGCGGCGGCGGGAGTCGCCGCGTGGGCCCCGGCGGCGGCCGACAAGCCACCGGTGGCCAGGCTCGGCAAGCCGGCGCCCGCGTTCAAGGTGGCGGACACCGGCGGGCGCGAGCGCACGCTGGCCGAATTCAAGGGCAAGCCGGTGGTGCTGGAGTGGACCAGCTCGTCGTGCCCGTTCGCCGCCGCGCAATACGAGAGCGGCCGCATGCCCGAGCTGCAGCGCTGGGCCACGGCCAAGGGCGTGGTGTGGCTGAGCGTGCTGTCGACCCATCCGTCGCGCGGCGACTACCTGGCGCCGGCGCAGGCCGAGGCTTTCAACCGCCAGCGCGGCGGCGTGCCGACCGCGCTGCTGATCGACAGCGACGGCACGATGGGTCACACCTACGGCGCGATGACCGCCGACCACATGTTCATCGTCGCCGCCAACGGCACGCTGGTATACGCCGGCGGCATCGACGACAGCGAGTCGCGCGATCCGAAGGAGGTGGCTTCCGCGCACAACCATGTACGGGCCGCGCTCGGCGACCTGCTGGCAGGTCGCCGCATCGCCAAGCCCAGCACCGAGCCGTTCGGCTGCGCGGTCAGCTACGCGGGTTGAGCGCCACGTCGCGGCGCCGCAGCCGCGCTCAGGAACTCGCCGGCCTGTAGTAGCGCGCCTCGAGCGCCTTGGCGTCGGTGAGGTGCAGCCTGAGGAGCACGCGCTCCAGCCACGTCAGCCGCTTGAAGGTGCCGTCGGGCATTGCGAGCACGGGGCCGAGGATCGGCTCGTCCTCGATGCGCGACTCCTGGTAGGGCTCGACGATCATGGCGTCGCTCATTGGCCATCCTCCGTGCTTCGCACTCCGGAATCCGCCGTGGGAGCGGCCCAGCGGCTCATGCGGATCCCTCGTGCCGGTTGCTGAATGTAACTGGATGCATTCTAGGGTCGGGCCCGGGCCACGAGAAAGCGCTGTTACCTGGGCGACCCTTCGCTTGGATGGCGCGCCGCCAGCGAGCGCACGCGCGCCCAAAGCTCGTCGACGTACGGATCGTGAATGCCGATCAGCGCAAGCTGCCCGCCCAGTCGCTCGAGGTAGTCGCGGTTGCTGCCGAGCATCCCCGAGGCGCCGGCGATCATGGCCGCGGTGTCCTCCAGCGGCAGCTCGCCCAGGTAGTCGGCGTGCGCCACGTTGGCGGTCATCACCAGCGCGGTGACGTCGCCCTGCGGCGTGCTGACCGGCAGCAGCGCGGGGCTGTAGCCGCCGCGAACCATCTCGCGGCGCCACAGCATCGCCGATTCGACCTCGGCCAACTCGCCGGCGATGCGAAACGCCAGGCCTGCGCAACCGCCGTCGCCGCGCTCGAGAGCGAGCATCAGCGCAGGCCGGTCGCGCGAGCCGCGGCCGAGCGTCGAGCGGTAGCAGAAGCGGCGCCGGTAGCCGCTCAGCTCGGCCAGCCTCACTTCGGCGAAGTGAAAGCCCGGGTCCCACAGCAGCGAGCCGTAGCCGTACACCCAGAGGTCGCCGCGGTGCGCGCCGAGCAGCGCGCGCCGCGTCGCCTCGAGCTCGTCGTCGCTCAGGCGCCAGTTCGGCGGCAGGCCGCGCGAGCGCGCGCGCTCGTCCCACTGCGCCAGCACTTCGGGCGTCGCGCGCAGGCCCGATTGCTCGGCGGGCTCGAGCCGGCCGCGCAGCGCAGGCAGGTGCACGAACGCGTCGGGGCTCAACGGTCGCTCCGCGTCGCGCGCCGCGTCACATCGACAGCGAGCCTTCGCGGAACTCGGTCTTGTCGAGCCACACGTTGACCAGCACCGCGCGGCCCTCGCGCGCCAGCGCCCGCGCGCGCGCCAGCGCAGGGCGCAGCTCGTCGTGGCGGCGCACCAGCAGCCCGGCGGCGCCGAAGCCGGCGACGACCTCGTGGTACGCGCTGCGCGCCAGCACGGTGGCCACGTCGTCGTGCAGCATCTTGACCTGCTCGCGCGCGATCTGCGTCCAGCCGGCGTCGTTGCCGACCAGCGCGATCACCGGAATACCCTGGCGCACGAAGCTGTCGAACTCCGCCAGGCTCCAGCCGCACGCGCCGTCGCCGAACACGATCCACACCTCGTGCTGCGGCCGCGCCAGCGCGGCGCCGAGCGCGAAGCCCGCGCCGACGCCGAGCGTGCCGAACGCGCCGGGGTCGAGCCAGCTCAGCGGCGCGCGCGGATGCAGCACGTAGCTCGCGGTGCCGACGAAGTCGCCGCCGTCGGCGACGAAGATCGCGTGGTCGCCGGCTTCCTGCTCGAGCGCGCGAAACAGCGCCAGCGGATTGACGTGTTCGCCGCGCGCGGCGGCCTGCTCGTCGATTTCGGCCTCGCGGGTGGCATCGCGCGCGCGCAGCGTGTCGAGCCAGCCCGACCAGCGCGCTGCCGGCGGCAGCGCGGAGGCCAACGCCTCGATGAACAGCCCCGCGTCGCCGATCGCCGCGATGTCGGGGCGGCGGTTGAGCCGCGCATCCTTGGCGCTGCGGTTGGCCGCGATCAGCGTCGCGCGGCGCCGCACGTGGCGCCCGTAGTCGAGCCGGAAGTCGCACGGCACTCCGGCCAGCAGCACGCAGTCGGCCTCGCGCAGCGCCTGCCGGCGCGCATGTCGCATCTGCAGCGGATGGTCGCGGCCGAGCAGCCCGCGTGCCATGCCGGACAGATAGACCGGGGCGCCGAGTCGGGCCACCGCCTGCGCCAGCGCGTCGGCCGTCTCGGCGCGCACGACGGCCTGGCTGCCGATGACCAGCAAGGGCCGCTCGGCCTTGGCCAGCGCGGTGGCCGCCGCGCGCGTCAGCGCCTCGCTGGCGTGCGGCAGATAGACCGTTTGCACGCTCGGCACCGCACCGTCGTCGCTGCCGGCGAACATGCGCCGAGCGTGCCGGTTGAGGTACCAGCGCAGCGCCCGCTCGGGCAGCGACGAGCCCTTGCCGGCGGCGTCGGCGTACCACTGGCGGATCAGAGCCTCGTCGTACAGCAGGTCGACCGGGCATTCGATGAACACCGGCCCCGGCACGCCTGAGCGGGCCAGCGCCAGCGCGTCGGCCACCGCCGGCCCGAGATCGCGCACGAGACGCATCTTCAGGAAGCGCTTGACGTGCGGCTCGACCAGCGGCCGCTGATCGATGTCCTGCAGCGCGCCGCGGCCCTGCAGCGCGGTGGGCGCGGCGCCGCCGAGCAGCAGCACCGGGCTCTGCGCCAGCTGCGCGTTCTTCAGCGCGGTGATCGTGTTGGTGATGCCGGGCCCCGCGGTCACCGCGGCGACTCCGGGCGTGCCGGTGAGCCGCGCGGTGGCGTCGGCGGCGAACACCGCGGTCACCTCGTCGCGCACGTCGACCACGCGGATGCCGCGCGCCTTGGCGGCAGCGAGGATCGGCGAGATGTGGCCGCCGCACAGAGTGAACAGGCGCTGCACGCCGTGCGCCTGCAGCGCCTCGGCGATGCGGTCGCCGCCGTGGCGGCCGGTTGCGGCCTCGGCGCTCACCGGACTGCCCTTCGTGCTGCGCACTCCGGGATTCGCGCTTCGGAGCGGCCGGGCGCGCTCACTGGACTACCCTTCGTGCTGAGCACTCCGGGATTCGCGCTTCGGAACGGCCGGGCGCGCTCACTGGACTACCCTTCGTGCTGCGCACTCCGGGATTCGCGCTTCGGAACGGCCGGGCGCGCTCATGCGCGTCACGCCCAGATCACGCGCTGGCCGCTGGCGTACCAGGCGGCGACCTGCGGCTGCACCGCGGCCTCGATGCGGCTGCGCTTGATCTTCATCGTCGGCGTCAGCTGGCCGTTGTCGATCGACCACGGCTCGCGCGCGATCACGATCATCTGCAGCCGCTCGTGGCCGGCCAGCCCGCGATTCACCGCGTCGAGCAGCTGCGCCATCTCGCGCTGCACGTCGGCGCGCACCGCTGCATCACCGAGCTGCGGGCGCAGCGCCTCGGCCAGCACCACCAGCGCATACGGCGCGCGCTGGCTGGCGCCCGACACCATCGACAGCTCGACCAGCGGGTGCGCGTTGAGCTGGTTCTCGATCGGCGCCGGCGCCACGTACTCGCCCTTGGCGGTCTTGAACAGGTCCTTGGTGCGGCCTGTGATCTTCAGCATGCCGTCGGTGCGGCGCTCGCCGCGGTCGCCGGTGCGGAAGAAACCATCCTCCGTGAACGACTCGCGGGTCAGCTCGGGTTGCTTGAAGTAGCCGCTGAACTGCCCCGGCGACTTGATCAGGATCTCGCCGTCGTCGCTCAGCCTGATCTGCACGCCGGCCATCGGCTTGCCGACGTAGCCGGGCTCGCTCGTCTGCTCGTTGGAGACGTGCGAGAACGAGTTGTCCTCGGTCATGCCGTAGCCCTCGAACAGGCGAAGGCCGAGGCGTCGGTACCAGCGGATCAGCTCGGGCGGCAGCGGCGCCGAGCCGCTGCCGGCCTGCAGCACGGCGTCGAGGCCGAGCCCCTTGAGCACCTTGCGCGCGACCAGCCGGCCGACGATCGGGATCGACAGCAGGCGATCGAGCTTGGCCGCCGGCATCTTGGCAAAGACGCCCTGCTGGAACTTCAGCCACAGCCGCGGCACCGAGATGAACACAGTCGGCCGCGCGCGTTGCAGGTCCTGCAGGAAAGTGTCGAGCGACTCGGCGAAGAAGATGTGTGAATCGCCGCTGAGCAGCGACGCCGCCTCGACCCACGAGCGCTCGAAGCTGTGCGCCAGCGGCAGGTACGACAGCATGCGGCTCTCGCTCTCGCTCCCGAGGCGCGCGCGCGTGTCGGCGACGATGCCCTGCGCGGTGCGCGTCAGCGCGCCGAAGCTGCTCATCACGCCCTTGGGCTGCCCGGTCGAGCCCGACGTGTAGATCAGCATCGCCAGCTCGTCGGCCGTGCGCTGCGGCCGACCGGCCAACGGCGCGGTGCGCGCGACGATCGCGTCCCAGGTCTCGAACGAGGCCGGCGGCGCCAGCGGCAGCGCGATGCAAGGCAGGCCCGGTGGCACGCCGCGCTGCTGCTGCGGCCACAGGTCGAGCTTGCCGACGAAGAGCAGGCTGGCGTCGCTGTGCTCGAGCACGTAGCGCACGGTGTCGGCGGTCTCGGTGGGGAACAGCGCCACCGTGGTGTAGCCGCCGAGCCAGATCGCGAGCTCGGCCATGAAGAAGTGGGCGCAGTTCTTCGACAGGATCGCGATGCGCGCGCCGCGCGCGAAGCCTCGGCTCTGCAGGTGCGCGGCCATGCGGCGCGACTGGTCGAGCACCTGGCCCCAGGTGTAGTCGGCGACGCGGCCGCCGCCGAGCGGCTGCGTCAGGAACACGCGATTCGGTTGCTGCGCCTCGTGGTCGAGCACGAAGTCGAGAATCAGTTTGTCGTCGCTCACGTCCAAGTCCGTTCGCTGCGCGCTGCAGCGGCGCTTTCCGGCGCGGCAGCCTACTGTGCGCCGCGATCGCGGGCTACTGGGGCAATCCTGCGGCGCGCCGCCCAGCGCGCACGATGCGGAAGCGGCTACCCTCGGCGCCATGACACAGGGCAAGGACGGCTCGCTGCAGGGGCGGGTCGCGCTGGTCAGCGGCGCCAACACCGGCATCGGGCTGGTCACCGCGCGCGAGCTGGCGGCGCGCGGCGCCCACGTGTTCGTCGCCTGCCGGTCGGCCGAGCGCGCACAGGCGGCGCTGGCGGCGATCGCGGCGCGCGGCAGCGGCCCGAAGCCCGAACTGCTGGCGCTGGACCTCGCCGACTTCGCGTCGGTGCGCCAGTGCGCGCAGGCCTTTCTCGCGCGCGGCCTGCCGCTGCACGTCCTGGTCAACAACGCCGGGCTGGCCGGTGCGCGCGGGCTGACGCGCTCGGGCTTCGAGCTCGCGTTCGGCGTCAACCACATGGGGCCGTTCCTGCTGACCGCGCTGCTGCTCGAGCGCATCAGGGAGTCGGCGCCCGCGCGCATCGTCACGGTGGCCAGCAAGGCGCACCATCGCGCCACCGGCATCGACTGGGCGGCGGTGCGCCGCGCCACCGCCACGCGCTCGGGCTTCCCCGAGTACAGCGTGTCGAAGCTGGCCAACGTGCTGTTCAGCGCCGAGCTCGGCCGCCACCTCGCCGGCAGCGGCGTCACCACCTACGCGCTGCACCCCGGCGTGGTGGCGTCGGACATCTGGCGCCAGGTGCCGTGGCCGCTGCGCGCGCTGCTCAAGCTCGGGATGATCTCCACCGAAGAGGGCGCCCGCACGTCGCTGTACTGTGCCACCTCGCCCGAGGTGGCCGTCTCGAGCGGGCTGTACTACGACAGCTGCCGCCCCAAGGAGCCGAGCCGCGCGGCGCGCGACGGCGCGCTCGCCGCGGAGCTGTGGCAGCGCAGCGAAGCCTGGCTGCGCGAGGGCTGACGGCTCGCGCCCGCCCCCACGCCGCGCGTCACAGCTCGAAGCGGTCGCGCACGCGGGTGGCGATCGTCGCGCCAGCGTCGGCACCATCGGGCACCCAGAACGGCCTGCCGTCGCCGCCGCGCGGCCTCCAGCGGCGCGGCACCTGGTCGATCGCCACGAAGTGCGCGTGCAGCTTGCCGTCGGCGGCGATCCTGTTGCGCAGCATGTCGGTCGACGACAGCACGCGCCGCGCCACCGACAGCAGCACGTCGGGCCGGTACCAGGCCACGGGGTGCCGCTGGTGCGGCGGCACGTTGTCACCGAACCGCGCCGCCATGGGCCCTGACCTCCCGATGAATGGTGACCGACCGGGCGGGGCTATCGCGCCGGCCGCGGCTCGACGATCGGGAACACCGGCGCGAAGGTGTCGAGCAGCCCCAGCAGCTCGACCAGCTTCTCGGGCTTGCCGGCCACCGCGATCTGGCCCGACTGCAGCGCCGCCGGAAACGTGGTCTTGCGCAGCGAGATCTCGTCGAGCACCGCGCGCGTCAGCGTGACGGTAGTGTCGGCGTCGGCGGCCTGCCGGTCGGCGCTCACGGTGAGCGCGCTGTTGTCCAGGCGCAGCACGAAGTCCTGCCGGGTGTCGGTGAAGCGCCAGTTGATCAGCGAGCGCTTGCCGAGCGCCTTGTCGCCGTTCAGCCGCACGCCGAGGAAGTCGAAGAACATCTCCAGCGGCAGGGCGCGGATCACGTCGGGGCTGGTCACCGAGGTCGACGTCAGCTGCGGCAG
>Ga0335084_10007481_pt1 | contig 10858 bp, 12 predicted proteins | sample Lox_Sample_44_FD_206721 | JGI IMG/M metagenome (GOLD analysis project Ga0335084, IMG submission 206721) | Soil microbial communities from Loxahatchee National Wildlife Refuge, Florida, United States - Lox_Sample_4.4 | ecosystem: Environmental > Terrestrial > Soil > Wetlands | place: USA...
CCGGCGCGCCGCCCAACGGCGGCGTCTTGGGGTGCACATACAGGGCCGGGAGCGTCGTGCCCTCGTACGGGATCTCGACGAATTCCACCGCTTCGCGCATCGCCTCGATGCCGCTGCGAAAGCGCTCTAGGCCGGCCTGATACAGCTCGCGCCGGCCGTCTTGTGCCACGTGCATCAGCCGCTCGGCCATGAAGGCGTACAGCGAGGCGCGCAGCAGTTTCTTGCCGCCACTGCGGCCGTGGCCGGCGGCAAGGTCCTTGTGCCCCGCCGCGGCCGCGCGATCGCCCATCCGCGCCCAGGCCGACATCCAGGCTTCGGCGGCACCCGGCTCGCTGGCGGCGCGGAAGCGCAGCAAGGGCTGCGTCTCGCGCTCGATCTCCGACAGCACGCCGCCCATCTGCAAGGCCAGGTGAATGGCGAGGTTCCAAGGGTAGACGCCAGGGAAGAACTCGTGCATGGAGGGTTCCTTCTCGGATGGGCCCGGGTCATTTGCGCGTCGGCGCAGGCCGCGTCCGGCGCGCGCGCGCCGCCGGTGTGGCCTCGGTACCGAGCACGCTGCGGAAGCCGGCGGCCACGAACGCCAGCAGCGTGGCGGTGCGCGCGGGGTCTGCCGCCCGCGCCGTGCCGCGCGAGAGCCGCTCGACGCGCACGTCCGACAGGAAGTGCAGCACGGCACCCAACATGAACTGGTAGCACCAGGCCACGTCCGCTCGCGTGCGGCGCGGGAACAGCCGCTGCAGCGCGTCGATGAAGGCATGCGCCATCGGATCGAACGTGTCGCGCTGGGCCTGCTCCGACTCCACGCTCGGGGCCGCCAGGTCGCGCGCCGCCATGGCCGCGAAGTACCGGCCGTCGGGATCGCCGTGCATCGCGACCAGCGGGCCGATGAAGGCATCGAGCACCCGCTCCAGCGCATCGGGCTCGCCCGGCGCCGTCATGGCCTGCGCGAGCAGGCTGCGCCTGCGCTCGATCGAGGGGCGCCACGACTCGAAGATCGCGTGATACAGCTCGTGCTTGGCGCCGTAGTGATAGCCCACCAGTGCCAGGGGCACCTGTGCCTCGGCGGCGATGTCGCGGATCGATACCGCGTGGTAGCCGCGCTGCGCGAACAACTTCTCGGCGGCCAGAAGGATGTCGAGCCGACGGTTGACGGGCGGCGGCGCGCCGGCAGCCCGGCGCGGCGGCAGCTGCCGTACCGGGCGTTGCGCCGGATCGGCCAGCGCCTCACGGGTCTGTCGGGCCTGGGCGGCAGCGGAGGCCGCGGGCTTTCTGGGTGCCATTCATGGTTTGTACGGTAGTACGTGAATATTGATCAATCGTACAAACCCGAGTGAAGGGACTTCAATCGGAACACCGGCATGACGGCGATCAACGAAACCCACGATCCGGCGCTGAGGAGCTGGGTCGAGGCGGCCAACGTGGCGGGCACCGATTTCCCGATCCAGAACCTGCCGCACGGTGTGTTCCGACGCCGCGGTACGAACGAGCCGTGGCGTGGCGGTGTGGCCATCGGCGAGAGCATCGTCGACATGGCGCAAGCCTCGGCGCTCGAGGTGTTCTCGCCGTCGCCGCGCCTGGCGGCACAGGCCGCGGGTGCCAGCACGCTGAACGCGCTGATGGCGCTGGGGCCCGGGCACTGGCACGCGTTGCGCGCCGAGCTGTCGCGCCTGCTGCGCACCGGGTCGCCCCACCAAGCGCGCCTGCGCGAGGCGCTGGTGCCGATCGGCCAGGCGCAGTTCGCGCTGCCGGCGCGCATCGGCGACTACACCGACTTCTTCACCTCCTGGCACCACATGGTCAACGCCGGTGCGATCTTCCAGCCAGGCGCGCCGCCGCTGCCGCAGTTCAACTGGCTGCCCATCGCCTACCACGGTCGCGCTTCGACGGTGGAGGTCAGCGGTGCCGATGTGCGCCGGCCATGCGGCCAGACGCGCCCGCGCGCGGGCGCCGCCGCGCCGCAGTTCGAGCCCACGCGTTGCCTGGACTACGAGCTCGAACTGGCGTTGTGGATCGGCCCGGGCAACGAGCGCGGTCGGCTGATTCCGATTGCCGAAGCGGAAGGCCATGTGTTCGGTGTCGGCCTGCTCAACGACTGGTCGGCGCGCGATGTGCAGGGCTGGGAATCGATGCCGCTCGGACCCTTTCTGGCGAAGAACTTCCTGACCAGCGTGTCACCCTGGATCGTCACGCTGGAAGCGCTCGAGCCGTTTCGCTGCCCGTTGCCGGGTGCCGTGCACGACGCACCGCTGCCCTATCTGCGGCCCGCGCGCGCTGACGCCGGCATCGATCTGCAGCTCGAGGCCTGGCTGCAAACGGCGGGTGGCGCGGGTCCAGCGCGCCTGTCGCGTACCAGCTTCCGACACTGTGGTTGGTCGATCGCGCAACTGGTGGCTCATCACACCGAAGGCGGCTGCAGCCTGCGCAGCGGCGATCTGCTGGGCACCGGCACCCAGAGCGGGCCTGGTGAAGGGGAGCAGGGCTGCCTGCTGGAGCTGACCCGACATGGTTCGATGCCGCTGGTGCTACCGGGCGGCGAACGACGAAGCTACCTGGAAGACGGCGACACCGTGATCCTGCGCGCCTGGGCCGAGCGGCTGGGCGCGATGCGCATCGGCTTCGGCGAGTGTCGCGGCACGGTGCTGTCCCTTGACCAGTGACCGCGACCAGAACCCGCGCCTGCGTCCGGGCCGAGGCGGCCCGGACGCACTCGGGTAGGCCTAAAGTCCATCGTGACCATATAAGCAACCATACGTAGGTATGGTGCCTAGTTGGTGGTTGTTGTAGAGCGGATCGCATGGCGAAGCCGAGCTTCGAGTGGGACGCGCGCAAAGATGCGGAGAACCAAGCGAAGCATGGGGTGCCGTTTGTGCTGGCCCAGCATGCCGTTGCCGATCCGCGCCGCGTCATCGCTGAAGCTGCAAGGCACAGCGCCAAGGAGAAGTGGTACCTTGGCTTCGGGCATGTCGGAGAAGGCGTGTTGACCGTGCGATTCACTCACCGCTTGGGCATCGTTCGCATACTTGGTGCCGGCCACTGGCGCAAGGGCAAGGTCATCTATGAGCGCGAAAATCAAATACACGAATGAACCGATGGGAAGTCCAAAGGTCATCCGCGACTTCCTTTCTTCTTCGGAGCAATTGGCGTTTCGCGACGAAGACGTCAAGATCACGATCACGCTGAGCAAGAAGAGCCGCTACGCCGCAGCAGGCGGTCTGAACCAGGTGCTCAATACCCCATCTCTACTCGAAGCTGAAGCTGTGCCACCGATGACGTAGCACCCATGAGCGCTGCCACCAGCGTCGTGCTCGGCGTGGGCGTCGGGAACAGCGCGCTCGAAGCCATGAAGATGCTTGCCGATTTCCTCACGTGGCCCAAGCGACATCCCGGTTACGACATCGACCGCGGCAGGTTCGGGAGCACGCAACGCGATTCGTCAGAGCCGCTCGAGGATCGTGGGCGATACCTTGCCCCCCAAGGTCAGCCGAAGGTGAACGAGAAGGCCTCGACGTCGCCGTCGAGAAACTCGATCTCGAAGGTCCGTTTGGTGATGGGCTTGGGCGCCCGGATGAGCTGATAGAGCCACTGCTCGGTCACCTTGCCATTGCCCTGCTCGTCGACGTCCAGGCCGTGGGCGCCCGCCGGCGGCTTGCCGTCGACCGAGACGCGGAAGCGGGCCGTGACACCGCGCACGGCAGGGCCCATCACCAGGTGGAGGTCGCGGGCCTGAAAGCGGACCGCGATGCGCCCACTGGCCTTGTTGAGCACGATCGATCCGCCCTTCATCGACCAGTCGCCCACGAGGGCCCAGTGGTTGAGTGCGAGGCGCGGCGGGGCCGTATAGACCCGGCGTGCGCCGAGGCTCGCGCCGCCGCCGTCACGCCGCGCGCCGCCTTTACCCAAGGTCGGCAGCGTTGGAGATCAGTATGATCCGGAGGGATCTATTTCCGAACCAACGGGATCTGCAGGTTCGTTGGCCGGTTTTCCTCCTTGTCGAAACCGCGGCCATCGATGTTGCGAGCGCCCCAGAACAGCATGCCACGGGCAAGGTAGACGAGGTCGTACTCCATGAACGGCTTGTCGGCGACCAGACCGAAGGGTGCAAAGGCCTTGCCGAATACACTCTGTGTCTCACCCACCTGCCACTTGGTGTAGCCGTTGGCTGCCACCTGATTCAGCAGGTCTGCGAACCCCGCGAGCAATGGCGTCACGTCATAGCCTTCGTCGGCAACGAAGTCGACCTTCTGGGCCCCTGGAGCAATCGGGTGCGCTCCACGCCACAGCATGTGGCCACGGATCGTGATCCTCACGATCGGGACACGCCCGTACGGATCCGCCGAGTTCACCACTTGAAGCTCGAAGCGATCGCCAGCGGAGTAAGAGAAGTCGCGCTGGAGGTAGAACGGCCTGAGCGTGCCGTCGGGGTTCTTCGTGGCGCTCGGCCGGATCTCCGGCGCGATACTGGTCCATCGCCCGACCAGCGTGCTTTGGATGCTTTCCTGCGTTTGAGGATCCATGGCAGGTCTCCCTTGTGTCGCCGCGCGCTCCGGATTCGCGCAGCCGGCCAGCAGCGCAACGAAGCCCAGGGCGGTGGCCAGTTCGGCAAGTGACCGGATGAGACGCACGGCAGCCACAGTTTGGTCGTGACGCTGGAGCGGCGTTAGCCCAAATTGGCAAAGCCGTCGGCCAGTGGCTATGCTGGCCCGCCCGCCATGAGCTACCGCGTCGACGTCTTCGACGACTTCCACCTCCATGGCGCCTCGGCGCCGGAGTGGAACCAACGCTATCTGCAGGTCTCGCGGGGTGCCATGCGCAGCCGGCTCACCGAGTTTGCAGGCGGCCAGGTCCACGTGTTCCGAAAGTGGATGAGCGAGCGGGTGGTTCAGCAAGGCGAGCTCCCTGCCAATCGGCTGTGCTTCGCACTGCCATTGCACGCCGGTGAAGGCATCCCGATGGCTCAGGGCAGAGCGCTGAGCGTCGACAGCCTGTTGGCACTGCAAGGCGGCGTCGAGTTCACGCTGCAACGGCCCCGTGCGATGCAACTGCTCGCGGTCACCGTGGACGCGGGTGCGCTCTGGCAGCACATGGACGCAGGCAAGGTGAAGTTGCCGCGGCGTGCGGCTCGATCGGGCGTACTCAGCATCCCGACAGAGGCCGCACAGAACCTGCGGGCGAGACTACTCGCCTCGCTGGCAGACGCAAATCCTGACCCGCTCGCGCCCGCATTGATCCTCGAAGCCTTGACCGAATCGCTGGCGGCGGCGGTCGAAGTGACCGTCCCAGTGGGCCCGGCGACAGCGGCCTACGTAGTCTCCACGACGCACCGCATGGTCGTGCAAGCGGCCCCGAGCGTGCTGTCAGTCGAGACCGTCTGTGCGCGATTGCGCGTGAGCCGCCGGACGCTCCAGAACAGCTTCCACTGGATGGCCGGCACTACACCGCTGGACTACATGCGGGCCGTTCGACTCAACGCGGTGCGGGCGACCCTTCACGCATCCGACCCGGTCGAGCTGCAAGTCGGTCAGGCCGCTGCAGACTGGGGGTTCGAGCATCTCAGTCACTTCGCCGAGCGCTACAGCGCGCTCTTTGGCGAACTGCCATCGCGCACCGTGCGGAAGGTCATTCAGCGTCCGCGGCTGTCGGTTGAGCAAGCATACGAGCGCATTCGGAATTGATTTCACTGATCGGGGAATGGCCACGAGGCGCCCTCTCGCTTCGTGCGCTGGGCACCGCTCGCGAGGACCTCGTCGGTGTGCTCGCCGATGCGAGGCAGCGCGTGGCGGACTCCTGGGCGACGCCCGTCCATCAGCAGGGGAAGCAGCACCACCTGGGTCTCGCCGCCGTCGTCGGTAGGCATCGACACCAGTCCGCCGCTCTCCTTCAGATGCGGGTCGTCGAGCAGCTGCTCAGGGCGCACGATCGGCGCGTAGGGCAATCTGGCCGCCTCGAGCTTGCCCGAGAGCTCGCCGATCTCCCGGTGCTTCAGGATCTCGGCGAGGCGCGCGAGAAGCTCGGGACGCACAGCGACACGGGTCGCGTTGTTGACGAACTGGGGTTCGTCGAGCAGCTCCGGGCATTCGAGAACCTCGCACAGCGTGGCGAACTGTTTGTCGCTCACGGCGCCAATGAAAAGCTGCTCGCCGTGCGCGAGGGTGAAGACGTCGTAGACGCTCCACGCCGAAACCCGCGACGGCATGGGAGGCGGAGGTTCGCCGCTCATCGCGAACTGCTGGATGTGCTGGCCCGACAGAAACACGCAGTTCTCAAACAGCGCGCTCTGAACCTCCTGGCCTTTTCCCGTTCGCTGCCGCTCGAGAAGCGCCGCGAGAACGCCGATGGCGCCGAACATGCCGCCCATGATGTCGTTTACCGACGTTCCTGCTCGCAGAGGCCGGCCGACCGGTCCGGTCATGTAAGACAGGCCACCCATCATCTGAACGACTTCGTCGAGCGCCAGACGCTTCTCGTAAGGGCCCGGCAGAAAGCCCTTGTGCGATACGTAGATGAGATGGGGAAAGTCCTTGGCAAGGCTCGCGTAGTCGAGTCCGCTCTTGGCCATCTGGCCGGGCCGAAAGTTCTCCAGCATCACGTCGCTACCGGCGATCAGCTCCTTCGCAGTCGCCAAGCCTTGCGCGGTGTTGACGTCGAGAACGACACTTTTCTTGTTGCGGTTGAATGCTCGGAAAAAGCCCATGCCCAGACCTGGCAGCTTGCGCGTCTTGTCGCCTCCGGGCGGCTCGATCTTGATCACCTCGGCGCCAAGGTCGGCGAGGATCATTCCGCACGCCGGGCCCATGACCATGTGGGTGAACTCGATGACTCGAAGGCCCTCGAGCGGGAGCGTGTTGTGGATGGCGGTCATGTGAATCTCCGAGGCTCAAGCATTGACGCGGTGAGCAAGTGTTTTGGGAAGGCCGGCGCGCCAGAGCGTCCCGTGCAGTGCCTCGCCGGAAAGCCAGCCGGCCACCTTGGCACGCAGAGCAAGGAACTTGTCGATGTCGATGCCGGTCTCGATGCCCATGCTGAGCAACATATAGGCGAGGTCCTCGCTCGATGCATTGCCGCTGGCGCCCGGGGCATGCGGGCAGCCGCCGATGCCGGCGAGCGTGGCGTCGAAACGGTCGACGCCGAGTTCGAGTGCAGCGTAGACGTTGGCGAGCGCCAAGCCGCGGGTGTCGTGGAAGTGGCCGCACCAGAATCGGTCGCCTGCGATCTTGAGCGCCTGCTCGAACAACCGGCTGACGGCGGCAGGATCGGCACAACCCACGGTATCGGCGATGCTCACTCGATCGGCGCCTGCGTCGAGAACCGCTTGCATGCAGCGCAGCACCTCGGCTGGCGCCACGTGGCCTTGGATGGTGCATCCAAACGAGGTTCCGATGCCGCCTTCGATGAGGATCTTGGAGCCGGCGGCGTCGCGCGCTGCACGAATGCGGCCCACCTCAGCGACGACTTCGTCCGGGGTCTTGCGAAGGTTCGCCAGGCTGTGGGCGTGGCTTGCCGAAAGGGGCACGAGCATCAGGTCGGCACCCGACTCGATCGCCTTTTCGGCGCCCTTGAGGTTGGGCACCAGCACGGACACGAAAAGGCCGGGCAACGTCTTGGCGAATGCGACCAGCTCGGCCGTGTCTGCCAGCTGTGGCAATAGCTTTGCCGGCACGAACGAGCCGACCTCGATCTCGCTTTGTCCAGCGGCGTGCGCTTCGCGAATCCACTCGATCTTCTGCTCGGTCGGTAGCACGCGTTCAATCGATTGAAGTCCATCGCGAAGTCCGACTTCGCGGATGACGACCTGGGTCGGGAATCGGGATTGCAGCTTCTGCACGTGATGTCTCCTTTGCCTGCTCGCTGCGTTCATTTGTTCCGTTTCGCACGGTGGAGTCGCACTTGCTCGAGCGCCTCTTCCTCGGTCTCGAACACGTGCGGTGCGAGTTTTCGCCGCGACAGCGCCTCGCCCAGCTTGGCGCGAAGGAACACGCTGGTCGTGAACCGGGTGACGCTCAGGTACCAGTTGTCCACCGCCTCGGCCACCGTCTCGGCAAACCGATCTTCAAGTTCGCGGTCGATGGCGAAGCCCTCGTAATTCGCCACCGCGTGTACGCGGTGCCCCAGCGGCTCGCAAATGCTCCGGATCTTCGCGATCATGGCTTCCACCATCGCCAGCGACCTGACTTCGAGCCGCGCGAAGTTCAAGTACAGGACGTTTCGATCAGGGTCGTATGAGAACCGCGAATCGAACGGCAGATGGACCAGTGCTTGGCGCAGTCCCAGGGGCTCGGGGCGAAAGAGGCGTGCGTCCATCCGCGTCAGCGGTTCGCGTATCGCCGGAACGCACTCCATCCTGTCGAGGATGTCCGCCTGGAGGTCGGCGCCGGGCGCGATCTCGATGAGCTCGAGGCCTTGTGAGGTCAGGCGGAAGACGCACCGCTCGGTGACGTACAGCACTTCCTGGCCCCGCTTGACAGCCTGCGAGCCCGAGAATGTTCGGTGCTCGACCCGGGCCACGAACTTCGCGACGCCATCGTCGCGGTCGATTCGCAGTCGCCCGCCGTCGACCTCGCTCTTGGACCGCCCTGCCAGGAATGTGCCGACGAAGACCACCTTCTTGGCGCTCTGGCTGATGTTGATGAAGCCGCCCGCTCCGGCCAGGCGGGGACCGAACTTGGAGACGTTTACGTTGCCTTCGCCATCGGCCTCCGCGAGACCCAGGATGGCAATGTCGAGCCCGCCGCCGTCGTAGAAGTCGAATTGATAAGGCTGGTCGATGATGGCGTGCGCGTTGACGGCCGCGCCGAAGTTCAAGCCCGCAGCGGGAAGTCCGCCGATCACGCCAGGCTCGGCGGTCAAGGTGATCAGATCGGCCATCCTTTCCTCAGCGGCGACAGCAGCCACGCCTTCGGGCATGCCGATACCCAGGTTGACGACACTGTTCGAGCGGAGCTCCATTGCGGCCCTGCGGGCCATGACCTTGCGGATTCCCAGAGGCATCGACTGCGACTCGTCGAACGGGACGCGGACTTCGCTGGCGAATGCCGGGCTGAAAGCGGTCGCGAACGTCTGGTGGTGGTGCTCCGGTGCGGCGACGACAACGCAGTCGACAAGGATGCTGGGGACTTTGACCTGTCGCGGGTTGAGGCTGCCACGCTCTGCGATCCGTTCCACTTGAACGATCACCAACCCGCCGCTGTTGTGCGCTGCCATTGCGATCGACAGGGATTCGAGTGTCAGCGCCTCCCGCTCCATCGTCACGTTGCCGTCCAGGTCGGCGGTCGTGCCGCGCAGGAACGCCACGTTGACCGGGAGCGCCTGATAGAAGAGGAATTCCTCGCCTCCGACGTGCATTAGCGTGACCAAGTCCGCCTGCGTGCGCACGTTCAGCTTGCCGCCGCCCTGGCGAGGATCGACAAAGGTATCCAGGCCGATCCGGCTAAGGTGTCCGGGCTTGCCGGCGGCGATGTCCCTGAACAGGTGGGTGATGACACCCTGCGGCAGGTTGTACGCCTCGATCCGATTGCTGAGCGCAAGCTGCTGCAGCTTCGGAACAAGCCCCCAATGGCCGCCGATGGCCCTGCGCACCAAGCCCTCGTGCGCCAGGTGATTGAGCCCGCGGTCCTTGCCGTCGCCCTGCCCCGCCGCGTACAGGAGCGTCAGGTCGCGCGGCTTCTCGGCGTCCGGGCGATCATCAGTCTCATCGAGGAAAAGCGCCTCGAGACTGACCGCCAGCGCTTCCGCGAAGCCGATGCCGACGAAGCCGCTGGTCGCAACGGTATCGCCTCGTCGGATCAACCGCACGGCGTCGGCCGCACTGACGACCTTTCCGCTTGACCGGTCGAGGCGCGACATGTAGCAGCCTCAGCGGGCGGTCCAGCCGCCGTCGACGGGCAGCGCGGCTCCCGTGATCGCGTCCGCTGCCGGCGAGCACAGGAAGAGGACGATGTCGCCGATCGCGTCGATCTCGACAAAGCGCTTGTTCGGCTGCGAAGCGAGGATGACGTCGCGGACGACCTCGTCCTCCGTCTTCCCGTGAACGCGCGCCTGGTCACGGATCTGGCCTTCCACCAGCGGCGTCTTGACATAGCCCGGGCAGATGGCATTGCAGGTGATCGGCGTCTCGGCGACTTCGAGCGCAACCGTCTTTGTCAAACCGATGACGCCGTGCTTGGCTGCGACGTACGCCGACTTGAACGGTGACGCGACCAGGCCGTGCGCCGATGCAATATTGACGATGCGACCGTATCCGCGCTCCTTCATGGGGGACAGGACTGCGCGTATCGCGTGGAAGTTCGACGAAAGATTGATCGCGAGGATCTGGTCCCACTTGGCAATCGGAAAGTCCTCGACCGGTGCGACGTGCTGGATGCCGGCGTTGTTCACCAGGATGTCGACACCTCCGAACCGCGCCTCCGCGTCCTCGACCATCTCGGCGATAGCGTCGGCCGAGCTCATATCGGCGGGCGAATAGTCGACCTCGACGCCGCCTTCGCGCTCCAGGGCAGAGCGCACGCGCTCGATTTCAACGGGGTCGCCGAGGCCGTTGAGCATCACGTCGAAACCGTTTCGCGCCAGAGCTCGCGCAACGCCCAGGCCAATCCCGCTCGTCGACCCGGTGACGAGGGCGGCTCTGCGCCGTGTCATTTCGTCGCCTCCGAGGGGCGTGCAGGCAAGACCGTGCCACGGCACTCCCCGAATCCGATCCGCCGGAACCCGTCGCGAGCGCAGTAGCCGCGCAGGACAATGGCGTCGCCGTCCTCGAGGTAGGTGCGCGACTCGCCGTTCGAGAGCTGGATCGCGGCCTTGCCGCCCTGGGTCAGCTCCATCAGCGATCCCGCTTCCTCTGGCGCCGGCCCGGAAAGCGTGCCGG
>Ga0335084_10007483_pt1 | contig 10857 bp, 8 predicted proteins | sample Lox_Sample_44_FD_206721 | JGI IMG/M metagenome (GOLD analysis project Ga0335084, IMG submission 206721) | Soil microbial communities from Loxahatchee National Wildlife Refuge, Florida, United States - Lox_Sample_4.4 | ecosystem: Environmental > Terrestrial > Soil > Wetlands | place: USA: Florida...
TCGTACTGCCGGCTCTGGGCGGTGATGCCCTCTTCCTTGGGCGCGCCTTGCTCCTCTTCGTAGTGCTGGACCTGGGCGCTGGCGCCTTCTTCCTTACGCGCACCTTGCGTTTGTTCCTGAGGCTGCGCCTGGGCCGCGGCGGTGGCTACCGTGGAAGCGGTTTGTTGCTGCTGCGAGCCAGCCGCTTCCGCGGGCGGTGCCTGCGGCTGCCCCGGCGGTGGGGTCGGCGCCGTAGTCTGCTGCTTCTCAGATGGCGATTGAGCTCGCCCCTGAGCGCCTGGCCCGGAGGTACTGCGGCTGGTTTGCGCCGCGCAAGCCGAGAGCAAAACCGCCATCAACAACAAGGACATCCGACCCGTCTTCATCTGCACAACTCCTCCGCAGCCCGCGATTTGAGGTTTCCAACAGCAATTGTCCGCCCCCGGTCCACGGTGCGCCGATGGAGGCCGCGCCTGAAATTCGATGTCCGGGGCAAGTTGCTCGTGTTGGCTATTGCTCAGCACTCTGACCCGCCGGAGGTGCCAAGAGTTTCTTCGGACCCGGTCTTCGCATCGGCAATCACCGATCGCACGGGGTTGGATCCCGATTCTCGAACTCACGGACATCGGACAAGAGCGTCAACGTACCATACCAGTGAGCGTGTCGCCCTACATGAACCTGTCGTGGCGTCGGCTGGACCGGTGGCCCGTGCAGCCTGACCGCCGCGGAGCCTCTAAAATGCCGGCTTTCCCGGGTCCAACCGTGTCAGATCGGCCGCGAGGCCGACTCGTATGCAGCGTTCATCGGCCTTTTTCGGCATCGGCTTCGAGCTTCTGGCCACCCTCGTCCTGATCGTCGCGGTGGTCGCGATCAACCTCGCCATCTCGGCGTGGTTGCGGGGGCGCGCCCGGCTCTCGCGCGAGACCAAGCTGCGCGCCTCCGTGTTCTGGCGCAACGCGTCGTTGTTCCTCGCAGTGCTCGCTTTGCTGTTCGTCTGGCGGGCGGAGCTGCGTGCTGCGGCCTTCTCCCTGGCGGCGTTGAGCGTGGCGTTGGTCATCGGGGGCAAGGAGCTTCTCACCTCGGTGCTGGGCTACGTCTACCGGACCACCTCGAAGAGCTTCCGCTTCGGCGACGTGATCGAGATCAGCGGGATGCGCGGAGAGGTCATCGACCAGACTCTGCTTTCCACGACACTGCTCGAGATGAGCGACGAGCACCAGTTCACCGGCCGCACCGTCCAGTTCCCCAACAGCCTGTACGTCAGCCACCCGCTCCGGAACCACTCGCGCATCGGCGACTATCAGCTCGGCATACTGATCGTGCCCTTGGCAGTCGGCGGCGACGTGGATAGCGCCAAGCGCCTGCTGGAGCGAACCGCGGCGCAGGTGTGTTCGGAACACGTCGCTCCGGCCGAGGCGGCGTTGCGCGAGCTGGAAGGAGAGCAGTTCGTCGTCATGCCCTCTGCCGAGCCGCGGGTCACGCTCCGACTGGTGGATGCCGACAAGGTGACGCTGGTGCTGCGCTACCCGTGTCTCGCCGAGCAGCGCACCAGGACGGAGCAGGAGATCCTGGCCCGCTACCTGGAAGGCCGGGCCGCGCAGAGGCGGGAGCTGGCAAGTTAGCGCTGCGCACCTCGGCTGAGAACGGTTCGTAAGCTCAACGTGCCTCTTCCTGCACGTGGCTGAAGCCGCGATGCACCAGGTGCAAGCGGCCACGCGTAGGCGGGTGAGCGCGGCGCGTGCATCGATGTCGCCGAATCAGCCCCTCCCTGCGAAGACGCGGGGAGCTGCGCGACGCGGAACATCTCCACCATCACTGAACTCGCCCGCGAGACGGGCTCTTGCTTGCTCGCTCTCGTGGGGGCAAGCCACGCCGCAGCTGTGCCCTGTGGCTGGGAAAGCGGTAGTCGGGGAACGCCTCCGGAACCGACACCAGGGTTCCGCATTGGATCCCGTCCAACCCGGGTAGCTCGGCGATCATGCTCCGGAACTCGCTGCTACGCGCGGTCTCGAGCACCTCGCGGATCTGCGGGGAGTCGACCGCGTCCTCGCGGCAGGCGAGGAAATAGCGCTCGCTGACGAGCGGCACAAAGCCCAACCCGAACTGGCGCGCGGCCGGCTCGACGCCGAGCCCCGCATCGGCCAGGCCGCTCGCGATGTAGGCGGCGACCGCCGCGTGCGTAGCCTCGACGGTGGTGAACCCCGCGATGCGCGCTGCGCTCAGGCCCTCGCGTTCCAGCAGCATGTCGAGCAGCAGCCGGGTCCCCGAGCCCGCCGGCCGATTGACAAAGCGGATGCCCGGGCGCGTCAGGTCGGCGAGGCTCGCGATCCGGTGCGGGTTGCGCGGTGCGACCATCAGTCCCTGTCGCCGGGTGATGAGGTTGATCAGGCGATGCTGCCGCGGCCTGAGCCAGGGCGCGTACGCTCGCAGCGCGACCTGCTGCAGATCGCCGACCGGAACATGGAAGCCGGCGAGATCACAATGGTCGCGGCACAACGACGCGAGAGCGTCGGCGCTGCCGACGTAGCGCAAGTCGACCTGCAGTCGCTTGCCATGCAGCAGGCCGTGCAGCGCGGCAACGGCATACCCGTAACTGGCGTGAATCCGGGTGCGAGCGCCCGGAGCGGGAAGCGTCCGCCCGATCTCGCTCTCGAGCTCGGAGGCGAAGCTGTCCAGGATCGGGGTGAGGCGCGCCGCGATACGCTTGTTCGCCCAGACCAGCTTGTCGCCGAGCGGAGTGAGCTTCGCTCCTTGCCCGCGGGTGAAATCGATCAACGGCATGCCGAGCATCTGCCCGCCCTCGCGGACTATGCCCCAAGCATGGCGGTACGACAGATTCAGCCGCGCAAAGCCGCGCCTGAGGTTGCCCTCGGCCGCGATCGTCGCGAGCAGCTCGAACAGCTGCGACAGGCCCCGGCCCGTTCCCTCGGGGTCGCGCAGGATCCACTCCGGTTTGATCTGAAGCTTGATCATATGCTCACGGAAACATAAAGGAGATGCCGGCGATCACAAAGCTTTGTGCGCCTGGCACAGCATATTGAGTTCATCGTCCCGGGTCTATAGGCTCATGCCGTCCCGACAACACCAGCCGTCCCGATCGAAGCGTCGACAGGCTGGCGACACCTGTCGATACGCCAGCCGGGCTGCACGGGGATGGCGAGTGCAAGCAGCCCGATATCGCCGCTCGCTTCCGCGGCTGCGTACGCGTCCGGTGTCGAGGAACGCTAACAGGGTCATCCGGCAATTTCGAGTGGGGAGGAACGAAGGTGTCTCAAGCCACCGCAGTGCTGCCCGCCGGCCTCGCCAACGGCGCCGGCTTGCTGTCCAAAGAGCGGACTTACGCCCGGCCGGGCTTCAACCGCTGGCTTGTGCCGCCCGCGGCCCTGGCGATCCACTTGTGCATCGGCATGGCCTACGGCTTCAGCGTGTTCTGGTTGCCGCTGTCGCGGGCGATCGGGATCACCAACTCGGTGGCATGCCCGCCCGATATGACATTCGTCGCGGGTCTGTTCGCGACCTCCTGCGACTGGAAGATCAGCACCCTCGGCTGGATGTTCACGCTGTTCTTCGTCTTTCTCGGCGGCGCGGCAGCCGTCTGGGGTGGCTGGCTCGAGCACGCCGGTCCGCGCAAGGCCGGGGTGGTGGCGGCGCTGTGCTGGTGCGGCGGGCTCGCATTCTCCGCCCTCGGCGTGTACGTACACCAGATCTGGATGCTGTGGCTGGGCTCTGGGATCATCGGCGGCATCGGGCTCGGGCTGGGCTATATCTCACCGGTCTCGACGCTGATCAAGTGGTTCCCCGACCGGCGCGGCATGGCGACGGGAATGGCGATCATGGGCTTCGGCGGAGGAGCCATGATCGGCGCTCCGCTCGCCGACATGCTGATGAAGCACTTCGCGACCCCGACCTCGGTCGGGGTGTGGGAGACCTTCCTTGCGCTCGCTGCGATCTATCTGGTAGCGATGCTGAGCGGGGCATTCGGCTACCGTCTTCCTGCCCCAGGATGGAAGCCAGCCGGCTGGAATCCGCCCGCCGGGAACGGGGGACGGATGATCACGATGCGGCACGTGCATCTCGACGTCGCCTGGAAGACGCCCCAGTTCTGGCTGATCTGGTGGGTCCTGTGCCTGAATGTCACGGCCGGCATCGGCGTGATCGGCATGGCCTCTCCGATGCTGCAGGAGGTGTTCGCCGGCCAGCTGATCGGGCTCAACATCAAATTCAACGACCTCACGTCGCTGCAGCGCGGGCAGATCGCGGCGATCGCGGCCGGGTTCACCGGGCTGCTGAGCCTGTTCAACATCGCCGGCCGGTTCATCTGGGCGTCGGCATCCGACCACCTCGGCCGCAAGATGACGTACTACACGTTCTTCGTGCTCGGGATCGTGCTGTACGCCTCGGCGCCGTGGTCCGGACATCACCACCACATCGCGCTGTTCGTGGGCGCGTTCTGCATCATCCTGTCCATGTACGGCGGCGGCTTCGCCACCGTGCCCGCCTATCTGGCCGACATGTTCGGCACCCAGATGGTGGGCGCCATCCACGGCAGGCTGCTCACGGCCTGGTCGGCTGCCGGCATCTTCGGCCCCGTCATCGTGAACTACCTGCGCGAGTACCAACTAGCTCAGGGACTGCCGCGGGCGGCGGTCTATGACATGACGCTATACATCCTGTGCGGGCTGCTCGCTCTGGGCTTCGTGTGCAACCTGCTGGTGCGGCCGGTGGCCGAGCGGCATTACATGAGCGACGCCGAGCTCGAAGCGGAGCGGCGGATCGCGCACGAGGCCGCCGCGCGCGCGACGGGCGATCCCTATGGTGCGGCCAGTGCGCCATCCGACGATAAGCCGACCAGCCTGGCCGTAGTCGCGCTGTGCTGGCTTGCCGTTGGCGTGCCCCTCGCCTGGGGCGTGGTTACGACGCTCAGCAAGGCGTCGGTCTTGTTCCGCTAGCCAGGTGCGCTGCGGTATCCGAGGTGCGGGACCGTAGGGGTAGGATGCCGCCGGCGCTGCGCTGGCCTCTCTCGCCGTTCAGCAGTGCGACGAAGCGTGTTCGCTCGCCGGCACTTGGCCATGTCAGTGGAGTTCAGACGAGGCCGTGATCGCGCGCCGGATCGAGACGAGCGGCGCAGAATCGTCGAAGGTCACCGAAGTGCCGCTCATCGAGACGCCCAGTTCGCGCCATAGACCGGCCAGATCCACGTTCACCGGCGTGTCTTTCATCTGCTCGTACAGGCGCGCCAGCACTTGGGTGCCGGTCCCTTGGTCTCCGACGGCGAGCACTTTGTCGACCGGCCAGTAGTGCGCGAAATTGCCGCCCGACGCGACGATGGCGCGCAGCGCATTCTGGAGTCCGCGGCGATTGTCGGTTTGGCGCCGGATGTCGATGTCGGCCAGCAGGTAGAACAGCGCGCCGCCCCAGTAGGTGCGTCCCCACGTTGGGGTGTGATCGAGACCGCGGTCTCCCTCGCGCGGCAAGCCCTGCGGCAGTCCTCGCACCAGATCTCCCCAGACCTTCTGCACGCTCAACGCTCCGGCCTGCGCGCGCGCAATCGGCTCGACATAGGTCGCCAAGCCCTCTTCCATCCAATCGTGCTCCTCCGACAGCATGGGGAAGCCCTGGTGCACGAGCTCGTGTACCAGCACCCAGTCCTGCTCGAGCTGGGGCGGCGTGGTGTCGCGTCCGAGTAGGATGCGACTCGCGACGCCCCTGTAGCCGTACGTGGATCCGCCCCGCACGCCGGCGCCACCGATGGGAACGATGAGCAGCTTCGTGTCGGGATCGGGAAGTCGTCCGTAATAATCGGCGACTGCGCGTACGCAGCCTCGCACCCAGGTGAGGATCGCGTCACGAGGCAGGGTCAGCTCGCCCGGACCGAAAGCGACGGTCAGCGCACCGCCGCCGACGTCGATGCGCGTCGCCGGGAGCGACTGAAACGCGCCATACGGGAAGAAGTTGCCGACGAGGGCATCGTCTTCCGCTGCGTTCGCGGCTCGCCCGACGGCAGACGAGAGCAGCGCTGCGATCAAGGCGAGGGACAGTCGATCACGAAGGCAGTCTGACATGCGTGGAGTTGTAGGTGCGGCGCGATAAGGAGATCCTGGCAGCTCGCCGCCGGAGGAGTCTAGAATAATCTTGCAGCCTAGGCTTGCCTGCGGGCCGTTCTAGGCGCAACCCAAAAATCCCGCAACCCTCCTCGAAGGGAGACCTCCTATGTCCGCCGTTCCAAGCCCCGCTGCGTCCGGCCAGAAGACCATCCTCGGCGCCTGCCCGCACGATTGCCCCGATACCTGCTCCATGCTGGTCACGGTCGAGAACGACCGTGTGGTGAAGGTTCGTGGCAACCCGGACCATCCGTTCACCGACGGGCGCCTGTGCGTGAAGGTCAATCATTACGAGGAGCGGATCCATCACCCGGACCGGGTCCTTCACCCGCTCAAGCGCAGCGGCCCGAAGGGGTCGGGACAGTTCACGCGCGTGAGCTGGCCAGCGGCGCTGGAGGAAATCGCCACGCGCTGGAAGCAGATCATCAAGGAGCACGGGCCGAGCGCCATCCTGCCCTACAGCTACCTCGGAACGGAAGGGATCCTGAACGGGCTGAACGTGGGCGACGCGTTCTTCAACAAGCTCGGCGCGACAATATCCGAGCGCACATTCTGCGATTCGGCGGCCTGCACGGGATACATGATGACGGTGGGTCCCACGCCCGGCACCGATCCGGAGAGCTTCGTCCACTCGCGCTACATCATCCTGTGGGCGTGCAACACCATCAGCACCAACCTGCACCACTGGCCCTTCATCGCCGAGGCCCAGAAGCGCGGCGCGAAGATCGTAGTGGTGGATCCGGTGCGCACGCGCACAGCGCGGCAGGCCGACTGGCACATCGCCATCAAGCCGGGTACCGACGGCGCACTGGCGATGGCGATGATCAACGTCGTCGTCAGCGAAGGCCTGGTCGACCAGGACTACGTGGAGAAGTACACCGTCGGCTATCCCGAGCTCGCCGAGCGCGCCAAGGAATATCCGCCGGAGAAAGTTGCTCCGATCACGGGCATCTCCGCCGAGGACATTCGCAAGCTGGCGCGCGAGTACGCGACCACGCGCCCGTCGGTGATCCGCATCGGTGTGGCCGTCGAGCGCCATGCCGGGGGCGGCCAGACGGTGCGCGCGTTGACCTGCCTGCCGGCGCTGGTCGGCGCCTGGCGGGACGTGGGCGGTGGCATCCTGCAGCTTCCGATCTGGGCGTTCCCGGTCAAATGGGACGCGCTGATGCGCCCGGACTGGATCAAGCCGGGCACGCGCGTGCTCAACCAATGGAAGCTCGGTGCGGCGCTCACCGGAGAGCTGAAGCTCGACCCGCCGATCAAGTCCTTGTTCGTCTACAACGCCAACCCGACCGTGGTCGCGCCCGAGCAGGAGAAGGTGCTCAAGGGCCTCGCCCGCGAGGACCTGTTCAGCGTGGTGAGCGAGCATTTCATCACCGACACGGCGCGCTATGCCGACATCGTGCTGCCCGCCACCACGCAGATGGAGCAGCACGAGATCATGTTCTCGTGGGGCCACTTCTATCTCTCGTTGAACCAGCAGGCGATCGCACCGCGCGGCGAGGCGGTGCCCAACACCGAGCTTTTCCGGCGGCTCGCCGCGGTGATGCGCCTCGACGATCCGCACTTCAAGCGCACCGATGAGCAGATGGCGCTGGAGTCGCTCGACTGGTCGTCTCCGGCGCTTGCCGGAATCACCATGGACCAGCTCAAACGCGACGGCTATGCACGGCTCAAGGTCGGCACACCCGACACCTATGCGCCGCATGCCAGCGGCAACTTCCCGACTCCCTCGGGCAAAGTCGAGCTCAAAGCCTCGATGGCGGCGGGCGGCAACTTCGTGCTGCCGCTGTTCCGGCAGGGCTCCAACGAGTTCCAGGACGGCAGCCCCGTCGATCCGGTGCCTGCCTACATCGCGCCGCAGGAGTCGGCAGACACCGCGCTCGCCGCGAAGTATCCGCTGAACATCCTCACGCCGAAGAACCACGCCTTCCTCAACTCCGGCTACGCCAACATCGCGCGCCAGCTCGGACATGCGGGCGAGCAGTACGTCATGATCCACCCGGCCGACGCGAGAGCGCGTGGGATCGCCGAAGGCGAGCGCGTGGAGGTGTTCAACGACCGCGGCCGCTTCGAGGCCGAAGCGCAAGTCACCGACGAGGTGCGCGAAGGGGTGGTGGTGTCTCCACTCGGTTATTGGGCCTCCGCGAGCGCGAGCGGACGTTCGGCGAACGTGGTGAACTCCTCGCGCTACGCGGACATCGGGCGCGCGCCCACGTTCTCGGACACGCTGGTGCAGGTGCGGCGGGTGGAGGGCTAGCCCCGGTCGCTGACGAAGAGGCGCCCGCACGAGAGGAGCGTGCGGAGCGCCGGGGCTGGCGAGCGATCCGAGCGTGCCGGATCCTCCCGCTTATCCTATCCAGTTGGCGCCGGGCTGTTCCGCGTCGGTCATCTCAGCATCGATCTCTCGACTTTGTTTGGTTCATCCGCGAGGCCGCTAAACCGTCCGGTCGCCAAGAGAGGGCCGGCTAGGACCATACCGAAGGCTACTGCCCGGGTGTCTTCACGCGCATGCAGCCCGTGACCCCCCGCACTGGCAGCGCTTGCGCCGGCGTTCACGGGAACCCCCGTGGATCACGGTTGCGGGTGTTCCAGCGGTTGACATGTGCCGCACATGTGGCTAGCGTCGGCCGATGGCCAAGATGATCCAGCTCAGACACGTTCCCGATGCGCTGCATCGCAAACTGAAGGCGCGCGCGGCTGCCGAAGGGCTGTCTCTCTCGGACTACCTGATCCGCGAGGCCGAGCGCCTGGTGGAGCGGCCGAGCATGGCCGAGATGCGGGCGCGTCTCGCTGCCCACCGGCCTGTCGCTCCGAGCATCCGGCCGGCCCAAGCCGTGCGCATCGAGCGGGGGTCGCGTTGAGTGTCGTCGACGGACACCTACTCTGTTAGCTTCCGCACCCCGGCACGAGCCCCGCACGGAGCGAGAATCGAGCGCTCTCGCGGGGGCGCGGGAGCGTGCAAAGCACGAAGTAGCTAGGTCTGCGCAAGCGAAGGAGAGGGGTCGTCTGCACGGTGCGCAGACACCGCTTACTGCGGTACCTCGCCCAGCACCGTGCAGCGCCGGATCACACGGCGCTGCGTGGCCGGATCGTAATCCGTCGCACGGTGCATCACGCAGCGGTTGTCCCACGCGATCAGCTCGCCCGGCTTCCAGCGATGCTCGTAGGTGAGGTCGGGAGGTACCACCAGCGCGTTCAGCTCCTCGATGAGCGCGCGTCCTTCGTCGTAAGCCATACCGACGACGTACTCCGCGTGATCGCCGAGGAAGACGCATCTGCGTCCTGTCTCCGGGTGCGTGCGCACGATGGGATGGTCCACCGGCGGAACCTCGCGCTTCTGCGCTTCGGTCATCGGATCCTCGCCGTGCCGCCGGGTGCGCGAAAAGTTCAGATTGTGCACGGCGCGTAGCCCGGCGATGCGCGCCTTCCACTCCGGGCTCAAGCGCTGGTAGGCGCCGTACATGTCGCAGAAATGCGTCTCCCCGCCTTCGTCGGGGACGATCTCGGCATACAGGATGGTCGCCTGGCCGGTGCGCTCTTTCCACGAGCCGTCGGTGTGCCACGCGAGCGTGCCTTTGTCCGGATGCTTGCCCGTGGGCTTGCCGCGCTCGTCGAGGTTGGAGAGCCGGTACAGCTCGGGATGGCCGTCGGCGTGGTACTGGTTCATGACGTGGATCTGCACTTCGCCGAAATGGCGCGCAAGCTCCACCTGTTTCCCCGGGGGGAGCTGTTGCGTGCCGAACAGCAGCACCTGATATTGGAGGAACGCGTCGTAGATCGCGCTGAACAGCGCATCGTCGACGCCCCGCGCAAGATCGACGCCGAGGATCTCGGCGCCAAGATGCGGCGAGAGCCGCTGGATCGTGAACGGTCGGCGCGTGGCCAAGCTTGGTTGCATCTGTTCTCCTTCCCTCGCCGCCGGCGGAATCGAGCCGGCCTGCGGCTCGTCTCGTTTTCGAAGTATACCCGCCAGCATGCCCGCCCTCGGCGCCGTTCCACCCGAATTCAGGCCCCCCTGCGACAAGTTGTACGGTTGGGCCTCGCTGATCCGTCGTCCGCTTGCCGGAGTGTATACTGAGGCCAACCGCGATTGACAGTGAAGTAATGACATGGGAAACGTCAGCACGCCTGAGGCTCTCACATTGCGCTGGGCCGAGCTCGTCAACGATCCCACGCTGCAAGACCTGCCGTACAAGTTCGAGGTCAACCTCCGGGGGAAGCTCGAGATGACGCCGGCAAGCTTCTGGCACGGGCGGCTGCAAGGCGCGGTCGCGGCGCAACTGGCACGCCGATTACCGGATGGCGAGGCGCTTACCGAGATCCCGCTCCTGACCGACATCGGCGTTCGCGTCCCGCACGTCGCGTGGGCGTCGCGGGAGTACCTGGCTGCGAACGCCGACGCCTCGCCGGCAGGCCGTGCCCCCGAGATCTGCGTCGAGATCGTCTCCCCGGCGAACTCGGATCAAGAGATTCACGAGAAGATCCGCGCCTATCTCGCCGCCGGAGCGCAGGAAGTGTGGATCGTGTCCGAGGACGGAGAAGTGCGCTTTCACAACGCGGCTGGCGAACAAGCTGCGTCGAGCTTTGCGGTGCGGTTGTCGTTGCCCAACCGCGCGCCTCGGGAGTAGCCTTTTCTTCCACCCACCGAAGCCCCCCGCGGAAGCGGGCCCTGCGGATCGTTTCCCTTCGAAGTATAGTACCCGTCAAACACGACGGAGGAGCTTTGCGATGACGCCACACGAGCAGGTGCTCGCCGCCCGCAGCGCCACGGACA
>Ga0335084_10007484_pt1 | contig 10857 bp, 7 predicted proteins | sample Lox_Sample_44_FD_206721 | JGI IMG/M metagenome (GOLD analysis project Ga0335084, IMG submission 206721) | Soil microbial communities from Loxahatchee National Wildlife Refuge, Florida, United States - Lox_Sample_4.4 | ecosystem: Environmental > Terrestrial > Soil > Wetlands | place: USA: Florida...
CCGGTGCCTGCGCTGTCGCCGTTGCTACCCGCGCCCGCGCTACCCCCACCGCAAGAACAAATCATCGCTCCGGTCAGGGCGGCGACGAGCGCGCAACTTGCCAGTCGCAGCAACTGCGCAATCGTGCGGTCTCGCATAGAACTCATTGCGACCTCCTAAAGGCGCTCAGTCACCATCCGTCCAGTGCAACGACGCCGCTGGGCCTCGATGCGGTTGACCCAAGCGGTAGCGCGCTGTCTTACTGCCAATTGAGTCGCCAGGTCGAACAAGTGTTCTGCAGTCGCCCTCTCGGCTGGTTCTTCCATGAGCAGTGCGCCCTGCTGAGCAAGAAGCAGACTGCGGAAAAGCGCCTCCCCGGACTTGTCGATCCGTGCCAATTGATACGCCAGTTCATTCAGCGCATCCTCTCGACGGCCCACCGAAGTGAGCAATTCCGCCTTTAGGAACCCAAACCAGTACTGCCAATTCTCGAAGCCGGTGGCGTTCCACAATTGAATGCCTGCCTCGAGCTCCGCAAGCCCTTCCGCCGTAGCACCAATGCGTCCGGTAGCCCAGCCTCGCGCGACGCGAGCCACGCCCATGAACTCGAAGAATCCCATCCTGGAGGCGAACTCGATGCATTCCTCTGCAGACTGCAGCGCTTCATCCGGCTGCTGGCGCAGCACGGCCATGGTGCACTTGGAGGCCAACGCGAAGCCTAGCGTGTGTGGCTGGTTCAGTCGCTGTGCCAATTCGCAAGCGTCCTGCGTATGCCTCAGCGCGCATTGCGCATCGCCCGCAGCGAATGTCGCAATGGCGAGGTAAAAGCGGCCGAAGACTCCGAAATCCATCAGGTAAATGGGATAAAGGGCCGCAGCGCGCTTCGGGTCGTATCGTGAAACCGATCGCTCCAAGTGCGAGCATGCCGCGGCAACGTCGCCGAGGCACAACCTAATCATGCCGCACATGTTGTTAGCAGCCATGACCGCCTCGTCGTCGTCCTCTCTGGTCTGCGAGGCCTTCAACAGGCGATCGGAGAGTTCCAGAGCGGTCGACAGTTCTGCCCGACCCCAGTAGTACAAGCAAAGGCCGTAGGTGATGGGGAACTGTCGCGGCGCGCCGGGCAGTTCGTGGCACAGCGCGTACGCCCTCTGTTGAACGTCCCTGAAAGCCTCGCTACCGGGCCCCTTTAGTACCATCGTCGTCGGGCCCAATACAGACAGAAGCGCCAGTTCCGCCTCGGTCTTTGTCCGGTCCGGTGCTAGGCGAGCCAGCGATTGGAGCCCCACCGATAAGCGAGCCTCCGCTTCCCGAGGCGCACCTCGACCGAGGGCCAGCTCGCCGGCAAGGAGCCAGAAGCTGGCTGCCTGCAGGGGCTTGCCGCCTTGAGTCAAATGCCGTGCAACACGCTCGGGCTGGCGTTCAACGATGTCAGGGTAGTCCCGCAAGAGCAGATCGGCTACGCGAGCATGAATCCGCTCGCGAGTTCTGGCGCTGATCGAGATGTACGCCGTGTCCTGCATCAACGCGTGCTTGAAAGCGAAGTGTTCCCTTGTGCCATCCGTGGCGAGTGCTAGTCCGGCGTCGAGCAAGCCGTTCAGCGATTCGTTGAATGAGGGCTCGGCAAGGCCGGACGCAGCGCTCAACAGCTGCGCGTCGAACTCGTGGCCGAGCACCGATGCAACCTGCGCAAGCCACTTCGCCGGGCCCAGTCGATCCAGGCGCTCCATAAGCAGATCCATCAAGGTTGCTGGTACTTCGGTTCCTGAAGCCACCGATGCTTCGGAGCCCGGAACCCGGACGTCGACCATCATCCGGGTCATCTCCTCGATGTACAGCGGCACCCCGTCGGTGTGCTCAACGATAGCCTCGATCGTCGGACCCGGCAGGCCGGCATCCGCCGCCACTCGGCAGGCAATCAAATGGGCAGCGTCGCGAAGCAGCGGAACCAAGTGAACGACTGGCACGTCTGCACCAAGGTTGGCTGTGAACTCCGTACGGGCTGTCATTAGCAACGCGATGGGCGAGTGCAGGGAAGCCAGCATCAAGCGAATCAACTCCAGTGTCGTCGGGTCCATCCAATGCAGGTCCTCGATGACGAGCAGCAATCGGAGGGGGATGGGGTCAACTGCCGGCCGACTACCTCCGGACATCGTCACATTTGCGTGCACGTTAGCGAGCCCGGCGAAGTAGCGTAGCAATGCCTCCTTAGTCAGCTGGAGGCGGGCAAGCGGGTTCAGCTCCCGAAAGATGTTGCCTGGTTGCCCTGGCAGGCCGAGCAGCGATGAAAGCAGGCAAAGATGTGCGTCGGTGTGGATACCCGCGACGGCGAGCTGGGCTTCGAGCTTCTCACGACGCACGTCGATCGAATCAGTTCGCGAAATGCCAGCTGCCTGCGCAAGGTGTTGTGCCAATGGTTCCAAGGCGCTGTTCGTTTGGAATGGTGAGCATTGGAGGCGCACGACCGTGGTGCCCTGGCATGCCAGCTGGTGGGCGACGGCCGCCACGAGGTGCGACTTGCCCATGCCTGGCTCCGCCGCCACCAAGACGCCAATGGCACTAGTTGCGTTGCCGCAGGTCTTTAGGAGCGTCGTCAGCTCATTGCCCCGCCCCACCAGCGGCTTGTCAGCATCGCGGCCTCGCCACGCCGATCGGCTCTCGAGTGCGCTTGCCTCTATCACTACGCTGAGTGGTATTGCGCGATCGAAACCCTTCAGGTTGAATAGTCCCAAGTCGACATACTTGAACTGTCCTCCGGCGATTCGCCGCGTGTTGGGTGCCACGACGACCTCGCCCGGCTGCGCGATGGCCTGTATGCGTGCCGCCAGATGGGGTGTCGCTCCCGCAATCGATAGCTTCTCGTGGCCAGCCACGGCGACCATCCCAGTAGCGATGCCAACTCGCACCTGAATGTTGTTGGCGGTACTCGCGTCGGCAAGAACCTTGCGGGCCTGCACAACAATCTCCAGGCCGGCGTGTATGGCTCGCACTGCATCGTCTTCACTGGCAAGGGGATAGCCGAAGTACAGGTCGATGCCGTCGCCTATGAAGTTGGCGAAAAATCCACCGAAGCGTGCCGCGATTCGCTGGACCAGAGCGCGATATACAGAAAGGATGTCCAGCATGTCCTCTGGCTCGATTCGGGTGGCAAGCTCGGTGGAGCCAACGAGGTCGCAGAAGGCCACCGTCATCTGGCGACGGGTCACGTGACCGCTCGGCATTTCAGGTAGCAGTCGCTCTTGTCCCGTGGCTACCGGAGCAGCTTGCAATGCGGTCGGGCGCGATCCGCCAGAGTGATATGTCCCGTTCACGTCGTTGCTCCTGGCGGAACCAACAGATCGACATCAAGTGGTTAGTACGCCGCCACACTAGCTGCCAGCGTGCGCGAATAGTCGAGCATTTGGAGCGCCCAAGACCGCTGGCCCCAGTACCTGTAATGCGATGGTGCGCTGGCCAAGTGAGCCGGCGAAGTTGCTAAGCCCGGCAAGCGCGTGGACACTGGCTGCAAGGCCAACCGGCACCTTCTTGAGACGTCGGCCAGGAGGGTGAGCCCCTGGCCTGCGTGGGCCTCCGAATACACGTCAGTCGTTGTGTCCGTGCTCGTGCCGCGGCTGAAAGTAGTGCTGCGCGACCCAGCGGGTCGCGCATTGCATTCGTGAACCAATGCATCGTCATCTCCTAGTAAGAAGTGGCGGCTGCCGCCAAGAAGTGGCGGCTGCCGCCGCGGCCAGTTGGACGGCACTCTGTCGAGTTCGGCCGTGTGCACCGGTCGACGTGCGCCGCGCGCCAAATCTCCCGTGGCTCTGGTTGTTCACCGTAGACCTCCTTGGCGCGTTAGGGGCGCGGCACGATAAGGCGACGCGCCAACGCCAAGTCGCCTTTGCGACGAACGCGGCTCGTTACGGTGCAAACCCGCTCTTGTGGGGTGCGAATGCGCGGCAGCGCTCGACTGCCACTCGGCCACCACGGCGAGCCATCGCTTGTCGAGCGCAACCTTGGCACGGTGGCGGATACCTGGGACCCGTCGGTCCTTGTCCAGCCTCTCTGATCGCTACCGGCCCGTCTTCGCACCTCCAAACGGCCCATTCGTCGGACTCGCGCAGGGTGCTGCTTTGGTCGGTACTAGCCTGCCGGCAAGCTTGGCTTGACAGCCGGTGACATCAGTGCCAAACCGCGCCCTGCACCTGCCGGTGTGCTGACGCCTTCGACGGGTGCATCAGAGTGCAGACAGAGCCGTACGCGTGATCGGTTGAACCACAGGACCGCAAGTGACCAGCGTCCCGTTCCAGCGACATCGCTCGTTGCTCGACCACATGGCAATCCTGTTGTCGTTGAGCGTCGCGTTGGCGCTCATGCTGGCATCGTTCGAGAGCCTCTGGTTCTTCTTCACCGATCCATTTGATGAGGCATGGCAGGATTTCGTATGGTGCGTGGAACGCGCCTTTGTCGCGGTGGCGGCGTTGCTGTCGACCCTGGCGCTGGGCATGCGGTGGCTACCCGAGCGTCGGGTGCTTCGCTGGCCCGCTTTGGCACTGGCAATCCTCGCTGCTGCCACGTTGGGGTGGCTCGCCGAGGACGGGCTGACCAGGCAGATCAGCGGAGAACCCATATCCGATGGTGAACGGCCCTACATGATCCACACGATGGTCGTTCTTGCGTTGCTCGTGGGCGTGCTCGCGGAGTACCGCCGGGCCAGCCTCCGGGCGGCGGCCCGGCTCCATGAGGCAGAGTTGAATCGCATCCGGCTGCAGAGCGAATTGGCGGCCGGGCGGCTGCAGGTGCTACAGGCGCAGATCGAGCCGCACTTTCTCTTCAATTCGCTGGCCAATGTGCGCCGACTGCTACGTACCGATGGCGAGGCCGGCCGCGCGATGCTGGCCGACTTGATGCGATACCTCGAGAGCGCTCTGCCGCAGATGCGCGACGACCACTCCACGCTGGCACGCGAGACCGAACTTGCGCGGGCCTTCCTCGCTGTACATCAGGTGCGGATGGGCCGACGCCTGGAAGTGCGCATCGATGTCCCGGCCCGATTGGGCGAGCGCTTCGTGCCTCCGATGATGCTGCTCACCTTGATCGAGAACTCGCTCAAGCACGGGCTCGCGCCATTGCCCGAAGGTGGCGCGATCGCGATTGGTGCCAAGGAGGTCGACGGCCACCTTGTGCTTCGCGTGGCCGACACCGGCCGAGGCCTGGTGGCCGGGTCGGGAGCCGGCACCGGGCTGGCCAATATCCGGGCGCGCTTGAAGACGATGTACGGAGCCGCGGCGGGCCTGTCGCTGCGCTTGAACGAACCACGAGGTGTCGTGGCAGAAATCAGCCTTCCAGCGCAGGCGACATGAGCGTGCTGGCGCGCAAGGCCTTCCATGCTCCGACTGGCCGGCTGTGTACCTGGGCAGGAAGGGCCTGGCGGCGATTCAGCTGGAAGCACGTGCTGCTGGCGGTTGCGCTCAATTTCGTGCTTCCTGCGCTCAACCCGCTTGGCGGCGTCCTCTTCCCGCCAGCGGATCTCCCAGGTTGGGACCGGATCGCGCGATTTTTCGACGGCGCAGGCGTGTTCAATGGGTTGATGATTGTCTTCAGTGTGCTCGTCGCCGACGAGGCCTTCGAGGATGGCGTGTCGCCGCTGCGGGCGTACGGTCTGGCCGCCATCGCGATAGCGGTCGGCACTCCCCTAGTCCGTCACTCCCTGGCTGCCATTCTCATCTCCCTCGGAGCCGTCGAGCATCTCGCGGGAGAGGATGAAGGCATCGCACAACTCGTGTGGTGGTGGCAGGCCGCGCTGTACAAGAGTGCCTTTGGCTTGTCCATCTACGCCTATTGGCGCGTCACGCAGCGTGCTGTGCGTCAGGCCCAGGCGGCCGAGACAGAGCAAGCGCGGAACGAACAGCGCGTTCAGACGGCTCGGCTGCTGGCGTTGCAAGCGCGGGTGGAGCCTCAACTGCTGTTCGACGCGCTGAATCAAGTACGCAGTCTTCATACCAGCGATGCTCAGGCAGCCGATGCACTGCTGGCGGACCTGATCGCGCTGCTGCGTGCGATGCAACCGACCGCGAAGAAAGACACCTCGTCCGTCGAAAACGAGTTCGAATTGGCCGAGGCTTGGGTGCGCGTGGCGCGCAGCGCGGGGCGCGGAAGCACTCGCCTGCAACTGCACATCGCACCGGAGGCTCGATCGGTCGGCATTGCGCCAATGCTGGTGCTTCCGCTTCTGCGCTCGGTGTTCCGCCTTCGTGGCGCCAATGAATGCCAATGGCTGCTCAGCGCCAGCGTCCTGGGTCCACGACTGATCGTCACGCTGCAGCAGGCCGAAGCTGGTCACGAACAGGTGGCGATAGGGGGTGTCGACGTTGCGTCGATTCAGGACCGCCTGGCGCAACTGTTCGGCCAGTCGGCGCGGTTGACGGTTTCATCGCGACCACCGTCGGTAGAGCTCGATCTCCCACGCCTGCACGAGGATAGCAATGACGATCGCGCTGATCGCTGAAGACGAGCCCGTGCTCGCTGGAGAGATTCGCGAGGAGCTGGGTCGCCTGTGGCCGGAACTGAGCATCTGCGCGACCGTGCACGATGGCCACGAGGCGCTGCGGGCCATCGACCGTCACCAACCGCAGGTGCTGTTTCTCGACGTCCAGATGCCCGGCCTCAGCGGTCTGGAGGTGGCGCGCCTGACGGGCACGCGGGCCCACGTCGTCTTCATCACCGCCTTCGATCAGTACGCCGTGCAGGCCTTCGAAGAGGGCGCGGTCGACTACCTGCTCAAGCCGCTCGATCCCGCTCGCCTGGCGCGCGCGCTGCGTCGCGTGAAGGAGCGTCTGAGCCGCCCGCCCGCGGACCTGAGCGGCTTGCTCGAGCAATTGCAGCGCGGCCTCGCCGGCGATCGGTTGCGTTGGATCACGGTACTGCACGGGCAGGAGATCCAGCTGATCACGGTCGATGACATCTGCTACTTCAGAGCCGACAACAAGTACGTCGCCGTCGTGACGGCGGAGGGCGAGTCGCTCATCACCACCCCGCTGAAGGAACTCATCGAACGCCTGGATCCGACCGTGTTCTGGCAGATCCATCGGGGTGTGATCGTCAACATCAACGCAGTCAAGAGCGTGCGCCGTGCGCTGGCGGGCCACCTCGAGCTGCGGCTCAAGCAACGCCCCGAGACGCTGCGGGTCAGCGAGGCCCACGTGCATCTGTTCAAGCACATGTAGCGCGCATCGATCCGACCCAGGCTCCATTCACACCGGGCAGCTGCCACTTCGTCCGATTGCGCTCGATCGGCGCCGACGTTCGACCTACGCTTGTCTGGACGGTGGACGAACAGACGCCCGAGGAGCCGCCCCTGAACCGCAATGCGTTGACGTGGATTCCATTCATTGGCTCGTTGCTCAGCGCCAGCCTGATGGTGATGAGTCAGGTCCAGACTCCCACGGCAGCCCCCAAAGCCACTGGACAATCGGCGGGCGCCGACAGCTGGTGCCGCGTGAAGCCATCGACGCCGGAGGCTTGCGCCGAGAAGATGCCCTGTCTAGGGGTTTCGCCGCCTCGTGGGTGCTCGGATCTGCCAGGTGATGTGCTGCGTCTGGGGCGGCGGTGCCCAGAGGCTCAATCTGCGCATTCGTCGGCGCTCGGACGGATTCGTCCGCCAAACCCCACTTTCGTCGGATGCAGCGCACCGGCGCACGACAGCCGACTATGCTCCACCCGCCCCGAGGTGCCGTCGACACCGCTGCTCGCCGGCCCCCTAACTTGCTGACACATTTGACCCAGGCAGGCGTAGAGTGTGACGGTCCTTCCGACGACACATGGTGACCCAGCCCAGACACATGGAGCACCGATATGAACGGTCCGCACAAGAAGACTTCGTCGATTCTGATCGTCGCCATTTGCCTCTGTGCGGCAGAGGCTCAGGCGTGCGGAGAGGTGATGTTGCGCTCGCTAGGCACGATGCGCTACCACGCCTTCGTGACCCGCAATCCAGCGGACATTCTGCTGTACGTCGGCGATGCATCGTCGAACAAGCGGCCTCCGGCAACCAGCGCCCGCCTGCACGCCGGCCTTGAGCGGGCCGGACACAGGGTCAGCGTGGCCCAAGGACCAGGTGCTTTACAGCAAGCGCTCGGCTCCCGCCACTATGACGTGATCGTCGCCTTTTCCGACGACATGGTTAGTGTCGAGGGCCAGGTCGCCAAGACAGAACGCGAGCCCGCATTGATTCCGGTACTGGACAGCGCCGAGAACGAGCGCCAGATGCGCGAGCGCTTTCCCCACCTTGTCATTGGCAATTTGAAGGATTTGCTGCGGACGATAGAAGAGACGATGAAGGCATTGAAAGCCTGACGTGCGCCGGCCGCGCGTGCGGCAGTTCTTGCGTGCAGCTCCCCGCGCGCAGCGGGCATGGTGGGCTGGCTTGGCGGTAGCCGCGAACGGGCTTGCGTCTTCAGCGTTGGCGCAACTGGCCAATCCGCCGACCGCAGCGTCCCCTTCGCCCGAAACCTCGCAAGAGGAAACGGCCAAGGGCCACGGCTCGGTGTCGATCGCCTACCAGAACACCTACGTCGACGGCATGCGGACGGCAAGAGGCTGGGTCCCGACGGGGTCGGTGCGCACCCAGAGCCTTCGGTTCGACGTGGACTACTTCTTCGCCGACAAGTGGTCCGCCCAGCTTGGCCTCCCGTTTATCGAGGCCCGCTACGAAGGCAACTTCCCGCACTGCATCACGAACGCCCCCCCGCAATGTGCCGGAGCAACGGTGCCCAGCCAGCCGCACCCCGAGTCCCAATTTCTGGACGACGGCCACTATCACGGCACGTGGCAAGACTGGCACCTGGGCTTGGCCTATCACGAAAACGTCAACGACTACCTGATCACACCGTCGATCACCCTAACCATACCGAGCCACGACTACACGTTCTTCGCGAAGGCCGCAGCCGGCCAGGGTCTCCGCAAACTCGAGCTCGCCGTCGAGCTGGCACACCAGCTGGAACTGAGCAACCTCTACTATCGCGTCCGCTTGGGCCGTGTCTTCGCCCCAGTCACGCTCGGCCAAAGCATCGACCACAATCGGCTTGATCTTGAACTCGGCTACTTTCTCGACGAGACGTGGACGGTCAAAGTGTTCAGCGTCGGCAGGAAGGGCAACGGATACTTCGGACCCTACGACATGACCACCGAGGAGTGGTACCACCACGACCAGCGAGCGCCGCACAACTACGCCTCGGTCGGCTTCGGGTTCGACTACCACATCGACGAGCGCTATACCCTGTCGACGACGGTGCAACGGCTGGTCTGGGGGGAGATTGTCTTCGACTTCAAATACTCGTTCGATGTCCGCTTGACACGGGAGTTTTAGAGCCGGAAGCGCTGAGGGACAGGCGCGCCCCCGGGTCATCTCAGACCTCACGCTCATGCCTTGCGCATGCGCAGGTCGTCGGGCATGCGTTGTCGCGGCGGCGTGACAGCCGGCGCGCTGCGCCCGACGGGCGGCGTCAGTACCCCGACAACAGCGCCGCCCGATCCATCTGAAACGCCGCGTCGCCGAACAGCTCCTGCAGCACGCGGGCGCGCTTCATGAAGAGACCGATCTCCAGCTCGTCGGTCATGCCGATGCCGCCGTGCATCTGCACGCCCTCCTGCACGGCGCGGTTGGCCGTGAGGCATGCGCGCGCCTTGGCCTGCGCCGCGCGCAGGGCCGAGTCGGCGGCCGCGTCGTCGAGCGCCTGCAACGCCTGACGCAGAACAGCGCGCGTCAGCTCCAAGTCGCAGAACAGCTCGGCACAGCGGTGCTGCAGCGCCTGGAACTCGCCGATCAGGCGATCGAACTGCTTGCGCTGCTTGAGGTACTCGACCGTGCGCTCGAACACTTCGTCGGCCAGGCCGAGCAGCTCGCACGCGGCCACGACGCGCCCGACATCGAGCACGCCGTCGAGCAGCTGCGCGCCGGACTCGACGGCGCCGATCAGCGCGTCACCGCCCACGCGCACGCCGTCGCAGCGCAAGCGTGCCGAATTGTGCGCGTCGACCATCACGGTGCGCTCGATCGTCAGGCCAGGCGCGCCGCGCGGCACCAGCAGCAGCGCAGTGCCGCCGTCGGCGCGCGCCGCGACGATCAACGCGTCGGCGACGTGGCCGTCGACGACGAGCAGCTTCTGGCCGTCGATGCGCCAGCCGCCGTTGCCGTCGCGCGCCGCGGTGGTGGCCAGCGCGCTGGGTTTGTGGCGCGACTGCTCGTCGATCGCCAGCGCCATCACGACGTCGGCCGCCGCGATGCGCGGCAGCCAGGCCTTCTGCTGCGCCGGCGAGCCCGCGGTCTTCAACAACCACGCCGCCAGCACGGCCGTGGAGAAGTACGGCGTCGGCGTCAGCGTGTGGCCGATCTGCTCGGCGATCAACCCGGCCTCGGCCACGCCGAGCCCAAGCCCGCCCAGCGCCTCGGGCACCAGCGTCGCGCTGTAGCCCTGCTCGCCGAAGGCACGCCACAGCGCGGGGCTGTAGCCGACGGCGTCGGCGGCGTCGCGCAGCGCACGCAGGTGCGACACCGGCGCGCGCTCGGCGAGAAAGGTCTGCGCGCTGTCGCGCAGCATCCGACGTTCTTCGTCGAGTACCCAGGTCATCGTCAGGCCCCCGGCAATGCAAGGATGCGCTTGGCCACCACGTTGAGTTGCACCTCGCTAGTACCGCCCTCGATCGAGTTGGCCTTGGTGCGCAGCCAGGTGCGCACGGCCGCGCCATCGCCGGAGCGCTCGCCCGCCCACTCGAGCGCATCGGCGCCGCCGACGGCGATCATCAGCTCCCAGCGCCGCTTGTTGAGCTCGGCACCGTAGTACTTGAACGCCGACGACAGCGCGCCGATCGCCTCGCCGGCGCGCGCCTGCTCGCTGGCCA
>Ga0335084_10007485_pt1 | contig 10856 bp, 13 predicted proteins | sample Lox_Sample_44_FD_206721 | JGI IMG/M metagenome (GOLD analysis project Ga0335084, IMG submission 206721) | Soil microbial communities from Loxahatchee National Wildlife Refuge, Florida, United States - Lox_Sample_4.4 | ecosystem: Environmental > Terrestrial > Soil > Wetlands | place: USA...
GAAACCATCGACGATATGGGCGACAAGGAGCGCGCGCGCCTGCTGGCCAAGGCCGCGGGCGTGCCGATTTTGCCGGGCTCGGGCCGTTTCGTGCCGGGCGATCCCGACGGGCTTGATGCCGCCGGCCAGGCGGTGGGATACCCGCTGCTGGTCAAGGCGGCAGCCGGCGGCGGGGGCATCGGCATGCGCCGGGTCGATGGTCCGGGCGATCTCAAGGCCGTGGTGGAAAGCACCCAGACCCTGGCGGAGAAGGCCTTCGGCGACGGCTCGGTCTATCTCGAGAAGCTGATCGAGAAGGCGCGCCATATCGAGATTCAGGTGTTCGGCTTCGGCGACGGGCGCGGCGTCCATATGTTCGAGCGCGAATGCTCGATCCAGCGTCGCTATCAGAAGATCGTCGAGGAGAGCCGCGCGCCCAACCTTCCGCTGGAGATCCTCTCCAAGATGGCCGAAAGCGCGGTGGCGCTGGTGCGCCAGGAGCGCTATCGCGGTGCCGGCACCATCGAGTTCGTGGTCGATGCCGTGAGCGGCAACTATTATTTCCTCGAGATGAACACCCGCATCCAGGTCGAGCATCCGGTGACGGAGGCGATCACCAGCCTCGATCTCGTGGGGCTCCAGATCAAGCTCGCCGGCGGCGACGCCTTGCGCGAGGTGACGCAGGCCAGGATTTCGGCCAAGGGGCACGCGGTCGAGCTCAGGATCTATGCCGAGAACCCGGCCAAGAACTTCATGCCCTCGCCGGGCCCGCTCAAGGTCTTCCGGCTGCCGCCCGCCGCCGAGGGCTTGCGCGTCGATACCGGCGTGCGCGAGGGCGACCAGATCAGCTTCCACTACGATCCGATGATCGCCAAGATGATCGCTCACGGGACGACGCGGCTGGCGGCGATCGACCGCATGCTGAAGGCGCTGGACGATACCGCGATCGACGGAGTGGCGACCAATATTGCGTTCCTGAAGAAGCTGCTGTCGCACCCGGCCTTCCGCGCCGGCGATTGCTGGACCGGGTTCATTCCCGCCCACGCGGCCGAGCTGCTCCAGGGCTGACGGGACAAACAGGATAGAGAGGGGGAGGTCCTTCGCGATGATCTACGAGGAACCGAGATTCCTGCCAGGCGGCGATCGCTATATGCTGATCGAATTCGGAAATGAGATGAATCTCGAGCTGAACTTCATGGCCCAGGGGCTGGCCAGCGCCATCGAGCACAACAAGACCAAGGGCGTGATCGAGACGGCGCCCTGCTTCGCCTCGATGCTGATCCACTACGACCCCGATCAGGTCAACTTCAGGGACCTGACCAGGGAGATGAAGTCGCTGATCGGCTCGCTCGGGCCATCCGACGACATCGAGCTCGACAGCCGCCTCTTCTACTTCCCGACCTGCTACCTCGATCCCTGGACCAAGGAATGCATCGAGGATTACTGCAACAAGATCACGAAGAAGAAGTACGACCCCGATTTCGTCGCCGAGCTCAACGGCCTCAGGGACGCGCAGCAGTTCGTGCGGGTCCATTCCGGCACGGAATACTGGGTGGCCTCGCTGGGCTTCTGGCCGGGCCTGCCTTTCATGATGGCCCTCGATCCGCGCTGCGTCATCACCGCGCCGAAATACAACCCGCCCCGTACCTGGACGCCGCAAGGCACGGTCGGCATGGGCGGCGCCTCGACCGCGATCTATCCGGTGGCCACACCGGGCGGCTATCAGATCTTCGCGCGCATCCCGATCCCGATCTGGGACACGGAGAAGCGCTTCCCGCAGTTCGAGAAATCGATCTGCCTGTTCCGCCCGGGCGACCGGGTGAAGTTCGTGCCGGTCTCCCCCGAAGAGTTCCTCCATGTCGAGGCCCAGGTGAAGGACGGCAGCTACGTCTACAACGTCGTCGAGTATCAGCGCTTCTCGGTCCGGAATTACAAGAGCTGGATCAAGACGCTCGATAAGACGCAGCGGTTCTAAGGGGAGACCTCGCCATGTTCGAAGTCATCCAGCCCGGTCTCGAGACCTCGATCCAGGACTATCCCGGCCGCATCGGCTTCTGGAACCAGGGCTTCCCGCCCTCAGGCCCCATGGATAGCTGGTCCTTCCGGCTCGGCAATCTCCTGGTCGACAACCCGGCGGGCGCGGCCGGCCTCGAATGCCAGTATATGGGCCCGACCTTGAAGTTTCAGCGCGACGGCGTGATCGCGGTCACCGGCGCCGACATGCAGGCGAAGCTCGACGGCCAGCCGGTGCCGCTCTGGGAAAGCATCGCCGTGGCCGCGGGCCAGACGCTCGCCATGGGCCCGGCCAAGTCCGGCGTGCGTGCCTATATCGCGATTGCCGGCGGCATCGACACCCCGCCCTGGCTGGGCTCGCGCTCGACCTTCCACAAGGCCGGCGTCGGCGGCATGGAAGGCCGCGCGCTCAAGGCCAAGCAGGTGGTGCCGGTCGCGGGCGGCGTCAAAGGGATGGTCGGCCGGAAGGTGAAGCCCGAGGCACGGCCGCATTTTTCGACCGACAAGCGCTGGGAGATCGAGGTGGTGCCGGGCCCCAATGACGACTGGATCGACGCGGCCGGCCAGCAGCGCTTCCTCACCAGCGACTGGAAGCTCTCTTCCAAGAGCGACCGCACCGGCTTCCGGCTCGAGGGCCCGCAATGGACCTTCACCGAGAAGGCCTACAAGAAGGCGCCCGAGAACGGTTCCGAGCCCTCCAACATCATCGACCATGGCTATCCCTTGGGCGCCATCAATCTCGCGGGACAGACGCCGATCATCCTGGTGAATGACGGGCCCAGCATGGGCGGCTTCATCAACCCCTATACCGTGCCTTCGGCGGTCTTCTGGAAGCTCGGCCAGTCCAAGCCTGGCGACGTCTATCGCTTCAAGGCGGTGACCGTCGACCAGGCGCAGGAGCTGCGCAAGAAGCTCAACGCCATCTGCACGGTGGGGAGTATCGCGTAGAAAGAGGTCCCCTCCCCCTCCCGCAAGGGGAGGGGGCGTGTTTAACGTAGATCGCGATCGAAGCTAGAAAGTAGAGCGAAGCGATCACATTGGAGTCGTCATATGGCTGAACAAGTTTCGACGATGGTGCCGGGCAATGTCTGGAAGGTGCTGGTGAAGCCCGGCGACAAGGTGAAGGCCGGCGACACCCTCTTCATCCTCGAGGTGATGAAGACCGAGGTGCCGCACGCGGCCGAGCAGGGCGGCAGGGTCAAGGCCGTCCATATCACCGAGGGCCAGGAGGGTGTGGATGCCGGCGCCCTGGCGGTCGAGATCGAGTAGGAAGGCGGCAGGTCTTCCCGGGATTCTGTTGGCGGTGGCGGCCCTGTTCGGGATCGCCGTCGCCTCTCCTGTTCTCGCGCAGGAAAGGCCGCCGGCTGCGCTCGAGGCCGAGCCCGTGCTGGCGCCCGCCCCCGATCCCGGACCGTCGGCGGCCAGGGCGATCGCGTCGCTGATCGAAGGCCAATGGCGTGCCTTCCTGGCCGATGACGGCGCCGCCGCCTTCGCCGCGGCTTCGCCCGGGCTTCAGGCGACCTATCAGCGGCCGGCCAACTTCATGGCGATGGTCGCCGCCGAATATGGCGTGGTCTATCGCGCCCGTGCCCTGGCTCTGGCCGATTTCGTCCTCTGGCACGGCTATCTCGCCGAGCGCGTCGGCGTCACCGGACCACGAGGCGAGCGCGCCACCGCGCTCTATCTGCTGATGCGGCTTGCCGACGGAAGCTGGCGCATTGCCGGTTGCCTTCTCTTCCGCCCTGCGCTCGACTCCTGACGCTCCACCTGTCCCTTCGCCTTTCGCCGCGTTCCGCGCTTCCCGCCAACGAAATGGAATTCCCATCAGCATGATTCTCTATAACGGCCCCACCAGCCCCTTCGGCCGCAGCGTCAAGGTGACGATGCTGGAGCTGGCGCTTCCGGTCGAAGAGCGGGCGATCGAGGTCTATACCGCCGAGTTTCTCGACAAGAAGAACCCGCTGCGCCAGATCCCGACGCTGGAGCTGGCCGACGGTACCGCGATCTTCGACAGCCGGATCATCTGCCGCTACTTCGACAGCATCTCGGGACGCGAAACGCTCTATCCCAAGGCCGACTATTGGGCCCTCGAGACCCGCATCTCGATCGCCATCGGCATCACCGAGGCGGGCCTGCAGCGGCGCATGGAGGTGATCCGGCCCGAGGGCGAGAAGAGCCCCGCCTTCATCCAGAAACAGGAGGCGCGCATCGACCGCGCCATCGACCATCTGGAGACGCTGGCCGACAAGCTCACTGGCAAACCGCTCGCCATGGACCAGATCGTGGTGGCCTGCGCGCTGGCCTATACCGACTTCCGCTACAAGGATGGCTGGCGCCAGCGCTGCCCCAAGCTCGATCGCTGGTCGCGCGAGTTCGCCCAGCGGCCGAGCATGTTGGCCAGCCAACCAAAATAGAGAACCTCTGCTACATTTGCGCCACTGGCGGCACTGCATGATTTTGTTAGGCTTGCTCCTCGGGGTCCCTGACGCCAAGGAGGCACGAAGCCGCGCATGGCAAGCTGGCGTGAGATCGAGAAGACCGAAGCCGTTCTGGTGCGCCAACTTTACGACTATTGGCAATCCAAGCGTCGCGGCCGGGACATCCCCGACCGCGACGACATCGATCCGGCCGAGATCAAGCCGCTCCTGCCCAACATCCTGATCTCCGAGGTCTCCGATCCGCCGTTCCGCATCCGCTACCGCCTGGTCGGCGGCCGCATCACCCAGGTAACCGGCATGGACTTCACGGGTCGCTATCTGGACGAGCTGCTGCCCAGCGATTCCGAGAACCGCTGGCATGACTACTATCGGGAGGCGCGTGATCACCGTGTCCCGATCCTGGGCGCCGTGATCGTCCCCACGGTCCAGGGCGATCGCTTCCGCTACGAGTTCGGGATCTTCCCCTTGACCCTCGGCGGCGAGGCGGTGCGCCAGTTCATCGCCATCGAGGATTATGGCGGACGCGAGCCGCGCACGCTCCAGCTCGAGGACAAGGTCAAGCCCTGGGGCACGAAGCCCTAGAGCCGGGCGCACTCCCCCTTCCTGGCGAGATGACCGCCCCGATCATAGCATGTTAGGTTTCATGACTGGTTCGGCGACTAGGAGCCGCGCCCGATCGTTCTTTTCACACCGCCAGGTGGACCCGGGGCCTCATGCCCATATGGACTGACATCGGCAAGACGACCGCGCCGTTGGTCAAGCAGCTTCACGAGTACTGGTTGTCCAAGCGCAAGGGCCGAGACATTCCCGATCGCGCCGATATCGACCCCGCCGAGATCAAGCCGCTCCTGCCCAACATCCTGATGGCCGAGGTGAGCCATCCGCCCTTTCGCGTGCGCTACCGCCTGATCGGCGGGCGCATCGCCGCCACCTCGGGCATGGATCTCACGGGGCGTTACATCGACGAGCTCATCGCCTCCGACGAGGAGGGCCATTGGCTGGAGTATTACGAGCAGGCTTGGCGGGAGCGCATCCCGGTTTATGGCGAGGTGACGGTGCCGACCCTCCACGGCGACGAGTTCTGCTACGAGTTTGGCATCTTCCCCTTGAGCAAGGGCGGCAGCGAAGTCGCGCAGTTCATCGCGATCGAGGATTATGGCGGGCGCGAGCCACGGCTGAAGGAGATCGAGGATCGGATGAAACCTTGGCGATCGGCCAAGAAATCAGGGCGCTGACGCAGCGCTCGCCTTCCTATCCGGCGATGCCGCTTTCCACCAGCACGGTCACGCCCAGGCCCGCGAAGATCGCCGCCGCTGCGTAACGCACCCAGCGCGGATTGATCTTGCGGGCGAAGGCATGGCCGCACAGCACGACAGGCAGGTCGGCGATCATCATGCCGGCGGTGGTGCCGATCACGACCGGGATCACGGTCTCGAAGCGGGCGGCGAGCGCGGCCGTGGCGATCTGGGTCTTGTCGCCCATCTCCGCGAGGAAGAAGGCGACCGCGGTCGCCAGGAAGGCGCCATGGGCGCCGAAGCTCTTCACCTCCCCCTCGTCGATCTCGTCCGGTATGAGCGCCCAGCCCGCCATGGCGATGAAGAGAAGGGCCACACCCCAACGCAGCCAGTCGGGATCGACCGCGCTCGCGACCCAGCGGCCCGCGAGCGCCGCCACCACATGGTTGAGCACGGTTGCGACGAAGATGCCGAGGATGATCGGCACCGGCCGGCGGAAGCGCGTGGCGAGAAGCAGGGCCAGGAGCTGGGTCTTGTCGCCGATCTCCGAGATGGCGACGACACCGGTCGAGACGAGCAGGGATTCCATGAGGCGGCGACCATGGGGGCCAGGCGAAATGTGATGACCGATGGCCTCGACGCCCCTCGCCCGGCCCGGGTGAAAGGGATCGATGCCAAAGGTCTCGCCAGTCGGAACGGAATCGGGATCCCGCTTCGCCATTCGCGCCATGGCGGCCCGCCGAAACGAGCGGCCAAGTCTGTTGACGCGAACTCTCCCTAGAGGCCGGAGACGGCTACTCCCCAATGGATGATGGGAAACTAGAGACCGTCGCCGAGGAAATCAACCGGCTCCCCGGCGGCGGAACGGCGCAGCCAGAGTCTTTGTTATCGCGAGTTTGCGAACTGTTTGCATTTGGCCGCGATGGGGTCGCGCCTTCTATCCCGCTTTCTCGAGCCAGCGCCCCAGCGCGTCGAATCCTGCCAGCAGCAGATTGTCCATCGGCACGTCCACGGGGAGCGGCTGCGAGGACTGCTTGGCGATCACCATGTCGGCCGCGGGATCGACATAGATCCACTGGCCATGGATGCCGACCGCGCAATAGGCGCCGGAGGGATAGCCCATGATGTACCATTTGCTGCGATAGCGGCCCTTGGGCGCGAACAGCTTGCCGGCCTCCGAGATTTGCCAGGGCTTGGGGTCGCCGCCCTGCGTGATGTCGTCGATCCAGCTTCCGGGAACGATCTGCCTGCCGTTGGCATGCCCGCGCAGCCGCATCATCTCGCCGAAGCGCGCGAGGTCGCGCAAGGTGACGCAGATGCCGCCGGCCGAGCGCGGCGCGCCCAGCCGGTCGACCGTGACATAGGCGTCTCGCTCCGCGCCCATCGGCTTCCAGATCGTCTCGCTCAGAAGCTGCGCGTAAGGCACGCCCGAGGCGCGCTCCAGGATCCAGCCCATGAGATCCGAGTTGGGCGAGACATAGTGGAACAGGCTGCCATGGGCTCGGCTTGCGCGCTTCAGCGTGACGAGGAAGCCGCGCAGGTCGGTCGGCTTGGTGCCCTCCGGCAGCGGGTTCCAGCCCGTCGCCAGCCGGTAGCGTCCGAACACGCCATGCGGATCGAGGTAGTTCTCCTCGAAATCGATCGAGACGGTCATGTCCAGCACATGGCGCACCGTGCAGTCGCCATAGGCCGAGCCGGCCGCTTCCGGAATGTAGCGCGTGACCGGCGCTTCGGGATCGAGTTGCCCGCGCTCGATCAGCGCGCCCGCCAGCGTGCCGGTGATCGATTTACTGACGGAGAAGACGATATGCGGCGTCTCCGGCTTCAGGCCCGCGCCATACCATTCCGTGAGGACACGTCCACGCTGCAGCAGGAGGAAGCCGTCGGTGAAAGTTTCCGCCACTAGCCGGCCGATGGTCCATTCCTTGGCGTCGGGGCCTTGAAACGCGACTTGGGCGATCTTGCGCTCGGCGCGATCCAGAGAGGTTCGTCCCGCCGCAGCGCCTTCGATGTTCGCGGTCGGCAGAATCTCGCGGACATGGTGGAAGGCCCAGCGGCTGAAAGGCGGCAAGCGCCAATTGGCCAAGGTGACCTGGCGATCGGCGGCGGGGGGAAATCCTTGCATCAATGCGGCGTGGTTCATGAATGAAAGGGCCTTTGGGTTGTTTGGTGAGCGTCCGGTCGATTCCTGCGTGAAGCACGAGACCCAGTCTGCGCCGCTGACGCAATACCCCCGGCGGGTGGCCTGGCATCGCTCGAGAGGGCGCCGGCGACGGCCGTCGAACCGATGGCATCACCGATTGGCCGGCAGCATAGGGCTGCCCTCGGCAATGCGGGAGCCGGAATGGATTCCTCGAATCCGCTGATACCGCGGTCCGGCGCAACGGCCGGTGCGAAGATGCCGCCATCGCTTCATGGAAGCCGCGGGGGCCGCCCCGTCAGGATACCGTCAGGCAAGTGCAAGGCGCGCGATGGGCGACCTTGTGCGACGTGCTGCCGAACACCAGGCCTGCGACATCGCTAAGGCCGCGGCTGCCGATGACGATCAAATCGGCTCTCTTGGCCTTGGCGACATCCAAAATGACCTCGGCCGGTTCGCCGGCCTGAATGCTGATCTCGACCTTTTCGATGCCCTGCTGCGTTGCGTCCTGTCGCATCTGCTCGAGAAGGGACTGAGCGATTTCGGCTCTTGCACCGAGCGATAGCTGGAGGGCTTGTGCCGGCGTCGCCGAGAATCCCAGCCGCGGATCCTGCCCGGTATTCGCAGGCGCGGTTATCGGCACCCTCTCTGCCAGGCCTCTCATGCCGAACTCGGTCTCCGCCAGCTCGCGCTCGGCGTCGGTCAGGGGCGCATCGCTCAGGGCGTGAACGAGCACCAACGAGGATTTATGATTGCGCGCCCATTCGGCCGCGACCTCGAATGCCTTGCGGGCCTGATCCGAGCCGTCGAGACCCACGATGATCCGCTTGAACCGCTCGATCATGGAATTCCTCCTCCGCTTGCGCGAACTGGAGCTCCGCGAAGGCCCGGAGCTGGGCTCCGCTGGCCATATCGCTCCGCCATTACCGCGGGAAACCCCGCCGTGAAGAAATACTGGCCAGGCCCAGGCCTTTGTCCTTGATCCGCATCAAGCTCCGACCGCCGACGATCGGCGAAACGGATCGGGGGCTTACGCCGCCGGTTGCCAGACGATCTCCGGAGCATGCCGCCCTGGCGGCGCCGGTGTCTCGGCGGGATAGCCGATGGCGAGCGGCGCCACGGGCGACCAATCGGTCGGCACACCGAGAGCCTTCTTGGCTGCGGGTTGATTGAGCCAGGGCCGCGAGAAGCCCACCCAGCAGCTGCCGAGGCCTTGTGCCACGGCCGCCAGCATCAGGTCCTGAGCGGCCAGGCAGCAATCCTCGTTCGGCTGGACGATGCCCGCCGAGCCGGCCCCCTTGGCGCAGACGACGATGAGCGCCGGCGCGCCGTAAAACAGCTCGAAGGCGGGGTCGCTCAGCTCGTCGCGGTACTTGGCCAAGGGCGAGGCGGAATCGGCAACCCGCAGGAGATGGGCCTTGGCCGCATCGGACAGGCGCTTCACCTCGTTCTTGCCCTGAACCACCAGAAAGCCCCAGGGCTGGAGATTCATCGCGCTCGGCGCCTGGGTTGCCGCGGCCACGAGTGCGCTCAGCTGGTCGCGCGTCACGGGCCGCTCCAGAAACGACCGAATGGCCCGCCTCTTCCGGATCGCCTCCAAGACTTCCATGGATGCTCCTCCACGCGGCTCTGTTCTCTAGCGCGTCGTCTCTGTCTCAGGCAGATGATGCTTGCCGAGCCGCGTCACGGTGCTCGCCTGGGGCCCCTTCTCGCTCTCGCCCTCCTGCACGACGAAGCGGACCTCGTCGCCGACGGCGAGCTTGTCGAAGCCGGTGGTGACGGCGTTCTTATGGAAGTAGATCTCCTCGCCATCGGCCGCCTCGATGAAACCGTAGCCCTCATAGCCGAAGAGCCTCGCGACCCGTCCGTGATCGGGGACGACGTGAAGCTTCGTCTGCCCCTGCCAGTGCCTCACCCGGTCCTGCAGCTGGCGGCGCAACGCATCGAAGGCATCGCGGATGGCCACATAGACATCCTCATGCGCATGGTCGAGCTTGTGCTCGTGCCCTACCATCAGATCCTCGCCGGGAATCGCCAAGTGGATGCGCACATTGTAGAGGCGCCCCTTATGTTGGTGATGATGGCGCGCCTCCACCACGACCTTGCACGCGATGGCGCGCTCGAAGAACCGATCGAGCTTGGCGATCTTCTCGCGAATCCTCGCCTCGATGGCGGGCGAGGGATCGATGTCGCGAAAGCTGATATCGACGGGTATCGGCATGGCTGACCTTCCTAATTTTGGCCATGCTTCGCACGGAACGGCACAGCAGGTATTGACGCAGATCAAAGCCGGCAAGCGCCGGCCCCCGCGCCTTGCCATGCCGGGAGGCGGGCCGCGGGAAACCGACCCCGATTGACCCAGGTCATGGATGAAGAGGCCGGGCCGGCGCAAACAGGAGATATTGATCGCTTCCCCTGCACGCTCCCTCGAGGAGGCTCCCATGAGCAGCACCGGCCTTGCCGTGTTCGACAAGACGCTTCAGGAGACGAACGCCTGGTTGAAAGTGGTGATGCACGAATTGGAATCGGACGATCGCGACGGCGCCTATACCGCGCTCAAGGCGGCGCTGCATGCGCTGCGCGACCGCATCGGCCCGGAGAACTGCACCCATCTTGGTGCGCAATTGCCCTTGCTCATCCGCGGTGCCTATTACGAGGGCTGGCATATGGCCGGCACGCCGACCAAGGAGAGGCATGTCGAAGGCTTCATCGAGCATGTGCGCCGTCAGTTGCCCAAAGCCTCGACGATCGACCCGGAACGGGCGGCGCGGGCAACGTTCGTGGCCTTGCGCCAGCGGCTCGATCCCGGCGAGTTCAACAAGCTGATCAAGATGCTGCCGCCGGAACTGCGCCAGCTCTGGCCAACGCTTCCGACCAGCGAGTGACGTCGCCGCTTCCTCTGCCGCCCCGCGCCGAGGCGGCGCCATAGCCGAGGAGAACGGCGATGGGCAGTGCCGAACTCGCACTCTACGCCTTGAACGCCAGCCACGACTATGGCGAGCGCGTCGCTCGAAGTCTCGGGCAGCCGCTCGAGCCGCACGAAGAGCGCGG
>Ga0335084_10007486_pt1 | contig 10856 bp, 14 predicted proteins | sample Lox_Sample_44_FD_206721 | JGI IMG/M metagenome (GOLD analysis project Ga0335084, IMG submission 206721) | Soil microbial communities from Loxahatchee National Wildlife Refuge, Florida, United States - Lox_Sample_4.4 | ecosystem: Environmental > Terrestrial > Soil > Wetlands | place: USA...
GCCGCCTATCTCGCCCGCCACCGCCGTGGCGCGCGCCACGGCGAGGTTCGCGCCGCCAGTCACGACGGCGACTTTGCCGCGTAGCTCCATACGCTACTCACCGGGTGACAGGGTGCGCGCCAGGTCGCCCACCGCGCTCCACTACTCATCCCCTAGCCAGCCAGTGCAGCGGTTAGGCGGGTGATCGCGTCCGCTTCAGGGTTGAACACGGTGATTCCCTCCTGCCGCGCCGCTCGCAGGAGACGATCATCGGCGGTGAGCAGGATCAAATCATGCCCCGACGCACGTGCGACGTTGGCCGCATCCAGTGCTGAGCGCAGAACCACGGCATCGGTCGCATTGAGCGAGTAGCGTTCGATCAGCGGGTGCGATGCAAAGATCAGATCGTCGGTTGTCGCTACGACTCTGAACTCGGCGGAGTCGATTACCTCGGCGCGGAATTCTACGAGGGCCTGCACGAAGACTTCATGATCGATCAACCCGGCGTTTCGCTTCCGAACGAATGCTGAGATAATCTCGCCCGTGCCGATGCTCAGGCACATCATTTGGGTGAGCACTACGTTGGCAAAGACGGCATTGGCGAACGGTGTGCCAGTCTCGGACGCGTAACGCTTGACCAGCGCGCTCGCGTCCCAGTAGACGTCCACCGTCGTCACTCGTCACGCATATCGACAATGCTTCGGCCCAAACCGAGTTCGCTCGTTGGTGCCTTGTTACGGGCTACCAACTCCTGGACCCGCTCCGCCCCGACCGGCACACCGCGGATGCCCATTTCTTCGAACGTCTTAGCGACTAGCCGTCGCAGCATGCGTTTATCAACGCACGGTAGTGCCAACCGCTTCCGAGACCGGGCTCTCGCTCCCCGCCGTTGACGACCCACCTTGCTCGGTGCCGTTGCCATGGCGACATACTAACGCAGACGCCACACGCCTTCCAACGGGCGAGCCCGCCTCATAACTGGAGGCTTTGGTTGACGGCGGAGGGTGTACCTTCTGCCGCAAAGCGGCGGGCTAGCGCTCCGATCCCATTCGCGCCGCCAGTCGCGACAGCGACTTGTCGCGTAGCTCCATACGCTACTCGCCGGGTGACAGGGTGCGCGCCAGGTCGCGCACCGCACTCCACTCAACGATCGGCGTGAGGCGGCGGCGGGCGATGAGACCGTTGGCCATCGCGAAGCCGAACGACGTGAAGGTCTTGGTGTGGTCTTCGATGTCGAGGATGACGATCAGCTTCGTCTCTTCGTTGGAGAACCACGGGCCGGCCACCTGGCGAACGCCCTCGGGGTAGTTGAAGCTCCCGGAACCCATGCCATCGAAGAGCGACAGCGTGCGCCGCGCACTGTCGGCGTCGCGCCAGTCGAACCAGATCTCGTCGAGGTAGAGTGGCATGTCCTGCCTTTAGCCGATTCTCACGTCGGCAGGAAGCCGGCGATCACCTCGGAAGGGCTCAGCGCAGTGGGAACCCGAGCGTACCCGACAACGCCGCGAGCGCGGTGTCCGGATCCTCGACCTTGATCGTCGTCATCCCGAGGGCGCGCGCCGCCTTCAGGTTGAGGCCGATGTCATCGAGGAAGATGGACTCCTGCGGCGTGACCCCAAGCTCGCCGCAGGCAAGGTGAAAGATGCGCGGATCGGGCTTGCGCATACCGACGGCCGCCGACTCGATGAACACGTCGAAATGCGGTCGCAGGGTGCTGGTGCCGCCGTCCTCGACGGCCCAGTTGTTGGTGATCGCCCCCGCCAGCAGCCCGCGGGTGCGAATGACGCGTATCGCGTCGAGCATGGCGGGCCGCGGCGCCACCGATTCCGCCACCCGCTGCATGAGGGCCCGTGCCGAGATCGCGACGCCAGCTGCGGCGCAATCCGCATCGAAGGCGCGATAGAATGCCTCCAGGGTCAGCTCGCCGCGTTCCAACCGCGACCACGCCCCTGCCGGCGCGGTGTCGACAACGACGCGGTTGATGCACCCGGCGGGAAGGTTCTGCGCGCGCTCGTACGCCGCGATGGCATGCAGCGGTGAGCCGACAACAACACCACCCAGGTCGAAGATGACGGCGCGGTAGGGCATCGTTCTTTCCCATAGCCACGCCGCAGCCCAACGACAAGCGACCACCTCCGCTATTGACTACCACGCGTCGACCGAGCACGCATGGACGTTGCGAGGCAGCCCGCCAATGCCGCAGGTCCCGGAGGTCCTCTGATGCCACAAGACAATCACACAGGCGACGCACCGAGGCGCAGCCCCGTCTTGGCCGCCGTTCTCTCGGGTTTGTTCCCAGGTCTCGGGCAACTCTACAACCGCGAACGATTGAAGGCTCTACTGTTCTTCGCCGGAGGGGCGATCACTGCGTTCGGGCCGTTCAATCCACTGGACGTAGACATCGACCTGAATGATCCGGCAGTGGGGCTGCGCAAGGTGCTGCTCGCATCGTTGCCGTTCCTTGCCATCGCAACTTGGTCAGTGATCGACGCGTATCGGACCGCACGGCGTAGCGGCCGCGTCTGACCGTACCACCTGCGCCTTGGGAGGAGGAGCGATGTCTGCCAAACCTGCACGACCGTTCACGCCGCGCGAAGAGAGAATCGGCAGCGCGGTCATCAAACTCTGGTCGCGGTTGAACACGTGGGTCTACCGCATCAGCGGCGGCCGGATCGCCGGCCGCTTTCCGGGCGGCGCCCCGGTGCTGTTGCTGACGACCGTCGGCAGGAAGTCCGGCCAGCAGCAGGTCGCGCCATTGCTCTATCTCACCGACGCGGACAACTACGTCGTCGTCGCATCCAAAGGGGGCATGTCGCACCATCCGCTGTGGTTCAAGAACCTCGAGGCCAACCCACGCGTGGAAATCGAAGTCGGCAGTCGGAGGATTGCAGCGACGGCGCGCCGGGCCACCGCCGCAGAAAAAGCTTCCCTCTGGCCGCGGCTGGTGGCCATGTACCCCAGCTACGCCGAGTACCAAGCGCGCACGACCCGCGACATCCCGGTGGTCATCATCACGCCGCAAAGCTAACGCCTCTCGTGACACGCAGGCGATCATCGTGGTAGGAGGCGGCAATGGACGCGCAGCATTGGCTTGAAGAGATGGCAGATATCGAGTCACGCATCGCGGTGATCTACGAGCGCTTCGCGTCACAGTTCCGCGACGCGGCCGACGTGAGCGATCTGTGGGCGAGCATGAGTCGCGAGGAGGTGCATCACGCCGACCTCCTCAGCCGAGCCGCCGGGGGCAGCGGGCATGTAGCGGTCGATCCGTCACTGGTTGAGCACGTCGGCAAACTGCAGGCGGCGGTCGTCCGCTACGAAGGCGACCAGGCCAAGATCGTCGAACTGCAGGACGCCTTGGAAGCGACGATGGACCTCGAGGAAGCGGAGGAAGACCATCTGCACGCGCATCTGGTCCAGCTCGGTGACGCCGCCAAGGCGCTGGTGGATCGGCCTGACATGCAGCATCGCCTGCGCGGCGTCCTGGAGCACGCCGTGAAACTCTTCGGAACACCGGCGTTGCAACGGCGCGCGGCGCGCGGCCACCGCCACACTTGAGCGTCCGCGCCACGGCGAGGCAGCCGGCGCCAGCACACGATCGTCGAGTCACAGCAATGGTCTTCTCCCGCTTCGATGTGCGCCGGTATCGTACGGTCTCGGTGCACGAGGGGTACAGCGAGTGGGCGCAGAGCTATGAGGACACGGTACGCGGCGAGATGGCGGCACCAACCGGAGACTGAAAATGAGCACCGAGCTGCACTACCGAACGCTGACCGAGGCGGCCCGCCTCCTGCGACGCAGGGAGATTTCGCCGGTTGAGCTGACGCAGACCGTGCTGGCGCGCATCGAGCGCGTGGATTCCCAGCTGCATAGTTACATCACGGTGACGGCGGACCGGGCGCTCGACCGCGCCAGACAAGCGGAGCGCGAATTGGCCGCTGGAACCGACCGCGGGCCGCTGCACGGCGTTCCGATCGCCGTGAAGGATCTCATCTTCGTCCGCGGAGTGCGCGCGACGTGCGCTTCGCGCGTGCTCGAAGACTTCATCCCCGATCACGACGCTACGGTCGTCGAGCGGCTCGAGGCGGGCGGCGCGGTTCTCCTCGGCAAGCTCAACCTCACCGAGTTTGCCATGAGCGGCTACGCCCCGTCGCTGCCGATCCCGCGCAATCCGTGGGATCCGGGGCGCAGCCCGGGGGGCTCGTCGAGCGGATCGGGCGTCGCGACGGCGGCCGGTCTGTGTTTCGCGTCGCTCGGCACCGACACGGGTGGATCGATCCGCGGCCCGTCGGCGTGGTGCGGCGTGGTGGGACTGAAACCCACCTATGGGCGCGTCAGCCGCCACGGCGTCTTTCCACTCGGCATGACGCTCGACCACGTCGGCCCGATGACCCGCAGCGTCGCCGACGCGGCCGCGATGCTCGAAGTGATGGCGGGACGCGACCCGCGCGACCCGACCTCGCTCGACGCGCCGGCGCCGCAGTGCAGCGCGGCACTCACACGTGGCGTTCGCGGCCTACGCATCGGCATCGACGAGCACTTCATGAGCGAGTTCTCGCATCCCGACGTAGTCGCCGCAGTGCAGACAGCCCTCGACGTTCTCGAGCAGCAAGGAGCCGAGATCGTCACCGTCTCGGTCCCCGAGGTTGCGGACATCCTCGAAGGCTGGTTCGTGCTGTGCGCCGCTGAGGCCGTGGTTGGACACACGGCCACCTACCCTGCGCGAGCCGACGCGTACGGGCCGAGTTTCCGCTCCTTCCTGGAATACGGCGCCGCGCTGCGTGCGCCGGACTACGCACGCGCGCACGTGCAGCGGGTCGAGTTCGCGCGCCGCTTCCAGGCCGTGTTCGAGACTGCCAACGTGTTCGCCTGTCCCGGCATGTTCATGCAGGCGCCACCGGCGGATGCAATCGATCCGTACGGCCCGGTCACTCCGGAAATCGCCCCGTTCATGCGCTTTACCGCGCCCTTCAATTGCAGCGCTAACCCGACGCTATCTGTGCCTGCGGGCTTCAGCGACGATGGCCTCCCGCACGGCATCCAGCTCGTGGGACCCCTGCTCGGCGAAGGTGTCCTGTGTCAGGTCGGTCACGCGTACGAGCAGGCTACGTCGGGGCATCAGCGCCGGCCTCCGGTGTAGGGGCGAGCGGCTTTGCACAAAAGCTCCCAGCGGGCGCACTTCGATACACCGCCAAGAGAGGGCGGCTACTCAGTGCGAGCGGTTGGGTATGCATTGTCGCCCCTACACAGCCTGCCGCCGCTTGCACCAACTCGCATCCTCGGGCATCGTGCGCGTGTCCTACCAATTCCATCCCCCGAAGGAGACTCACAATGAGCAGGAAAGTATTTGTCATCGGTGTCGGCATGACCAAGTTCGAGAAGCCCGGCTCGCGCAACTGGGACTACCCGGACATGGCGAAGGAGGCGGGTGAGAAAGCGCTCGCAGACGCGGGAATCCCGTACAGCGAGATCGAGCAGGTTGCAGTCGGCTACTGCTACGGCGACTCGACGTGCGGCCAGCGCGCCGTCTACCAACTCGGGCTCACCGGCGTGCCGATCTACAACGTGAACAACAACTGCGCCACCGGCTCCACGGCGCTGTTCATGGTCAAGCAATTCGTCGAGGCGGGCATCGCCGACTGTGCCATGGCGCTCGGTTTCGAGAAGATGGAGAAGGGCTCGCTGGGCGTGAAGTTTCAGGACCGTACGAATCCGATGGACAAACAGTTCGAGGTCATGGTGTCGCTGCGCGGTTTCGCTGCCGCCCCGCCGGCGCCGCAGTTCTTCGGCAATGCCGGCCGCGAGCACATGGAACGCTACGGCACCACGGCGGAGCACTTCGCCAAGATCGGCTGGAAGAACCACAAACATTCGGTGAACAACCCGTACTCGCAGTTCCAGACCGAGTACTCGCTCGACGAGATCAAGAACGCACCGATGGTCTACGAGCCGTTGACCAAGCTGCAGTGCTGCCCGACCTCGGACGGCGCGGGCGCGGCGATCGTGGCGTCCGAGGATTTCGTCAAGCGGCACGGCCTGCAGAACCAGGCAGTGGAGATCCTGAGCATGGCGATGGCCACGGATCTGGCCAGCACCTTCGACGAGAAGAGCTGCATCAAGCTGATCGGCTACGACATGGCCCGCAAGGCCGCGCGCAAGGTCTACGAGCAGAGCGGCCTCGGCCCCGAAAACGTCGACGTCGTCGAACTGCACGACTGCTTCAGCTGCAACGAGCTGATCACCTACGAGGCACTGGGTCTGTGCCCGGAGGGGAAGGCCGGCGAGTTCGTCGACTCGGGCGCCAACACGTATGGCGGTAAGGTCGTGATCAACCCGTCGGGCGGCCTGATCTCGAAGGGACACCCACTCGGCGCCACCGGCCTGGCGCAGTGCTCGGAGCTCACCTGGCAGCTGCGCGGCAAAGCCGACAAGCGGCAAGTAAAGGACGCCAAGGTCGCGCTGCAGCACAACCTCGGCCTCGGCGGTGCTGCGGTGGTGGCAATGTACCGCAAGGCACAGATCGCCGCGTAGGTAAGACCTCGCCAAGCATGCCACGATTCACGGCCGCGTCCGTGGGCTCAAAACCCACGGCTGAGTCGCCGAAAGCCCACTGAAGAGACTGTCGATAAACAGATGCGCCCCTCGATACGCCGCCAAAGGACGGCGGCTACTCGGGGTGAACGGTTTAACATCTGCGAAAAAAGATTAAGAAGATCCGGAAATCCGTTCGCCCCGAGTAGGCCCCGTTTTCTCAGGGGCCGTATCGAGGGGCTGCCTCGGAGAAAATCGACAGTCTCTGAAGGGGCTGGACGGCGATATCTTCCCTGTGCTTTGGAGCCCCCTTGGTGGGCTTTGTCGTGACTTGGCCGGACGATTTGATCGTCCGGACGCCAGCCGCGCGAGCTGCCCTGACATGACCCGCTTGCCGCATCCTCGACCGCGGTGTACGACCCTCGTATGGACACCACGACCATTACGCTGCTCACCGAGAACGCCGACACCCCGCTCGCGGCTCAGGTGAGCGGTGATGACCTCTGGCTCACAGCGGATGAACTGACACGCACCACCGGCTGGCGGCTGACCCGCGACGGGTTCTGCCACGGCTCGCTCTGCATCCCGATTCCGCCGGGACGCGAGGCGGAGTTCAGCCGCACCGACGGCCGCATGAACTTGGCGGCGTTCGCGCGGCTGCGCGGTCAAGCTCTGGTGCACGACGACGACGCGACGGTGTGGGCGCTCGATGCCAGCACGGCGGCGCGCAACGCGACACGCACGTCGTTGGAGGCACCCGACTTCACCTTGCCCGACCTCAGTGGCCGCATGCACTCCCTGCACGAGCATCGCGGCAAGAAGGTGCTCCTCGCGTCCTGGGCCTCCTGGTGAGGCTGCCGCATGGACCTGCCCGTGTGGCAGGCGCTGTACACCGAACTCGCTCCCAAGAACTTGATGATCATCACCGTCGCCATGGACGCCGGCGGCGCCGCCGATGCCGGTCAGTGGATCGAGGCGGCGGCGCCGACACACCCAAGTCTGATTGATACGCAGCATCGAGTCGCCGAGCTGTACGATTGGGTCAACGTGCCGTCGATCGCCTGGATCGACGAGGAGGGCCTCATCGTACGTCCCAACGATCCCGGATTCGCCGGCGAGTACTTCCGCGGCATGATGGAGCCGGACTTCGACTTTCAAGCGATGATGGCCGAGGTGCAGAAACAACAAGCACGCTACCTCGCGGCCGTACGCGATTGGGTCGAGCGCGGTCCAGCCTGCCCGTACGCGCTCACGGCCGATCAGGTGCGCGCGCGACTCGCCGGTCCCAACCCCGACCATGCGCGCGCCTCTGCCTACTTTCGCCTGGGCTCGTATCTGCAACAGCATGGACGCGGCGATGCTGCGCAAGCCACCTTCGCGCACGCCAAGAGGCTGCGGCCGGAAAGCTGGAACTACAAACGCCAGGCGTGGCACCTTGAAGAGATGGGCAAGTCCGGCGGCCCGGAGTTCTGGGCCGAGGTGAAGGCGCTGGGCGACCGACCCTACTACCCGCGCTCGGAGCTGTGAGCAGACGGCTTCGGGCGGAAAGACAAGAAGAGCGGGCCCCGACACAACTGGTGGTTCAACTTGGAGCCGGCGCAGCCAACTCCCGCTGGATGCGAGCCAGGAACGCAGTGCGCCAGACCCACAGGGCAGCGCGCGGGCTCAGCCGCGTGAGCAGCCAGACAACGTACGCCGCGCGCGTGACCACGATGATCGGCTTGTTCTTCTCGACGCCGCGCAGAATGACGCGCGCGCAGGCCGCGGGCGACATGGCCTTCGCTGTCGTGGTCACCAGACCCCGCAGGCGCTCGGCGTCCATGCCCCGCACCTCGATGGTGTGCAGGATCGGTGTGTCGATGAGCCCCGGACAGACGACGCTGACACGCACGCCGCGGTCGGCCGCCTCGACACGCAAGGCGCACGACAGACCCACTACGGCGTGCTTCGACGCCACATAGGACGTCTGCAGCGGCGCCGGGGACAGGCCGGCGAGGGACGCCGTGTTCACGATGTGCCCGAAGCCCTGCTGCAGCATACGCGGATACGCGGCGCGCACGCCGTGTACGACGCCCCAGAGATTGACCGCTAGCACCCTCTGCCAGTCGGCCAAGGTCACGTCACGCTCTTCGCCCGCAACACCGATACCAGCGTTGTTGAAGACGTAGTCGATGCGGCCGTGCGCGGCCGCCACGCCGCCGACGAGGGCGTCAACTGCCTCCCAGCTCGCCACGTCGACGGCGCGCGCCTCCGCTTTGCCGCCGCTTGCGACGATCGCGGCAGCCACCTGTGAGGCGCCCGCAGCATTGAGGTCGGCGGCAACAACCTGCGCGCCGCGTCGGGCCAGCTCGACGCACAGCGCTCGGCCAATGCCCGACGCACCGCCGGTGACGATCACCACCTTGTCCTGGAATGCATCCATCTGTCCTCTCCCCATCGCCCTCAGCAGCGGTCCGCACACTGAAGGTCTTGCACGCAGGTCAACCGATGCCCCGGCTCACTCGTTGATCCAGGCAAGGAGGTAGCACATGACGAAGCGCACCCTGGCATTCATCGGACTCGCAGCCATCAGCGTCACCGCGTTGGGCGTCTACGCGCAGTCGACCACACCGGCACCGCCCCCGCCGTGTATGGGGCATCATCGCGGGCACATGATGGGCGGTGGGCCCGGCCGGCTGATCCATCTGCTTATGCAGTCCACCGACATGACATCGGATCAGGAGACGCAAGCACACGCGCTCCTCGATGCAAATCGCTCAACCATGGACGGCATCTTTACCCAACTACGACAGGCCAATGCCGATTTGGCGAACCTATTGCTCGGCGCGCAAGATGTGCAAGCTGACGCGTTGTCCACACAGCTCACGAAGATCAACCAACTGCAGCTGCAGCTTGACCAACAGACCGCCAATACCGTCTTGGCGGTCCGTGCGCTCCTGAAGCCGGAGCAGCTCGCCAAGGCGGCCGCGGCGGAGAGTGAGATCGAAGCGGAGAAGGCCGCTCATCCCCACTTCATGAGACCGGGAGAGTGAACCTACAAACTCTGCCGGGCATCTTGCCGCCGAAGCGTTCGACCCTACGCCGCCCGGTCGGCGGGTTGGTGCTCCGCACGGCGCAAGCGCACCGGCACGCCGTTGATGCGGATCGTTCTCATCCGCCGCGACACGCAACGATGCGATTGTCTTCGACCTCGAACTTGAGGCCGTAGCCGGCCTCACGGAGATTGCAGCTGCGCCGCACCGTAGTCGCCATACGCGTGTCCCTCCGGTTCACGAATGGTCAATGGTGAATTCCAAGGGCACCAGCGCCGCGGGCTCGCTGCCCAAGGGACATTCACCCCTCACGATTCACCCTTCGCCATTCAACATTCGGCAGCTCAGTTGCCGGGCATCATCAACTTTCGCGCCGCCTATCGCAAGCCAGAGGCACGGCGACGCGCAGCACTCGGGCGGGATGGACGACGTTGCATATCGGCAACCCGCGTTGCGCCGCCACTACACTACGAGCTTGTGAAGAATTTGCTTGGGCGCGTCGGCGCCGGCCCGGAGGCTCAAGCCTCCGCCTACCCAAACGAAGCCGGCTCAAAGCCGGCTACCCGTACCACCCCCCGGCCCGTCAGGGCTTCGTTTGGGTAGCCCGGGACTTGAGTCCCGGGTCTGGAGTCTGGACGTTTGCAACCGTGCAGGCGAGACGCCTGCACCACAATGCCGATAATCCTGATGTTGTAGTGCAGGCCTCTGGCCTGCACCTGCTCGAGACTTGAGTCCCGCGTGCGGCGATGGCGCGGTAGATCAGCCCTGATGATGATTCGCGCCCCTGAGAAGATCGAGCTGTGATTCTGACTTCATCACGGGGACCTTGCAGCGAGGCGCCAACGGCATGCGCCTTGCTCGCCAGAAACCGGCATGCAGCGCCTCGGTCCCTGCCCAGTTCCCCCTACACAACCCATCGCCGGCTTCGAGCTTAGTCGTCGCCAAGTCCTCCGCCTGCTTGCCGCGGGCGCGGGCGGGGCAGCGCTGCGACTCCGCTACAGCGCGCCAGCGCTCGCGGTCGCACCAGTCCCCACCTCGAGCGGTGGCTTCCTGACCACCGACGAGCTTGTTATTCTCGACGCTGCCACTGCGCACATCGTTCCCACAGATACCCAAGTCGGCGCCCGCGAGTGCGGAGTCATCGGCTACATCCAGAACATGCTGAGCTTCATGCCCGGCAGCGACGCCAACTGTGATCGCCATCTCACCGCCGCCGACCTGAGCGCCACGGTGCTCGGCGTGCATGGACAGCGTCCCGGCTGCCGCGATAGCGGCGACGTGGACGGCAACGGGGTAGTCGATGGGGCCGACGTC
>Ga0335084_10007487_pt1 | contig 10855 bp, 11 predicted proteins | sample Lox_Sample_44_FD_206721 | JGI IMG/M metagenome (GOLD analysis project Ga0335084, IMG submission 206721) | Soil microbial communities from Loxahatchee National Wildlife Refuge, Florida, United States - Lox_Sample_4.4 | ecosystem: Environmental > Terrestrial > Soil > Wetlands | place: USA...
GTGGCCGGCGGCTTCGACGTGCCGGTCGTGATGGGTAGCAGGAGCACCTACCTTCCGGCGAACCTCGGCGGCTTTCACGGACGAGCGCTGCGACGCGGGGACGAGCTCACCGTGCAGCGGGCACCTGCCCATCTGTATCCCGCTTTACATCGCGCGCTGCAGACCGCGGAAGGATTTGTCTGTCCCAAGTGGTCCGTGCATGCCAATGCCGCGTTGCTCGCGCACGATCATCACCGCATTCGCTTCATCCAGGGCCGCCATTTCGCGCTGTTCTCCGAGGCGAGCCGCACGCAGTTCATCAGCGCGGAATTTCGCATCGCTGCCAACTCCGATCGGATGGGGTATCGTCTGGAAGGGCCGGCGCTCTCGCTCACCGAGCCGGGAGAGGTCCTGCCTGAGGCGGTGACTTTCGGCAGCATCCAGGTGCCGCCCGACGGCAAGCCGATCGTGCTGATGGCCAATCGCCAGACCACGGGCGGCTATCCGCTGATCGGCGAGGTGGCGAGCGTGGATCTGCCGCTGCTCGCGCAGCTGCCGCCGGGCGATACGCTGCGCTTCGAGCCGGTCACGCTCGAGCAGAGCGAGCAGCTCTATCTGCAGCGCGAGCGGGAGATGGCGTTGATGCGCGAGGGCCTGCGCGAGCGAGCGAAGCAATGAAGACCATCGATCTCAACTGCGACATGGGCGAGAGCTTCGGCGCCTGGAAGATGGGCAGCGACGAGGCGGTCCTCGCGCACGTGAGCTCGATCAATGTAGCGTGCGGATTGCACGCCGGCGATTGGACCGTCATGCATCGCACGGCACACGCCGCGCTGGCGCGCGGCGTAGCGGTTGGTGCGCACCCCTCGCTCCCCGATCTGCAGGGTTTCGGCCGCCGTGTGCTGCACGTCTCCCCTGACGAGGTCTACGATCTGGTGCTCTACCAGGCTGGCGCGCTCGATGCCTTCTGCCGTGCGCTCGGAGGCCGCATCACACACGTGAAGGCCCATGGCGCGCTCTACAACATGGCCGCGAAGGATGCAGCTCTCGCGCATGCCATTGCGCGCGCCGTAGCGGATTTCGATCGCGGTCTCGTGTTGTTTGGTCTCGCGGGGAGCGCCTTGATCCGCGCCGGACGCGATGTCGGCCTGCAGGTGGCCAACGAAGTATTCGCGGATCGCAGCTATCAGGCCGATGGGTCGCTCACGCCGCGCAATCGTCCGGACTCGATGATCGAGGACGTGAAACAATCGCTCACGCAGGTGGAAAGCATGCTGATGCACGGTCGCGTGCGCGCGCAGGATGGAACCGAAGTGGCGATCGAAGCCGATACCATCTGCATTCACGGCGACCAGCCGGGCGCCGCGCAGTTCGCGCGCGAGCTGCGTGCGTTGCTGTCTAAGTTGGGAGTGCAGGTGGCAGCGGTCGCTGCACGCAGTGAAGAGTGAAGGGTGAGTCGCTTCGCGAAGTGAAGGAGTGAATGAGTGAAGGGTGATCCCCCTCACCCCGACCCTCTCCCCCAGTGGCGGGGGAGAGGGAGATTAATGGGCGCACAGCGCCCACCCTTCACCCTTCACTCATTCACGCATTCACTTTTCACGTTTTCGGTAACCCCTTCCCGCTTCCCGTTGCGTTTACACCGCTGTTGTCCAATCATCAAGGAGAGGGAATCATGCAACGGATAGCAGCGGTTTTCGGGTTGGCTTTGTGCGCTCTGGCGGGTCGGGCCTTCGCTGTCGGCAGCGCAGCCGATGTCACTGTATATGATCGCAGCAGCGGTCAAGTCCTGCCGGTCTACTCGGCCGATGGTGAGCGCTATGTCGCGGGGCGGCCCGGCAACGAGTATGAGCTTCGTATCCGCAACAACACCGGCGAAGACATCCTCGCAGTCGTGTCCGTGGATGGCGTCAACGTTGTGACAGGCGAGACGGCCGCGACTTCGCAGGGCGGCTATGTGATCGCCGGCTGGCGCTCGCTGTCGATCTCGGGTTGGCGCAAGAGCCTCTCGCGCGTGGCAACGTTCTATTTCACCGATCATGGCGATGCCTACGCTACGCGTACCGGGCGTCCCGACGATGTCGGTGTGATCGGCGTGGCGGTGTTCAAGCGCAAGTTCGTGCCCCCGGTCGAGTTGCAGCAGGTCCCACGTGCGCAGCGCTACCGTGACGAAAGCCGTGGGTCGGCCGAGTCCTCCAACGCCGATGCGGCCGGTGCACCATCTAGCGTGCCGGCGCCGCAGGCGGCGGAGAAGAGCCTCGGCACCGGCCATGGCCGCAGCGAAACTTCGCAGGCGCGCTACGTCCAGTTCGAGCGCGAGTCGGATTCGCCGAATGAGATGATCGCAATCCGCTATGACACGCGCGCCAATCTGATCGCGCGCGGGATCATTCACGAACCGACCCGCGAGCCGATGCGTGAGCCCAATCCGTTTCCCGCGCGGTTCGTCCCTGATCCGCCGCGGCGCTGGTGAGGGTTGCGTATCCGAGAATTTGGCAGCGGGCGCAAGCACGCGCAGCCGATGCTGAGGATGGGAACGGCATCTGTCTTCGTGTCCTTGCGCGCCCGGTTGATTGCACCGCGTTGCCGCGCGGGCGCGAACCACCCGGGTGTTTGGCTGTGCCGTCGTTTATACTGCGACGGCTATGCCGGTCGAGCCCTCGGACGAAGAGCTGATGCTGCGCTATGGCAGCGGCGATGCTGCTGCCTTCGATCTGCTCTACACCCGTCATCGCGGCGGCGTGTTTCGCTACCTTTTCCGGCAATGCGGCAGCCGGGCGGCCTCAGAAGAGCTGATGCAGGACATCTGGCTGAACCTGATTCAGGCGCGCGGCCGCTATCAGGTGGAGGCCAAGTTCACGACCTGGCTCTATACCCTCGCGCACAATCGTCTCATCGATTACTTTCGCCGCAATCAGGGTCCACAACTGGTCTCGCTCGACGGCGATGGCGAAGATGATCCGATCGAGCCGCCCGCACAGGGCGCGCTCCAGCCCGAGCGGCAGGCGCAGGGACGCGAACAGGCCGCGCGGCTGCTGTGGTTGGTGGAATCGCTTCCAGCCGTGCAGCGCGAGGCGTTTCTCCTGCACGAGGAAAGCGGCCTGAGCCTGGAGCAGATCGCCGAGGTGACCGGTGCGGGACGCGAGACCGTGAAGAGCCGCCTGCGCTATGCCCTGGACAAATTGCGTGAAGGCATGAAGGACCATCTGTGAGCGAAGAAGCGCAACCGCCGGACGATCTCGAGCGCTTGCTCGCGGCATCGCGCGAGCTGCGCGCCCGCTATCGCGAGGCATCCGTGGAAGAGCCGTCGTCTGCGCTGGACGATGCCATCCGTGCGCAGGCGCGGCGAGCGGTCGGTGCGCGACCGCGCTCGGCGGACTCGCCATTTTCATCGACGTGGCACCTGCCGTTGTCTCTTGCCGCCATGCTGGTGCTGAGCGTGACCCTCACCGTCATGGTGACAAGGCAAGACCAGCATCTGCCCTCTGCCGATGAGAGCAGCGGGCGCCGGAGTGCACCGGCAGCCGAGCCGTCCGCCGCGGCGCCACCGCCGGCCCGCCCGCCGGCTGATGAAAAAGAAGGTGCACCCATGCGGCAAGAATCTTCGCGCAAATCGACTGCACCAGCGAAGAGCGAAGCGCCGCATCTCAGGAAGGACGTGGCGCCCTCACCTGAGCCGTCGGCTCCCGCGGATGAGACGCCACCGCAATCTTTGCAGAAACAAGCCCAGCCCTTTCCAGCTCCGCCCACGGTGCAATCGTCGCCTGCACAGAAGTCAGAGCGAGCACCCGACTCGGAGGCCAAGGTGACCGGGGCGCGCGGATCGGCCGCGGAGCCGGCGCGTGAGAGTGAAGCGCCCGAGACCGATGCCGTTGCCAGACGCGACCGCGCGGCCGAGCAGGAACGGGCGGAGGTGAAACCGTCCACAGCGAATGCCGCGCAGGCGCGGGGCAAGCTCAAGGCGCAGGATAGTGCAAGTACACAAGAAGAGCACGCCGATGCGCAAAGCCAGCAGCCGCCTGCGGCGGCGGCTGTCCCCGAGTCCCCGGCAGCCGGTGCGGCGGCGGCGCCCTGGGAGGCCAACCCGCAGGAATGGCTGCGACACATCGAGACGCTGGTGCGGGACCATCGCATGAGCGAAGCGCGCGACAGCCTCAAGGCATTCCGCCAGCGTTATCCCTCGTACCCGCTGCCCAGCGAGTTCCCGCTACGCGAGCCGTGAACACCCCCAAGCGGCGTCTCGAATCGACTTGAGAGCTGTTCCGGCTACCAGGCCGACTCGTCCTAAACTCAGTGTCGTGCTAAAGTTTTCGGCGTTGATTCCGTTAATTAGCTCAAGTGTGCTTCCGCTTTTGCGGTGTTCGCCGGTTGCACGAGGGCGCGGCATCCTGGAGATCCATCCCAGCTCGCGAGAGGCAAGCGCCGCTCCTCACCTTTTGTCTGAAGGCCCCGCCATGACGGTCAGCGCCAATCCTCGCTTCGACGAGCTCAAGACCACGGGCAAATTACCTTCGCCTTCGGGCGTGGCTCTGGCCATCATCGAGCTGTGCCGCAAGGACGACGCCAGCATCGAAGAGATCGCGCACGCGGTGCGGGCCGACCCGGCGCTGTCCGGCCGCATCATCAAGTTCGCGAACGCGGCGGCCAATGCGCCGCGCCGCGCGGTCGTGTCGGTACCGGAGGCGATCCAGCTCGTCGGGATCAACACCGTGCGCCAGCTTGTGCTCGGGTTCTCGCTGCTTGGGCAGTACCGCACCGGCGCGTGCGCCGCGTTCGACTACAGCCATTACTGGTCGCGCTCGCTCGCGGTGGCCATCGCCGCCAGTGCACTGTGCCTCCGTGTGCGCAGCGCGCCGCCCGACGAGGCGTTCACCTGCGGTCTGCTGTCCGATGTCGGCACACTGGCGCTCGCCACGATTTACCCGAGTGAGTACGCCGAGCTGGTCACAGCGCAGCCGCAGCGCCCGGCACAGGAAATGGCGCGCCTCGAGCGCGAGCGGTTCGCCACCGATCACAACGAGCTGGGCGCCGCACTGCTCGCCGACTGGCACCTGCCGCGCCTGTTCGTGGTCTCGGTGTTCCATCACGAAGCGCCCGAACAGGGGCGTCTGCCGCAGGGCTCGCGCGAGTTCATCATCTGTGAGCTGCTGCACCTGGCTGCGCGGCTTGGCGATCTGTGCGCCGCGTCCGAAGCGGCGAGACCGCGGATGGTGCCCGATCTGATCCTGAACGCAGCCAAGGTGGGGTTGGACGAAGCGGCACTGTCCAAGCTCACCGATGAAGTGGTCGCGCAATGGCGCGAGTGGGGCAAGATTCTGGAAGTGCGCACACAGGCGATCGTTGCGTTCGACGCGTTGGCGCAGGTGAAGAATGCACCACCAGTCTTGCGCGAGCCCGACCACCTTCCCGATCCGCGCACGGTGCAACCGCTTAGCGTTCTGATCGTCGATGACGATCGCGCGACTTTGATGCTGGTCGAGCATCTGCTCAAGGCGCTCGGCCACAAAGTGCACACCGCTCAGGATGGGCGCAGCGCCCTGGCGCTGGCGATGTCGGTCCGGCCGCAGATCATCGTCTCCGACTGGATCATGCCCGGCCTGGACGGCGTTTCGTTCTGCAAGGCGTTGCGCCAGAGCGAGGAAGGCCAGCAGATCTATTTCATCATCCTGTCCGCCCTGGAGCAGGACGATCAACTGGTCGAGGCATTCGAAGCCGGGGTGGACGACTACCTCACCAAGCCGTTCACCGCGCGCGTACTCGCGGCACGCCTGCGTGCAGGACAGCGCGTCATCAAGCTGCAGGAGGACGCGCGCCGCGACAGTGAGAATCTGAGACGCTTCGCCGCCGAGCTCGCCGTCGCCAACCGCCGGTTGCAGCAGGCGGCGCTCACCGATCCGCTCACCGGCCTGCCCAATCGACGCTACGCCATGGAGCGGCTCGACCAGGAATGGGCGGCCGCCTCGCGCACGCAGCGACCGCTGACTTGCATGGTGGTGGACGTCGATCAGTTCAAGCAGATCAACGACAGCTATGGCCACGACAGCGGCGACGTCGTGCTGCGCCAGGTGGCCACCGTACTGCGTAAGGAAGCGCGCTCAGAGGATGTCATCTGCCGCCTGGGCGGCGAAGAATTTCTGGTGATCTGTCCCGACACGCCACTCACTGCGGCCTTGCATCTTGCGGAGCGTCTGCGGCTGGGTGTGTCGCAAGCGCGTACCCTGAATGGCGCCATCAGCCACAGTGCCACGGTGAGCATCGGCGTATGTCAACGCGAAGCGAGAATGACGCGCATAGACGAGCTGATCAAGGCCGCTGACGCTGCGCTGTACGATGCCAAGCGTGCCGGTCGCAATCGCGTGGCGGCGACGTGCGCAGCACCGGCTGCGGCGAACGCCTGAGTCTCCCCTCGACCACACGCTCCGAGCGCAAATCCTAGCCTGGATCGTTGATGAATTATCCAGGCTAAAGCTTGAGCGCGAGCGTCATACCATCGCCGATCGGGATCAGGCTGATGCGCACCCGGGGATCTTTGAATAGCCGCTTGTTGAATGCCCGGATGGCCCGTGTGCTTGGATCGTTTATATTCGGATCCGCCGGCTGACCTGACCACAACGTATTGTCGATCGCGATCAGGCCGCCTGCGCGCAGCAGGGTGAGGGCACGCTCGAAATAGCTCCAGTAGTTTTCCTTGTCGGCGTCGATGAAGGCGAAGTCATAGCTCGACGACTGGCCGTGCGCGATCATGCGATCCAGCGTCTGCAGTGCGGGCGCGAGGTACAGATCGATCCGGTTGGCAACTCCGGCCTCTTCCCAGTAGCGCCGCGCGATCGAAGTCCATTCCTCGTTTACGTCGCAAGCGGTGATATGTCCATCGGGTGGGAGCGCCAGGGCCACGCTGAGCGAGCTGTAGCCGGTGAACACGCCCACCTCCAGGCAGCGCCTGGGTTGCAGCGCCTGAACTAGAAGCGAGAGCAGCTGCCCTTGCTCGGGGCCGACCTGCATCATCGCCATGGGCAGCTTGGCCGTCTCGGCGCGCAGGCGCTGCAGGATCTGTGGCTCGCGCACCGAAACCGACAGCAGGTAATCGTAGATTTGCTCGGATAACCCTAGAGTTTTGTTCGCCATGACCGCGCTCGCGCTGCATGTTGGTTAGAATTGAAAGCGAGCCAACATGCTAACACCCGCGGCCGCTGCGAGTGGCCGTCTCATGCGGGAAGCCCGACCTTCAGGACAAGCGATGTGCCAGTTGCTGGGGATGAACTGCAACGTCCCGACCGACATCTGTTTCTCGTTCACCGGCTTTCGTCAGCGCGGTGGCCGGACCGATCAGCATTCGGATGGATTTGGCATCGCATTTTTCGAGGGCAACGGGTGCCGGATCTTCCTCGACCCGGCAGCGGCGGTGGCCTCACCCATCGCCGACCTGGTACGCAACTTTCCGATCCATTCCACCAATGTGATCGCACATATCCGCAAGGCCACCAAAGGTGCCGTCGGGCTGGAGAACACGCACCCGTTCATGCGCGAGCTGTGGGGCCGCTACTGGATCTTCGCGCACAATGGCACGCTCGAAGCCTTCGCACCGCGCCTGCGCGGAGCCTTCCGGCCGGTCGGCAATACCGACAGCGAGCATGCCTTCTGCTGCATCCTCGAAGCTTTGCGGCACGCGTTTCCCGAAGGCGAGCCGGAGGTGGAGCGGCTGGTCGAGCTGCTCGCGTTGCTTACCCAGGATCTGTCTCGGTTCGGGAGCTTCAACTACCTGTTGTCCAATGGCCGGTACCTGTTCGCGCACTGTGCGGACCAGCTGCAATACATCGTGCGGCAAGCGCCGTTCAGCACCGCGCATCTGGTCGACGACGATGTCGAGGTCGATTTCAGTCAGCTCACCACCCCGCAGGATCGGGTCGCCGTGATTGCAACGCAGCCGCTCACCGACAACGAGCTGTGGACCGCGCTGCAACCTGGCGAGCTCGCGGTGTTCTGTGACGGCATGCGGATCGGTTGATCGAGGTTACGCTACGGGCGCGGCGCGCCTTGCGCCCACGTGCGCGAGATCCCAATGGTGGATCGCGTGCTTCCAGAATTCGTCCAGCGGCGCGCGGTCCAGTCCCGGCGGCACCGGTTGCTTCAGAAATCGCAGCACCGCACACAACGTTACCCCTGGCTGCTCAGTCAGGACTGCGCCAGCACCCGTCTGCTTGGATAACTTCGCGCCGCTCGCAGCGAGTGCGACCGGCAGGTGGACGTAACGCGGAGCGGGCCAATGCAGCATGCCGAACACATAGATCTGCCGTGCACTCGACTCGAGCAGATCCGATCCGCGCACGACATCGGTGATCGCGAGCTCGGCTTCATCGACCGGAGAGGCGAGGTGGAAGGAATACACGCCGTCCGCGCGATAGACCGGAAAGTCTCCCGTCTCGCGCTGCAGATCGACGCGTTGCAGTCCCAGCAGGCTGTCGTCGAACTCGATCTGCGCATGCTGCAGGCGCATGCGCCATGCGCGCGCGCGCCGGTCGGGTGCCAGGCCCTCGCGACAGGTGCCGGGGTAGATCGGTCCCTCCGTGCCACGTGCGGCGATGGCTTCGATCTCGCTGCGCGAACAGCCGCAAGGATAGAGCGCACCCGCGTGCTTGAGCTCGTGCAATGCCGCGTGGTAGGCGCCGATGTGCTGGCTTTGATAGACGATGGGCCCATCCCATTCGAATCCGAGCAGCTCCAGGCAGCGCAGAATCGCATCGGTTGCACCCGGCGCCACGCGCAAGGGATCGAGATCGTCGATGCGCACGCGCCATTCGCCGCCGTGCGAGCGAGCCTCGAGATAGCTGCCGACAGCGGCCACCAGTGAGCCGAAGTGCAGCGGCCCCGACGGGGTGGGTGCGAAGCGTCCTCGGTAAATTCCACTCATCGTCTGCCCCACTTCGGCGTTGCGGGGTTTTTAGTTTGGCATACGTACTTTTGCATGCGCGAGGCGCGCATACGCTGCAGCACTGGCGGCGAGGGTGAGCGCGAGCATCACCTCGGCGAGGGCCAGCGCTCGCGAGGGGCCGTGCTCGGACCACGCGCGCACGACGCCTTCGCAGAAATAGGCGAGCGCGAGCAGCGCGGTCCATTGGTGGGTGTAGACCTTGCCGCGGAGGATACCGAACAGCGGCAGCAGCAGCGGCAATGCCTTCAGCATGAGCAGCGAGCCCCCCGGCTTGATCGGCGCGAGCACCGCTTCCCAGAGCAGACAAAGGAAGATGAGCGCAATCAGGCTGAGCCAAGTCAGCAGCTGCACAATTCTCACGATCTCGATCTGCTTTGCTGAGCGAGCGCGATCAGTGCAGTGCGCGCCTCGCTCACTGTTGCCACCGGCTCCGGAAGGGTGAATCTCAGCACCTGTGCATCAGCGCGGAGGTGGAAACCGTCGCAGTCGAACCCGATCATCTGCGCTCGCTGCGGGCGGAAGCCGAAGCGATGCTCGCAGTACGCGAGCAGCGCATCGAGGTGGTCCGCATTCATGTGCTCGAGCACCGAAGCCTCGCTCTGCGCGATTTCTTCGGCGCGCGCGAGATAGTCCTCCGCCAAGATCCAGTGCAGGCTGCCGAAGCCCTCGATGAAGCGCACTTGCAGCGGCTCGAGGGTCCAGAATGCGAAGCCACCGATTTCCAGATAGCGCGCATGCTCGGGATAAAAACGCAGATAGCGTTGCTCGAGCGCAGCCGGCTCGGCTACGCGTTGTGCGTTGCCGAGCAGGGTGGCGCGCGCACTGGCCTGCACGTCGCCGCCGAGCTCGGCGACGAGAAAGCTCGCGCGCGCGTCTGCCTCCAGATTGTGCGTGTGTTCGGCGAGATGACTGATCAATATCACCGGACGCCCGGCGTGATCGGTCACGTGGGGCAACACCGAACCGTATGGATAGCCGGGCAGCTTGGTCGAATGCGACGAGAGCACGCCGCTGCCCCGTGTGCGAAACAGCTCCCGAGCCTGCCGGGCGCGATCGATCGTCATCGGGCGAGCTTCAACGCAACGTCCGCCAGGCGCTTGCCAAGCGCGAAGCAGAGGGTCTGCTCTTCCTGAGACAAGGCGCGATCGGCGTCGATGCCGGCGACATGGCTTGCGCCATAGGGGCTTCCCCCGGTGCTGGTGGTGATGAGCTCGGTCTGTGAATAGGGCAGGCCGACGATCAGCATGCCGTGATGCAGAAGCGGCAGCATCATCGAGAGCAGCGTCGTCTCCTGTCCGCCGTGCAACGTCCCGGTCGACGTGAACACGGCGGCGGGCTTTCCGACGAGCGTGCCCTTGAGCCACAGTGCGCCCGTGCCGTCCAGGAAATATTTGAGCGGCGCTGCCATGTTACCGAAGCGGGTCGGACTGCCGAGTGCGAGCCCAATGCATTCCTGAAGATCGCGCAGTTCCGCATAGGGCGGTCCGCTTGCAGGGATGTCGGGCTCAAGCGCTTCGCTAACGGCTGAGACTTTCGGGACGGTGCGCACTCTCGCGGTTGCACCCGGCACGCTTTCGATGCCGCGTGCCACCGCGTGCGCCATCTGCTTGAGGGCACCGGTGTGGCTGTAGAACAGAACGAGGATGTCGTCGGGCATGGCGAACGAAGCGGCGGGCAGCTCACCATTATAGTGAGCTTCGGTGCCGGTGCTGCTATGAGAGTGCCAGCCAGTCGGCCGGCAGCGGATCAGGGCTGGTTCAGATGGCGGACGGTGAGCTGGCGCGCGCCGCTTCGCCGCCAGACAGCGACCAGCGCACGCGCCAGGCACGCAGCACGTTGCTCGCATAGTCGCTTTTCGCGCCGAGGCTGCCGTTGTAGCGAGCCAGCGCCCGTTGCATATCGCCGCGCTCGAGATCCAGGTAGTGGCGCAGGATCACGCAGCCATAGCGC
>Ga0335084_10007489_pt1 | contig 10855 bp, 13 predicted proteins | sample Lox_Sample_44_FD_206721 | JGI IMG/M metagenome (GOLD analysis project Ga0335084, IMG submission 206721) | Soil microbial communities from Loxahatchee National Wildlife Refuge, Florida, United States - Lox_Sample_4.4 | ecosystem: Environmental > Terrestrial > Soil > Wetlands | place: USA...
GCTATAAACTGGTCTCTGGAGAGTCCTCGTGCAGCTCTACATCGTTCGCCACGGCATCGCCGTCGACCGGGAAGACCCCAAGTGTCCCCCCGATCCCGAGCGCTTCCTCACCCAGGAAGGCATGGAGAAAGCCCACCTGGTCGCCAAAGGCGTCGCCGAAATCGGCGTTGCCCCGGACCTGTTCCTCTCCAGCCCCTACCTGCGTGCTTTCCAGACCGCCGAGGTCTTCGCCGCCGAACTCGAATACTCCAGAAACAAGATTCGACGCACCGATCTCCTTCTTCCCGGCGCCGAGCCGCTCCAGCTCTTTCGCGAGCTCGCGCGCGAAAAAGAGCTGTCGGCTGTGTTTCTCTTCGGTCACGCGCCCCACCTCGACGATCTCCTGGCAACGGCTCTCGGCTCCCGCCACCACATCTCCGCACTAAAAAAAGCCGGCGTGGCCCTGGTCGAGCTCAAGCGTCTCGTTCCGCCCAGTGGCGAACTCGTCTGGCTCGCCACTCCCAAACTCCTCCGCAAAATCGGCAAATGACGACTTCCAGTAGCACAGGCTTCAGCCTGTGCTCCGCCAACGCTTCCCAGTCCTGATCTGGGTGATCGGCCGTCCAGCGCCATCGGCGCGAAACGATCTAGCTCAGGCCGTAAGGCCTGGGAATTTGAAGGAGGATGGGCCTGGCTCCGGAGGGGCGCCACACCCGCGCGCCGTCCTCGAAGGATCGCAACGCCAACTTCAACCACTCAGTTGAAAAGGGAACTCGTTCTCAATCCGAAGCCGCCGCCGTCGGCGGCAGATTCGCCACAATTCTCGGCAATTCCACAACCTTCGATACCGGCGGCGCCGTCTGCACAATCAGCGGCCGCTCCAAAACCGTCTCCAACAGATGTTTCCCCGCGGCAATCCTCGCCGCTGTCGCTTCCGTGTTCTCCAGCCCCGGTACGCGCAGCATCAACGCGTCCACGGACCGCTCCAGTTGCAGCCCCTTGCTCGATTCCAACCCGCACTTCCGCAGCACCCGCGCCAGCCGCAACACGCCCGCCATCAACCGCACGGCGTCCTGTTCTTCTTTTCCCAGCCGCAAGTACGCCTTATGTTTGCTCTTCGGTTCTTCGCCCCGGTGGTAGCGCACCACCTGCGCCAGCAACTCCCACTCGGCTTCGCTCCACCCCACAGGTGCCGCAAGGCTCCGCAAAAACTTGCGTGCCGCTTTTTGCGGAGGTTTCTCCCGCATTCCGACGCCGATTCCGTGCACCCACGCCGCCGCGCGCATCACCTTGCGCGTTCCCTTGTTTTCCAACATCGCCCCGGCCTGGACGCGTCCGAGGCTCTCAAATATTCGCATCGCCAGCCGGGCCACTTGCAGATTCTTCCCTCGAGCGGCGTCCAGCGCCCGCGCCGTTGCCCGCAATCGCGCTAGTGCTGCTCCTTCCAGCCGGCGTCTGCGCGGCAGCCCGTCCTTCCACGTTTCCCACAAATTGTCCGGCCCCATGCATCGCTGCCGGTACTGTTCCAGCCGCGCCCGCCGCTCTTCCAGTATTTTCCCGTGCCACCGTCCGCGAATCCCTTCGAATTCCTCTCGTGCCAGTTCGTCAATCTTGTCGGCCAGTACGTCCAGGTCATGCACTTCGCCAAGCACGTCCTGCACGTATTTCAGATCCTCGCCCCACTTCTCGTACAACTCCGGCAGCAATCCCTCCACCGTGTAGCGGAATCGCTTCAGCCCGATCCGCAAAGCATGCCACGGCTCCGGCCTCTCGGTTCGCAACGCCTGCATGTGCAATGCTTTCGCCGCCAGCATCCGCTCCAGCGCCAGGCTTTGCGCTGCCAGGCTGTTCGGACGCACCACACGCGCTCGCCGCCGCAGGACGCGCTCATGCTCCTTCCATGTCTTCTCGTCGAACTTCTCCGCTGCGCGCAACCCCGCGTCGCGCTCCTCCGCTTCCTCTTTTGAGAATTTATCCAGCAACCTGCGTTCCACCGGGTCGCCCGCGCCGCCCAGCTTTTTCACCCATTCTTCCAGCACCTGCGTGTCTCGCAATGCCCCCAATTGCCGGAACAATTTCCGCCCCAGCTTCCGCATCTCCGGCCACGCCGGATTGGGGTCCACCTCTTCCATCACCGCCGCCAGCGCGCGGCATCTCCGCAGTGCCACGCGCAAATCGTGCACCGCATCCGCATCGGGAGCCATGCGCACCTGTTCCAGCTCCTTCAGGACGCGTTCCATCCAATACGAAAGGTCCCGGTGCTCCACAGTGGGGCCGGGAATCGTGCTTCCAGTTGCCATGTTTTTCGCTCAAGCGGCCGTTGCCGCGGATTGCCCGCGGCCCCTGTTCGGCCTTGCCTATACACTAGCCCGTTGTCGCAGGCGCGTCCAGTGCAGCGCGCACGGCCATAACTCCGGCAACATCCGCGCCAGCGCGAAGGCCATCGCTACGCACGCAACCGCGCAAATCAGGAACACGTGTCCCGGGTCCGGGTGTCCCAGCCGCAACATCGCGTACTGCACCAGAGGCTGCAACGCGATTCCACCGAACGACAAAAAGTTTGCCGCGCCAATCACGCGCCCTTTCACTTCCGGCCGCGGCCGGTTCTGGATCAGCGCGTTCACCGGCACCACAAAAAAGCCCGCGCACAAGCCCAGCACGAACAGCAGCACCATCACCGCCTGGTAACTCAGTCCGGGCACGAACAGCGCCCCGTTCGCCAGCACAATCCCCGCCAGGCCTGGCAGAATCATGCCCATCTCGATTTTTCTTCCCGACGCATGCCCCGCCGCGTAACTTCCTCCGCCAATCCCCAGGCTCAGCGCGGCCATCAGGTAACTGCTGTGGAGCTCATCCACCTGCAAAACGTCCGTCGCATACAGCACGATGTTCAGCAGCAGGATCGCTCCCAGAAACCAGAAAAACGTGTTGGCGATCACCGCCACCCACAGCACTGCGTCCTGCCGCATGCGCTGGATTTCCTCGAACACTTCCTTCGCCCAATTCCACGCGAATTTTCGCTGGTGATCCGCCGCCGGCACTCGCGCAATTCCGAGGCTCGTGGCTAGCCCGATCAGCGAAAGCACCGCCAGAAAAATTCCCGACCACTCCTGCTTCCCTCGGAATTCGTGCGCCAGCAATCCCCCGGCCAGCGTTCCTCCGATCGCCGCCAGCAGCGTCCACAACTCGATCACGCCGTTGCCCCAGCTCAACTTGCTGGTCGGCAGCAATTCCGGTATCAGCCCGTACTTCGACGGCCCGAAGATCGCTCCTTGCGTGCACAGGAAAAACAGCACCACCGCTGCCAGGTCGAGGCGATTCACCCACAGCGCGTAGGTCGCGCACAGCATGGTCACCACTTCCAGCGCCTTCGTGCAGATCGTCACGCTGCGTTTGCTGAAGCGGTCCGCGAAATATCCGCCGGGAATCGAGAAAACAAGGAAGGGAATTGCAAACACCAGCGGCACCACCAGCACAAACAGGAAATCGCGCCGCTCGTGCGAAAGCCCCGCATCCAACACCAGGTAGCTCACCAGCCATTTCAGGCTGTTGTCGCTGAATGCCACCTGAAATTGCGTCGCCACCAGCGCCCAGAACCCCGCGATCCCCGCGCGAGGATCCGACACGCCGAGCCCCGCCTCCGCCTCTCTCTGCACCGTGGTCATTTCTGCGCGCAGTCTATCCTGTCCCCACGCTCCCCAGCAACCTCCGCAATCGTTGCGTCTTGACTTCTAACTCTCCGTTCTCCCCGGCTAACTCTGCTTGCCCAAAGCCCATCTTGCGGGGATGGGTGAACTCTTATTCTTCTCTGCGCTTCTCCGTGCCCTCTGCGCCTCTGCGGTATCCTTTTTCTCTTCTTTACAGCCCCTCATTCTGCTTGCACACTGTTTCCACTATGACCGCTCCCGACCCCCGCGAAACCATCCGCCAGGAATGGTCCGCCGCCGCCCCTTTCTGGAAAAAATGGCACGCCCAACTCTCCCACCAATCTCGTCGCGCCACCGAACTCGTCGTCCACGGCGCGCAACTTTCCTCCGGGCACCACGTGCTCGATCTCGCCAGCGGCACCGGCGAGCCGTCGCTCTCGGTCGCAGGCGCCGTCGGTCCAGACGGACGCGTCTTCGCAACCGACCTCGTCCGCGAGATGCTCCATGTCGCCGAAGAATTTGCCGCTGCCCGCGGTTTCCGCAATATTGAATTTCACTCCGCCGACGCCGAGCAGCTCCCCTTCCCGGATCGGCACTTTGATCGCGTCACCTGCCGCTTCGGCCTCATGTTCGTCCCGGACACCCAAAAAGCGCTCCGCGAAATGCGCCGCGTACTCAAGCCCGGCGGCCGAGTCTCCTTCGTCACTTGGGGACCTTCGGACGAAAATCCGCTCTTCGCCACCATGCTCCGGCCGTTTCTCAAGTACGTCGAAGTCCCCAGGCCCGATCCCGACGCTCCCCATGTCTTTCGCTTCGCCAACGAAGCTAAGCTCGGCCGCGCTCTTGCCGATGCCGGCTTCCGTGAAGTCGCCGCCGCGAAACACAAAATTGATTGGCCCTGGCCCGGAACACCTGAAGAAGCATGGCAAGGTGGCAGCGAACTCGCCGCCCCGTTCAAAAAAATCATCGCCGCCACACCGCCCGATAAAAGGGAAGAAGCCGTCCAGGAAGCCATCGCCGGAATCCGCGCCTTCTACAACGGCACCGCCGTGGTCTTTCCCGCCACCGTCAACTCCGCCACGGCCTCAACCCCTCTCGAATCCTAAAGATCGTGCCCCTTGTGGTGGCAGGGCTTCTGACCCGCGCTTTTCTCTCGCCCTTCTCGGATGCTCGCCGTCGTCTCCCCCGGCACCATGCTACGAATGGCTTCTCCGGCGGCTCGCCCAGAATGTCCACGGAACGTATTGCTCTACCCGTTCAGCAGCCGGCAAGAATCCGCCTCTTCCCCGATCTCCGAATCCGGCTCGACGGGCATGACCGCAGGATTGGCCGCAACGGGGCGCGGCTCGGCTGCCGGCTCCGGTGCTGCAGGCGCTGGGGGGACCGGATTCCTTTCCTTGATCAGCGGAGCGAGCCACGGACTCTGCAGCGCTGCTAAGGCGAGTTCCTCTTCCAGGTCGTTGTAGAGCGGATCTGCCAACTCCTCGCGAACTCTTTCCCCGCAATCATCGCCGTGTTTTTTTCGAAGGGACTCCAGGACGTACCGCGCCACGATGGCACCGGCTTTGGATTCCAGCACGTTCCGCGGTTTGCCCGACTTATAGGCCATCAGTGCCTGGCGAAAGTGAACCACGCAGTCGTCGTGCCTTTCCTCGGCGGCCCCGGTAAGCCCCTGCACAAAGTGCATCTCGAATTCGGACCGGTCCCGCAGGCTCTGCCCGAGCTCCGCTGCCTGCGCGGTCAGAGTCTCTCTCAGTTTCCGGTTATCGCCGGCGTTGGAGTCCCACAGCTTCTGCACTTCCTTCGCCAGGATTCGCGCGTACTCGTTGCGCAATTGCGCCGTGGCATCGGCCGTCGCGAGTTTCGTCCGTTGCTCAAACAGGTTCAGGCTGAATCTCACCACCAGGCCAAACACGGCTGCCAGCAGCAGGCTCACGAGGCCCAGCGTCCACAATTCCGTGGTTAGCGTCTTTTGGTAGTACGTCTCATAAAGCTTCTGGGTGCGCAGGATGTATTCCCGATCCATCGCTGCAGCCCCTGCGGCCTTTTCCGCCGCATCGGCGCGCTCTTCGAGCTGCTTGACGCGTTCTTCCGTCGTGACTCGTGAGGCTTTCTGTGGCTGCTCGGCTCGCGCGGCGGGGCTGAGAAACGCGAGTGCCGTCGCCAGCACCAGAATAGGTTGCCGCAAAGTGTTCATGGGTCCGACTCCTGGCTGGGTCTCCCACTCTAGCCCCTCGAGAATCGGGGTGTCACCGCGCCCGGGCGCAATCCGTGCCCGAACCGATACCGGCCGAAAGGGCTAGCTGCTCTCTTTCACATTGAATGCGCATTACCCGTAAGCCGGCTTGCTTTCCCGTGGGCGCGATTTCGTGGAGGTCGCCCTAATGCACCCCGGAGCGAGGCCACCCGAGGCCACGGTTTCGCCATCGGAAATTCGGAGAGCGATGTTTATTCTGTTCTGAACATGGCAAATCCGCCTTCAGCAATTCGATATTCCCGCGCGTTCCGGCTGGCACGTGGTGTACTGTCATAACGGGCAAGCGGAGAATGGGACGGCAACCTTCCGCTCCACCAGGCCGAAATCCTCATGGACGCTTTTTGCGCATGCTCACACGGGCAACAACTGCGGAATCGCTTCATGCAGATGGCTGGGGGTGACCGTTTGTGGGTTACTCTGAAGTTTGTTGCCGTTTACATCTACGGATTACCGGCAATTAGGAACGAGGAATGGAGACCGATATGGGTGGCAGCCTGAAAGCCGTTTTAAACGAACTCGTCGATCAGTTGGAAACTGTCGCCACCAAGGTTGCTGCTCAGGAGGCTGCTCTGCTGCAACGGGCCGCATTACAACCCGGCGATATTGATCTCAAGATGAACGTTTCCCCGGCACGCGAGGAATTGGCAAAGGTTCGCGGTTGGATCGCGTCTCTGCCCGATTCCGTGCCGATTCAAGGTTCTTAGGAACTCTGGTCTAATTTTGCTGTGAGCGAGATTTCGTCACGCGATTGCCGCGGACGACTGGCCGAAGGACTTCACGGCTGCCACCTCGTCGTCCTTAATATCGAAGACCGTATAGAGCCGCGTAATCTGCATCAGGTCGCTGACCTTATTCGTCAGTTTGAGGAGTTTCAGCTCTCCTCCTTCCTTCCGCACGGTCGTGAACGCGCCGACCAGATCGCCCAATCCCGAGCTGTCGATGTAATTGACTTCGGCAAGATTGAGCAGAATGTGCTTATGGCCTTTGCTCAGCAGGTCGCGCACCAGGGCGCGCAATGCCGCACTCTCTTCGCCGAGTACAATCCGGCCAGTGATGTCTACCACGGCCACGTTACCCACTTGTCGAATGCTTGTCATCATGTTCATTAAGATCCTCCTGGGGAACCCAAGCGCTTTTCTTGCACTAGGTGTTCGGTGCATTCTGCAATTTCGTCGTCAATGGCCTTGAGCTTCAAGGCCAGACTCAGATCATCCGGGCTTTTCTCGAATTCCGCATGCAGCGCTTCACGGAGGCCCCGCAAGTCTTTGCGTTTCCCCTGCCAATCCCTGGTAAGCGCTGGCAAGATATGGACCTCTCGTGCGTAGTATGACCCTTTATACCGCATATGGATAGAGCTAATCCAAAAGCACGGGCAGCGGCACTCTACGCGCCCAAGCGGGAGAAACCTGAAACAGCGCTCCGGTCCTGTCTCGCCCGCCGGGTGGTCACTATCGGATCGCCGGTCAGGCAAATAGGGCAACAAACCGGCTCGGAACCGGACTTCCATGCCGGGTCGCCCCCCACCCTCAAATGGAAAGGGCGACCTGGTTAAAAGTCGCCCCATTACAAAGTCAGAAGTCTGCCCAACGAAAGATTGCAATCTGCGCTAAGGATACGTGGCCGTTGTCTCGGTGTCCAATACTATTCCCAGGCTGGTTACGAAGCCGCACGCGCTTCCCGCGCATGGCCGAAAAACGGGGGCAGCGGCCGGGCCACGGACATCCGAAGTGCATCCCCGCCGACCCCTGTGCTAAACTTTTTTCTGGCTCTTTCCCGGAGTGGCGGAACTGGCAGACGCAGCAGACTCAAAATCTGCCGGGGATCACTCCCCGTGTGGGTTCGACTCCCTCCTCCGGGACCAAGATTCTAAAACAGCTATTGGATTATTTGCGGCGCCGCGGCGGGCGTCTCGAAAGTCGGTTTTACACTTCCTTTACACTGCTCGAAATAGCGGTCCAGCTTGTCGAGCGCCTCGACGAGATGATTTGGCGCGAGGTGCGCGCGAAGAGTGCCGGACTTCCTCCCGTCTGTCGCGCGGCGGGTTTTTTCTCCTCCGCAGCGCCCGCTTTCTCAGAAAGGAGCTGCACCGTGGAAGATTTGACCGTCGTGCTCTCGAGGAAAGACTTCATCTCCGCTGCTGACATCGACGCGGTTCTTTTATTGATTCGCGCGTCTGCGGCCCGCGCGGCGATCGACCTGAGCGAGGTGGCCGTTATTTCCGTCGCGAACGCGGACGGCGTCCAGTGCGTGCGACGGGTCTGGGCTACTGGCTAGTAGTTCGCGGAAATAGCCGGCTTTGTGCAGCTTCTGCTTGTTGTAGCCCACGCCCGCTTCCATCAGCAGCATCCCTATCTTGTTCTTCATCTGCACCATCTGGCGCACTAGCAGGTTGCGATAGCGCAGCGTGCGCCGCCGCTCGCGAATCGCGATGGGAGCCATATAAGACTCGGGCAGAAAATCGCACCGCAGACAGTCGCAAATCTTGTCGGCGTCGATGCGATGGTTCTTCTTTTTCGCGGCCGCAATGGCGCGCAGCATGAGCGGGTGTGCCACCTTCAACCCGGCGGCGTGCGGCTTCAAGTGATCGTAGATCCAGCCAGTGAACATGGTCGCTTCCATCGCCGCGCTCCACGGCTGCGGCAGATTTTTCATCCAGCAATCCAGGTCGAAACGAGTCGCGGGAAGTGCACCTTCGCTGTGAAGCTTGCCACTGGCATCCTTCAAGCAGTAACGGATCGTCCGCTTGTGTACATCCAGTCCGATGTAATACATAGGTTCCATGGTGGAGCCTCCTTGGTGTTCTGAATCAGCGTGCCGCTGAGTTCAGCTTTTCTACACCAAGCGCTCCTCCCTTGACCTATTCATTCAAACAAACCAGGACTTGGGCACGCGCCCTAGACGCTGCAATGCCATCGATGGCCTTGAGCGCCCGACTTGGTCACTCTTTGCATCTTGAGTTATTAGGATAGTGCTGAGTGAAAAAGTCGGAAGAGCCAAATTCATGCAGGGAGGTTTTCCAATCCTGCCAAGCCGAAGGCAGATAATCACAAGGCAAATTGCATCCACCACCGGGCTTTATGAGGCACTTAAACGAAAAGCTGAATGCACGTTGCCGCTGAACCGAAGTCGCTTGGGAATCCAATCGAACACTCAGGTAAGGCTTGCCGACTGGCGTTGGGAAGTAGAAATGTTCGCCATGGTCCATATATTTAGGGAAATCTGCGTATTCGTCTACCATTCCTGCCGATGCTCCAAATGTGGGATAGATTGGCATATACCGCATGAGCCACGCACTGATGTGGTAGACATGCCCGTTTTTCACGTATACAGATGCAACGAACCATGCATACGGTTCGAGCTTCAACGCAGAGAGCCACCGATTTTGCACCTTAAAAGTAGTAATGACTACTTCGTTGCTGGTTTCGCGGGAATCCAAGTACCGGATATGTTTTCGGGTGAGTTGTTGGACATCGGATTCAGTCGAACTGCCAACCTTGAGAGACGTAACGTCCTTCAATAAAGATGCTGCCTGAGCCTTGATGAAAAGCGCATTACAACTCAGAACGACTGCTCCGGTCCCAATCACGATGGACAATGCCGCGAAAAGTTTTGTTCGAGTGCGCAAGCTACCCCTACCAATAGACACCGTCAGTTTAGACATTGTGCCTGATTAACGATTTACCGGGACCTAAACAAGTGAAATAGCAGACAACTCAGTCTGGCCTGTAGTGCTCCCCGCTGAAATTGGACTACCGCATTCGGTATGATTCAGGGCCTCCACACAGGAGGCAGGATGAGCAGGAAACCACGAGTAGATCGAACCCCCGAAGAGAAATGGCAAATTCTTCAGGAGGGCCTGAAGAGCGGGAACGTCTCAGAGACGTGCCGGCGACACGGGATTGCTCCGACGCTGTTCTATCGCTGGAAGGATGAAGCGGAACAGGGAGCGAAGGCAGCGCTTGGGGGGAGAAGCGCTGCCGCGGCGGAGACGGAGAAAGACCGCCGCATCCGGCAGCTGGAACGCACGCTGGGGCGGAAATCGCTGGAGATCGAAATCCTAAAAAACGTCGTGGGGGAGTGAGCTGCGGTGCAGTTCACTCCCAGGCGCGCGAGATGCTGTCGCAGGGCTACACGGCCACGCTGGTGGCGGCGACGTTGGCCATCAGCCGGTCGAGTCTGTACTACCGGAAGAAGCCGCGCGGCAGCCGTGCGGATCGCAGCTACGACGAGCAGATCGTGATGGCGTGCGGAGAAAAACTGGCTTACGGCTATCGGCGCGTGACGTGGTGGTTGCAGCGGAAGAAAGGGCTACCCGTGAATGAAAAGCGTGTGCTGCGGGTGATGCGTGAACGCGGGCTGCTGGTGCGCTCGCGGCGTCTGCGCGCACGTCGCAAGAAGGAGTGGGGCCGTGTGGAAGCCGCCGAGCCGAATCAGATCTGGCAGTCGGACATGACCAAAATCTGGGCGGGTCCGGTCGTGGGTTGGGCCTACCTGGTCTGCGTGATCGACTGCTGCACGCGGGAGATCGTGGGCTGGAATCTTTCGCATCGTTGCCGCACCGAAGATGCGCTCGCCGCCATCGAACAAGCAGTGCTGGCACGGCTGCCCGAGGGCAGCCGCGAAGCGTGCGTGACGCTCACGACCGACAATGGCACGCAGTTCACCTCCTCGCGCTTTTTGGAGACGCTCGCGCGGCTCGGCATAACGCATCGGCGCACCGCGTATCATCACCCAGAGGGCAACAGCTACATCGAGCGCTTCCATCGCAGCTTGAAGGAGGAAGAAGTCTGGACCGCCGAGTATCGCAGCCTGGACGAAGCACGAACCTCGATCGCTCGTTGGATCGAGGAGTACAATCACGACCGGCCTCATCGCGGAATCGGAAATCGCACCCCGCACGAGGCTTTCTTGGCTTTTGCAGTTGACCTAAAAACCGAGGCCCTGACTGTTTAAATTAGCGGGGAGCACTACA
>Ga0335084_10007490_pt1 | contig 10854 bp, 9 predicted proteins | sample Lox_Sample_44_FD_206721 | JGI IMG/M metagenome (GOLD analysis project Ga0335084, IMG submission 206721) | Soil microbial communities from Loxahatchee National Wildlife Refuge, Florida, United States - Lox_Sample_4.4 | ecosystem: Environmental > Terrestrial > Soil > Wetlands | place: USA: Florida...
GCCTCGACCTGGAGGCGATGGCCCGCGCGATCACCCCGATGACCAAGATGGTGTTCATCGCGAACCCGAACAATCCGACCGCCACCATCGTGACCGCCGACGAGGTCGAACGCTTCATGGCGCGGGTGCCCGACAAGGTCATCGTCGTCTTCGACGAGGCTTACGTGGAGTTCGCCCAGGGGCCCGACTTCCCCGACTCGCTCGCCTACCTGAAGCAGGGCCGCCGGGTGGCTGCGCTGCGCACCTTCTCCAAGGCGGCGAGCCTCGCCGGCCTGCGGGTGGGCTACGCGGCGGCCGATCCCGACTGCATCTCGCTGCTGAACCGGATCCGTCAGCCCTTCAACGTCAACTCGGTGGCCCAGGCCGCCGCGCTCGCCGCGCTCGAGGACGACGCGCACGTGACCGAGTGCCTGCGGATGATCGAGGCCGGTCGTGTGTACCTGACGCAGGAGTTCACCGCGATGGGGCTCCGGTACGCGCCCTCGCGCGCCAACTTCATTCTGGTCGACGTGGGGCGGAGCGCGAGTGACGTCTTCCACTGGCTCTTGAAGGAAGGCGTGATCGTGCGGCCGATGACGAGCTTCGGGATGGAGAGCGCCCTCCGCGTGACGGTGGGCACGCCGGAGGAGAACCGTCGGTTCGTGAAGGCGCTCAAGAAAGTCCTCGCGGGGGCCAAGAGCGCGTGATTCGACGCCTCAGTCTCGTCGGGCTCGGGCTCCTGGGCGGGTCGGTCGCGAAGGCGGCCCGGGCGGACGGCCTAGCCGACGAGATCGTTGCGGTGGGTCGGGATCGGGCGCGCCTCGAGCCGGCCCTGCGCGACGGCGTGGTGGACCGGGTCAGCACCCGACTCGAGGAAGGCGTGGCCGGCGCCGACTTCTGCCTGCTCGCTACCCCAGTCGCCACGCTCACCGCGCTGCTCCCGGTGGTGTGGCACGCCCTGCCCGCGGACGCGGTGCTGACCGACGTGGGCAGCACCAAGGGCATCATCGTGGACGCGGCGGAGGGCCTCGGCCAGACGCGGCCGCTCGCCTTCGTGGGCAGCCACCCGATGGCCGGCTCCGAGCAGAGCGGCTACGGCGTCTCTCGGCCGGACCTCTTCCGGGGCGCCACCGTGATCATGACCCCGACCGAGCGCACCGACTCGCACGCGGTCAAGCGGGTGGGGGCCTTCTGGGAAGCGCTGGGGGGGCGGATCGTCACGCTGGATCCGCGAACGCACGACCGTGCGACCGCCGCCATCAGCCACCTGCCGCACCTGGTGGCCGACGCCCTCGTGGACGCGGTGGTCCGCATGGATCCGCGCTTCTTCGAGATCGCGGGGCGCGGGTTCAAGGACACCACCCGGATCGCCGCCTCCGACCCGCAGATGTGGCGGGAGATCTTCCAGGAGAACCGCGCCGGGCTCGCGGAGGCGCTCACCGCCTTCCGGGCCGCGCTCGATGAGCTGGAACGGCTGATCGACGCCGGCGATGCAGCCGCGGTCGAGCGCGCCCTCGACCGCATCCGCCGCACGAGGGAGCGAGCCGTTTGAGATGGTGCCGGCCGTGAAGCTCCCGTGCGCTCGCAACATCGTGATCACCATCGACGGCCCGGCCGGAGCCGGCAAGTCGGTGGTCGCCGCCGCACTCGCGAAGCGCCTCGGCTTCACGCTGGTGGACACCGGCGCGCTGTACCGCGGGCTCGCCTGGGCGGTCCGGGAGTCGGGCGTGCCGATCGAGGACGGTGCCGCGCTCCGCCGGGTCCTGGAGGCCACCACGGTGCGTCTCGAGGGCGGGCGGGTCCTCGTCAACGGGCGGGACGTCAGCGCCGACATCCGTACGCCCGCGATCAGCCAGCTCACGTCGCGGTTGACGATGCTGGCCTCGGTGAGAGATAAGATGACGCCCGCCCAGCGGGGACTCGCCGCCGCCGGCGGCGCGGTGCTCGAGGGCCGCGACACCGGCAGCGTGGTGTGGCCGGAGGCCGAGGTGAAGTTCTACCTCGACGCCGACCTCGACACCCGCGCCCGCCGGAGGCGGGACGAGCTCGTGGCGCGGGGGCTGGGCGCCGGAGATCTCGAGGCGGTGCGGGAGGATGTGGCACGGCGCGACCGGCAGGACATGGAGCGTCCGCTGGCGCCCCTGGTGAAGCCGGAAGGCGCGGTGGTGGTTGACACCACCGGATTGGGCATCACGGAAGTCGTGGATACGCTCCTGCGAGTGGTCGAGCAGGCGAGATGCTGTACGCGGTCCTGAAGCCGATCGCGGTGGCGCTGATGCGCCTCCTGTTCCGGCTCGAGGTGGTGAACCCGGGCCTGGTCCCGGCCACCGGTCCCGTGCTGCTGGTCTCCAACCACGTGAGCGTCCTCGATCCGCCGCTGATCGGCGGCGCGGCCCCCCGGCCGCTCGTGTTCATGGCCAAGGAGGAGCTGTTCCGCATCCCCCTCTTCGGCCGGCTGATCCGCAGCCTGAACGCCCGGCCGGTGCGGCGGGACGGCTCCGACATGCGGGCGCTGAAGGCGGCGCTATCCGTCCTCCAGGAAGGCCAGGCGATCCTCGTGTTCCCGGAGGGCACGCGGGGCGAGGAGGGCGGGGCACTGCGCGAGGGCAAGCCGGGCGTCGGGATGCTCGCGGTGCTGAGCGGGGCGCCCGTGGTGCCGGTGTACGTGTCGGGGAGCGGGGCGGCGTTGCCCCGAGGCCGGGCCCTGCCCAGGCCCACGAAGGTACGGGTGACCTTCGGCCCGCTCCTCACCTTCAAGGCTGAGGACAAGGCTGAGGGCAAGAGAGCGGGTGACGACGGCCGCAAGGAGGCGTATCGTGAAGCGGCCCAGGAGATGATGCGCGCGATCGCGCAGCTCCGGGACCAGCAGGTGCAGGTGCAGTCCTGAGGTAACGGCGGGGATGCCGACCGCGGCAAGACGGCGCGGCCGACAATATAGATCCAAGGAGAGGTGGAGTCATGGACAGCGATAACCGGAAGTCGAAGACCCTCGTAGGCACAGCGAAGGAGGTGGGCGATGCCTCCGAGGAGAGCATGGAGTACTGGTTCAACCGCGGCGTCAGCGACGTCGAGGAAGGCGAGGTCGTCCGCGGCCGAGTCGTAGAGGTCCGCGACAGCGAAGTCCTCGTCGACATCGGCTACAAGAGCGAAGGCACGATCGCCATCGAGGAGTTCCGGCACGCGGGCGTCCTGCCCAAGGTCGGCGAGGAGATCGAGGTCTACCTCGAGTCCAAGGAGGACAACGAAGGGCTGATCGTCCTCTCGAAGGACAAGGCGGACAAGATCAAGGTCTGGGACCAGATCTCCAAGGCCCACGACTCCGGCACCCCGGTCGAAGGCCGGGTCGCGGAGGTGGTCAAGGGCGGTCTGGCGGTGGACGTGGGGGTACGGGCCTTCCTGCCCGGCTCCCAGGTAGACCTGCGGCCGGTCAAGAACCTTGGCGCGATGGTGGGCCAGTCCATCCGGGCCAAGGTCATCAAGCTCAACCGGCGGCGCGGCAACGTGGTGCTCTCGCGGCGCGCGGTGCTGGAGGAGGAGCGCGAGGAGAAGAAGAAGCACACGCTGTCCGTGCTCGCCGAGGGCATGGTGCTCACCGGCACCGTGAAGAACCTCACCGACTACGGCGCGTTCATCGATCTGGGCGGCATCGATGGCCTCCTGCACGTGACCGACATGTCGTGGGGCCGGGTGGGGCATCCCTCGGAGATCTTCCAGATCGGCGATCAGGTCGAGGTCGTGGTGCTGCACTTCGACCGCGAGACCGGGCGGGTGTCCCTCGGCTACAAGCAGAAGTCGAACGACCCCTGGGCCAACGTCGACGAGCGCTACCCGGTCGGGGCCAAGGTCGATGGCCGTATCGTGAGCCTCACCAACTACGGCGCGTTCGTGGAGCTCGAGCCGGGCGTCGAGGGCCTGGTGCACGTCTCCGAGATGTCGTGGACGCGTCGGGTGCGGCACCCCTCGAAGCTGGTCAACGTGGGCGACCCGGTCGAGGTCATGGTGCTCGAGGTCAACAAGGCCACCAAGCGCATCTCGCTCGGCATGAAGCAGGTCGAGAGCGATCCGTGGGCCACCATCCAGGAGCGCTACCAGCCCGGCATGCGCGTGCAGGGCAAGGTGCGCAACCTGACCGACTTCGGCGCCTTCGTGGAGCTGGAGCCCGGCGTGGACGGGCTGCTGCACATCTCGGACATGTCGTGGACGCGCAACATCGGACATCCCTCCGAGGTACTCAAGAAGGGGCAGCCGATCGAGACCCAGATCCTCAACGTGGACCGCGACAACAAGCGCATCTCGCTCGGGCTCAAGCAGATCCAGCCCGATCCGTGGGACAGCGTGGCCTCACGCTACCCGATGGGCTCGCGGGTCACCGGCAAGGTCGTGCGCCTCACCGACTTCGGTGCCTTCGTGGAGCTGGAGCCCGGCGTGGACGGCCTGCTGCACATCTCGCAGATGTCGAACCGCCCGATCGCCACGCCGGCCGACATCCTGAACGTCGGCGACGAGCTGACCCTGATGGTGATCCGGGTGGATCCCAACGAACGCCGGATCGGGCTCTCGCTCAAGGAGCTGGCCGCGGTGATCGAGGAGCCGGTGCAGACGGAGGGCCGGGGTCGTCACAAGGGCCGCAAGCGTCGCGGCGGTGACGACTACGACGACGAGGAGTAGTCGCGGGTGGCGTCACGCGGCCGGGTCGCCCTCATCGCCCTCGGCGCCGGGGTGGGGGTCCTCGCCTTCTTCGCGGTCACGATCTGGCTGCTACTGGCGGTGGCCGACGACGGTCTCCCCGGCGGCGCCAAGATCGCCGTCGTGGAGGTCGAGGGGGTCATCGGAGTCGGCGGCGAGCGGGGGCTCGACACCGACGGTGTCGTCCGCACCCTGAGGGAGTACCGCGACGACCCGGCGGTGCGCGCGGTCGTCCTGCGCATCAACAGCCCCGGCGGCGTCGTCGCTCCCACCCAGGAGATCGCCACCGCGGTGCTCCGCCTGCGCGAGGCCAAGAAGCCGGTGGTAGCCTCGCTGGGCTCGGTGGCCGCATCCGGCGGCTACTACGTCGCGGTCGCGGCGGACCGCATCTACGCGAACCCCGGCACGCTCACCGGCTCCATCGGCGTGGTCATGCAACTCGCCAACGTCGAGGGCCTTCTCAAGAAGGTCGGCGTCGAGTACGTGGTGGTCAAGGCCGGGGCGTACAAGGACGTCGGCAACTTCGCGCGCGCGATGACGCCGGAAGAGCGGCGCATCCTGCAGGCGCTGCTCGACGACGTGTACGACCAGTTCATCACCGCGGTCGCCGACGGGCGCGGACTCGACACCAAGGACGTGCGCGGCTTCGCGGAAGGACGGATCTACTCCGGCCGCCAGGCGCAAGGCCTCAAGATGGTCGACGATCTGGGCGGACTCGAGGACGCGATCGAGGGCGCGGCCAAGATGGCGGGCCTGCCGCCCAAGCCGAAGGTCATCTACCCGCGCCGCCGCTTCTCGCTGCTCGATCTCCTGCGGAACGAGTGGGGTCTCGGGCAAGTCTCGCGCATGCTGCCGGCGCTGGAGACCCTGCGGACCCCGCTGTACCTGATGCCCTGACCGAAAGTGCCCGCTAACTACCCAGGTTGCTTGACAAACTTTCACTTGCCGTGATACCGTCGCGAGGTGAATCGGGGCGGGCCGCCGGCAAGCAGGACGGCCCGGGAGCAGTGTTGGCCCTCTGAAGGGAGTCGCCATGACGAAAGCGGAACTGATCGAGGAAGTCGCCAAGGTCGCGAGCCTGACCAAGAAGGAAACCGAGCTCATCGTCAACACCGTGTTCGACAACATCACGGACGCGCTGGGCAAGGGGGACAAGGTCGAGCTGCGGGGCTTCGGCAGCTTCCGTATCCGCCACCGCAATTCCCGCAAGGGCCGCAACCCGAAGACCGGCGACAGCGTGAGCGTGCCCGAGAAGCGGGTTCCCTTCTTCAAGGTCGGCAAGCGCCTCCGCGAGCTCGTCAACACCTAGTCGAGTGGAGCGGCTCTGGGCGCCCTGGCGGATGTCCTATGTGTCTACCGCCGGGGGCCCAGAGGCCGCGTGCGTCTTCTGCTCCGCGCTCACGGCCGGTGACGACCGCCGAGCCCTCATCCTTCATCGGGGTGAGCTCGCCTTCCTGATCCTGAACGCCTTCCCGTACGCCGCTGGCCATCTCATGGCCGTCATCACCCGCCACGTCGGCTCGATCGAGGCGGCCACCGCCGGGGAGCTGGGCGAGGCCATGACCCTGATCCAGGCGGGCACGCGCGCGCTCGAGGCGGCCTACCGTCCCGACGGCTTCAACGTGGGGCTGAACCAGGGACGGGTGGCGGGGGCGGGCGTGCTCGGCCACCTGCACGTCCATCTCGTGCCGCGGTGGAACGGCGACACCAACTTCATGCCCGTCATCGGCGAGACGCGGGTGCTGCCCGAATCCCTCGAAACGACCTACGATCGGCTGGCCGCCGCGCTGCGCTCGTGAGGGAAACCGCGCCGGCCGAGCTGACGCCGATGATGCGGCAGTACGGGGAGTTGAAGCGGCGCTTCCCGGACTACCTCCTGCTGTTCCGTCTCGGTGACTTCTACGAGCTGTTTTTCGACGACGCCCACACCGCCTCCCGCCTGCTGCAGCTCACGCTGACCTCGCGGCAGAAGGGTGAGGGCGCGATCCCGATGGCGGGCATCCCGCACCACGCCGCCGACGGCTACATCGCCCGCTTGATCCGCGCCGGCCAGAAGGTCGCGGTGTGCGAGCAGATGGAGGAGCCGTCCAAGGCCCGCAAGATCGTCCGCCGGGACGTCGTGCGGGTGATCACTCCCGGCACCATCACCGACACCCAGTTCCTCGACGGCGCCCGCAACAACTTCCTGCTCGCCGCGCACGCGACCGCCTCCGCGGCGGGCGTCGCGCTGGTCGACGTCTCCACCGGCGACTTCTGGGTGGGCGAGGAGCCCGGGGCGGGGGATGCCCTGCTGGAAGCCGCCCTTCTGCGCCGGCCCGCCGAGATCTTGCTCGCCCATAGCGCCGAGCCGACGTGGGTCGCCCGCTGGGCGCCCGCGGGTGTGCCGGTGACGCGCGTGGACGGCGGCGCCTTCGGGACCCGGGCGGCCCGCGAGCTGCTCGAGTCCCACTTCCGCGGGGCGAGCCTCGACGCTCTCGGCGTGAGCGCGCTCACCGCCGGGCTGCAGGCGGCCGGCGCCGCGCTCGCCTACCTCCGCGAGACGCAGGGCGAGTCGCTGGCCCATCTCACCCGCGTCCAGCGCCTGGTGACCGGCGAGGCGATGCTGCTCGACGCCACCGCGGTGGCCACTCTCGAGCTGTTCGAGACGGCCCAGGAGCGGACGAGCCGCGGCTCGCTCTTCGCCACTCTCGATGCGACCACCACCCCGATGGGCGCCCGCCTGCTCCGCCAGTGGATGCTGCGGCCGCTCCTGGACCGGGACGCCCTCGGACGGCGCCAGGAGGCGGTGGCCACGCTGGTGGACGGCCCCGCCGTCCGGGCCGGCCTGCGGCAACGGCTCGAGGGCGTGGGCGATCTCGAGCGGCTCACGAGTCGGGCCGCCCTCGGGGTGGCCCACGCGCGCGACCTCATCGCGCTGCGCGGCTTCCTGGGCCGGCTGCCCGGTCTCGCCGCGGAGCTGGGCGCGCTCGAGGCACCGCTCCTGACGACGCTCGCCGAGGAGATCACCCCGCTCCCCGACCTTCAGAAGCTACTCGAAGAGGCGCTGGAGGACGAGCCGCCGCTCACCCTGCGCGAGGGCGGCCTGATCCGGGAGGACTGGAACGCCGAGCTGCGTGAGCTCAAGCAGGCGGCCCGGCAGGGAAAGGAGTGGATCGCCTCGCTCGAGCAGCGGGAGCGGGAGCGGACCGGCATCGCGTCGCTGAAGGTCCGCTTCAACCGAGTGTTTGGCTATGCGATCGAGGTGAGCAACGCGCACGGCGCCAAGGTTCCGGCAGACTACCTGCGCCGGCAGACGCTCGTGGGGGCGGAGCGCTACGTGACGACCGAGCTCAAGGAGTACGAGAGCCGCGTCCTCGGCGCGGAGGAGCGCATCGTCCGGCTCGAGCTCGAGCTGTTCGGCCGAGTGCGCGCCGAGGTCGCCGCCCAGGCCGCGCCCCTGCTGCGCACGGCTCGTGCGGTGGGGACTCTCGACGCGATCGCCTCGCTGGCGGCGGTGGGGCACGAGCGCGGTTACGTGCGGCCCGAGCTGGAGGGCGGCTTCGCCCTCGAGATCGTGGACGGCCGACATCCAGTCCTGGACGCGGCGGGCTCGCCCTTCACGCCGAACGACGTGGCCCTCGATCCGGCCGTGTGCCAGATCATGATCCTCACCGGGCCCAACATGAGCGGCAAGAGCGTGTTCATGCGGCAGGTCGCGCTGCTGACCCTCATGGCCCAGATGGGCAGCTTCGTGCCGGCCCGCTCGGCGCGCATCGGCCTCGTCGACCGCATCCTGACCCGGGTGGGGGCCCAGGACAATCTCGCGCGCGGGCAGAGCACGTTCCTGGTGGAGATGGTGGAGACGGCCAGCATCCTCCACCATGCCACCGCGCGGAGCCTGATCCTCCTGGACGAGGTCGGCCGGGGCACGTCCACGTTCGACGGCCTCGCGATCGCGTGGGCGGTGACCGAGGAGCTGCACGAGCGGGGGCACGGCGCCAAGGTGCTCTTCGCGACGCACTATCACGAGCTCACCGCGCTGGCGGAGCGCCTGCCGCGGGTGCACAATTTCCACGTGGCGGTCCGGGAGTGGAACGACGAGATCATCTTCCTGCACAAGGTGCGACCGGGCGGCACCGATCGCTCCTACGGCATCCAGGTCGCACGGCTGGCCGGCCTGCCCCCCGTGGTGATTGCGCGCGCGAAGGCGATCCTGGGCGAGCTCGAGCGCGAGCGCAGCGGCCTGCAGTCGGCGATGGCCCCGACGCCGAGCCCGGAGGGTCCCGCCCAGCTCGGGCTCTTTCCCGCGACCCACGATCCGCTCCTGCTGGAGATGGCCGCCCTCGATCTGGAGGCGATGACCCCGCTGCAGGCTCTGAACCTTCTCGCCGAGTGGCAGCAGCGGCTCAAGGCCCGCGCGTGACCACCTCGAGGATCCGGCGGCTGCCCGACCACCTCGTCAACAAGATCGCGGCCGGCGAGGTGGTGGAGCGGCCCGCCTCCGTGGTGAAGGAACTGGTCGAGAACTCGCTCGACGCGCTCAGCACGCAGGTGACGGTCGACCTGAAGGACGCGGGCCGCGCGCTGATCCGGGTGACCGACGACGGCGTGGGCATGTCCGCCGCAGAAGTGGACCTGGCCCTCCTGCGCCACGCGACCTCCAAGCTCGCCACCGACGCCGACCTGGACGCGATCGTGACGCTCGGCTTCCGGGGCGAGGCGCTGCCCGCCATCTGCGCGGTCACCCGCTTCTCGGTCCTCTCGTGCCCGCGCGGCTCCGAAGCCGGCACCCTCGTGCGCGGGGAAGGCGGGATGGTGGCCGAGAAGCTGCTGGTCGCGGCGCCCGCGGGTACCACCGTGGAAGCGCAGGATCTGTTCTTCAATACGCCGGCCCGCCTCAAATTCCTCAAGAGCGCCCAGAGCGAGATGGCGGCGGCATTGCGCCTGCTGGAGGCGACCGCGCTCGCGCATCTCGAGGTCCATTTCCGCGTCACCCACAACGGCCGGCCCGCGCTGGGAGCGCCGCGCGCGCGGACCCTGCGCGATCGGATCGGCACCCTCTGGGGCTTCGAGCGCGCGGGGCGGCTGCTCGACGTCGAGCGCAAGGACGGCCCGCTCGCGGTCTCGGGGCTCATCGCGCCTCCCCAGATCGCTCGCGGCAACCGCGACGAGATCGTGCTGATCGTCAACGGCCGGCCGGTGCGCGACACCCAGCTCACCCAGACGCTGATCGAGGCCTACCGGCCGCTGCTCTCCCGCGACCAGTTCCCGGTGGCCGTGCTCCACCTCGAGCTGCCGCCACAGGAAGTCGACGTCAACGTCCACCCGACCAAGGCCTGGGTCCGCTTCCGATCCCCGCGCCAGATCCAGGAGATCGTCTACCGCTCCGTCCACGACGCCCTCCGCCAAACCCAGGTCGTCCAGCCGCAGCGGGGACTGAGGGGTGGGGATCCAATAAACGCGCCAGCCGATACCACCGGAAGCATCTCTATTGAAAGCGGGGGCCCAGAAATGGCCCCCGCACTCCCCCAGGCCGCAGACACTCCTGCTCCTGCCGGCCAAACTCTGCTCTTTCACGAAGCCGCGGCTCCGTTCGGCGCTGCCAGCTTCGGCCAGGTCATCGGCCAGCTTCAGGACACCTTCATCGTCTCGGCCAGCGACGACGAGGTCTTCTTCGTCGATCAGCACGTCGCCCACGAGCGTGTGCTGTTCGAGCGGCTGCTGCGCGATCTCGACGCGGGCCCGCTGGCCTCTCAGGAGCTGCTGTTCCCGCAGCCGATCGAGCTGGGCGCGGGCCAGGCCGGGCTGGTGCAGGAGTGGGCGGCTACGCTCGAGGGACTCGGCTTCGGCCTCGAAGGCTGGAGCGGCTCGACGGTCGTCCTGCGGGCGGTGCCCGCGCTGCTGCGCGGCCAGGAGCCGCAGCGGCTCGTCGAGGCGCTGGTGGAGGACGTCAACCGCCCGCGCAAGGGCGAGCCGGCGCCGCTGCTCCACCGCGCGCTCTCGTTCGTGGCCTGCCATGCCGCCATCAAGGCCCACGCCCCTCTGCAGCGCGAGGAGATGACACGGCTCATCGAGGATCTGGCCGACACCCAGACGCCGTACTTCTGCCCTCACGGCCGACCCATCGTGAGTCGGCTGTCTTTGCGCGACATAAAACGGGAGCTCGGGCGCACGTGGTGAACCGGGCTCTGCGACCGCGGTTGCGCGACA
>Ga0335084_10007495_pt1 | contig 10850 bp, 9 predicted proteins | sample Lox_Sample_44_FD_206721 | JGI IMG/M metagenome (GOLD analysis project Ga0335084, IMG submission 206721) | Soil microbial communities from Loxahatchee National Wildlife Refuge, Florida, United States - Lox_Sample_4.4 | ecosystem: Environmental > Terrestrial > Soil > Wetlands | place: USA: Florida...
AATCCGGTGAGTGGCGACGGCTTGTATGCGAAGGACTTCCCGCTGTTCGGCGGCATGAAGATCTGGGACGCCAACCCGAAGATCATCGATGCGTTGCGCGTGGCCGATCGGCTGCTTCACGCCGACGCGCAGGAACACAGCTACATGCACTGCTGGCGCCACAAGACGCCGCTCATCTACCGCGCGGCTTCGCAGTGGTTCGTACGCATGGACGGCGCGACCAGCGAGACCAAGGGCGTGATGCAGACGGAGACAGTCGGCGAAACGCTCCGCCAGACGGCGCTGCGCGCGATCGATGCGACCGCCTTCTATCCCGCTTGGGGCAAGGCGCGCCTGCACGGAATGATCGCCAACCGGCCCGACTGGTGCATCTCGCGCCAGCGCAACTGGGGCGTGCCGCTGCCGTTTTTCCTGCACAAGGAGTCGGGAGCGCTGCATCCGCGTACGTTGGAGTTGCTCGAAGCGGTGGCGAAGAAGGTCGAGGTTGGCGGCATTGAAGCATGGAGCCGCGCGACGGAAGCCGATTTCCTGCCGCCCGACGAAGCGAAGCAGTACACGAAGATCAACGACATCCTCGATGTGTGGTTCGATTCCGGTTCGACGCACCGAACTGTCATGCGCGGCTCGCATGCGGACAAGCTCGCTTATCCGGCCGACCTGTACCTGGAAGGATCCGACCAGCACCGCGGCTGGTTCCACTCGTCGTTGCTGATCGGCGCCGGAATCGACGGTCGGGCGCCGTACAAGGCGCTGCTCACGCACGGTTTCGTGGTCGATGCGCAGGGCCGCAAGATGAGCAAGAGCCTCGGCAACGGCATCGATCCGCAGGAGCTCGCGGACAAGATGGGCGCGGAGATCCTGCGCCTGTGGGTCGCATCGGCCGACTATTCGGGCGAGATGTACATCGGCGACGAGATCCTCAAGCGCGTGGTGGAAGGTTATCGGCGCATCCGCAATACGCTGCGCTTTCTGCTCGCCAACACGAGCGACTTCGACATCGCGAAGGACGCGGTGGCGATCGATGCGATGACCGAACTCGACCGCTATGCGCTCGCCCTGACCGCGCAGGTGCAGGCCGAGGTACTCGCGTGCTACGAGCGTTTCGAGTTCCACCCGGTCGTCGCACGCCTGCAGACTCTCTGCTCCGAGGACCTGAGCGCCTTCTACCTCGACGTGCTGAAGGATCGGCTCTATACGACGCAGGCGACGTCGCACGCGCGTCGCTCGGCACAGACGGCGCTCTGGCACATCACCTCGAGCCTGCTGCGACTCATGGCGCCCTTTCTTTCCTTCACGGCCGAGGAGGCGCACCAGGTGTTCCAGCGCCCCGCAACGCCTGCGGCAGCGACATCGATCTTCGTCGAGACCTATCACGAGCTGCCGCCGGTGGCGGGCCACGAAGCGCTGCTCGCCAAGTGGGCCAGCATTCGCGCGATCCGCGGCGAGGCACTGAAGCAGATCGAGGAAAAGCGCGAAGCCGGGAAGATCGGCTCGTCACTGCAGGCAGAACTCGATCTGTACATGCACGGCGAGCGGCATGCCGTACTTGCGGCGCTGGGCGACGAGTTGCGTTTCGTGACCATCACCAGCCGCGCCACGCTGCATCGCGCATCCAGCGCCGAAAGCCAGCGCATCGATGTCACGCCGAGCCCGCACAAGAAGTGCGATCGGTGCTGGCACTGGCGGCCTGAAGTCGGGCGCGACAGCGCGCATCCAGCACTTTGCAGCCGCTGCATCGACAATTTGTTCGGCGCGGGCGAGACGCGCAAGGTCGCCTGATGGCAGCGCCGATACAGGCGTCGTCGAAGCCGCGCGAGATCGCGCCGTGGCTGGTCGTCGCGGCCATGGTGATCGCGTTCGACCAGGCAACCAAGATCACGATCGAACACCTGTTCGATTTCGGCGACAGCACACCGATCACCGGCTTCTTCAACCTCGTGCTCACCTACAACAAGGGCGCGGCCTTCTCGTTTCTCTCTGCCGCCTCCGGCTGGCAGGGTACGTTGTTCATGGTCGTTGGGATCGCAGCGTCGGCGTTCATCGTGTGGCTGCTCACCCGCCACGGTAAGCAAAAACTGTTCAGCGCCGCGCTGGCGCTGATACTCGGCGGTGCGCTGGGCAATGTCATCGACCGGCTCGCGTATGGACACGTGATCGATTTTCTCGACTTCCACCTCGGCGGCTGGCACTGGCCCGCGTTCAACGTCGCCGACAGCGCCATCGTCTGCGGCGCCGCGTTGCTGATCATCGACGAACTTCTGCGGATGCGCAGACCAACCTAGCCCGACCTATGGACCTCGCAGGCAAGAAGATCGTGGTCGGCATGACGGGCGGTATCGCCGCCTACAAGGTCTGCGAACTCGTGCGCCGCATGCAGGACCAGGGCGCCGACGTGACGGTGGTGATGACAGCGGCAGCGCAGGAGTTCGTCACCGCCACCACGATGCAGGCGTTGTCGGGCAAACCCGTGTTCACCGACCAGTGGCGCGGAACCGGCGCGCAAGCGCCGGACGGGATGCCGCACATCTCGCTTTCGCGCGGTGCATCGGCCATCGTCGTTGCACCCGCATCGGCGAATTTCATCGCCAAGACAGCGCACGGCGTTGCCGACGACCTGCTCTCGACCGCGGTCGTCGCACGCAGCTGTCCCTTGCTGGTCGCGCCGGCGATGAACGTCGAGATGTGGAACAACCCGGCCACGCAGCGTAACGTGCATCAGCTGCGCGCCGACGGCATCGAGATTCTCGGGCCGGCGAGCGGCGACCAGGCGTGTGGCGAGTTCGGCGCAGGACGCATGCTCGAGCCGCACGAAATGCTCGAGGACATCATCGCGTTCTTCCAGCCCAAGTTGCTGCGCGACCAGCGCGTGCTCATCACCGCCGGTCCGACGTTCGAGCCGATCGATCCAGTGCGGGGCATCACGAACCTGTCCTCGGGAAAGATGGGATTTGCGCTTGCGCGCGCCGCCCGCGAGGCCGGAGCGAAAGTCACGCTGGTGGCAGGACCGACTGCGCTCGCCACGCCGCGCGGTGTGCGGCGTATCGACGTACGGACCGCGCAGGAGATGTTCGACGAGGTGCTCGCCTATGTCGACCATGCGCAAATCTTCGTTTCGGTGGCCGCGGTGGCCGACTGGCGGGTCGCCAACGTCAGCGCGAGCAAGCTCAAGAAGACGCGCGGCACGCCGCCCGCGCTCGAGTTCGCACCAAACCCCGATATCCTCGCGCGCGTCGCCGCGCTGCCTAATCCGCCCTACTGCGTCGGCTTTGCCGCGGAGAGCGACAACGTGATCGAGAATGCCGGCGCAAAGCTGGCGAGCAAGCGCATCCCGCTGGTAGTCGCCAACCGTGCGCAGGACGCGCTCGGTGCGGAGGACAGCGAGTTGCACCTGGTGGACACCGTCGGCGTCACCTCGTTGCCGCGAGCAGGCAAGCTCGCGCAGGCGCGCCGAATCGTCGCCGAAATCGCACGCCGGGTCGACGGATGAACACGATCGATCAAGGGCCGAAGGATGGCGATTTCGTCGCCTACATCGAGGAGCTCGAACGGCGCCAGTTGCATGCGAACCAGACCCCCGCTCACGCGCCCACTGGCGCAGATACAGCGCAACGGCTGCCGGCGGCGGTGAGCGCGGAGAACACGACTTCGATTCCATCGGCTGCTACTGTCGCGGCGATCAAGACGGCACCGCTTGGGCTTGCCGCAATCGGGCTGGTGCTCATCGTCGCGGGCATCCTGCTGCAAGGCGGAGTCTTCCTCATCGCGATGGGAATCTTCCTGTTGTGGCAGGCCGCGCGGCCGATCATCCGCGCGGCGCGCCGCGTGGATGCGCCGAATCCGTCACCTGCTGCTCAACAGGTCGCCGCTCTGCTAGCCGCGCATGCGGAGCGCAAGAGATCGCAGCGCAAGTGAAGCTCGACGTCCGCATTCTCGATCATCGCCTGCGCGAGCAACTGCCGCACTACGCCAGCGCTGGTGCAGCGGGGCTCGATCTGCGCGCAGCGCTCGAGACTGCGTTGGCGCTCGCGCCCGGCGAAGCACAGCTGATTCCCACCGGCCTCGCGATCCACGTCGCGGATCCCCGCTACGCTGCGCTGATCGTTCCGCGCTCCGGTCTCGGCCACAAGCACGGCATCGTGCTCGGCAACCTCGTCGGCCTGATCGATTCCGACTATCAGGGCCAGTTGATGGTATCGGCGTGGAACCGCGGCCAGACGACGTACGTCATCCAGCCGCTCGAGCGCATCGCGCAACTGGTCGTCGTTCCCGTCGTACAGGTCGAACTCAACGTGGTGGATGACTTCGCTGCCAGTGCACGCGGCGCCGGCGGCTTTGGATCGACCGGAAGCCACTAGATCGCGCGTCGCAGCCACCGTGGCGGCGGAGAGCTAGGCGAACATGTCGGCCCAGATGGTTTTCGCCCAGGCCTTGCCATAGGGCGTCTCCAGCGCCCACGAGGCGCGATCCTGGGACGACAGGCCGCTCGACCCCGGGACGATTTCCATCGTCTTCTTCTCGGGCACGTAGCGATGCACGCTGACGACGTGCACGACGTTCCTGTCGTCGATGTAGCTGTAGCAGGTGTTCGTCATCATCGGCGCTACGGGCGCGCGGCCGCTCATCAGTTCGACAATCGCCGCAGCGGCGGTCTTGCCGTGCTGGTTTGCCATGTGACCGGACTTCGGCATCGCCGGCGCCGCCAGCGTGGCGTCGCCCAGCACGTGGACGTTCGGCACCTTGATCGATTCGGTGGTGATCCAGTCGACCTCGCACCACTTGTTGTTGGCGGTGATGAGGCCCGTGTCACGCGCAATGTTGGCCGCACGCTGCGGCGGGATGAGGTTCAGAACGTCACCTTCGATGCGGTCGCCGAGATCGAGCACGAAGGCCTTGCGCTTCACATCGACCTCGACAACGGTCGACTGCGGCAGGTACTCGATGACTCCCTTGTAGTCCTCGGCGTGGATCCGCGAGAACAGCGGCTTCTTCGATACGTACTCGGGATTTGCATCGAGCAGCAGGATCTTCGATTTCGGCTTGTGGTTCTTCAGGTACCAGCCGATCTGGCACGCGCGCTCGTACGGCCCCGGAGGGCAGCGATACGGCGCGAGCGGAACACTTATCACGACCACGCCGCCGTCGCGCATCGCCTCCAGCTGCTTGCGCAGCGCGACCGTCTGCGGCCCGGCTTTCCAGGCGTGCAGGATCCACTCCTGCGCGGCGCCATCCATGCCCTGCACGGAGTCGTAGACGTACTCCACGCCGGGCGAGATAACTACCCGGTCATAGGCCAGCGTTGTGCCCGACGCAAGACGCACCTGCCGCTTCTCGGCGTCGATTGCGGTTGCGGTGTCGATCACGACGTCGACGCCGCGCCTGCGCAACCCGTCGTACGAGACGGTGAGATCGGCCAGAGTTCGGCTGCCTCCCAGCACGAGGTTCGACAGCGGGCACGAAATGAATTCGCGGTTCGAGTCGACCAGCGTGACCGCGATGGCGCCCTCGGACCAGAGGCGCAGGTATTTCGCCGCGGTCGCGCCGCCATAGCCTGCGCCAATGACGACGACCTTGCCGAGCGTCTTGCTGCTGCCGCTCGAGGCACATCCCGACAGCGACGACACGAGTGCGCCCGCGGCGGCGACCTTGAGCAACTTCCTTCGGTTCATCGTTTGGTCGTGCGCCGCGTAGCTCATCGGGTGGGCAGGCGCGCGTAGTAGTCGGCCAGCGCTTCGATCTGCTGATCGGAATAGCCCTTGGAGATCTGCTGCATGAGAGTCGCGGGTCGCCTGCCCTCGCGAAACAGCCTCATTTGCTCGACGAAGTATGGTTTCTGCAAGCCGGCGAGGCTCGGGATTGCGCTGTCGCTGCGTCCCGTCGTCCCGTGGCAGTTCGAGCAGTTCGCCGCGAGGTAGCGGACCGGACCGGCATCGTCCTTCGCAAACACTGCAGCGGACAGAAGGATGCAGACGCCACCCGTCGCAACAAAGAGTCGTCTTGTCAGGCACATCACGCTCGCCTCCGGACCGCGCGTCGGGCGCGGTAATGTCGGCTGGATCGGGCTGCGCTGTCAATCGCGAGTTGAACGCGAAAAAAAGGCCCGGATGCTCCGGGCCTTCTTGATGCGAGCGCGCGTCCTTATTCGGAGAGCACCGGTTCGCCACGGCGCGATGCCGGAGCGTCGCCGCTGTCGGACGGCGGGAAGTCGAGCTTGATCTCGCCCTGCGCATCGACGTCGACGTTGACGCGACCACCGTTGACCAACCGCCCGAACAGCAACTCGTCGGCGAGTGCCTTGCGGATGGTGTCCTGGATCAGGCGCGCCATCGGGCGCGCACCCATCACCGGGTCGAACCCCTTCTTGGCAAGGTGCTTGCGCAGTTCGTCCGAGAAGCTGATGTCGACCTTCTTCTCGTGCAACTGGTCTTCGAGCTGCATCAGGAACTTGTCGACGACGCGCAGGATGACCTCTTCATTGAGCGCCTTGAAAGAGATGATCGTATCGAGGCGGTTGCGGAACTCCGGCGTGAACATGCGCTTGATCTCGGCCATCTCGTCGCCGGCCTCGCGCGAATTGCCGAAGCCGATGACCTGCCTTTGCAGAAGTTCGGCACCCGCGTTGGTGGTCATGACGATGATCACGTTGCGGAAATCCGCCTTGCGGCCGTTGTTGTCAGTCAGCGTGCCGTGATCCATCACCTGCAGCAGGATGTTGAAGATGTCCGGGTGCGCCTTCTCGATTTCGTCGAGCAGCAGCACCGCGTGGGGCTTCTTGCTGATCGCTTCAGTCAGCAAGCCTCCCTGATCGAAGCCGACGTATCCCGGCGGTGCGCCGATCAGACGGCTCACCGCGTGGCGCTCCATGTACTCGGACATGTCGAAGCGGATCAGCTCGATGCCCATCGTGAACGCGAGCTGTTTCGCGACCTCCGTCTTGCCGACCCCGGTGGGGCCGGAGAACAGGAACGAGCCGATCGGCTTGTCCGGCTTGCCGAGCCCGGAGCGCGCCATCTTGATCGCGGATGACAACGCCTCGATCGCAGGATCCTGGCCGAACACCACGTTCTTCAGATTGCGCTCGAGGTTCTTCAGTTGCGCGCGGTCGTCGGTCGACACGGTCTGCGGCGGGATGCGCGCGATCTTCGCGATGATGTCCTCGACTTCGGTCTTGCCGACCGTCTTCTTGCGCTTCGACAGTGGCAGGATGCGCTGGGCCGCGCCGGCCTCGTCGATGACGTCGATCGCCTTGTCGGGCAGATGGCGGTCGTTGATGTACTTGGCCGACAGCTCGGCCGCAGCGGTGATGGCGCCGGTCGAGTACTTGACGCCATGGTGCTCTTCGAAGCGCGACTTCAGACCCTTCAGGATCTCGATGGTCTGCTGCACCGTCGGCTCGATGACGTCGATCTTCTGGAACCGCCGCGACAGCGCGTGATCCTTCTCGAAGATCCCGCGGTATTCGTTATACGTGGTCGCGCCGATGCACTTGAGCTGCCCGGTTGCGAGAGCGGGCTTCAGCAGGTTGGACGCATCGAGCGTCCCGCCCGAGGCCGATCCCGCACCGATCAGCGTGTGGATCTCGTCGATGAACAGGATCGCGTGCGAGTTGCTCTTCAGCTGCTTGAGCACCGCCTTGAGGCGCTGTTCGAAATCGCCGCGGTACTTGGTGCCCGCGAGCAGCGCGCCCATGTCGAGCGAATAGACGTTCGACTTGTCGAGGATCTCCGGCACGTCGCCCTTGACGATGCGCCAGGCGAGCCCTTCGGCGATCGCGGTCTTGCCGACACCTGCCTCGCCAACGAGGAGCGGGTTGTTCTTGCGGCGGCGGCACAGCACCTGGATCACCCGCTCGACCTCGGCTTCACGACCGATCAGCGGATCGATCTTGCCGTCCTTCGCGAGCTGGTTGAGATTCATCGTGTACTGCTCGAGCGGGGAGGCCTGCTCGCGCCCTTCCGACTGTTCCTGCTCCTGCTCGGCCTTTTCCTTGGCCTTCTCGTCGCTCTGCGGCGCCTTGGTGATGCCGTGCGAGATGAAGTTGACGACGTCGAGTCGGGTGACGCCCTGCTGGTGCAGGTAGTAGACCGCGTGCGAGTCCTTCTCGCCGAAAATGGCCACCAGGACGTTGGCGCCGGTCACCTCCTTCTTGCCGTTGGAGGTCGATTGCACATGCATGATCGCTCGCTGGATCACGCGCTGGAAGCCGAGCGTGGGTTGGGTGTCGGCTTCCGAATTGGGCGGCAGGATCGGCGTGTTGTCGGCGATGAAGTTCTGCAGGCTCTTGCGCAGATCCTCGATGTTGCAGGCGCAGGAGCGCAGGACCTCCGCGGCTGAAGGATTGTCGAGCAACGCCAGCAGCAGATGCTCGACCGTGATGAATTCGTGTCGCGCCTGACGGGCCTCGACAAAGGCCATATGCAAGCTGACTTCCAGTTCCTGCGCGATCATGCTTCCTCCATCACGCACTGCAGCGGATGCTGATGCTGGCGTGAATAACTGCAAACCTGTTCGACCTTGCTGGCGGCGATGTCGCGCGGATAGACACCGCAAACGCCACGCCCCTCATGATGCACCTTGAGCATGATCTGCGTCGCCTGTTCCCGGCCCTTGCCGAAGAATTTCTGCAGAACACCTACGACGAATTCCATCGGAGTGAAGTCGTCGTTCAGCAGGATCACCTGGTACATGGGCGGCGGTTTGGTGCGAGACGCCTTCTTCTCGACAACCGTGCCCGATTCGGACCGCTCAGCCATACGCCGATTCTAGAAACTCCAGCCTCGTCGACAGGGAGTGAAAAAACAGTCCAATCATAAGTTAACTCCCACCGGGCAAAGCGCTTGCGCAAGCTCGCCTCGCGCCGTGAATATTGGCCTCGCTCGCGTGCGGGAATTTCTCGCCGAGACAACGTCCGGGACTTCGTGCCGCCTACGCCCAACGCTCGTAAGTGGTGCGCACTGCCGCACAAAACAAGGTTGTAGCCAAGCTTCGCACCGCCGGTGCGCCGGGATAGGCGGCAAACCCGGGGTTTTTCGCATCGCCACGATGCGATCCTTCCCTGAGCCACGGACGCAACAACCCGAGCGGGCAGGCACGCGCAGGACTTGACGCTGGCGCGGATTTGCTCGAAGAATCTGCCGCCCGCTTGAACAAAACGCAAACAAGCTATGGGTCTCCGGACGCCGCCAAGTAGCGCAGCAGCTCCGGGAGGGGGAGGAGTCCTGGAAGAAAAGCCGCGACACCTCGGCGAAGCGCGCAGTAAGAAGGAAAGAAAATGGCAACAGGTACGGTCAAGTGGTTCAACGACGCGAAGGGCTACGGGTTCATCACACCCGACGACGGAGGAGAAGATCTGTTCGCGCACTTTTCCGCCATTCAGATGAACGGCTTCAAGACTCTCAAGGAGGGTCAGAAGGTCGCGTTCGAGGTCGTTCAAGGGCCGAAAGGCAAGCAGGCTTCCAACATCACCGCCGCCGGCGCCTAGCTGCGGTTGGGTGCCGGACTTCAAGTCCGGCAGCGGCCTGCCCGACGATTCGGGCTCACGCGAAGCACGCTGAACGCGCGAGCGGGTTCGCCACTGTGGCAAACCCGCCACACCTTTTGCGTTTCCGACGGGTCGTCGCGACGAACGTTCGTCGGCTGACGTACGGTTGCCGCGTTCACATGTTGGCGATCATGGCGTTGCCGAAGCCCGAGCACGACAACTGTGTCGCGCCCTCCATCAGGCGCGCAAAATCGTAGGTTACGGTCTTCTGCAGGATCGTCTTTTCCATCGAGTTGATCACGAGATCCGCGGCTTCGATCCAGCCCATGTGCCTGAGCATCATTTCCGCCGAGAGAATCTCCGAGCCGGGGTTGACGTAGTCCTTGCCGGCATATTTCGGGGCCGTGCCATGGGTCGCCTCGAACATCGCGACTGAATCGGAAAGGTTCGCGCCGGGCGCGATGCCGATACCGCCGACCTGGGCGGCGAGCGCATCCGAGATGTAATCGCCGTTGAGGTTCATGGTCGCGATGACGTCGTACTCGGCCGGACGCAGCAGGATCTGCTGCAGGAAGGCATCTGCGATGACATCCTTCACGATCACCTCGCCGTGCTTGGCCTTGATCTTCATCCACGGCCCGCCGTCGAGAAGTTCGGCGCCGAACTCGCGCTGCGCGAGCGCGTAGCCCCATTTCGCAAACGCGCCTTCCGTGTATTTCATGATGTTGCCCTTGTGCACGAGCGTGAGGCTCTTGCGCTTGTTGTCCAGCACATACTGGATCGACTTGCGCACGAGGCGCTCGGTCCCCTCTTGCGAGACCGGCTTGATGCCGATGCCGGAGGTGGCGGGAAAACGGATCTTCTTGACCCCCATCTCCTTTTGCAGGAAGGAGATCAGCTTGCGCGCCTTGTCGCTCTCGGCTTCGTATTCGATGCCGGCGTAAATGTCTTCGGAGTTCTCGCGGAAGATCACCATGTCGGTCTTTTCGGGCTCCTTGACTGGACTCGGAACACCCTTGAAGTAACGCACGGGCCGCAGGCACACGTACAAGTCGAGTTCCTGCCGCAGGGCCACGTTGATCGAGCGGATGCCGCCGCCGACCGGCGTCGTGAGCGGCCCCTTGATCGACACGACGTAATCGCGCAGCGCCGCCAGCGTCTCGTCGGGCAACCAGACGTCGGGCCCGTAGATGCGGGTCGATTTTTCGCCCGCGTAGATTTCCATCCACACGATCTTGCGCTTGCCGCCATATGCCTTGGCAACGGCGGCGTCGACGACCTTGATCATGACCGGCGTGATGTCGATGCCGGTACCATCGCCTTCGATGTACGGAATGATCGGCTGGTCCGGAACGTTGAGGCTGAAGTCCTT
>Ga0335084_10007497_pt1 | contig 10848 bp, 10 predicted proteins | sample Lox_Sample_44_FD_206721 | JGI IMG/M metagenome (GOLD analysis project Ga0335084, IMG submission 206721) | Soil microbial communities from Loxahatchee National Wildlife Refuge, Florida, United States - Lox_Sample_4.4 | ecosystem: Environmental > Terrestrial > Soil > Wetlands | place: USA...
CAGCCCGTAATTGTTCGAAATAATGTTGATCCATGGCTTCGGCGTCCACTTGATCTGCCCGCCGAGTCCCGGCTTGTGATTTGCCGATGCGTACGCTTGCCAACCGTTGATGAACCACGGCTCAATCTTCAAGTGCGCCGTCGGGAAAATCTGCACCCGCACGCCCTCAAAGAACCATGGCGTGTTGGACGACACGAACGATGGCTGATAGGCCCAGTTGTCGAAGTTGTAGTAGCTAAACAGCCCGATATAGGAAAGGAAAATGCCTGCATCCACGTTGATCCCATGCATCACGTCAAAGTGATATCCCCCATACGCTTCCGTTAAATACCGATATGCGCCTGCCAAGTCCCACTGACCATGTCCCGGGCTCGGATCGTTGCGCGGTGTGGTCGTCGAATACATCCCCAACTGGGTCAGGAAGCGCGCGCGCACGTGGTCATAATGAAAATCGCCGCCCACCCCGAATTGCTCCAGCTGCACCTCATTGGTTCTAAACAGCTCACTCGACCCGCCGAGCGAATGGTCCGTCGGATGATTGAAGTCATACACGTAATTCACGTCCGCTCGAATTTCCGGGGTGAAGAATTTCGTATCCCAGAAGATTTCTTTTGTCCGCGGATTTCCGTTCAGCCACGTCCAATCGGTGTCGGAAAATGGCTCGGTCTTTGTTGGCTTCGTTGCAACCGCGCTGCTGAGGGTGTCGGTGCTCGCCCGCGGCGCGGCACTCGAAGCCGCGGGAAAAATGCTTGAATTCGTGGCTTCTCTTTTTGCATCGTTCACGGCGCCGGGAATCACCGGCGTCCCGGTCGCAGCGATGGCCTCGCCTCGCACGTTACTGGCGGCAATTTCCGCGGGCTTCGGGGTTGCGTGGCTGGCGGCCGCTCCGCCCTGCGAGGTCTCCTTCGCTTCCAACTCCGCCACCCGCTTCTCCAGTTGCTCCACCCGGTCCAGCAACATTCGCTCGCGATCCGTCAGCCCCGCCTCGGGTCTGGCCGCATCTGCCGGACTTGCCTTCGATTTCGAGCTGGACGCCGTATCTTTACCCGAATTCGCCCCGTCCGCGCCCCCTGCCCGGCAAACCTGCACGCAAAGCACCGCGCAGCACGCAGCCAATACACCTATGCGCTTCCATGGATGCATGGATGTTCTCCCCACCCTGATTTCGGCAACGTAATGTTTCGGGATCGGCAGCTACCCACTGCCGTTCAAAGATGAAACCCAGATTCTCCGTTGCCAAGCGACGATAGCGCCCGGCACATAAGGATTCCGTGAGGCTCAAATCAGCCTTCTGTAAGCCTCTTCCTCAGTTTTCTCTTGACAGGTTTTTACTAATAGGTATAATAGTCACTGCGTAATAGTGTCACCGGCCTGGCCAAGGCTCCGCCTCGATCGCCGAATTCCTTCTAGTTTATTCCCAAATTGAATCGCCCCAGACCGCCCGTAACTCCCTTGTTTGCCTCACATGTAAATGCGGCAAATAAAGGGCTTATAACCCTATTAGTTGCAACTCTTGCACGGTAAAATTTGCCTAAGTTCTTTGGATTCCGCACATACGAAAAAGCGCAATTTTTCAAGGTATACGTACCAAAATGGAACGCTCCGCGCGATACTCTCTTCGGAACGCCGGACACAAGGCACGAATCACTGTCCCCAACTACGCCTGCAACTCCGCGCTTTCTTTCTTCTTGATCTCCGCTGCCATGCCTTCCATCTCTGCGTGGATCAGCCCGTTCGTTGCCAGGATGGATTTGCCGCCCAGCGCATAGGGCTTTCCATCGAGGTCCGTGATCTTTCCTCCGGCCTCTTCCACCAGCACCACGCCGGCCGCCGTGTCCCACGGTTTCAACCCGAACTCCCAGAAACCGTCGAACCGCCCAGTCGCCACATACGCCAGGTCCAGCGCAGCGGACCCGTCGCGCCGCACTCCGTGCGAGTGCAGCGTGAAATCCCAGTAGTAGTAGATGTTCGGCGGCGAGCTTCGCTTGTGGTTCGGAAAGCCGGTGCACAGCAGACTGCGGCGCAGCTCCGTGATCTTCGAGCATTGGATGCGCTTTCCATTGAAAAACGCGCCTTCCCCCCGCGCCGCCCAGAACATCTCCTCAAAGATCGGATTGTAGACCACGCCCAGCACCAACTCGTCGCCCTTAGCCAGCGCCATCGAAACGCAGAAGCAGGGGTAGCCGTGCGCGAAATTCGTCGTGCCGTCCAGCGGGTCCACGTGCCACCGGTATTCGGACCCGGTCTCTTTCCCGCTGCCTTCTTCCGCAGCCACCGCGTGCCCCGGAAAGAATTTCTGCAATCGGCTGACGATGACCGCCTCCGATCGCTTGTCGGCCTGCGTCACCAAGTCGTAATCGCCCTTGTAGCTGATGTCTGGCGGGCGCTGCACCTCCTCGCGAAGCACCGCCCCTGCTTCTCGCGCAATCTCGATCGCCGCTTCCAGGTATTCCTTAGTCATGTGCTGGCTCAATCCGGATGGGAGTCCCAAAATCGCTCGTCATCCATCATAGGCCAATGCCAAGCGGAATTCAGTATTGAGAAATCAGATATAAGGGTTCAGAAAGCCGGAATCAAGCAGAAGTCACCGATCTCGGCCAGCAGCAACCAGTTGGTTTCTCGCCCGGAACTTTCGGTCATTTCTCTTCAGGAGGTGCGGGCTTCAGTCGCCAGGAAAGCCGTCTCGAATCCCTCGGGATTTAGCCCCTGAAGCATCCTATGTCCATTCAGGTCCCTGAGGAACGGCAAGCTAGCAGAGATGCACAAGCAGGGCGGCCCCAACGCGAATCACCAGTCACTACTCAACAAACACGATTCACCACACCAGATAAGACGTCCGGTGCCGCGCCGTATAACCCGGCAGCACCTTCACATCGATACTGCGATAGGTATTTGCCGGACCGCGCGGATCCGGATAGTACCCAATCCGGTATTGTGTCCGCAGTTCCGCATCAATGCGGTCGAATATGATTGGCAGCTCGCTCGACTTCTCGGGAAAAAACATCGCGCCGCCAGTCGTCTCCGTAATGGTCTGCAGCGCGTGCTCGCCGGCGGTGTTTCGTCCATTTTCGTTCTGCACGGGCCGGATCAGGATGGTGTAGAGCAGCACCTCTCCGCGCAGCGCCGCGCGCCGCGTGGCTTCAAAGTCCGCAAAGCTGGTGGTTTCGCCGCCGTCCGTCACCAGTACGATCACCCGCCGGCGCTCGCTGCCGCGCCGCCCCAGCGTCTGTGAAGCAAGCAGCACTGCGTCATAAATCGAGGTCCCCGCACCATCGGGGAATTTCGCTACCGCGTCCTGCAGCACGCGGACGTTGTTCGAGAACGCCGTGCGTTGCGTCACCGTTTCGTCGAACGAAAACACGGCCATGCGATCTTCGGGACGTAGCACCTGCTGGATAAAATGCTCTGCCGCTTGGCGCTCCGCCTGGATGTCCATGTGCGCGCTCATGCTCGCGTCAATCATCAGCGCAATGTCCAGCGGCCATTTCGTTTCGGCCTCGAAAAATTCGATCTTTTGTGGCAAGCCTTCCTCGAAGATTTGGAACGCGTCTTTCGGCAGGTTGGGCGCCGGACGCTTCTGGTCGTCCAGCACGCTCACCAGCACGTTCACCAGGTTGACGTTGACCTTGATCGTTCCCTTCGGTGTCTGCGGCTCCTGCGGCGCTTCCGGCGGCGCATCTTCCGGCGCCAACACTCCGGGTTGTGGTGTCACTTGCGGACCGCTGCTGTTGGACGGTGCGCGGCTCGAAGATTTCTTGCTCGAGGGCTGTGCCCACGGCGGCCGGTCCGGCTTTTCCTGGGCTGCGGCGCACGATGCCCCGCCCAGCAGCGCCAGGGACATGCCCAACCCCGCAAGAGTTCGTGAAACCTGGAGGATCATCGATGGTTAAGATGCCGTTTTCGCACCTGGGGGTGTCGGCGGGAGTTCCCCGTCCGCCCAAACCGCGCCGTCCGCGAAAAACTCCTTTTTCCAGATGGGCACGGTCTTTTTCAACGTATCAATCGCATAGCGGCACGCATCGAACGCCGCACCCCGGTGCGGCGCGCTCACCGCGATGAACACGCTGGTCTCTCCGATTTCCAGCCGCCCCAGGCGGTGCACCATGGCCACGCGATGTATCCGGTGCTGCTGATGAATCTGCGCGACGATTTCCTTCATCTTCACCAGAGCCATCGGCTCGTACGCCTCGTATTCCAGGTAGCGCGTCTCACGGCCGTGCGATTGGTTCCTCACGAAACCGTCGAACGCCACGATGCCGCCGTCCTGGCCATCGCGCACCTGCGCCTCCAGCGCGGCGGTGTCAATCGCCTCGCGCACCAACGCAATCCGGTCTGCTTCGATTGCTGTCACAGCTGGGGAGCCTTTCCCTATGAATCCATCCGGGAGTCAACGAATCCGCATGTCTTTCATTCCGAACGCCATCCGCTTTTCAAACTCGGAGCGGAATCCGTTTTTTCTTCCGCTCTTGCAGTCGATTCCCTGTTTTCTATTTTCCAACTTCGATTTTCTAAACTCACCCGCCGCTCACCGGCGGCAAGAACGCAATCTCATCGCCCGCAGCCACGCGCGTGTCCCACGCTGCAAATTCCTGATTCCGCGAAACCACCATCGAAGCGCGGAATCCCGTCAGCTTCGGAAACCGTCCCGCATACCGCTCAAACACCTGCGCCAGCGTGCTGCCTTCCGGCAATTCCCCCTCTTCTTCCGCGACCCCGATCAACTCCCGGAGCCGCCCGAAAAACAGCACTTTCACCCGCACTGAATTCGCCACCTGCGTCATGCAAAAATTGTACCCCGACATCGCCCGGTAGCACAGGCGCTCTTACTTCTGCCGCCAACTCACAGCCGACCAGCCCAGCCGAGACCGAGGTCGATCCTCTGCTTCGTCCAGCGCCGGAGGCGCGGCACACGTTAGCCCAGCACGCAAGTGCTGGGCTCAAAGCCCATTCCTCCCGAGCACCGCAGGTGAGGCACAAGCCCACGGACTGAAATCCAGGTGACGGTCAACAGGTTCGGGCTTTGCTGCCTGCCGCCCCCCTCCGTAAGCCTCTCTCTCCGGGTCACCAGACACGAACCACGGGACACGCTCCACCATCCGCGCGATAATCAATCCACGCGCTAAAGGAACGCCATGAAAATTCTCATCACCGGCTCCACCGGCCTCGTGGGCACCGCTCTCGCCGAGCAACTCCAGAGCGCCGGGCATACCGTTTGTCGCCTCGTTCGCCCCGGCACTTCCGCGGAAGCCATCCGCACCGCGCCAGGCTTCGACGTCAATTGGAATCCCGCCACCGGAGAACTCGGTGGTGCCGCCGTCGGCGCCGATGCTGTCGTCAATCTCGCCGGCGCCTCCATCGCCCAAGGACGCTGGACGCCCGAGCGCAAGCAACTTCTGCGCAGTAGCCGCGTGGACACCACCCGCGCACTAGTCACCGCTCTAGCGAAAATGTCCGCGCGTCCGCGCGTGCTGATCTCCGCTTCCGCCACCGGCTATTACGGCAATCGTGGCGATGAACTCCTTACCGAAGACAGCGGGCCCGGCTCAGGTTTTCTAAGTGAGATTGCCAGGGAATGGGAAGCCGAAGCCAGCAAAGCCGAAGTCCTCGGCATTCGCGTGGTCCGCGCGCGCTTTGGAGTGGTTCTCGCCAGACACGGCGGCGCGCTCCCCGTGATGATGCGCCCCTTTCAATTTGGACTGGGTGGAAAAATCGGCACCGGCCGCCAGTGGATGAGCTGGATCACTCTCGACGACGCCGTCGCCATCCTGCTGCTTGCCCTGGAGAACGGCCACATCAGCGGCCCGCTCAACTTAGTCTCTCCGCAACCGGTCACCAATGCCGAGTTCACGAAAACTCTTGCCACGTCTCTGCACCGCCCCGCGCTCTTCCCCGCGCCCGCCTTCGTCCTCCGCTTCCTCCTCGGCGAAATGGCCGACGCCTTGCTCCTCGCCAGCCAGCGCGTCCAACCCGCCCAACTCCAAAAACTTGACTATAAATTCCTGCAACTCGACCTGCGCTCCGCCCTGGACAAGATGCCGAGATAACCACCTTTACTTCACGACAGTCATTGTGACTGTGATGGTCAATATTCTCCCGCTGAGAGGGTCGGCCGCCTGGGTGGTTTGGATGGTTTGACCATCCTTCAGGGTTAAGACAATCTCCGTTTTGAATTGACGGATGACCGGTTCGTAGAACTGGCCCGAACTTCCAACTGTTGGGTTGCCAGTGGCTTTCTCTACCGGGACTGCGACGTCACGCTCAACCCAGGATCGTTCAAGGCCAAGGTTAACCTCGAACCTCCCGCCCTCTTCGGCGAATCCCCTCGCATCGATATTCGTGCCGACGTCAACGTACTGCATACCCGCGTCTTTCCCTACGTAGACAGGAACTCGACTACCCATACGAACCTTTGTCCAAGGAGAGTGGGGTCCCCCGTCTCCCGCCTGAACGTAAAAGGTGTACGGTAGATTCGCCAGCTTCTTTTCTCCCTCACTTTCGGCAAAGGTCACTTGAATCTTCAGCGTACTCGCCGGGATTCTATTCTCTGGTTTGGAAGCGTCCTGCGCCGACAACCGGGGCGTAAGCAACACTACTACGCTCAACAAGCCAGCCAAGAAATGTGCTCGTTTCACATTTTCCTCCCGCCATCCTTACGGTTGGTCGAATCGGCGACACAAAGACTTCGCGGAAAACTACTCTTCTGCCGTGCGTTCAAGAAGCCTCACCTTCAACGGTGCAATGCGCAAAACGGCAATTTCCACCGGCAAATCTTGCCGTGGGGGAGCGGCCCGCGTGAGTGCTATTGCTCCTTGTGGATCGGCCGAAACCTGCTCCACAAATCTCGCGAAAGCCTCACGCTCCTCGGGAAGCACGATCACTTTGGGAAACGTATCGGCCGAATCCGGCATATTGCCTGCTGCTTTCACTTGCTTCAACACACGCCGATTCCTGCTCGCCGCCGGTGGTCTGGTTGCGAGTTGCGACCTTGGCTCGAACTTGACCTCGGCGGACAATTGCGGCGGGCTTACCGGTCCTCTGACATTCCGCTGGCTCATGGTCACAGCCCAAATAAAAAGAACGCAAGCTACGACGGCCGCCACAAGGGAGCGCCCCAGCCATCGGCTTTCCGCCGGCTCCGCTGCCATCCGCCCGCGCGCGCCCGCCAGCAGCGACGCGGGTGGTTCCTGATTCATCATCACCCGCACACCCGCATCCATGGCCCCCACGAGCCGCTTCTGCGCCTCATAAAATTCATCGCAGCCAGAGCACTTCCGCAAATGTGCCGCAAGCTCGTCACCCAACGCCGTCTTGCTCTCCAGGAGCATTTCAATCAGTTTTTCCCGATACCGTTCGCATCTCATCGCAACTTCTCCAGCAGTTTCTTTCGCGCGAAAAACAGCCGCGACTTTACCGTTCCCATCGGAATCGCCAGCATTCCTGCGATCTCGTCCAAGGTGTATCCCTTAATGGCCGCCAGCAGCAGCACCAGCCGGAACTTCTCCGGCAACTCGTCCATGGCCCGCTCCAGCCGTGCTTGGAACTCCCGCGAAGCCGCCATGTCCTCCGCTGTCGGGGCCGCCCCACGCTGCTCCGGCTGCAGCCATTCCGTCTCCCGCTTTTCCCGTCGTCGAGCCGAGCGCCAGCGGTCCAGCGCGATCCGGAACGTGATTCGCACCAGCCAGCCGCGAAACTTAGCCGGCTCCCGCAACCGCGCGAAATTCCGGTACGCCCGCAGCAGCGCATCCTGCGCCACTTCTTCCGCGTCCGCCGCATTCCGCAAGACGCCTTGCGCCACGCGAAACGCCAGCGGCCCGCATTCCGCCAAACGCTCTTCAAACTCCCGATGCGCGCGGGCCTTTTCCGCTTCCCCCGCATCGGCTCCCACGAGCGTTCTTCCCGGCTGGATCAGGACCAGCTCCCGCATCCGCGATCTCCCGTACATCCAACTAGACGTCACCACCCGCGTTTCGGTTCAAACTCAATTTCGTTCTGGGAATCCAGCGCCAGAGTCACGGCAAAATCCCAAACCTTTTCAGCCCCACTCACGGCTACCATGCTCCGGTCTTCTGGCCACGAACCACGGGCCGCGGAGTGCGCCCCTCAAATATTCAGCGCCCGCAACAACTCTTCCAGGTTCGTTTCATCCACCATCAACCGCAACTCCGCCGCGGCCTCGGCCGTTCGCGGCACCAGGTCTTCATCGAACGCTTGAAACAACCGCATCTTCGCCACCGCGTACTCTTCGCTGCCGGTCAGCGCGCGCCCGTTCGCCTGTGCCCAGGACTCCAGCGCGGCCCGCATCACAAAAATACGCAGCCCAAAACTTGCCGCCCGGTCCGCCGATATCGCGTAGATGAATTCGCCGGCCGCTGCTCCATCCAGAAGCACCCGGTTCAATTTGTAGAAGCAGTATTGATATACGAAGCCATTCGCCGCCGAATAGCTCTTGATCCGCCGCACCGACTCCGGTTTTGCCATGGCGGGATTATTTGAGCGGCACCTGCGAATGTCAATCCGCGCGGGCCGCCCTTCCCAGTTTGGGAACGCCTACTTGGAACACCGTTCAATTCGGGACGCACCTCGACGATTCGGAACACTTTTCGGAGCACCCTGCGGCTCGTGCTGGCCGTGTCGCACGCCTCGCCAACCCCTACGTTCCCAGCACCTTGGAACGCCCAAAGATTTGTCGCGATTACCAAGCTCGGCGCGAAGCACCGCCGCGCCGACGCTGGCCCTCAGTCTGCATTTGCGAACATCATGCGGCCCCTCCCGCAAACTCGAACCAAACAAAGCGCCACCGCGCCACACGCGCTTTCCACCTGCCGCGCAGCAGCCGCGTCTTGTGTCTTTGCCCTTGGTGCGTTACTCGCCGCTTGCGGAGGTGGCAGTGGCGGAGGCAGCCCCACGAGTCCTCCTCCACTGGCGATCACCGTCACGATCAGTCCCGCATCCGGCAGCGTGTTGCTCGGTGAAACACTTCCGTTCTCCGCCTCCGTCTCCAACTCCTCCAACACTGCCGTCTCCTGGAGCGTCAATGGCATCCCCGGTGGTTTCTCTCAAGTCGGCGCCATCTCCGCCGATGGAGTCTATACCGCCCCCGCGGACCTTCCTTCCGGCGGAACCGTTCACGTGACCGCGACCAGCCAAGCCGACCCCACGAAATCCTCCACCGCCGGCATAACCATCACCAGCGACGTCGCCCTCTCGCTCTCGCCCAGCGTCTCCAGCGTCGAACTCGGCGCGCCGCAATCTTTCCACGCCACGCTCACCAGCAGTGGCAAGCCCGATCCCACCATTCGCTGGAGCCTCTCCGGCGCTTCCTGCCCCGCCAACTGCGGCGGTGTGGACGCCAACGGGAATTACACCGCGCCGCCCATTCTCCCCGCCGCTCCGGGCGTTACGCTGACGGCCACCAGCGCCGCCGATCCATCCAAGCAAGCCACCGCGACGCTCTCCATCACCAGCCATTTCTCGCTGCACATCGCCGCGCCCGCCAGTCTGCAACCCGGCGGCACGTCCGCCATTGTGGCCACGCTTACACCGATTCCCGGCTCCGCGCCAAGCAACCAGCTTTCCTGGTCGCTCTCCGGCACCGGCTGCAGCGGGAACGGGTGCGGCATCCTGACTGTAATCACCACGCAAGCGGCCGGCGGCGGCGCAATCACCAACACGGCCAATTACACCGCGCCCAACACTCCCCCGCAGCCCAACGTCGTCGTCATCACCGTCACGCCGCAAGCCGACGCCGCCAAGCAGACTCAGACCACCATCGCCATCCAATCCGGCCCAAGCCTCACGCTTGCTCCCGCGACCTACACGCTTGCCGCCACTCATCGCGTCACGCTCAGCGTCACCGAAAACGGCACCAGCGGTGAATCGCTGGCCTGGAGCGTCAATGGAATTTCCGGCGGCAATTCCACGCTCGGCCAGATTTGCGTCGCCGGCTCCTCGCCCTGCCTGGCGCTCACCAGCAGCGCCACCCAAGTGGATTACCTCGCGCCCGGGGCCAGTCCTTCGCCGAACCCGGTCTCCGTCCAGGTCGCCAGCACCGGAAATCCGTCGCTCACCGCCTCCGCGCAAATCACCGTCATCAATCACGTTCTCGTCAGCGTGCTACCGGGCATCGTCGTGCTGCCTCCGCTCGGCACCCAGGGTTTCACAGCCAGCGTCCTCGGCAGCGGCAATCAAGCCGTGGTGTGGCAAATCCAGGGCGCCGGCTGCGGCACGAGCGGAGCGTGCGGTTCGATCACCCCCAGCGGCACGTACACTGCGCCCTCCGTTCCGCCCTCGGCCGACGCCATGCAAATCGTTGCCTCCAGCCAGGACGATCCCTCGCAATCCGGCGACGCCAACGTCACCATCACCTCCGGCGCCAACATTCTCTCGCTGCATCCTGCAAGCGTGTATGCGGGCTCCGCCAACGGCTTCACCCTTTCCGTCAGTGGCAGCGGTTTCGCGCTCTCGAATCCCGGCCCTGGTTCCACCCTGCGCATCGCCGGCAGCGCCCGCGTCACCACGTGCGACACTTCGGGCTCCTGCTCCGCGCCCGTGAACGCCGGCGATGTGGCTCAAGCCGGCAGTGTCAGCGTGCAGGTGCAGAATCCTGATGGCACGCTCTCCAACTCCGTATCACTGGTGGTCGCAGCGCTTGGAACGAGCGACACGCTCGTTGCCCTCAGCAGCGCTTCACCCACGGCCACCGGACAAAACATCACCGTCGTTGAGCCAACCACCGCCGGCGTTGACTCCTCCGATGTCTCCGTCGATCTGAACGTCGCCGCTCTCGGCATCTTCAATACCTCTGCCAACTCTTGCAACCTGGGCGGCAGTCCAATCCCTCTTTCGCGC
>Ga0335084_10007498_pt1 | contig 10845 bp, 14 predicted proteins | sample Lox_Sample_44_FD_206721 | JGI IMG/M metagenome (GOLD analysis project Ga0335084, IMG submission 206721) | Soil microbial communities from Loxahatchee National Wildlife Refuge, Florida, United States - Lox_Sample_4.4 | ecosystem: Environmental > Terrestrial > Soil > Wetlands | place: USA...
AGGGCGAGGCAGGGTTGTGTGACCGGCCGCGCGCTCCGCATCGATCCCCACGGGCCACCCCGCGCGAGGTCGTCTCCAAGATTCTTTATCTGCGGCAGCGCTATCACTTTGGGCCAGGAAGGATCGCAGACTACCTGCAGCGCTTTCACCAATTGAAGCTGGCACGCTCCTCAGTCCACCGCATTCTGATTCGACACGGACTAAACCTACTGCCGGCCAATCAGAAGCGTCGCCCAGCTGGGCGAGCGTGGCGGCGCTATGAGAAGCCACAGCCCGGACACCGCCTGCAATTGGACGTAAAGTTCCTCGAGCGGATCGCAGGAACGGAAAAGCGCCTATATCAGTTCACCGCCATCGACGACTGCACGCGCATTCGGGTGCTTAAGGTCTACGACGCGTGCAACCAAACTTCAGCGATTCGTTTTGTAGACGAGGTCCTCCGACGCCTACCCTTTCGCGTGCTGGTCATCCAAACGGATAATGGCGCCGAGTTCCAGTCCCGCTTCCACTGGCATCTCGAAGCACGCGACATCCGCCATGTCTATATCCGACCTAAGACACCGCACTTAAATGGCAAAGTCGAACGGTCACACCGCGTCGATGAACAGGAGTTTTATCAGCTCTTGGATAAAGACGGCATTGCCGACGATATCCACCTATTCAATGACAAGCTTCGCGAGTGGGAAGACTACTACAATTACCATCGACCACACGGAGGCCTCGATGGGCAGACCCCATACGAGCGGCTCTTGGCAAAAACCGCTGCCAGTGTGTCACCTGCGTCTTGAGACCTTACATGCGATGTGTGGTGCCGGCAGTAGGAATCGAACCCACGACCAACGGTTTACAAAACCGCTGCTCTACCAACTGAGCTATGCCGGCCCCTGCGCGCCCCGCGCAGCGCGGCTATTTTACAACTTGGAGATGCTTGGGCCGTTTGGGTTTGTCCGAGGGTGTCGGACCGGCCGGCGCCGACTCGGGCGCCGTTGCCGCGTCGAGCGAAACGACGGGATCGCTGCTGACCGTGAAGGCAAAGCCGTAGCCCGTCTCCTTGGCGAAGATGCCCGCGACCGCGTTCATGGGAACGGAGACTTCCTGCGAGACGCCGTTGAAGCGCGCCGTGAACTGCACGCGCTCGCCGTCGATCGTGAGGCGCCGGGTTGCGCCCGCACTGATGTTGAGCACGATCTCGCCGTTCTTGACGAAGGCGGCGGGGACGCGCGTCTGCCGATCGACCTTGACCGCCAGATAGGGCGTCAGGCTGTTGTCCGCACACCACTCGCAGATGGCGCGCAGCAGATACGGTTTGGCGGACTGCTCGGACATAGACTTAGGATACTACACTCGGCAGGTGGCGCTCCCTTCGCCGCTCGGGTCGTCTTCAAGTCCGCGTGTCGGCGCCGAGTCGCGCCGCGCGCGGGTCCCCTCTCGCTGCTCGGGCTGCTACTTTCTCATCCCCCGCTCGGCGGAGGTGAGCGCTTCGATGAACGCGGGACGCGAGAAAAGACGCTCGGCGTACTTCATCAGCGGCGCCGCGGGCTTCGGCAGCGAGATGCCGTAATAGTCGAGCCGCCACAGGAGCGGGGTGATGGCGACGTCGAGCATGGAAAACTCCTCGCCCAGCATGTACTTGTGCTTGGCGAAGACCGGCGCAATCTGCATCAGGCTGTCGCGGACCAGCCCGCGTGCCTTGTCGAGTTGCTTCTGGTTGTTCCCCTCGAGCGTGTCGATGTGCGAGAAGAGCTCCTTTTCGAAGCGATGCAGGAAAAGCCGGGCACGCGCACGCATCAGCGGATCGGCCGGCATCAGCTGCGGATGAGGGAAGCGCTCGTCGATGTACTCGTTGATGATGTTCGACTCGTGCAGAACGAGGTCGCGCTCCACCAGAACCGGCACCTGGTTGTACGGGTTCATCACCGCGAGGTCTTCGGGCTTGTGATCCAGATCGACGTCGATGATCTGGAAGTCCATGCCCTTTTCGTGCAGCACAATGCGGCAGCGCTGGCTGAACGGGTCGGTGGTCCCGGAGTAGAGGGTCATCATGATTGTAGTCTCCCGCGCGCCCTATGTTGGGGCGTCGCGTCATCTTTCAATCAGTTACAGGCTCTGCGGAGTTGTCGCGAGCCGGCAGATCCGAGGGTCAGTGGACTTCCTTCCAGTAGTCGCGCTTGAGCGAATAGACGAGCACGAAAAGCGCACCCATGAAGATCAGCACGACGATGCCCATGTTGATGCGTTCGTGCTTGACCGGCTCGCCCATGAAGTCGAGATAGTTGACCAGGTCGGCGACGAAGGCCTCGTACTGCGGCGCCGAGAGCGATCCCGGCGTGTCCAGCGCCAGCGTCCTGACCACGAACTTACCGCCCGCTGCGGGCTCCACTGCCGCCAGTCCTTTGGCGGCGATCGCCGCGGCTTCCGCTTTCTCGCCGTCGGCATACTCGGTGTCGACGAGCTTCTGCGAGCCCGACAGATTCCACAAGACGTGCGGCATGGCGACGTTCGGGAACACGAGATTGTTCCAGCCGCTGATCGAATCTTCGTCGCGATAGAAGGCGAGCAGGTAGCTGTACAGCCAGTCTTTGCCGCGAACCCGCGCGATCACCGAGAGATCCGGCGGCGGCGAGCCGAACCAGGCCTTGCCGTCGGCTTCGCTCATCGCCACGGTCATGGTGTTCCCGATCTTGTCGGAGGCAAACATCAGGTTGTCGTTGATCATCGCCTCGGTCACGCCGAGGTCGGTGAGGCGCGAGTAGCGCATGAACCGCGCGCCGTGGCAGCTCAGGCAGTAATTGACGAAGTTGCGCGCGCCCCTTTGCAGCGACGCCTCGCGCGCGAACCAGCTCTCCGAGGGCGCGGTGAGCAGCCGCGGGCCGCCTTCCGCGGCGAGCGCCGCACCGCTCGCGGCGAGCAGGAGCGCAACGAGAAGACGCGTTGCGATGGCGCGCATCATTGCACCCTCTCCGGCACGGGCTTGGTCTTGTCGCGCGCGGTATACCACGGCATGAGCACGAAGAAGAGGAAGTAGGCCACCGTCAGGATGCGCGCGACCCATGTCGCCTTGTCCTTCGTATCGAGGATCTCGGTCCAGCCGCCGCTGAACTGACCCCAGATCGTGACCGGAACCGTGCCGAGGTAGCCGAGCAGGAGGAAGCAGAACACGAAGAGCGCTAGCCAGCTCTTGTAGAGCGTGCCGCGGTAGCGGATCGATTTGACGGCGCCGCGATCCAGCCACGGCAGGAAGCAGAAGATCAGCACCGCCGCCGCCATCGCGAGCACGCCGTAGAACTGCGTGGGCGGGACGAAAGGCAGCATCTTCGACGGCACCGCGCGCAGGATCGCGTAGTAAGGCGTGAAGTACCACACCGGGGCGATGTGCTCCGGCGTCTTCAGAGGATCGGCGGGAATGAAGTTGTTGGCTTCGAGGAAGTAGCCGCCGACGTCTGGAATGAAGAAGACCACGATGAAGAACACCGCCAGGAAGAACACCACCCCGACCAGGTCCTTGATCGTGTAGTACGGGTGCGAGTAGATGCCGTCGAGGTAGATGCCGGTTTTCGCATCCTTGGGCTGCTTCTTGATCTCGATGCCGTCCGGGTTGTTCGACCCGACCTCGTGCAGAGCCATCAGGTGCACCGCTACCAGGAGCAGCAGCACCAGAGGGAAGGCGATGACGTGGAACGAGAAGAAGCGGTTGAGCGTGACGTCGGAGATCGTGAAGTCGCCGCGTATCCACGTGCCGAGGCCGTCCCCGATGAACGGAACGGTGGAAAAGAGATTGACGATCACCTGCGCGCCCCAGTACGACATCTGCCCCCACGGCAGCAGATAGCCGAAGAAGGCCTCCCCCATCAGCGCGAAGTAGATGAGGCAGCCGATGATCCACAGCAGCTCGCGCGGCTTGCGGTAGCTGCCGTACATCAGTCCCCGGAACATGTGCAGGTAGACGACGATGAAGAACGCCGAGGCTCCTGTCGAGTGCATGTAGCGGATGAACCAGCCGCCCGATACGTCGCGCATCATGTACTCGATCGACTCGAAGGCCTTGGTTGCGTCCGGCTTGTAGGTCATCGCGAGGAAGATGCCCGTCACGATCTGCATGACGAGCACGAAGGCCGCGAGCGAGCCGAAGTAGTACCAGAAGTTGAAGTTCTTCGGCGCAACGTACTTGCCCCACTGCTCCTCCCACAGCTTGGTCAGCGGGAAGCGGTCGTCGATCCAGGACAGGAGTTTCTGCATTGGCGGCTCGCGCTCGGTTCTTCCGGGACGGTTGCTTCGGCGGCTACGCAGCTTTGGCGTCCTCGCCGATGCGTATCTTCGTGTCGGAGAGGAACTTGTACGGCGGTATGACGAGGTTCTTGGGCGCGGGAACGCCTTTGTACACGCGACCGGCGAGGTCGAACTTCGACTGATGGCAGGGACAGAAGAAACCGCCGATCCAATCGGGACCGAGGTCCGGCGGCGCCACTTGCGGGCGATACGTCGGCGAGCAACCGAGATGCGTGCAGATCCCGACGGCGACGAAAAACTCCGGCTTGATCGAGCGATCCTCGTTCTGGCAGTACTTCGGCTGCTGATCGACCTCGGATTTCGGATCGGCGACGCGATCGTCGAGCTTGGGCAGGCTCGCCAGCATCTCCTTGGTGCGGTTGATGACCCATACGGGCCTGCCCCGCCACTGCACCGTGATCTGCTGGCCGGGCTCGAGCTTCGAGATGTCGACTTCGACGGGGGCTCCGGCCGCCTTCGCGCGCTCGCTGGGCCAGAGGCTCATCGCGAAAGGTGTGGCGAGCGCGACGCCTCCTATGCTGCCCCACACAACCGACGCGCCGAGCAAGAACCGGCGCTTGCCCAGGTTTACGCTCCCATCCGCCGCCATTGCCCCGGTCCCCCAGCCGCAAACTTTGAAATTATAAAGGATTCACTCGGCGCGCCGGAAGCCTGGTCTGTGAATTTCCCTTGAAAGTCTTTCCAAAACAGCTGATTGCCCGGGTGCTGCGACGCGAGTCGCGCAGCAACGGGCTCGCCGGGCGTCCGGCCAAACTCGCTATAATTCCCGCTTGCCGACCGCCAAATCGCCCTTGCTGCGCCGCTTCTGGCTGCTTTTCGCCCAGGTCACCACGATCTGCCTAGGAGGGCTGTTCGTCGTGGCGACGCTGCGCCCCGACCTGCTCGCGCATATTTCGGGCCGCCAGAACATCGTCCTGGTCGAAGAGCATCCCGCCGGCATCGCCGCCCCGAAGATCGACAGCCTCGCCGATGCAGCGAAGAAGGCGATGCCATCGGTAGTGAACATCTACACGAGCAAGGAAGCTCGCGTCCGCAACCCTCTGCTGAACGACCCGCTGCTGCGCCGCTTCTTCCCCGGCTTCCCGGACAGCGACACGCGGCGCACGACGAGCCTCGGATCTGGCGTCATCGTGAGTGCCGAGGGTTACGTGCTCACCAACAACCACGTCATCGAGGGCGCCGACGACATCCAGGTGGTGCTGGCCGACGGACGGCGACTGCATGCGACCGTCCGCGGCAGCGATCCCGAGTCCGATCTCGCCGTGCTCAAGGCGGACGGCACCGACCTGCCGGCGATAACGCTCGGCTCGCTCGACACCGTGCAGGTGGGCGACAGCGTGCTCGCTCTGGGCAACCCCTTCGGCTTCGGCAATACCGTCACGCACGGCATCGTGAGCGCGCTCGGGCGCAATCACCTCGGCGTCAACCGCTTCGAGGATTTCATCCAGACCGATGCAGCGGTGAACCCCGGCAATTCCGGGGGCGCGCTGGTCGACTCCCGCGGGAATCTGATCGGGGTCAACAGCATCATCTTCTCGCAGAGCGGTGGCTCGCAGGGCATCGGTTTTGCAGTCCCTGTCTCGCTCGCCCGCACCGTGCTCGAGCAGATCATCCGCGACGGCGAGGTCACGCGCGGCTGGCTGGGCATCGAGCCGCAGGAGCTCACTCCCGAGGTCGCGGTTGCATTCCAGCTACAAAGCATGGACGGCGTGCTGATCCGCGGCGTGCTCAAGAACGGCCCCGCTGACCGGGCTGGGGTACAGGTTCGGGACGTCGTGCTCGAGATCGACGGCAAGCCCACTCCCGACGGGCCGGCGCTCCTGTCGCAGATCGCGGCCCTCACCCCCGGCCAGCCGGCGAAGCTGAAGATCCTGCGCGACAAGAAGCCGCTCGAGCTGTCGGTGGTCGTCGGCAAGCGACCGAAGCCGGCCGGCTAACCGGCAAAGCGTCCTACTTCGCGGGCTCGCTTCCTTCCGTTCTTCCCGTCTCGTCCTTGGCGGGGGAGACGAAACGCGCCGCGATCAGTCCGAGCTCGTAGAGCAGCCACAGCGGCACGGCCAGCATCACCTGCGACAGCACGTCGGGAGGAGTAAAGATTGCGCCGACGACGAAGGCGCCGACGATCACGTAGCCGCGGATCGAGCGCAGTTTCGCGAGCTCGACCACGCCGAGCCGCACCAGCACGACGACGACCACCGGCACTTCGAAGGTGAGGCCGAAGGCGATGAACATCGTGAGCACGAACGACAGATACTTGTCGATGTCGGTCATCATCTGCACGCCCGTCGGCGTGTAGCCGGCGAAAAACCCGAACGCCACCGGAAACACGATGTAGTACGCGAACAGCATCCCGACCGCGAAGAAGAAGACGCTGGAGACGATCACCGGCAGCGCGAGCCGCTTCTCGTGCTGATAGAGGCCGGGGGCGACGAAGGCCCACATCTGGTAGAGCACGTATGGAAGCGCCACCAGGAAGGCCACCATCAGCGTGAGCTTCAGCGGCACGAAGAAAGTCCCTGTGACGTCGGTAGCGATCATCGTGCTCCCGGCCGGCAGCGCCTTGAGGAGCGGCGCGGCGACCACCGCGTAGATCTGCTTGGCAAAAGGAAACAGGCAGGCCAGGGCGATGATCACCGCCACGATCGAGCGCAGCAGGCGACTGCGCAACTCGATCAGGTGCGAGATGAAGGTTTCCTGCGTGTCTTCCGGAGCGCTCAAGGTGTCGCGGGAGCGTCTGGCAGAGTCGTGGCGGCGCTAGATGCGCTCGAATCCGGGCAGCGCGGCCTGCTGCGGCCCGTCGCGCTTGGCGGCGTCGGCCGAAGCGGCGGACGGCAGATCCGCCGCTTTCGCCGCCGGAGCGACGCTCTCCCCGCCTTCGATGGCATTGAGCTCGCTCTCGACCGAGCGCACGCCGCTCTCGACGCTCTGTGCGGCGGCCGCCACCGACTGCTCGATATCGCGCGCCGCATCCTGAACCTGCGTCTTAAGCTTGCGCAGCTCATCAAGCTCGATCTCGCGGTGGATGTCCGCCTTGACCTCGTTCACATAACGCTGCATGCGGCCGAACATGTGGCCGAGCGTGCGCGCGACCTTCGGCAACCGCTCGGGGCCGATGACGACGAGCGCCACGACTCCGATGACGACGATCTCGGAGAAACTGATGTCGAGCATGGATGCGATACCGCGGAGTTCCTGCGGCCCCCGCAGATAACCGGCGGCGCGCGGCGGCCGGCAGGGGCTAGGAAGTCTTTTCCTTCTTGACTTCGCCTTCGATCGTCTTGCCGGAGATCTGCTGAGTCGAATCGGACTGCGGCTGCGATTGTTCGCCTTCAGCGCCCTTCATGCCTTCCTTGAAGCCCTTGACTGCGCCGCCGAGGTCCTGCCCGATGTTGCGCAGCTTCTTCGTGCCGAAGATCAGCACCACGACCAGCAGCACGATCAGCCAGTGCCAGATGCTCAATCCGCCCATGTTCGTCCTCCTCTCAAGCGCCCGGCCTGGGCAGCATGCGTCCCAGCGGCTCGGGACCGCCGACGATGTGCACGTGCAGGTGCATCACTTCCTGCCGGCCGATGCGTCCCGTGTTGATGATGGTGCGAAAGCCGTCCGGCAGCCCCTGCTCGCGTGCGAGGCGCGCCGACATCGTCAGCATCCGACCGAGCATTCCTGCATCGTCGGCGTCGGCGTCGGCGAGCGAGGTGATGTGCTTCTTCGGGATCATCATGAAGTGCACCGGCGCCTGCGGGTGAATGTCGTGGAAGGCGAGGATCTCCCCGTCCTCGTAGACCTTCTTCGAGGGAATCTCGCCGCGCGCAATCTTGCAGAATATGCAATCTTCCATGCTGTCCTGCGGCTCGTGCATCCGGGTGCCGTCCCGATGTCACAGCCGCGAAGCCTTTTCCCGCAACCCCGATACCCCCTCGCGCCGCACGAGCTCGGCGAAGACGTCCTCGGGCCCGAGCCCATTGCGCACCAGAACGACGACGCAGTGAAACCAGAGGTCGGCGATCTCCGCAGTCAGGCGCATCTTATCACCCTCCATAGCCGCCATGACCGCTTCGGTCGCTTCCTCGCCGATCTTCTTGACCATCGCTTCGTCGCCCTTGGCGAAGAGCGTTGCCACGTAGGAGGTCGCCGGGTCGGCGCTCCGCCGCGCGCCGATCGTGCGTGCAAGCCGGCATAGGACTTCGCCATCGTCGGCGCGCGCTCGCGTGGCTCCGGCAGCAGTCTTCGCCGACGCGCTCGCCGAAGTCGCCGTCCTCGCTGCATCTATTTCCTTATTCGCCATAGATCACCTTCGGGTCCTTGAGCACCGGCTCGATGTCGCTCCAGTCGCCGTTCTCGAGCCGTCGAAAGAAGCAGTGATGCCGCCCGGTATGACAGGCGATGCCGCCCATTTGTTCGACCAGCAGCAGGATCGCGTCGCCGTCGCAGTCGAGCCGGATCTCGCGCACGCGCTGCACGTGGCCGGAGGTTTCTCCCTTGCGCCAGAGCCTGCCGCGGGAGCGCGACCAGTAGTGCGCTTCGAGCGTGGCCACGGTCCGCTCCAGCGCCTCGCGGTTCATCCACGCCTGCGTGAGCACGGTCCCCGAGCCCGCTTCCTGCGCGATCGCGGACACCAGTCCGTCGGAGTTCCACTTCACTGCGTCGAGCCAGCTCATCTCAGGTTTGTGCGGTCGTGCCGAGAGACGAGCCGATTCTACGCTGAACGAGTCCGCGCTCAACGCACCTCGATCCCGGCTGCGGCCATCGCCACCTTGGCCTGAGCGACCGTGAACTCGCCATAGTGGAAGATCGACGCCGCGAGCACCGCGTCGGCGCCGCCGAGCACGATCCCGTCGACGAGATCCTGCAGCGTTCCCACGCCGCCTGAGGCGATCACCGGGACGTCGACGGCCTCGACGACGGCGCGCGTAAGCTCGACGTCGAATCCGCTCCTCGCCCCGTCGCGGTCCATACTGGTGAGCAGGATTTCGCCGGCACCGAGACGCGTGACGCGCTGCGCCCACTCGACCGCGTCGAGCCCGGTCTGCGTTCGCCCGCCGTGCGTATACACTTCCCAGCGCCCGGGAGCCGCCTGCCGCGCATCGATCGCGGCGACGATGCATTGCGAGCCGTAGCGGCCTGCTGCCTCGGCGAGGAGCTCCGGCGAGGCCACCGCGGCGGTGTTGATGCTGACCTTGTCTGCGCCTGCGTTGAGCAGCGCGCGAATGTCGTCGACCCGCGACACCCCGCCGCCGACCGTAAGCGGTATGAACACCTGGTCCGCGACCGCCTCGATCATGTCGTAGAGCAGCGGCCGCGTCTCGACGCTGGCCTGGATGTCGAGAAAGGCGAGCTCATCGGCGCCCTGCTCGTCGTAGCGCCGCGCGACCTCCACCGGATCTCCGGCGTCGCGCAGGTTGACGAAGTTCACTCCTTTGACGACGCGCCCATGTGCGATGTCGAGGCAGGGAATGATGCGTTTGGCGAGAGGCATGGTGTCTTGTGGCGCGCTCCAGAAGGCTCGGCCGGGGGCCTCCTAGGCGGGGACGCGAGTAACGTGTTGTCGCGTGTCGGCCGCAGCGCCGACTCGCCACGCGCGATCCCCGCTTCGCGGGGCCGCTCGCTGCGGGCTCGCGTCGCTACTTCCCGCCCTTCGCGGCCTTGAGCGCGGCCTTGAAGTCGAGCGTTCCCTCGTAGAGCGCGCGGCCCGCGATCGCGCCTACCACGCCCTCGCTTTCATAGGCCGCAAGGTCCTTGATGTCCTTGAGCGAGCTGATTCCGCCGCTGGCGATGACCGGCACCCTCAGACCGCGCGCGAGCTTGACGGTGGCCTCGACATTGACGCCCGTGAGCATGCCGTCGCGTCCGATGTCGGTGTACACGACGGCCTCCACGCCGTAATCCTCGAACTTCTTCGCCAGATCGACGACGTCGTGGCCCGTCATCTTCGACCAGCCGTCAGTCGCCACCTTGCCCTCGCGGGCATCGAGGCCGACGATGATGTGCCCCGGAAAAGCGTAGCAGGCATCGTGCAGGAAGCCCGGGTTTTTCACCGCCGCCGTGCCGATAATCACATAGGTGATGCCGTCGTCGAGATAGCGCTCGATCGTGTCGAGGTCGCGTATGCCGCCGCCGAGCTGCACCGGGATCTCCTCCCCGAGGACACTCACCACCTCGCGGATCGCGAGCTCGTTGCGCGGCCTCCCCGACACGGCGCCGTTCAGGTCCACGAGGTGCAGCCGCTGCGCGCCCAGCTCGAGCCAGTGCTGCGCCATGGCGGCAGGATCCTCGGAGAACACCGTGGCCGACTGCATCTCGCCTTGCTTCAGGCGTACGCAATTGCCGTCCTTGATGTCGATCGCGGGAATGATCTGCATGGCGGCAGGGTGGCGACAGGATGTCGCTGCCGGAGCAACGCGTCGCGGGGCTGATCTGGAAGCGCTTCAGACGCGCCCGTTCCAGGCGACGAAATTGGCGAGCAACTGGAGACCGGCGCGGTGGCTCTTTTCCGGGTGAAACTGCACGGCGAAGATATTAGCGCGGGCAATCGCGCAAGTAAACGCTGCCGGATAGGC
>Ga0335084_10007500_pt1 | contig 10843 bp, 13 predicted proteins | sample Lox_Sample_44_FD_206721 | JGI IMG/M metagenome (GOLD analysis project Ga0335084, IMG submission 206721) | Soil microbial communities from Loxahatchee National Wildlife Refuge, Florida, United States - Lox_Sample_4.4 | ecosystem: Environmental > Terrestrial > Soil > Wetlands | place: USA...
CCCGCCCGACGTCGACGAGAAGCTGCTGCGCTTCGCCCGGGCCGGCCTCGCGGTGGCCACGATGCGCGGCAAGTCGTACCTCTCGCTGGGCGGCACCTCGATGGGGATCGCGGGCTCGATCGTCGACTCCGACTTCTTCGAGGACTACCTCGGGATGCGGGTCGAGCCGGTGGACATGACGGAGGTCGTGCGCCGGGTCGAGGAGCGGATCTACGACGAAGGGGAGCTCGCCCGGGCCCTCGCCTGGGTGAAGGACCGCTGTCCGGAGGGCCGCGACCACAACGGACCCGGGTTCGAGCGGACGCGGGCGCAGAAGGACGCCGACTGGGTGATGTCGGTCCAGATGGCGATCATCGCCCGCGACCTCATGGTGGGCAACGAGCGGCTCGCTGCGGCCTACGGCGAGGAGGCGCTCGGGAGGAACGCCATCCTCGGCGGCTTCCAGGGCCAGCGACACTGGACCGACCATTTCCCGAACGGCGACTTCATGGAAGCGATCCTCAACTCCTCCTTCGACTGGAACGGGATCCGCGAGCCCTTCGTCTTCGCGACCGAGAACGACTCCCTGAACGGCGTCTCGATGCTCTTCGGCCACCTGCTCGCGAAGACGGCCCAGATCTTCGCCGACGTCCGGACCTACTGGAGCCCGGCCGCGGTGAAGCGGGTCACGGGCCACGAGCTCGCCGGCCTCGCCAAGGGCGGCATCATCCACCTCATCAACTCCGGGGCCGCGACCCTGGACGCCACGGGCCGGCAGGCGGTGGACGGACGGCCGGGAATGAAGCCTTTCTGGGAGATCACCGGCGAGGAGGTGGAGCGCTGCCTTGCGGCCACGCGCTGGTACCCCGCCATGACCGAGTACTTCCGCGGGGGCGGCTTCTCCTCCGGCTTCCTGACCCGGGGCGAGATGCCGTGCACGATGTCGCGCCTCAACCTCGTCGAGGGGCTGGGGCCGGTGCTGCAGATCGCCGAGGGCTTCACCGTCGACCTCCCGGAGAAGGTGCACGAGGCGCTCAGCGAGCGGACGAACCCCACCTGGCCGACCCACTGGTTCGTGCCGCGGGTCGATGGCCGAGGGCCCTATCGCGACGCCTACACGGTCATGAACAACTGGGGCGCCAACCACGGCGCGATCAGCTACGGCCACATCGGAGCCGACCTCATCGCTCTCGCCTCGATGCTGCGGATCCCGGTCTCGATGCACAACGTGCCGGAGGAGCAGGTGTTTCGGCCCAGCGCGTGGACGGCGTTCGGGGCCCACGAGCCCCAGGGCGCCGACTTCCGGGCCTGCCAGACCTTCGGGCCGCTCTACGGCGACTGAGGGCCCGCCGAGCTCGTTCGAGCGTCCGTATCCTCGTCTCCGCCCGCAGGAACCATGCCTGTATGGCAGGTGTCCAAGACGACAGGAGGTGGCGATGGGCCTGGAAGCGGTGGCCGGCATCTCTCGGCTGGTGGCGGTCGTGGGCGTGCTCGTGGGGGTCGGAGGCGTCCTCGTGCTCGCCCGCGTGCTGGCACGCCGGGCGGAGGGACGCGAGCGGACGCAGGTGAGCTTGAACGGCCGCGACTAGTCGAGGTTCCGCGCCGCACCGCGCCGCCCGGGAACGGCGGGTCCCGCTACGTGTACTCCCGGAAGAGCTCGCGGCGGGGCCGGGCGATGACGGCCCGCCCAACGAGGATGCCCTCGTCGGCGGCCACCTCGCAGCCCGCCGCCACCGCGGCCTCGACGCTCGCCACGTCGCCGGTCAGGAGGACGAAGCCCTTTCCGCCGAGGGCCATCGCGAGGTGGACCCGGAGGAGCCGGACGTCCGCGGTCTTGGCCGCCGCGTCCGCGACCTCGACGATGCTCGAGGCGGAGAAGGTCTCGATCACGCCGAGGGCGCCGGTGGTCGACTCGGGAGGGACGTCCACGGCCATCGAGATCGCGGGAAAGACCGACGAATGGACCCGGGGGATGACCCGCCGCTCGATGAGCGCCCCGGTCGAGGCGGCGGCGCCGGCGTCGACGGCCGCGGTCGCCGCGGCCACGTCGCCGCCCACGACCACGATGTACTTGCCGGAGCAGATCGTGCGGGCGAGGAGCAGCTCCACCGGGGCCGCCTTCAGCATCGCGTCCTGGGCCAGGTAGCCGGTCGCCACGCTCGACAGCTCGAGGAGCCCGATCGAATCCAGCTCTGCCATCTCCTGGTCCTCCCGGCCTCAGGCCTCGATCACGACCGCGTCGTCCACGCTCCGCACCGTGCCCGCGATGCTGGCGTGGATGCGGGCGCCGAGGGCGCCCGCGGCCGGCGCCGCCACGACGTCGCCCACCTTCACCCGCTCGCCGGCCCGGACGGCCGGCAGCGCCGGCGCCCCCGCGTGCTGCTTGAGCGGGAGGACGACCCGCCGGGGCGCGAGGAGCCGGTCCTCGAAGGGGCCGACGTTGCGGAAGGCGGTGAGCCCCAGCTTCGCCATCAGCCGCCGGGTGGGAACCCGCCGCGCGCTCGCGAGCGGGTGCGCCTTCACCTCCTCCGGCCGCCCCTCGAAGAAGAGCTTCTGCTCCCGGGCGACCGGCTTCGCCGCCACGCACACGCTCTTGGGGTCGAGGTCCTCCGGGCATGAGTAGAGCGTGCAGAGGTTGCACTCGCAGCAGTAGAGGGTGCCGGCGATGAGGGGGCCCTTCTCCCCCGCGAACATCAGGGCCTGCATGGCCCGGTGCGGCTCGATCGGGTGCCCGATGAGGTACCGCGGGCAGAGCTCCGTGCAGAAACGGCACTGGTCGCAGGCGGCACGGCCGATCCTCTCGACCTGCACCGGCGTCGCGGCGTGCCGTCGGGCGAGGGAGTGCGTCGCCGGGAGGACCACCACCCCGCCCGTCGTCTTGGTGACCGGCTCGTCGAGGGAACGGGCCGGCCGGGCCATCATGACCCCGCCGAGCAGGACGGCGACGTTCGGCTCGGTCGTCCCCCCCGCGGCCTCGATCACCTCGGCGATCGCCGTGCCCACCGGGACGCGGAGGGTCACCGGCTCCTTCACCGCTCCGGCCACGGTGAGGACCTTGTGGGTGACCGGCCGGCCGAGGCCGACGTTCACGAGCGTCTCGACGTTCACGACCAGGGCACCCACGTCGCGGGGAAGCCCTCCGGGAGGGATCACCCGCCCGGTGACGTCGTGCACGAGGATGAACTCGTCCCCCGCCGGGTAGGTGTCGGTGAGGGGAAAGGTGCGGACCCCGGCGGAGAGGAGCGGCTGCAGTGACCGGATGACGTCCTCGTACTTGTTCTTGACACCGACGACGCCTTCGCTCGCGCCGACCCGGTCCATGACCGTCCTCAGCCCGGCCAGCATCGCGGGCGCCTCGTGCCGGAGGAGCTCCTTGTCCTTGTGCAGGAGCGGCTCGCACTCCGCACCGTTCACGATGACGAGGGGGACCGGAGTCTTCAGCTTCACCTCGGTCGGGAATCCGCCGCCCCCCGCCCCGACGACGCCGCAGTCCTCGATGGTCGGGCCCATGCGAGCCCATCCTAACTGATTCTGGCGTATGACTTCAAGCTCTTTTAGAATCAGTCACCTCTGGGAGACCAGACGACGGGCAGTCGCCCGCGCATTGCGACGGATGGAATAGAGCTTACTATTTCTATTAAGAAGAGTTATGGAATGATGCTAATGACTCTTGACGTCTGAATCATCCGTGCTAGAATCCGCCAGAATCGTTCAGGACTCTCCGCAGGAAGGAGAGCAGGCCGATGGCGACGTGGACCATTCCGAGCCGTTCCCAGGTGGAGGGGATCGTCCGCCAGGTCGTCACCGCGCGCCTGGCCGCCGAGTCCCGCCCGGGGCCGCCCGCGCTCGCCGTCCACGCCTCCGCGCGCCACATGCACGTCTGCCGCGAGGACCTCGACCGGCTCTTCGGCGCCGGCTACGAGCTGACCGTCGACCGCCCCCTCCACCAGCCGGGCAACTTCGCGGCGAGGGAGACGGTGACTCTCATCGGCCCGAGGAGCCGCCTCATCTCGAACCTGCGGATCCTGGGACCGCTGCGCTCGCGGACGCAGATCGAGCTGGCTTTCACGGACGCGGTGAGCCTCGGGTACGACGACGTGCCGATCCGCCTGTCGGGGAACCTCGACGGGACGCCGGGCGCCATCGTCATGGGGCCGAAGGGCGTCGTGGAGCTCGAGGAGGGGGTCATCCGGGCCGCGATGCACGCCCACATGAGCCCGTCCGAGGCGTCGCAGTACGGCGTGAAGCAGGGGGACCTGATGAAGCTGCGGGTGGGAGGCGACGCCGCGGTGACGTTCGAGCGCGTGCACGTGCGGGTCGGCGCGGAGTCGCGCCTCGACGTGCACATGGACACCGACGAGGCCAACGCGTGCGGCCTCGCCCAGGCGCGGGAGTTCGCGCTGTTCAAGGGGGAGAGCGACCGATGAGACAGGCTCTGGGCATGATCGAGACGCGCGGGCTCGTCGCCCTGATCGAGGCGACGGACGCGATGCTCAAGGCGGCGAACGTGACCTTCGCCGGCTGGGAGCCGGTGGGCTCGGGCCTCGTGACCTCTTTCGTGGAGGGCGAGACGGCCGCGTGCAAGGCGGCGACCGACGCCGGCGCGGAGGCCGCGGCCCGGGTCGGCGAGGTGGTGAGCGTGCAGGTGATCCCGCGCCCCCACGACGACCTCGGCGTGTACGTGGACAAGACGACGGGGCGGACGATCGCCGGCGGGGCGAAGGAGAAGAAGCGATGAGCGAGGCGCTGGGGCTGGTCGAGACGAAGGGGCTCGTGGGCCTGATCGAGGCGAGCGACGCGATGTGCAAGGCGGCCAACGTCCAGCTGGTGCGCACCGTCCAGATCGGCGGCGGCTACGTCACCACGATCGTGCGCGGCGACACCGGCAGCGTGCGGGCGGCGGTCGACGCGGGAGCCGAGGCCGCGAAGGCGGTCGGGGAGCTCGTCACCTGCCACGTCATCCCGCGCCCGCACGACAACCTGGTCGACGGGATGCTGGGCTAGCCCGGCGAGCGAAGGCGAGGACCGGAGATGTCAATGGCAATCGGGATGATCGAGACGCGGGGGCTGGTCGCCCTCGTGCAGGCCACGGACGCCGCCCTCAAGGCCGCCAACGTACAGTTCCGCGGCTGGCGCAAGGTGGGCAGCGGGCTCTGCACGGTGTTCGTGACGGGGGACGTCGCAGCGGTGAGGGCGGGCGTCGATGCCGGCGCCCAGGCCGCCCGGGGGGTCGGCGAGGTGGTGAGCGTGCACGTGATCCCCCGCCCCCACGACGACCTCAAGGTGGCGCTGCCGGAGTGAGGACCCTGAGCGCTCCCGGCCGCGGGACGCCGTCGGGGCGGCCGGGCGGGCGCGCGGTGGAGACGCCATGTTCGTGGCCAAGGTGATCGGAAACGTCGTCGCGACGCAGAAGGACCCGAAGCTCGCGGGCGCGAAGCTGCTGCTCATCCAGCCCTTCATCACCCGGGACGGGGCGCTCGTGGCCTCGGGCAGCTCGATCGTGGCCGTCGACAGCCTGGGCGCAGGGACCGGCGAGTGCGTGCTCTTCACCCAGGGCAGCTCGGCCCGGCTCACCCCCGCCACCAAGGAGGCGCCGGTCGACGCCGTCGTCGTCGGCATCGTCGACACGGTCGAGGTCGAAGGGAAGGAGGTCGCGAGGCCGTGAGCCAGGTGGCGGGACTGACGACGGCCGGCCGCGACGAGCTCGTGGCCGAGATCGCGCGGGAGGTGGTGTCGCGCCTGCGGGCGGCGGGGGCGTCGGGAAAGGCCCCGGCCTTCGCTCCCACCCCCCGCGCTGGCCTGGGCAAGGGCGTCTTCGCCACCGTCGACCAGGCGGTCGAGGCGGCGACAGAGGCCCAGAAGCGAGTCCAGACGATGAGCCTCGACGAGCGGGGCCGGGCGATCGAGGCCATCCGACGGCTGTGCGACGAGCAGGCCTCGGATCTCGCCCGGCGCGAGCTCGAAGAGACCGGCATCGGCCGGCTCGATCACAAGGTCGAGAAGCTGCAGGCCGTGAAGCGCGTGCTGGGCGTGGGGGCGATGCGCATCGACGCCCGGAGCGACGCCACCGGCCTGTGCGTGATCGAGCGCGCGCCGTGGGGAGTGGTGGGCATGGTGCTGCCGGCCACCCACTCCGCGCCGACCCTGGCCAGCAACGCCATCAACGTGCTCGCGGCGGGGAACGCCGCGGTCTTCAGCCCGCACCAGGCGGCCTGGAAGGTGGCCGCGCACGCCCTCCAGCTCTTCAACCGCGAGATCGAGCGGGCGACCGGCGTGGGCGAGGCCCTCACCACCGTGGCCGAGCCGAGCATCGCGTCCGCCCAGGCTCTCTTCGAGCATCCCGGCGTCGCCCTCCTCTGCGTCACCGGCGGGCCCGCCGTCGTCAAAGCCGCCATGCAGGCGGGCAAGCGCGTGATCGCGGCGGGCCCGGGGAACCCCCCCGTGGTCGTGGACGAGACGGCCTGCCCGGACGCAGCGGCCGCGGCGACGATCGAGGGCGCCGCCTTCGACAACAACCTGCTCTGCATCGGCGAGAAGGAGGTCTTCGTCGTGGCCTCGAAGGCCGACGCCTTCGTCAGGGCGATGCGGGAGAAGGGGGCCGTCGAGCTGGAGCGGCGCGCCATCGAGAAGCTGACCGAGGCCGCGTTCACGTTCGACGGCCCGGGAAAGGGCTGCGGGCGCGCCCACCTCAACAGGGACCTCGTGGGCAAGGACGCCTCCGTCCTCGCCGCCGCGGCCGGGGTGCGGGTCAAGGCGGGCACGGACCTCCTCTTCGGGGAGACGAAGGCCGACCACCCGTTCGTCCAGGAAGAGCAGATGATGCCGTTCCTGCCCGTCGTGCGCGTCCCGGACTTCGAGGCTGCGGTCGAGGCCGCCCTCCAGGCCGAGCACGGCTACCGCCACACGGCGATCATCCACTCGAAGGACGTCGGCCACGTGACGGCCATGGCCCGCGCCATGAACACCACGCTCTTCGTCCACAACGCCCCGTCCACGGCCTCCCTCGGCGTCGACGGCCCCGGCTACCTGAGCTTCTCGATCGCGACCCCCACCGGGGAGGGCGTGACCACCCCGCTCACCTTCACCCGGGAGCGGCAGATCGCCATCGGCGGCGCGCTGCGGATCGTCTGATGTACCTCGCCCGAGTCGACGGCACGCTCGTCGCCACCCGCAAGCACGAGACGCTCGCGGGCTGCCGCTTCCTCGTGGCCCAGCGCCTGGAGGCGGACGGCCGGCCGAGCGGGGAGCCGGTGGTCGTCCTCGACCGCCTCGGCGCGCGGCGGGGCACGACCGTCCTCGTCTCCACCGACGGCGACGCCGTCCGCAGGCTGCAGGGGAACACGGTTCCGGCGCGGCTCTCCGTCGTCGGCATCGTCGACGCGGTCGGGGGCCTGCTTTGAGGCTCGGCATCGTGCGCGGCCACGTCGTCCTCCACACCGCGGTGCCGGAGCTCGTGGGCACCCGGCTCGTGATCGTCGAGCCCGTGACCGCGGAGAACCTCGCCGAGGGCAACGGCCGGGGTGGCGGCAAGGCCCTCGTCGTGGCCGACCATCTGGACCCGGGGCTCGGGCAGCTGGTCGCCTTCGTCGAGGGCCGCGAGGCCGCGAACCCCTACTGGCCCGGGAAGGCCCCGGTCGACGCATACTGCTCGCTCCTCGTCGACGCCGCCGACTTCCGGCCGCCGGATGGGGAAGGAAAGGCGGTCCGCCCGTGAACGACGACCGCGCCAAGGGGCGCCAGGCAAAGGGATGAAGACCATCGATCTCATGGCTCTACGGGTCGTCTCGGCGAAGGACGTCGTCGCCGCGGTGCGCCAGGGCGCGACGGAGGTGACGCTCTCGCCGCGCGCCGTCGTGACCCCTTCCGCGCGCGACGCCCTGCGTCGTCACGGCTGCGCCGTCCGCGGCGACGGGCCGGCTCCTTCTCCCGCGCCGAGCGACGCCGACTCCGTCCACGCGAAGCTCTTCCTCTCGCCCCAGGCCGAGGCGGCCAAGGCCGAGATCGTGGCTGCGGGGGGCAAGCTCTGGCAGCGGCAGTACGTGGACGGCAACGGCGGCAACATCTCCTTCCGCCTCGCCGAGAACGCCGTCCTCTGCACGCCCACGCTCGTGAGCAAGGCCGACCTGCACCCCGAGGACCTCTGCCTCGTCGACCTCGAGGGGAAGCAGCTCGCCGGCAAGCGGGCTCGCACGAGCGAGATCCTGATGCACCTCGAGATCTACAAGGCGGTGCCCGAGGCGAAGGCCGTCCTCCACTGCCACCCCCCCCACGCCACCGCCTACGCGATCACCGGCCGGGTGCCGCCCACCTGCGTCATCCCGGAGTTCGAGGTGTTCGTGGGCGGGGTGGCCCTCGCCCACTACGAGACCCCGGGCACCCAGGCGTTCGCGGACGCCGTCCTGCCCTACGTCCGGAAGCACAACACCGTGCTCCTCCAGAACCACGGCATCGTGTGCTGGGCCGACACCGTGACCCACGCCGAGTGGTACGCGGAGGTGGTCGACACCTACTGCTGGACGCTGATGCTGGCCGCGCAGCTCGGGGCCCCGATCACCTACATCCCGCAGGAGAAGGCGGCGGACCTCCTCGCCATCAAGAGGCGCCTGGGGCTGCCCGACGCGCGCCTCGACGGCGGGATGAGGGAGTGCCAGCTCTGCGACCTCCCGGACATGCCGGGGGCGATCGCCGTCCCGCCCCCCTCGCCCTCCGGCCGCTGCGGTGCCGACGGCGACGACGTCGAGGCGATCGTGGCCGCGGTCACCGACGCGGTGATGGCGGCCCTCCAGAGGTAGGATCTCACCGGACGGGTGCGGTCCCTGCCGCGGCGGACCCGGAGGACCAAGGTGGGCAAGTCCCTCAGCCTGGCCGCCGACCTCGGGACGGAGCGATGAAGGCGGCGGAGCGTCGGCTCGAGCTTCGGGACATCTTCGAGCGCCAGGAGTTCGCGGACCTCGGGGCGCTCCGCAAGCGGCTGCGGGCGTCGGAGTCGACCCTGCGGCGGGACCTGATGGCGCTCGAGAGGGAGGGCGTCCTCCGGCGCGTGCACGGCGGCGCCCTCGCGGTTCAGGAGCGCGACCAACCCTACGACTTCGCCGGGCAGAGCGCGCGCATGGCGGAGGCCAAGGCCCGCATCGCCCGCGCCACCGCCGGCCTCCTCGAGGACGGTCAGGTGGTGATCCTCGACGGGGGGTCGACGGTCGCCGCGGTGGCCCGGGAGATCGCCGCCCGATCGCTGCACGTGCTGACCAATTCGCTGCCGATCGCGGATCTGCTGCAGCACTCGCGGTCGGTCGAGCTGACCCTCACCGGAGGGACCTTCTACCCCCGCCTCGGGGTGCTCCTCGGCCCCCTCAGCGAGCACACGCTGGGCGCGGTGTCTGCCGACGTGCTGGTGATGGGGACGGGCGGCGTCACCGAGAGCGGGTTCACCAACAACAACGCCCTCCTGGTGGGATCCGAGCGGAAGATGATCGAGGTCGCCCGTGAGGTCGTGATCGTCGCCGACCACACCAAGTTCGGCCGCGCGGCGATGTTCCCCCTCGCCCCGCTCGGCGCCGCCCACGTGGTGGTCTCGGACGCCGGCCTCGACCCCCGTCACCAGGAGATGCTGGGCGGCCAGGGCGTCCGGCTGATCCTCGCCTAAGGCCGAGGGCCCAGGCGCCATTCGCCGCGCTGCTCGAGCGCCTCGTGGATCGCGCGCGGAAGGCCGGGTGACGCGTCGTCCCGCGTGCGATCGGGGAGGTATGATCCACGCCGACGTGGCCCGATGGGGCCTATCGTCCCGGTCGTAGCGAGGCTGTGGGCCGGGCCGGCGCCCCAGCCCTACGGCAGCGTGACCACCGCCACCGCGAGGCCGTCGAGGGTGACGGTGTCGCTCTGGAGCCGGAGGGACCCGGCCGGCCCGAAGCCGGTCGTCTGGTCCACATACTCGACCTCGCCCCCGGCCGCGCCGGAGACGGCGAGCGAGGCCGCGCGGTCCCGCCGGTTGACGAGAAGCAGCCGCCGCCTGCCGTCGGGCTTCACGAACCCCTGGGCATAGACGTGGCTCGGGAGCGACCCATCGTCGGCCTGCATGTCCACGACCTTGTCCCCGGGGCCGATCCGGCCCTTGAGCAGCTCCAGGACGCGGTAGCGCGGGTTGGGCGTGCCCTTCTCCCACTCCACCAGGCTCACGCTCGGGAACTGCGTCGGGTAGCCGACGAGCTGCGACTCGCCGGCCACGTCGATCCCCATGCGGCTCAGCTCGCCGAAGAGGTAGGCGTAGAGGGCTCCGGAGAGGTTCCAGTACGAGGCGAGGACCGGCTTGAACGCGTAGCCGGGCTGGCCCTGCCCGAGGTCCTCGGCGGCGATGGAGCCGATCTCGTTGATCATCGTCTTCGTACCCGGGGAGAGCCGCTGCCGGATCGCCTCGACGTAGCGGACGACGCCAAGGAAGCCCTCCGCCTGGGTGAAGAAGGTGTACTGCTGGACCTCCGGCGTCTGGTCGGGGGTGGGCACGGCGTAGAAGTGGTAGGTGATGAAGTCGAGCGGGACGCCCCTCTTGTGGTTCTTCGGGTTCAGGAAGTGCTCGAAGAACAGCGGCTGCCCGGCCGGGTAGGCGAGCGAGACGCCTCCGAACTTCGTGGTCGGCTGCACGCGATGCATGGCCTCGACGATGGCGTCGTAGAGCCGCGCGTAGGCCTCCGGCGTCCAACCGCGCTCGAGGTCCGGCTCGTTCAGCACCTCCCAGCAGGGGATCGAGAAGTGATGGCCGGACTCGTGACGCTGGCCGAACTCGTCGGTGAAGCCGCCCTGCGTGTACCAGGCGAGGAGCCGGGCGTAGTAGGCCGCGACCTCCTTGAAGGTCGGATCCCGGAAGTCCCTT
>Ga0335084_10007501_pt1 | contig 10842 bp, 8 predicted proteins | sample Lox_Sample_44_FD_206721 | JGI IMG/M metagenome (GOLD analysis project Ga0335084, IMG submission 206721) | Soil microbial communities from Loxahatchee National Wildlife Refuge, Florida, United States - Lox_Sample_4.4 | ecosystem: Environmental > Terrestrial > Soil > Wetlands | place: USA: Florida...
CCGCAGCCCTGGCGGTTACTCGCAAAGTTGGTGGTCCGCTCGCGCGCCGCCAGCAGGGCGCAAAGAGACGCACTGGAAGCGGTGTCCTGAATCACCCCACCCCCGCTGATCGTGGAAAGAAATTTCTGCGGGAGCCCGAGCAGTCCCACCAGCCAATCCAGGAGGTGCGTTTCCAGTTCGGTGCACGCCGGGCTGGTGGCCCAGAGCATGCCTTGAACTCCCAATCCCGAGGAAAGCAGATCGCCAAGGATGGCGGGCCCGGAAGCGTTCGCAGGGAAGAAGGCAAAGAAATTTGGCGACTGCCAGTGGGTGATGCCGGGAAGAATCAGTTTCTCGATGTCCCCGAGAATGATGTCGAACGACTCGCCCTTTGCCGGAGGATTTGCGGGTAGAGACGCCCGAATCTGGCCTGGTTCGACGCGGGAAAGCACAGGGTATGACTCGATTCGTGAGTAGTAGTCCGCGATCCAGTCCACCACGGCATGACCGTGGTGGCGGAATTCCGCAGGAGTCATGTGAAATGATTTCTCTGGGGACATGTCGATTCCCTGATTGCAAGATGCTGTCTACTAATCAGATTCTCCTCTGGGTTTCCCTGTGACCTCAGTGGTCAAGGTTTTCCTACAATCCACCAACAAGCAAACCTGCACCACAGAGAACCCAGAGGACCTTCATGTGATCTGCCCATAATAAACTCGGGTGGTGTACTCGATTGCCACGCGGTTGCTCTGCTGATGGGTGTCAAACATCCGGCGCAGCTCCTGTAACATCGGCTCGTAGTTCGCTTGACTGGGTTGGGGCGTGTACGAAGACGAGAGCAACCGGCCTTCGAGCGCGGGATAGTCGAACTCCTGTTTCATATCGAACGTCTGTGATTCAAATGGTGTGGGTGCGAAGAAGTCCGCAATCTCCGCGGTGGTGCGCTCATGCCGGACTTCTTGGTAGTCCGTCCCGTATCTTGCCAACAGGCGCTCGTAGTCACGGAGGAACAGCGAGCTATCGGTGCGGCGCTCATTCCAAATCAACACTGCCCATCCACCCGGCTTCAGAATACGGACGAATTCCCGGCGAGCTATTTCGCGATCGAACCAGTGCGCCGCCTGGGCAGCTGTAACGATATCGACGGAATGGTCTGGCAGGGTGGTGGCCTCCGCCGTCCCAGCAACGCTAGTGAAGCGCGAATAACCGCTCAGAAACTCTTCGCCGGCACGCCGCATATCAGGATTGGGTTCTACGCCGAACACGCGGTTGCCATTTTCCAACAGCATTCGAGTGAAAATGCCCGTGCCGGAAGCGATGTCAGCAACCACCGAACTGGACACAAGGCCACAGTCGTTTTTCAGAACTTCGAGCACCTCCTCGGGATACCCCGGACGGTAACGAATGTAGTTCTCGACCCGCGAGGAGAAGCGCTGGGTGGGATCTTTCACCGGCATATCAAACAGTGTAGCGCCTCCGCGGCGTCGTCCGGGCATGTGTGCTCCGCGGCGGTTTTGCGCTACCATGGAAACCCAATCACTTGCCGGCGTTGGCCGCTGGCTTGGACCTGGACTCTAGGAGCCTGATGAAAGTTCTGCCGGTATTCATTCTGTTTTTTCTGCTCTTTGCCACGGTTGGTACAGGATCGGGTGGTACCAAGTCATCAGCGATAGGAACATCGTCTACGCCCATCTTTGGCTTCCGTGATTCGTTGGCGGAATCGGCGCGCGAAAGCCAATTCCTCGCAGTCCCTGATCCCAAGCTTGCCGAGGAACACCTGCGGACACTGACCCGGGCGCCGCATGTAGCGGGCACTGTGGAAGACCGGGCCACGGCGGATTACATAGCGCAAAAATTCCGCGATGCCGGCCTGGAGACCCAGATAGTTGAGTATCGTGTCTGGATCAACTATCCGTCGGAAGTCAGCGTGGATGTTACCGCTCCCGCGGACGTTCATATGCACGGGCCGACGCCGGAGCACGTGGCGGGCGACCCTCTTGGCGATGATCCGCGTGTGGTCATGCCTTTTTCTGGAATGTCGCCGTCCGGCGACGTCGAAGCTGAAGTGGTTTACGTCAACTACGGCTCCCAGGAGGATTTCGAGAAGCTGAAAGAGCTGAAGGTCGATGTGAAGGGCAAGATTGTGGTGGCCCGCTACGGACAGAATTTCCGCGGCGTCAAGGCCCTGGTGGCGCAAGAGCAGGGTGCTGCCGGACTCATCATTTACTCCGACCCGGCCGACGACGGGTGGCGTCGGGGAGACAAGTATCCCCAAGGACCTTGGCGGCCGGACACCGGTGTGCAACGCGGGTCGATTGGCTTCATGTTTGAATTTCCTGGCGATCCGACCACTCCGGGTATAGCCTCCGTGCCTTCGCTACCGGATGACAAGCGCATCCCACTCGCGGAATCAGCGCAGATGCCGAAAATCCCAACCACTCCGTTGTCCTACGGAGATGCCTGGCCAATTCTGGAGAACCTGGGCGGGCCGGCCTCGCCGCGCGACTGGCAAGGTTCACTGCCGTTCACCTATCACCTTGGCCCCGGACCCGCGAAGGTCAAGATCCACCTCAAGCAGGACTACCGGTTCCGCACCATATGGGACGTGATCGGTCGCGTGCCGGGGAAGGATCTGCCTGACGAGTGGGTAGTTGTGGGCAACCATCGTGACGCCTGGGTTTATGGCGCCGTGGATCCCAACAGCGGCACTGCCACCATGCTGGAGACTGTGCATGGAATCGGCGAATTGCTGAAATCGGGCTGGAAACCGAAGCGCACTATCGTCTTCGGCAGTTGGGACGGGGAAGAGGAAGGCATCATTGGCTCCACGGAGTGGGGTGAGGAGCACGAACCCGAACTAAGCAATGCAGCCGCTTACTTCAATGTAGATGCAGCGGTCTCGGGCCCGAACTTCGGTGCCTCATCGGTCCCCAGCCTGAAGCAGTTTCTCAGGGATGCCACGAAAGTTGTGCCTAGCCCAAAGGGCGGGACAGTCTACGAGGCGTGGAAGAAGACGAATCAGTCCGGAGCCCCAATCACACAAGGGCCGACCGAAGCCATCGGGGACGCGAAGCGGACCCCGGCAGCTTCGGCCAAGGCGGATGTGCCCGTCGGCGATTTGGGGAGCGGTTCGGATTACACCGTCTTCCTGCAACACCTCGGAGTGCCATCCACGGACATGGCATCGACCGGTTCCTACGGTGTTTACCATTCCGCGTTCGACAATTTCAGCTGGTTCAAGAAATTTGCCGACCCTGATTTCCTGTACGAACAGCAGATGGCACGGATCCTGGGGATCGAGGTGCTCCGCATGTCAAATGCCGACGTGCTGCCGTACGACTACGAGGAATACGGGAAGGAAGTCACAGCCTACATCGAGAATGCCAAAAAGAAGGCGGATCTGGAGTTTGGCAACCAGTCCCCAAGCTTCGCTGAAGTTGCCCGTGCCGCAGCGCATTTCGAACAAGCCGGCGTAAGAATTCTCGCCAAGCAGAAGAGCGTACCGGTTGATCCTGCTACTCTCAACGACACCTTATGCCGGACGGAACGCGCACTCCTGATCGCCGGCGGTTTGCCGGATCGTCCGTGGTTTCACCACGCGATCTATGCCCCAGGGCGGTACACCGGATATGCGGCAGTCGTGATCCCGGGGATCAATGAAGCAATCGACAGACACAACCTGGAACTCACCCGGCAGCAGATTGCGGCTCTGACGGAAGCGTTACATAATGCGGCGAAGCTGCTGGAAAGCCAGCTCTAGGTCCGACCGCTGCATTTCGTCGCGTGATTGCTCCGTGGCCCAGTGCGACCAGCCCAGTCCGACTTGCTATTCAACGAAGTGGTAAGCTAGCCTGCGCATGACAGCGGGCCACGCACTGGCGAATGTTTTGAAGGATCTCCCTTCCGCGGGGTTGACCACTTTCCTTGCGCTGTTTCCAATCGTCAATCCTTTTGGGGGAGTTCCACTGTTCTTCTCCCTGACGTCGAGCATGTCTGCGGCAGAACGCAGGCGGACCGCGCTTAGGACCGCGGGCTACGTGATCGCTATCCTGGTCGTGTTCCTGTTCTTCGGGCGGTTTGTGCTGATCTTCTTCGGAATCTCTCTGCCGGTGCTGAAGATTGCAGGCGGCCTCATCGTGGCCAATACCGCCTGGGGCATGGTGACAGGGAACAGCCGCATGACGGTGGCCGAGACCGACGAGGCTGCGACCAAAGAGGACATTTCGCTGACCCCTATGGCGATGCCCATGCTCTCAGGGCCGGGTTCCATTGGTGTTGTCATGGGGCTGGCCGCCCACGCTGACAGCATGATCGCCTATCTCGGAATGGTTGTCGCCATTGTTGCCTTAGGCCTTGTGGTCTACCTGTTCCTGTGCCTCGGCGGACCGCTGGTCAAACGCCTGGGGCCCACTGGGGCGGGCGCGATCAATCGCATTTTTGGTTTCCTGCTCCTGGCGATTGCCGTGCAGCTGGTGTGGGATGGCGTGGCAGACTTCTAAGGTCGGAAGTGTGAACTGGGGAACGGGTGTCCCTCGTCGAGCTTCACTCAACCCGCCCCGGTTCGAGACCTAGACTGGGCGGTCACTATTTGATCGTGACCAGCTTTTCCACCAGTTCCGAGTAATCCCTTTTTTCCAGCCCGTGGACTTCCTTGTTGTACTCGTCCACCTTGCTCGAATAATTCATCGAGCAGAATTTCGGGCCGCACATGGAGCAGAAGGCGGCTTCCTTGTAAGACTCGTCCGGCAAGGTCTCATCGTGCATGGAGCGCGCGGTCTCGGGATCGAGGGACAGCGCGAACTGTTTTTCCCAATCGAACTTGTAACGGGCATAGCTCAGGGCATCGTCGCGGTCCTGCGCACCGGGCCGGCGCCGGGCGATGTCCGCCGCATGGGCGGCGATCTTGTACGCGATAATACCGTCCTTCACGTCCTTGTCGTTTGGTAGGCCGAGATGCTCTTTCGGAGTGACGTAGCACAGCATCGCTGCGCCATGCCAGCCGATCATCGCAGCACCGATCGCCGATGTAATGTGGTCGTATCCGGGCGCGATGTCGGTGACCAGCGGGCCCAAGGTGTAGAACGGGGCTTCGTAGCAGAGTTCCTTTTCCTTGTCGACCTGCTCCTTGATCTTGTCGAGTGGCACGTGTCCCGGCCCTTCGATCATGACCTGCACGCCGTACTCCCAGGCTCTCTTGGTCAACTCGCCCAAAGTCTTCAGTTCGGCAAACTGTGCTTCATCGCTGGCGTCGGCGATGCAGCCCGGACGCAGCCCATCACCCAGCGAAAACGAAACGTCGTGCTTGGCGAAAATCTTGCAGATGTCTTCAAAGCGCTCGTACAGGAAGTTCTGTTTGTGGTTGTGGGCCATCCACTGCGCCAGAATTGCGCCGCCGCGGCTCACGATGCCGGTAATGCGCTTCGAGACCATCGGCAGATACTGAATCAGCACGCCGGCGTGGATGGTCATGTAATCCACGCCTTGTTCCGCCTGCTCTTCGATGACTTCGAGCATCACGTCGGCGTTCAAGTCCTCCACCCGCTTCACGCGCGAAATAGCTTCGTAGATTGGTACCGTGCCAATAGGTACGGGCGAGTGCCGCAGAATGGCTTCGCGAATCTCATGGATGTTGCCGCCAGTGGACAGGTCCATTACGGTGTCGGCGCCGTAGTGCACCGACGTGTGCAGCTTCTTGAGTTCTTCGTCGATGTTCGAAGTGACCGCCGAATTTCCGATGTTGGCGTTGATCTTGCACAGGGAAGCGACGCCGATGCACATCGGCTCCAGTTCCGGATGGTTGATGTTGGCCGGAATAATCATTCGGCCCAGCGCGACTTCGTCGCGGACCAGTGCCGCTGCAAGCTTCTCGCGGCGGGCCGCATATTCCATTTCCTCAGTGATCACGCCTCGGCGGGCATAGTGCATTTGAGAAAAATTACCGTCCGTGTTCTGGGACTTGCGGCGGTTGAGCCACTCGGCGCGAGGCCGGGGAACACTGTTTCCATTGTTGCCATTGGTGGAAGCCATCACTACCTCGGAGAAAGTTCTCTGCTTAGAGGTCGATTATACGCTGCTCGGCACAGTCCATCGGAGCCTTGTTACCTTTTGTGGGGTTGTTCGTCCAACTCCGTCAGGCTTACAATCGCGGGTTCCATTCCAAAGAGGTTTTTATGCGCTTTCGCCGTTTGCTGCCAGTATTCCTTCTTCTGCTTGCCGCTAGCTTCGCCCAAACTGCCTCCACACCGCGGCCCGGTCCCGGGTTCAGTATCGACAACATCGACAAGACCGTCGATCCCTGCGTCGATTTTTACCAATACGCCTGCGGCAATTGGCTAAAGGCCTCCGATATTCCGGCAGATCAGAGCATTTGGGTGAGCTTTGTTGAACTGGACGAACGCAATCTGGTGACCTTGCACGACATTCTGGAAAAGACCTCCGCCAACGACCCCGCCCGCGATGCCGTCAATCAGAAGATCGGGGATTTCTATAGCTCTTGCATGGATGAGAAGGCCGCGGACGCAAAGGGCCTCGCTCCCCTCAAGCCGGAGCTTGACCGCATCGCCGCGGTGAACGACAAGGCAGTGTTGATCGTTGCCATCGCGCGCGTCCACCTTATCAGCAACAACCCGCTGTTCAATTTCTATTCCGCGTCTGACCTGCACAATGCCAATCAGGTGATCGCCTACATCGACCAGGGTGGATTGTCGTTGCCTGACCGCGACTACTACATCAAAGAAGACGCTCACATGGCGGAAATGCGCAAGCACCTGGTGGAGTACGTGACTCAGTTGTTCACGCTGGCCGGGCAATCGCCGGAACAAGCCGCCGCCTCCGCCCAAACGGTGTTACGCATCGAAACCACGTTGGCCAAAGCCTCGATGGACCGGACCATGCGGCGCGATCCCCGGAACCGCGATCACAAGATGACCCGGGAAGCGGCAGCTAGCCTGGCCCCGAATTTCTATCTCGACCGCTATTTTGCCGCCTCGGGTACTCCCACCTTCTCCGAACTCAACGTAGGCAACCCGGAGTTCTTCAAGCAGGTGAATGGACTCCTGGATTCCGAACCACTCGACAACTTGAAGACCTACGTCAGCTGGCACCTGTTACGAGGGGCGGCTCCCTGGCTTTCCCAGCCGTTCGTGGAAGCGAACTTCAAGATGCGGCAGGCGTTGTACGGGCAGAAGGAAATCCAGGCGCGGTGGAAACGCTGCGTGGAGCTTACCGACCAGGATCTGGGCGAAGCGCTCGGACAGAAGTACGTGGACCTTACCTTCGGGGCGGAAGGTAAACAACGCATGCTGAAGATGGTCGACGCGCTGGAGAAGTCTCTGGATGAGGACATTCAGGGGCTGCCCTGGATGACCGGCGACACCAAAAAGCAGGCCAAGGTCAAACTGCAGGCCATTCGCAACAAGATAGGCTATCCCGATACCTGGCGCGACTACGGCGCGGTGACGATCGTGCGGGGCGATTTGCTGGGGAACGTGATGCGCGCCACCGAATTCGAATCCAATCGGCAGATCGCCAAGATTGGCAAGCCGCTTGACCGCAAGGAGTGGGGCATGACTCCCCCCACGGTGAACGCGTATTACAACAGTTCTTACAACGAGATCGTGTTTCCCGCCGGCATCCTCCAGCCGCCGTTCTTTGACAAGCAGATGGACGATGCAGTGAACTTCGGGGGCATCGGGTTGGTGATCGGGCACGAACTCACCCATGGCTTTGACGATCAGGGACGCAAGTTCGATCCACAAGGCAACCTGCGCGACTGGTGGACGGCGGAGGATGGCAAGGAGTTTGAGAAGCGCGCCAGCTGCGTCGCCGATGAGTACAGCAACTTCGTTGTGGTGGACGACCTGAAACTGAACGGCCGGCTGACCCTGGGTGAGAACACCGCCGACAATGGGGGCGCACGCCTCGCGCTGATGGCGCTGGAGCACATGATCGCCGACGACAAAACCGGCAAAGCCGGGCAGAAGATCGATGGCTACACGCCGGAGCAGAGGTTTTTCCTGGGCTTCGGGCGGGTTTGGTGCGAGCAGCGGCGTCCCGAGTTCGCGCGGGCGCAAGTGACTACCAATCCCCACTCCCCCGGGAAATACCGAGTCAACGGCGTGGCGCAGAACATGCCGGAGTTCCAGAAAGCCTGGGGTTGTAAGGCGGGTCAGCCGATGGTCAGCGCCAACGCCTGCCGCGTCTGGTAGACAAACATCGACAGTTGTGACCATGTGTCTAGATGTGGATCACAGTCTTATCCGCAAGTTTCTTTGACACAGAAATGACGCAGGCATTACTGGGACGTGACAACCCGCCGGGTAGCATTGTCTAGGCTGATGGCGTGGGGCGCGAACAGTTCTGTGCACCACATTTCATTAAGTACACGATTGACCAGGGGCGAAACCACACCTCCGATTTCGTCTCAAGTCAATGAAAACGGCGTGGCGGCGAGAGGTAACGCTCTCGCCGCTATCTGTTTGCTGGCCTTCCGGACATCTTGACCCGCTCCTGCTCGAGGGATAGAGTCTACATACGCGGGTTCCTAATTATGTCCAGTCAAAGCGGCAAGTACCTGAAATTCGGTGGTGCCACTGCCATCATTCTCTTGATGCTGGGGTATCTGGCGTACACCGGCGTGCAGGAGAGCAAGAGCTACTACGTCACTATCAAGGAACTCCACACCATGGGCGACGGCGCCTACACCAAGCGTCTACGAGTCGCCGGAAATGTGCAGCCTGGCTCGATCAGGCGGACGGGCACCAAGGTCGAATTCGTACTGGTTGAAAATGACCAACTGCTCCCGGTCGTGTATAGCGGCACCGAAGCCCCGCCGGACACTTTTAAGGACAACTCCCAGGCGCTGGCGGATGGTAGTTTTGGACGCGATGGGGTTTTCCGTGCGAAGCAACTGCAAGCTAAATGTGCGTCCAAGTATGCGCCGCAGCAGCCCGGAACCGGGGCGTCCCCCGCTGAACCCGCCAAAAGCATGACTCAAGTGCAGACCAGCGCCGGCGGAATGACCAACTAGATTTTGCGTTTTCTCCACGGGACACGTAGGCCCAGACGTCCTCGTCGGGGCGGGCGAGCGAAACTCGCCGGTTCTGCGGTTGAGAACATTTTTCAACCACTCTAGGGTCGTCGCTGCTCTGCATGGCCCCGCGACCTCTCGACTTCGCGTCCCGGTTCAGATATCTTCACTCAGTTCAAATCGTGTCCCGTCTACCGTGAGCGACTCTCCGATCATCACCGTTAACGGTCTAATCAAACAGTTCGGACGGTTTGCCGCGTTGCGCGGGGTGAACGCCACTTTTGCACCTGGCCGCCTGTACGCCATCCTTGGCGACAACGGGGCAGGGAAGACCACTTTGCTGCGTTCCCTTGCCGGACTCGCTCCGCCGACCCGCGGGACCATTTCCATGTTGGGAACCACAAAGCTGCGCGACGTATGTGCGCAGCTCGGATATATGGCGCATCCTTCGCTGCTTTACGACGAGATGAGCGGGATGGAGAACCTGCGCTACTTCGCTCGCCTTTACGGCATCACCGATCGCGCCCGGTGCGAAGGTGTGATTCGCGCCGTCAAGCTCGATCCGGCGCTGGATCGTCCGGTTGGACAATACTCCCAGGGCATGCGGCAACGCATGTCGCTGGCCCGGGCCCTGCTAAACGATCCCCGGATCTTGCTGCTGGACGAGCCGTTCTCCAATGTCGACGTGCGCTCCGCCCGCGAGATGTCCGGGTTACTCAGAGACCTGCGCGACCACGGCAAGACGCTCTTTGTGGTCACTCATCAGGCCTCTCTGCTCGACGGCATCGCGGATGAGTTTGTGTGGATGGAATCCGGGCAAATCGTGGATCGCACGCCTGACCTGCGACGAGGGGGGACGGCATGAGCGGGATTTCAGAGATTGCTCGAGTGACCCTGGTCAAGGACCTCCGCCTGGAATGGCGCTCAAAGGATGCCATTAATTCCATGCTGTTTTTTTCTCTGCTGGTGGTGGTGATCTTCAGTTTTTCCTTCGATCCCACGGCGGAAGAGTCCAGGCGAATTGCTGGTGGGCTGGTGTGGGTGGCGTTTCTTTTCGCCGCGGTGGTGGCGCTGAATCAGACCTGGGCGCGCGAACTGCGTAATCAAGTGCTCGATGCTTACCGGGTGTCTCCGGCTCCCGCAAACTCGTTGTTTCTGGCCAAGGCCTTGGGCAACTTCATCTTTGTCACCGTACTGGAAGCCTTGATGACGCCCCTGTTCATCGTTTTCTACAATCTGCGCGCCCTCGGGCCGGCCTACCAGTTGTTCCTGGTTGCCGTCCTCGGAACCTGGGCCCTGGTGGTGAATGGGACCTTCTTCGCCGCCATGTCCCTGCGCACGCGCAGTCGCGAGATCATGCTGCCGTTGTTGCTTTTCCCGATCTCCATACCCGCCCTGTTGGCCATGGTGGAAGCCACCACTTCCATCCTAACTGGCGAATTTTCCGCCAAGTTCTGGATCGTGTTGCTTGTAGCCTACGATGTGGTGTTTACTACGGGATGTCTGCTCCTGTTTGAAGTTGTCTTACACGGAGAATGAAACGGCCCTTCACCATTCTCGCTGTGTTGACCGCAGCCCTGCTGAGCTGGGGACTCTACGGCGCACTGGTCACTGCCCCTACTGAGCGGACGATGGGCGACGTGCAACGGATCTTCTATTACCACGTGCCTTCGGCGTGGACAGCGTTCTGTCTGTTCTTTGTGAATCTCGTCGCTTCGATCGTGTATCTGGCGCGGCGCAACTCCAAGGCCGATGCCCTGGCCCTGGCCTCCGCGGAAGTCGGCGTAGTGTTCTGCACCATCGTATTGGTGACTGGCCCCATCTGGGCGCGGCCG
>Ga0335084_10007502_pt1 | contig 10841 bp, 8 predicted proteins | sample Lox_Sample_44_FD_206721 | JGI IMG/M metagenome (GOLD analysis project Ga0335084, IMG submission 206721) | Soil microbial communities from Loxahatchee National Wildlife Refuge, Florida, United States - Lox_Sample_4.4 | ecosystem: Environmental > Terrestrial > Soil > Wetlands | place: USA: Florida...
AGGCGTCAAACTGATCTGTTTGATCAGTTCTATCCTGATTGCCCGTTCGTGACGGCTGGAGTGTGGCAAGACGTCTTCGGCTTTGGTAAAAGCTCCACGTCATGAGCGTCGAACCGGCTGGCGGACAGGCGGTCGCCTCCATACCTGGCGTGTCCAGCGCTGCGCCCAAGCCGCGGGTGGTGGTGGTCATGCCCGCCTATAACGCCGCGCGCACCCTACACTTGACCTACGCCGACCTGCCACACGACACGGTGGATCTGGTCATCCTGGTCGACGACGGCAGCACGGACGATACGGTGGCCATCGCGCGGCAGCTCAACCTGCGGCTGTTTCTTCATGACAAGAACTACGGCTACGGGGCAAACCAGAAGACGTGTTATGCGGAAGCCCTGAACGCGGGAGCCGATATTGTAGTGATGGTGCATCCGGACTACCAGTACGACCCGCGGCTGCTGCCCGAAATCGTTCGGCCAATTCAAGACGGGCAGGCCGATGTCGTGCTAGGCTCCCGTCTGAAGAGCGGGACAGCGCTGAGTGGAGGTATGCCGTGGTGGAAGTACATTGCAAACCGTTTCTTGACGCACGCCGAAAACTGGGCGTTCGGGCTGCACCTCTCGGAGTACCACACCGGCTACCGAGCTTACCGCCGCGACGTGTTGGAGGCCGTCAACTTTGCGCTGAACTCCGACAAGTTCATCTTCGACCAGGAAATCATCGCACAGGTCGTCGAGTTGGGATTCAAGATCACCGAGGTTCCGGTGCCCACACGCTACTTTGCCGAAGCGTCTTCGATCAGTCTCGTTGGAAGCACGCGATACGGGTTTGGAATTCTGTGGCTGATATTGCGCTACAAGCTACACCAATCGGGCCTGTGGGCGCAGAAGCAATTCCAGAGTTTGCGTGGCCGCTATCGTGCCGTGGCCTAGGGCCTGCGGCCGGCGTCCTCGTCTCGGCGTAGGAACGATGCCGCCGCACGCACCGCAGCTGTAGTGAGAGCGTCCCGATGTGGCCGGTACTACGTGTGCTGTTGGCCCTGGCGGCGCTGGGTGTGGCGTACCGCGGGCAGTTGCTGCTCGAAGGTCGGGCATACATCAGCCTGGGCGTGCGCTACTTCGCGGTCGCCGCGCTCATGCTTATCGTTGCCGATCTGGGGCGGCGTCGGTCTCGCGCCACCGAACCCCCGCCCGGTGCCGCGGCACGGCAAAACCTGGCGTGGTGGGCTTTGCTGCTCGTGGCCTTCGGCCTGGGCTGCTTCTACCGGTTTCATCAACTCGGCTTGATCGGCGACACCGTGGCGCCGTGGGGCGTGTGGTTCGACGAAGCGCAAAACGGCCTGGTCGCTCAGCGCATCCTGAATGATCCGAGTTACCGTCCCGTTTTTATCGGCGAGCTGTCGCAACTGCCGGCGCTCTTCTTCTACGTCTTCGCCGTCTTCATCAAGTTCTTCGGTGCCAACATCGTCGCCATTCGCCTGGTGCCCACCGTCTCTGGCCTGCTGACGCTGGTTTTCGTCTACCTCCTGGCGCGCGAGCTGTTCGACCTGCGGATCGCGGTCCTGGCGACCTTCTTCCTCGCGGTCATGCGCTGGCACGTCAACTTCAGCCGCTTCGGCATGCATGGGATCTTCATGCCGTTGTTCATGACTGCGACCTTCTACTTCCTGGTCCGGGCACTGAAGGGCAAAGGGTTCCTCAACTTCGTCGCCGCCGGCATCATGGTAGGCATCGGCCTGCAGGGGTACTACTCCTTCCTTCTCGTGCCCGGTGTCGTCGGGCTCTTCCTGCTGCACTACGCCCTTTTCCGGCGGGCGATCACGTGGGGACGGCTCTCCATTGGGGTCATCGCTTTCGGGCTTGCCGCTGCAGCCGTCTACGCGCCGGTGGCAATCTATGCGCTACGCAATCCGCAGCAGTTCAGTCAACGTCTCGGAACTGTCTCCATCACCCGGGACCGCACCCCGCGCGAGGTCGCTGAAGTCCTGTGGCGCACCACGAGTCGCCACCTGTTGATGTTCAACTCGAGCGGTGACGGCAACGGTCGCCACAATCTCCCCGGCGCCCCGATGGTCGACACGTACACCGGCATCCTCTTCGTTCTCGGCATCGGCTACGCGCTGTGGCGCTGGCGGCATTCGGGCTATTTTCTGCTGCTCGCGTGGATGGCCATCGTCATCCAGGGCGGCATCTGGAGTTTGGAGTTCGAAGCGCCGCAGGGATACCGGACGGTGGGGCTGACACCGGCGGTCGCGATGCTGGCGGCGGTGCCGCTCGGCTTGTTGTGGGATCTGGTTGCTGACTGCAGCGCGGCCGCCCTCTCTGGCGGGGCGCTGCGCCGCGGTGTCAACTACGGCGTCACCGCTGTGGTTCTGGCGCTCACGTTCTTCGTCCTAGCGGAAACGGCACGGACGAACTTCGAGATGTACTTCGACAAGCAGCTGCGCCGCTCCGATGCGTGGGCCTCCTATTCAACCGACGCCACCTTTGTCGGTAAAGAAGTCGCGCGCCTCGGCCCCGACTACGTGGTCTACTGTTCGCCGTTTCTGGCCGGCTTACCGACGATCACCTTCCTCGCGCCACATGTCCCTGACCCGCGTCGTTTCGAAGCCGCACGCGACCTGCCGGTGACCGACACCAAGCCGGCAGCCTTCTTGTTGTCGTATTCCGAGAGGCCCGTCTTCGATCTACTCAAGACGTACTATCCGCACGGGCAGTTCGTCGAGTTCGGGCCCCCCGATGGCGGCAGCCCGATCGCCCTCGAAGCGGTGCTCTCGAAGGATGACATCGCGGCGACGCGCGGGCTCGTCTTTCGCTACAACGGAAAGGGCGGTACTCCAGAAGGGCGCACGGACACACTTGATCTCGATTGGACAGCTGCACCGCCGATGCCGCCGCCATTCCAGGCGGAGTGGACCGGAATCCTCAAGGTTCCGAACTACGGCTCGTACACCTTGGAAGCGCGCGTCCCGGGCTCCACACAGGTTTTACTGGACGGCAAGCTGGTAGCGAGCGGCGACCAGACGGCGCGCACGGAGAGCCTGGTGCTGGCGCAGGGCCTGCACGACATCAAGATCCGCTCGCAGGTGCGCTCCACAGGCATGGTTCAGCTGCTGTGGCAGGCCGAGGGCTCAGCGCTGCGCCCGATACCGGGGACGAATCTATTCTCCGCGCCGGTGCGACGCCAAGGTCTCGAAGGCAGCTACATCAACGACTCACCGCCCACGGGCTTGAGCTTCGTGCGCATCGATCCGTTCCCGGGTGGACACATGCACATCCTGCCGCTGAATGTTCCGTTCTCGATCCGCTGGCTGGGGCAAATCCAATTGCCATCCACCGCCGAGTACCGGTTCATCCTGCAAGCCGTCGATGAGGGCAGCTTGAGCATCGACGGCAAGCATCTGATCACGACGCCGGCCCCCAACCAGGCAGCCGACGCCATGGTCGAACTGTCGCAGGGCCCTCATGACGTGGTGATCGACTATCACCAGCGTGGCGGCAGCCCGACGTACATCAACATCATGTGGCAGCCGCCGCGCGGTGGGGTGGAAACGATTCCCGCCGGGATGTTTTCGCCGCCCTCGTGAACCGCGTTCAACGCTTGCGGGCGGCGAAAATCAGCTGATACCCGAAGAGCGTCTTCCACAACCGCGCCAGCTTGAACCCCAGCGTGTGCAAGAAGAACAGCGGCCGGCCCGGCGCCGTGCTCGCCCACACCAACGGCAGCGGCGGTGGCGTTGTTTCGATGGCCTGGACGGTAAAGCCAGCGTCTTCCAGGAACCGGCGCGCTGTGCGCAGCGTGAAGAAGCGGACGTGCGTGCGGTCGAGGATGCCGCGGTCGGTGTATTCGAAGCGCCCGCGCAGCAAGCTCAGACGCACATACCAGTGTGCCACGTTCGGTACCGACACGATCACCAGGCCGTCGGGCGCCAGCAACTCGGTGAAATGCGCGAAGACGGCCGCCGGATTGGTCAGGTGCTCGAGGATGTCGGCGAAGATGATGACGTTGAAGGGGCCCTCGGGTAGCGGCAGCTCGCTCTCGATGTCGGCGAGAATGGTCTGCTGGTAGTAGCGCGCCGCCTTTCTCAAGGTCACGGGATTCCGATCGATGCCCCACACCTGAAATCCGTCCTTGAGTAAGTCGCGCCCGGCAAAGCCGTCATCGCAGCCGACATCCAATACCCGCCCGGGCGGACTCAAGCGCCGCACCAACTGCGGAATGAGGTGGTGGCTGCTGTAGGGATCGTCCTTGAAACTATACACGCTCACTAGCGGCGGGCGCCTGCCGGGCCCGACGCTGGGCGAGGGGGTGCTCAACGAAGCACTGGCGAGAGGGTTATGGACCAAGCGCTGCCCCCTATGCGCGCCCTGAGGCGACGATCACAATATCCGGCGGTTTCACCTGTGCCGGGGCTTATACCAGCGCGCCTCCGACTGCGCAACGCGAGGCCAGCGTCAATCGGGCAGGCGCCGGGCCACCGCGATCAGCGACGCGCCCTGCCAGGGAAGGATGCGATCGAGCCGGCGTAGCAACCAGGTCAGCAGGTTCACGGCCTTGAGTTGCACCTTGCTGAAGTGGCGGCGCTTGAGGATCTGCCCATTGAGCTTCCAGCCCGGAGTGGTGGCGCGATTGAAATCGAAGACCTGTTCCACCTCGAATCCCTGCGCCTCGATCGTCGCCTGCAGCCCGGCGCGCGTGTAGCGCCGCTTGTGACCGAGCACCTCGTCCAACGTGCCATACAGCGATGGATCCTGCGGGACCAGAATGATCGCGCGGCCGCCCGGCTGCAACGCCAGGCGGATGTTCTGCAACGCCCCCGCCTCGTCGTCGACGTGTTCGAGCACGTTGAGACAGATCGCCGTGTCATAGTGGCTCGCCAACGGCACGAAGTCATCACGACAGGTGAGGTCGACGCGCCGCACATCCATGTACGGCTTGCCGTCGGCGAAGTTCCGCAGGAAGTCCAGGTAGTGCGGGTTCACGTCGGAGACGGTGTAGTAGTCGCGCGGCAGCAGCGTGCGTGTGAGGTTACCGATCCCGGCACCGACTTCGAGGACGCGCGCACCAACGTAGGGCCGCACCGTGTCCGCCATCCACCGATTGAAGTGCGGCACCGCCGACATGCCGACGAGGATGTTCGATCCGTATTCGTCCGGCTTGTAGATATCGTCGATCAGCCACCAGTGCAGCATGGCACCCAACGCCAGCAGCGCATCCTTGAAGCCGATCTTCTTGCCCTCCTCGTACGTGCGGCCTGCATAGGAGATCGGCACCTCGAAGATGCGCGCGCCGCGCTTTGCCAGCTTGAAGGTCAGCTCGGGCTCGATGCGGAAATCTCGACTGCGAATCGGGATCGACTGCAGCAAGCGGGTACGCACCGCTTTGTAGCAGGTCTCCATGTCGGTGAGATTCATGTCGGTCAATAGGTTGCAGATGCCGGTGAGCAGGCGGTTGCCGATCGAATGGCGGTAGTAGAGGACGCGGCGGTAGCTGGCGGCGAGGAAGCGTGAACCGTACACGGCGTCGGCAGCGTCATGAATGAATGGCATCATGAGCTTCGGCAGGTCCCGCGAGTCGTATTCGAGATCGGCATCGTGGATGACGGTGACCGAACCTTGTGCGTGGGCGATGCCGGTGTTCACCGCGGCACCCTTGCCGCCGTTGCGCTCGTGCTCGATGTACGTGATCCGACCGGCATATTCGGCCGCCAGCTTGCGCAGGATGTCGCGGGTGCCATCGGTGGAGCCATCGTCGACGATGATGAGATCCAGACGCGAGATGAGCGGACTCTGTACTGCCAGAACCCGACGGACGGATTCCGCCACCAGGTAGCGCTCGTTGTACACCGGCATGACCACGGAAAGGTGCTCGGGCATGGTGTCGCCCCTTAGCGGGCGTGGCGCGATGACGCAAGCAGAGCGGCGCAGCCGAGCGGCGCGCTGCGGAACTGCGAGCAGCGCAGCTGCGAGTCCGCTGCGCGCACCGCCACTCGGCTTGACTCACGCGTGCTTATCTTCTACCCCACGGCGGTGTTTGTCCGGCCTAGGCCCTCCTCGTGAACCAGCACGACCCGTCTTCACCGCCGTCCAAACCTCCTCGCAACGGGGTAACGCTCCTCCTCAAGCTCGTTGCCGTGGGCGCTGCGGGTGCCGCGCAAGCATACGTCGCCGATCAACCGTGGCGCAGCATCGCCGGTTTCGCGTTCGGTGGCCTGTTGTTTCTGGTAGCGGAGTGGCGCACGCCGGCGCCGCCAGACCCGCCTGAGCGGCACACGCCGCCGGCATTCACAGGTCTCTGGACGCTGCTCGCGCTCGGCTGCGCGCTGTGCCTTGCTGCCGGCATCCTCGTGTACCGCCGCGCCGAGCCGGCGCTGACGCATTCGATCTGGTTGCTCGGGTTGCTGTGCTTTGCCGGCGGCGTACTGTGCTCGTGGTGGCGCAGCCGTTCGGCGCAGCGGCCGTCGCTGAAGACGCTCGCGGCAGTTCTGTTCCTGCTGCTCCTCGCCGGCGGGTTCTTCGGTTGGCGTGTGAGCAGCATCCCGCTGGAGGTGCACGGCGACGAAGGTGAGGAGGGCATGGACGCCGTCGAGCTCCTCACCGAGAAGCCGTTCAACCTGTTCACCGTGGGTTGGTACTGGCTGCCGCGTCTTCATGTGCTGCGCCAGGCGGCGGGGCTCGAGCTCTTCGGCGTCAATCTCCTGGGGCTGCGCAGCAGCAGTGTCGTGTTGGGCGCTGCGGGCGTCGTCCTCGTCTTCGCCGTCGGCGCGCAATTCTGGGGGTTTGAGGTCGGGCTACTAGCGGGGCTCGTGCTGGTCTCCGCACGCTTCTTCATCCATCTGAGTCGCACCGGCTTCGAGTACCTGGATACACCCGTCCTCAGCATCTTGGTCGTGTGGTTGGCGTGGTGGGCGTGGCGCGACTTGCGGCTCGACGCGGCGGTGCTGTGTGGCCTCGCGCTCGGCCTCGGCGTTCAGACCTACTACGCGTCACGACTGGTTCCGGTGCTGCTCACCGTGACGTGGGTTCTGTGGCTGACCGGTAGCGAGCGTCGCCTGCAGGCCGCCCGTGTCACGCGCTTCGTGGTGATTGCCGTGGTGGCGCTGGCCACCGTCGCGCCGATGGCCGGCTACTTCTGCAAGCGCCCCTACGACCTGTGGTGGCGCACCCTCGAGACGAGTGCGTTCACGCAGAGCGCTCTCAACCACCTCTCATACAGCTACCGCACGCGCGACCTCAGCTACATCCTGCTCGTACAGTTGGAGCATGCCGTGACCTTGTTCAACTACACGTCGGACTCGTCACTGCAGTACGGCTTCCGTCCCGGCGGCCTCTTCGAGCCGGTCGCTGCGGTGCTCTTCGTGTTGGGCCTTGCCGGGACCTGCGCCCGGCCGTTGCGCGACCGCAACCTGTTGCTGCTGCTGTGGATCATCGTTCCGGTGATCGTCGGCGGGGCGCTGACAATCGACACGCCCTTCTACCCGCGCATCGGCGGCGTCGTGCCGTTCGCGGCGCTGGTGGTGGCGCTGGCGTTGCATAGCCTGCTGGTCAGCCTGCGCGCCACCTTGCCACGCCGCGCCGCCCGCATCGCCGCACCGCTCGTCGCGGCAAGTGTATGCGCCGTCATCTTCGCCCACACCATCCACGACTACTTCGTCGAGTATGCCCCGCACCACCGCCACGGACCCGGTGTGGAGATCGCCGCCTGGGTGCGCGCACATGGCGCCGGCAAGACGACGTACATGGTGGGCGGAAAGGGGTTCTACATCAGGCACGGGACGATCCGCTTTCTGTCCTACGGTTTCGCCATCGAGGACGTTCTCGATCTGGACAGTTACCTGCGGCACAATCGCTTCGATCCGGCGACGAGTCAGTTCATCATCATGCCACAGGGCAAGGAGTTGATTCCGAAGCTGCAGAACGCCGTCGGTCCACTGGACATCCAGCCGCAGCGCTTCCGCGACGACCCGGCCGCCTTCTACACCGCCGTGCCGCTGCGGCGGCCGCCAGCACCGGCGATGGAGCGGCCTTGATGCCCGACTGGCCGGGAAGTGCGCCAGCGACTATAACTGCCGGCGATGACGCGCAGCTTCCGGCCCAGTAAACGTCACCGTCCCGGTACGGCGAAGCCGGACGTGAACGAAGTCGTGCGCGCCGCCCGTAGCGCCGCCATGACGCGGCAGCAGAGCTACCGCGCCCGCTCGCTGGCCATTCACGGCTGGATTTGCGCCAAGTGCGCTCGCGAGTTCGACGAGACGAATCTGCAGTTGCTCACGGTGCATCACAAGGACGGCAACCACAACAACAACCCGCCCGATGGCAGCAACTGGGAGAACCTCTGCGCCTACTGTCACGACGACGAGCACAGCCGCGGCATTCTCGCGGATTACCTGTCCGGCAAGGAGTGAGCGCGGCGAGGAACGAGAGACGAACGACGAGATACGGGGCACGGCCCGAGTCGTGCCATTCACTCCCCTGCCAGGCGCTCGCAGACGCGCAGCTTGGCACTCGCCGCCCGCGGGTTGGCGGAGATCTCGGCGTCGGTAGGCCGCAACGGCTTTCTGGTGATGATGCGCACGCGGCCAGCGTGCTGCTGGGCGACGAAGAACTGCTTGACGATCCGGTCTTCGAGCGAATGAAAGGCCAACACCGCCAGTCGCCCGCCGGGGGCCAGCAGCGACAGCGCCTGCGGCAGCACCTCGGCGATCGCGTCGAGCTCGTCGTTCACGGCGATGCGCAGCGCCTGGAACACGCGCGCCGCCGAGCGTGCCGCGCGCCAGCGCACCTTGCCGGGCAGCGCCACCGCGATCAGCTCGAGCAGCTGTCGTGTGGTCTGCAGCGGCACGCGCTGACGCTGCGCAACGACGGCACGCGCAATGCGGCCGGCGTAGCGCTCCTCACCGAACCCCCTGAAAATGGCCTCGAGTTCCGCGACGCTGCGTGTGCGCAAGATCGCCGCCGCCGTTTCGACCGACGGGTCTGCGGAGTCGAAGCGCATATCGAGCGGCTCGTCCCGCATGAAGCTGAAGCCGCGGCTGCTGACGTCGAGATGAAATGAGCTGAGGCCGAGATCGAGCACAATCGCGTGCACCGGCGCAAAGTGACGGACGGTGGCGATCCGCGTCAGCTCGCGGAAGTTGCCGCTCGCCAGATGCAGACGTCCGGTATCGACGGCAGCGGCTAGACGGCAGCGTACCGCAGTGAGCAGTTCCGGGTCGCGGTCGATGCCGAGGACCACACCGTCCGGGGCCGTGCGCTCCAAGATCGCCGCGGTGTGACCACCGCCGTCGATGGTGCCGTCGATGCAGCGCACGCCCGGCGTGAGCTGCAAGAGGTCCAGGATCTCGTCGGTGAGAATCGGCCGGTGGACCGGCGCCTCGATCGCGTCCACCCGCTCCTCCGGCCGTGCTGCGTCGCTTTACTTGGGCCGACTCGCAGCCATGTTCGCAACCTCGTCCGGCGCAAGCGGACGATTGTAGGCTTGGAACTGGCTGATCGCCCCGTTGGTCCCTGGAACCCCTTGTGGCAGATCAGAACCGACGTAGAGGGGTGTACCCGGCCGGACGTTGAACTGTCCCTGCACCGGCACCTGACCGACCATCTTCCCATCGATGTAGAACGACTGGGTGAGCTGGCCGTTCTCGTCCTGACCCCAGCTGGCAACCAGGTGGTGCCAGTCGCCCGGTTGCCAATCGGAGATGTTCTGACCGATGTTGCTCTCCTGCCCGGCGCTGTCGGACATCAGGAAGCGCATGTAGACGCCATTCTTGAAGATCTGCAGACGGTCCTCCCACTGGTTGAGATTGCGCAATCCGGCCAGCGAGGCGTTGCTGTCGTCGCCGCCCGCCCAGCCGGGCTGCACCCACATGGAAATTGACCCGCCATCGCCTTTGAGATTCCCACCGTTTGGCACTACAAATTCCGAGTTGGTCGAGAAGACCGCACCGTCTCCACTGTCGAAGGTGACACCTTGTTCGACGACCGCTGCGTCGCCTCGATCGGGCTCCGTCGTCTTGTTGAATGGCAGGGACAACACCGGCCCGCCGTCGTCGGGGACGGGCTTGCTGCCGTCAGCGGGCTTGTCGGTAACTTCTCGCACGGTGTCGTGGGACGCCCCTTGCCGACCTCCCGCGCCTCCGATCGGCCCGGTGATGGGTCGGGCACCTTCGAACGGCACGTTTGCGACGGGTACATTCGAGCCCGCCTGGATCGCGTCCCCAGCAGTGCCGCCACGGGCCGCACCCGTACCGACGCCCGCCACTCCGCTGCGCGTGCGGTCGACGAACACGCTCGCGCCGCCACGACTGGATGCGGCCCCCTCCGGGCCGGCACTGCCGCGCGCGCCGGCAACCCCTGCGATGCCGCCGGTGCCGCGTTTCGCGGTCGAACCACCCGAACCGCCAGTCGATCCATCGGCGTCGCCCTGCCGCGCAATCCAACCACCCCCTTGGGACCGGGGCAATTCGGGAAGCGCTGCCTGTTGGCGCGTCCGCGATGGCTTTTCTGTCTCTAGGTCCGCGTCCGAACCGGAGAAATGCTTGATGCCGACGACCACCACAAAGAGTGCGGCGGCTCCGACTACCAGGTAGACCCACGATCGTTCCATTGCGCTGCTATCCTGGGACAATGGTGTTGTGCGGCTCCGGAATTGTCAACCCCGCTCGGGGGCATCAACAGGGGACGCCGGCGCATGCAACCCCCTGAACCAGGTGTACCGCGCCGGCTGGTGTTTGTTGACAACCGCAAGACCCACAGATACACGATAGCGTCTTTTGCGCAGACCGCAACGTTGATTTCCAGCCGCCATGACTCAGACTGCCACCGATCGTACGACAACCGCAACCGCTGAGG
>Ga0335084_10007503_pt1 | contig 10839 bp, 12 predicted proteins | sample Lox_Sample_44_FD_206721 | JGI IMG/M metagenome (GOLD analysis project Ga0335084, IMG submission 206721) | Soil microbial communities from Loxahatchee National Wildlife Refuge, Florida, United States - Lox_Sample_4.4 | ecosystem: Environmental > Terrestrial > Soil > Wetlands | place: USA...
AGCTTTCCAGCGTTTTCAACGTGGACAAATGGATGCACACCATCGAACCCACGGTGACTTACACTTACATTCCTCGGGTGAATCAGACGCTTCTCCCTGCCTTTGATGAAGTGGATCAGATTCCCTATACGAATCAGGTTACGTATGGGATTACGCAACGTCTTGTCGGAAGGCCGGAAAAGGTGGGAGTGAGTTCAGGACCGTTTGAGTACGCGAACTTAACGATCTCTCAGAGTTATAGCCTTGGAGATCCTTTTACGAATTCGAACGGAAAGAGCGGGTCCTTTTCAAATATACAAGGAGAACTATGGTTAAATTTCGGGCCTTACCTTTCTGCCCATTGTGATGGAGAATTGAATCCTTACCGAGGGAGTTTCGATATCTTCAATTTTGCTATTTTCGCTAAGGACCGAAGAAATGATGCGGTCATGGTGCAATATCGGGATACCCGGGGGACCGATAAGGAGATCAATATCGACGCCCGGGTGAAAACGATCCCACCCTTATACCTTTTTGGCTCATTTTACTATAACCTTTTGGCAGGGACGTGGGTCCAGGCCATTTTCGGGGCTGAATACCAAGCCCAGTGCTGGTCAGCGGGCTTTTTCGTCGAAGGGATAAACGAGTCTCCCGACGGAACGCAGAAAAAGCACGTCAAATATCATTTTTATGTAAATCTTTTGAACCTCGGCTCGACGGCGCGGTCGCCTGCTCTTATGAGGTATTAATCAACGATTCAGGAGGAGTTCCATGAAAGGTGTGATTCTGGCGGGCGGTTTGGGGACTCGACTTTACCCGTTGACGAAAGTGACCAACAAACATCTCCTTCCCGTCTATGATAAGCCGATGATTTACTATCCGATCCAAACGCTGATTAATGCGGGGATCGATGACATCCTGATTGTCACGGGCGGAAACAATGCCGGAGACTTTTTGAAGCTTTTGGGGAACGGAAAAGAGTTCGGCCTCCAACATATGAACTATACCTATCAAGAGGGAGAAGGGGGAATTGCGGAAGCCCTTCGGCTGGCTGAATTTTTCGTTTCGGGAGAAAAGGTTTGCGTGGTATTGGGTGACAATATCATCGAGAAAAACATCCGGAAAGCGGTCGAAAACTTTCGGAAACAAAAGGAAGGGGCGAAGATCTTGTTGAAAGAAGTTCCCGATCCGCAGCGATTTGGCGTTGCCGAGCTGAAGGGGGACCGGATTGCCCGGATCGAAGAAAAGCCGAAGGCACCCAAATCCCAGTATGCCGTGATCGGGATCTATCTTTTTGATCAACAAGTCTTCGACACCATCAAGACGCTTAAGCCCTCCGACCGGGGGGAGTTGGAGATCACCGACGTGAACAATCGGTATATTGAAAAAAGGATGATGACGTGGGATATTTTAGAGGGATGGTGGACCGACGCGGGGACGTTTGAATCTCTGCTTCGTGCGAATCAACTCGTGGCCCAAACGGGAGCGAACAAGCTGTAGAAGTCAATGTCAAATACCAAATGACAAATTTCAAATGAATGTCAAATGTCCAATATAGGGGAATTTCCTATTACGTTTGAAATTAACCCATCCTCGCCTTCAAGGCGGGGTAAAGAGGAGCCGCTTAGGGTCAACCCCGAGCAAGCCCAGGCCTTTAGACTGGGGAGTCGAGGGGTTGACTCACGATGGAGGTGAAGGGGGTGTGATGATACACGGAGTGAAAACGAAGTCATTGCGGGTGTTTCCGGATGACCGGGGCAGGCTGATGGAGATCCTGAGGGCGGATGACGATCTGTTTATGAAGTTTGGTCAGGTGTATATCACCACCACCTATCCTCAGGTGGTGAAGGCCTGGCACTATCATAAGGTTCAAACCGATCACATCTGTGCCATCCAGGGAATGATTAAACTGGTCCTTTACGACCTGCGCGAAGATTCTCCGACCAAAGGGGAGATGAATGAATTTTTCTTAGGGGTTCACAACCCTCTGTTGGTTCAGGTGCCCAAGGGGATCTATCACGGATGGAAATGCATCAGCGAGGAAGAAGCCATCATTATGAACCTTCCGACGGAAGTCTATGTTTATGATGCCCCCGATGAGTACCGTCTGCCCCCGCACGGGAAAGAGATTCCTTACGATTGGGCGAGAAAAGATGGATAACGAAATTCAAACTCCAGGACGAAATTCGAAACTCGAAACAAACTGAAATGTCCATACGACAAAGTCAAAGCCGTATGACTTAGAAAATATTCAATTGAACTCTTGAGAAGCAAAAATTCCTTTTTTGAGTTTTATATTTTGAATTTGTTTAGGATTTAGAGTTTGGCGTTTAAACTTTCACCGATTCGGATTTCGAGTTTTGATCGCTCCGTTGATACTGGCAAGTCGAGAATTAGAAAGGACAGAAAATAATGAAAATACTGGTGACCGGGGGCTGCGGGTTTATCGGGAGCAATTTCATTCGTCATTTTCTAAAGTCCTACCCGGATTATTCTTTGATCAATATCGATAAACTGACCTATGCGGGAAATGTAGAAAACCTCTCCGATCTTTCTCATTCTCCCCGCTACCATTTTATCCGAGGGGACATTGCCGACGCTCCTCGAGTCGAAGATTTGGTCCGCAAAGGTGTGGAGGCGATCGTGAACTTTGCCGCCGAGTCGCATGTGGATCGGTCGATTGAAGACCCGAGCGCCTTCATGAAGACCAATGTCTTCGGGACTTTCGTCCTTCTTGAAGCCGTGCGCAAGGTTTTCCCCAAGCAACCGATCCGTTTCCTTCATATCTCCACCGATGAGGTCTATGGGTCCCTGGGGCAAACCGGAGCCTTCACTGAAGAGTCTCCCCTCGCGCCCAATAGTCCTTATTCAGCGAGTAAGACGGCAGCGGATATGCTCGTCAGGGCCTATCATCACACGTACGGGATTCCTGCGCTCATCACGCGATGTTCCAATAATTATGGACCTTACCAATTTCCCGAAAAACTGATTCCGTTAATGATCTCGAACGCCGTTGAGAACAGAGAACTCCCGATTTACGGTGATGGGATGAATGTGCGGGACTGGATCTATGTCGAAGATCATTGTCGGGCCTTGGACGTCGTGTTGCACCATGGCAAAGAAGGAGAGGTTTACAATATCGGGGGCCAAAGCGAGAAGCCCAACTTAACGGTTGCGAAAACAATCTTGGATCAATTGGGAAAATCCCATTCCCTGATACGGTTTGTCGCGGATCGGCCGGGTCATGATCGTCGCTATGCGATTGATTTCTCTAAGATCGAGAGAGATTTGGGATGGAGGCCTTCTGTTTCGTTTGAAGAGGGAATCCGGCGTACCGTGGAGTGGTATCAAGCCCATCCCGAATGGTGGAAAAAGATCAAGACCGGAGAATACCAGGCCTATTACGACCGGATGTATAAAGACCGCTAAGACGGCAAGTCACAAATTCCAAATCCCAAATGCTGAACAAGCTCCAATTCCCAAATGATAAAGGGTTTGGACATTGGGAATTGACTGATGGGGGGAAGAGGATTTAGTCCAAGATGAGACGGATACTGGTGACCGGAGCGAAAGGAATGCTGGGGAGAGACCTGGTGGGTCTTCTCCATTCCTCTTTTCCCGGGGATGAGGTGATCGGATGGGATATCGAAGAAATTGATATCCGAAAGGAAAAGGACACCGTCGCTAAAATTGAAACGCTCCGGCCCGAGGTCGTGATCCATCTTGCCGCCTATACCGACGTCGATGGGTGTGAATCAAACGAGGAGGGGGCCTTTGCCGTGAACGCAGAAGGGGCGAGGCACGTGGCACTGGCCGCCTCGAAATGCCGCGCGAAAATGATTTACTTGAGCACCGACTATGTCTTCGACGGAGAGAAAAAAGAACCTTATCTGGAAAGTGATCCTCCCCGTCCTCTGAATGTCTATGGTCATTCGAAATTAAAGGGAGAACAATACGTCCAACAAGAGGTCGGGGATTTTCTAATCATCCGAACCCAATGGCTCTACGGTCCCTTCGGAAAAAACTTTGTGGACTCGATTCTCAGACAGGCAGGAGAGAAGAAAACGCTTTCCATTGTGAACGATCAAACAGGGTCGCCGACTTACACCGTTGACTTGGCGAAAGCCATTTGTGTGCTGATTCAATTCGATACCCGGGGAATCTTCCACGTGGCGAACAGTGATCTCTGTACCTGGTATGCATTCGGCCAGGCCGTTTTGAGCCTATCGGGGGTAAGTCAGGTGAGGGTCATCCCCATTTCTACGAAGGAGCTCGGCCGGCCGGCCGCCCGGCCTTCTTACTCTGTCTTCAATTGTCAGAAGTTGAAGAAGGAGACCGGGTCGACGATGCGACCGTGGTCCGAGGCGCTGAAGGATTACCTCCACCGGTCGTCGACCGCTCGATGGACCGGGGCGACCGCAGCAACATGAAAGAAGGAGGATTTACTCTATGAATATCTGTATCGTAGGCACAGGTTATGTCGGATTGGTCACAGGAGCCTGTTTAGCCGAGTTTGGAATGAACCTGATCTGTGTGGATAACGATCGCTCCAAGATTGACCTTCTCCGTCAGGGAAAGGTGACCATCCACGAACCCGGACTTGAGGACATCGTCGCGAAGAATATGAGGGAAGGAAGGCTTTCGTTTTCCACGAGCATCGAGGAGGGGGTGAAATCGAGTTTGGTCATCTTCATCGCCGTGGGAACCCCTTCCGGTGACGATGGTTCGGCCGACCTCAAATATGTGGAAGAAGTGGCCAAGGAGATTGCCCGGACCATGGATGGCTATAAGGTGGTGGTGGTGAAATCCACGGTTCCGGTGGGGACCTGTCGGCGCGTGAAACAGCTGATCAAAGATCATCAGACCAAACCCACTCCCTTTGATGTCGTTTCCAACCCTGAATTTCAAAGGGAGGGCTCCGCGGTGGAGGATTTCATGAGGCCGGACCGGGTGACCCTTGGCACCGAAAGCGAGCAGGCCGCTGCTATCATGAAGGACATTTACAGCGCCCTCTATCTGATTGAAACCCCCTTTGTCATCACTTCTTTGGAAACGGCTGAAATGATCAAATACGCGTCCAATTCATTCCTCGCGACTAAAATAAGCTTCATCAACGAGATTGCCAACCTCTGCGAGAAGGTAGGGGCGGATGTTCACGATGTGGCGAGGGCGATGGGTCTGGACGGGAGGATCGGGAAAAAATTTCTCCACCCGGGTCCGGGGTACGGAGGTTCTTGCTTTCCGAAAGACACCCGGGCCTTATCAAAGATCGCCCAGGAAAAGGGGTATTCCTTTAAAATTCTCGAAGCGGTCATCGAAGTCAACGAGGAACAGAAAAGGAGGATGATCGGCAAGATTAAGGAGAAAGTGGGAGATCTGAAGGGAAAGGCCATCGGGATGTTGGGCCTTGCTTTCAAGCCCAATACGAACGATATCCGGGAATCTTCCTCGATCGTGATCATCCAGGGTCTTTTGGAACTGGGAGCCAAAGTGAAGGCCTTCGACCCGGCGGCCATGGAGGAAGCTAAAGCTGTCCTCCCCGGGGTCGAGCTTGGAAAAGACGCGTACGATGTGGCCAAGGGAGCGGACGCATTGGTCCTGGCCACAGAGTGGAATCAATTCCGGCGTCTGGATCTTCAACGCATCAAAGGGTTGCTGAAAACTCCGGTCTTCATCGATCTGAGAAACGTCTATGACCCAGAACATATGAGGCAATTAGGGTTTGATTATTGCGGTATTGGAAGGTGAGGGTTGGGATTGGTTGGCTCCAAAAAGGACTGGATTTTTGTGTCCGATGCCCATTTCACCGGACGAGAGCCTGAGCCCATGGAGGCGTTTCTCAGATTCTTGGATTCAGAGAAAAAGCGGATCGGCCATTTGGTGATCCTGGGCGACCTTTTCGAATTCTTTTTCAGTTTTCGAAAGGGTTCCACAGCCGGGAAATCCGCTGCGTTTTCTGACTATCTTCCCGTCCTCAATAAGCTTCAAACCCTGCACCGCGATGGAATCCAAATCAAATATTTCGAAGGGAATCACGATTTCTTTCTCCAGCCATTTTTTTCAGAGCAATTCGGGATGGAGATCGAAGTCTATCCCAACGGGTGTGAAGAGAGGTTGGAGGGGAATAGAGCCTTTATCGCGCATGGAGATTTGTCGAACCCAAAGCAATGGGCTTATCGGGCCCTCCGAAGAATTCTTAAGAACCCGTTGACCTATCGTCTCATTCAGCTTGCAGGTCCAAGGATTTCTTGTCTGGTGGCCGGAAAGTGGAGCAGTCTGAGTTTTCAGAAAAATCACCACCAAAGGCAAGCTCATCCGCTCCCGGCCTTCAAGGCTTTTGCCCACCGGAAGTTTCTGGAGGGGTTTGAGATCGTCATTCTTGGCCACTCCCATTTTCCAGAGGCAGTTGAGGAGTGGATTGATGGGCGGAGGCGTCTTTATTACAATCCGGGCGATTGGGCGGTCCACCGTTCTTTTTTGCGTTTCTCCCCGCCCGATCGATTTGAATTGGAGCGATATAATGAGAGTGAAACGGAGACGCGGCGAAACGGAGACGCGGGGATGGGGAGATAGGGAGATTTTAATTTCTAAGCGCGCAATACTAAGTATTTAGGTTTTGTTTCGAGATTGGGGCTGTGGAATTTTATTCCGCATTCCACAATCCGCATTCCGCAATCGGAAGAACTATGTCAAACAAGGCGGTCTTTCTTGATCGGGATGGGACCCTCAATGAAGAGGTGGGATATGTCAACCATATCGAACGGTTCTATCTTCTTCCCCGCGTGGGTCAGGCGATTCGACTATTGAACCAACACGAATGGAAGGCAGTGGTAATCACCAACCAGTCGGGTGTGGCGCGAGGGTATTTTCCTGAATCCCTGGTTCATCAGGTTCACCGAAAGATGGAGAACCTCTTAAGGAAAGAAGGAGCTCATCTTGACGGGATCTATTATTGTCCCCATCATCCCGAGATCGGGAGTCCTCTTTATCGGCAGAAGTGCCGATGTCGAAAGCCGGCTACGGGATTGGTCGAAGAGGCCGCGAAAGAACTGGATCTTGACCCGTCGCGCAGTTACGTGGTCGGGGACCGGGGGGCGGATATTGAGTTTGCCCGTCGCGTGGGAGCCAAGGCGATCCTGGTCCTGACCGGGTATGGGAGAGGGGAATGGGAATATTTCAGCGGCCAATGGAAGGTCAAACCCGATTACGTGGCCGAGGATCTTTTTGAAGCTGTCCAGTGGATTCTCCGCCAAGAATCGCATCCGCCGGATACAAGAAAAGGAGAATGAAGATGCCAGTCAGTAAAGAGCTTTTGGAGATTTTGGCCTGCCCGAAATGTAAAGGAGATATTTTCCTGAATCGCAAAGGAGATGGCTTGATCTGCAAAGCCTGTCATTTGCTCTATCCGATCAAGGACGATATCCCCGTGATGTTGATTGATGAAGCTCTTCCCTATCAGGGGGAAGAGGGGTAAGAGATTTCGGAATGCGGGTTGCGGAATTCGGAATAAAGGCTCCAAAATTCCAGTCTGATGTTGTGAATTCTGGAATTCGAAACCAAAAACCTGCCCCCTGGATGTTGTTCCCATGATTTCTTTTTTGATCTACTGGATCCTTAGAGCGTTCAGTTTCCTGATCAACCTTCTACCGGAGGGTTTTTCCCTCCGGGCTGGAAGACAGTTGGGGAGACTGATGTTCTTCGTCGATCGAGGACACCGGAAGGTTGCCTTGGAGAATCTTCATCTCGCTTTTGGCAAAGAAAAGTCCGGAGAAGAACTCATGTCCATTGCCCGAAAGACTTTTGAAAATTTGGGGATGATGGCCGTCGAATTCTTCCGGATCCCCAGGATGGACGTGGAAACATTCAAAAAAAAGGTTAAAATTGAAGGGTTGGAGGAGGCGCTGAAGCTTTTTGAAAAGGGAAAGGGAATGCTCCTTCTTCTCTCCCATTTTGGAAACTGGGAGATGATGGGGATCATGTCCAAACTGATCGGAGATTCGATCATGGTGATCGCGAAGCCGATGAAGAAAAATCAGCAAGTGGATCAATATATTAACAGGATTAGACATTCGACAGGTCTCGAAGTGGTTTCGAGTATAAAATCGAGCCGGACTGTGATGAAGGCGCTTGCCCGGAATCGAGTGGTCGGAATTCTGATTGATCAGAGGGCGAAACGAAGCGAAGGGATTTTGGCCGACTTTTTTGGAAAAGAGGCGCCGACCACACCGGCTCTGGCCGTCCTGGCGATGAAGACGGGGGCGCCGGTGGTGCCGGTTTTTATGGTTCGGAATGGGTTTGGAGCGCATCGGCTCATCATTCAGGAGCCGCTCGCGTTGGTTCACACCGGAGACATCAAGAAAGATGTGGAGGCCAACACCCAACTTTTTAATCAGAGGCTCGAAGCCATGATTCGCCAATACCCGGACCAGTGGTTCTGGGTCCATCGAAGATGGGAGAGGAAAAAGAGGGCTTCTCGACGATGAAGAACCTCCCTCAGACAAGAAGTGAAATTGTCTCCTCAACCAAAAGACCGAAGCGTGAGCCTCATACCTACCTTCGTGTCGGAGATAGGGTGTTTCACAAGAAGTGCAAGTCATGGGGAGGCGGGATTGTGATGGAGACACGGGCCTCCGAGGTACCGGGAGGGATGTGTTATGCTCGAATTCTCTTCCAGGATGGCAAACAGAGGGTCTTTGACAACGACTTTGACAGCGCCTGCTGCTGCTATTATACGGGAATCACCGTCATCAACCGCGTTGAAATATAGGTCCCCCTTTTTTAGGGTTTCAGGTTCTCGAATCAGCAATTCCTTACAATAGTTACTCAGGTCAATCAACAACATCCCCTTTCCCCCTAGTTTTTCGAACCAACTCTGCATTATTTACAGAAATCCCAATATCCCACGCCTGCCCCTAAAAGGATTCATGAACGAAATAAACGGACAAATATCACGCACATAATTGGGAAGGCAAATGTTTCTAAGACAATTAAGCCACCAAGGACAACACTTGTCTTTTCTCCGGTTATCCCTCGGCACTCCTTAATAATCCTTTTACCATTTTTCTTTGAAATATAATAATGATGTGCTCCAGCAAACAAGATAATAACAGGCAATATAAATATTATTCTGAGAGTTTCTTTAGGGATACCTGCGAGGCCCATCAAAATAGCAGCTCCGAGTAAATGGCAGAAGACTATCGCCGCCATCCAATAGGGGACTGTCTCATCTGCGGTTTTCCTACTTGGCGTCTTCAAAGTAAAACAATAAGAATAATAATATATACGGTCAGTTAGCGAACAAAACTTCATAAGAAAAAACTCCCTGAATTTACTTGCCTAAAAAAAGGTAAAAAAGGGCTGGCCCCAGGTCTTCGCACGAAATTCCTTCACCATTCTTAGCACTCCCCAACCTGTCTCATTTGCGGATTCTCTTTCAAATAATTCCCCAAGTCTTCTTGAGAAATATGATAACAAGTATTGTTAACAACCAAATCCTTAGTATTATTCCGCCAACAGAGAAAACAAAATACGTCTTATTGTGCCGGTCTCTATTTCGAACTCCATAGATACCATCCCGTATGAACAAGATAACAATCAGCAAACACAGTACATATTAAAATTGGGGACGGTTCTCATATTCATTATCAGTAACTAATAGATACAGATTATTTTCTTTGGCCTGCCTCTCTTGGGCCTCCGGGCTTCCATGACTCTCTTCTCCATTTTCTCCTGATATATCTCTACCCCAACTTCCCCTCTTGCCATCTTCTCCCTTATCTCCTGCTCCTCTTTGTTCCTGTTCGAACAAACATATTCTCGATAAGCTCTCTGCCTTGCCCCATTCTCCTTCCCCGTTGAATCATTGATCTTATGCCTATCCGTCACCCCATCTGCCTTCCCACAAGCATATACCACATAACTGCTCCAAGGATATTCTTTGAGAACGCGTTTTCTTGAGCCTGCATGTGCATGCTCTGTTGTTCATTAAAGCAACAATCGAAAAATCTTGTCAAGATTCTTCTGAAATCTCCGAAAAAGAGTTTTGTTTTAAGTACATAAGTTGGCGGTTAACCGGTGAAAGTAAGGGAACTCGCGCTCACTACGCGTATCTCGACGAAAGGACCTCATTCTGGGCCTTTGGTACGGATGGCGTAGACTTCGGGCTCTTCGATTACGGTAAGTATCCGAACCATATCGAACATGAAGTTATATTAAAGCTGGCCGGAGAGAAAGAGATCTGTCCCGTGGTGACATTGAGGACTGGCTTGAACTTTTCTTATGGCTGGCTCAGCGAGGACCTTAGATTTAACTATGCAGATTCCCTTCCGAGCAACTTCACTGATAAAATATCCCTGGACGGAAACCGATGGAGAGTCGGGGGCTTTGTCGGCGGGACGGTGAAACTGCATGGGTTTCTTCTTGAGCCCTTTCTGGTGGGTGGTTACAAAAGATTTGACATCAGTGGAAACGGGTTTGAGACAAACACGCCAGCAATCGAAGAATTGGACAAGTTCAGAAAAGAATGGTTCGTAAGCGCGGGGTTCTCCATCAGATATTAAATACGAAATGCGAAGCAGCCGCGGGTATGGAAGGGCGGGATTTTTCCCGCCCTTTTTCTATTTTTCTTCGGATAAATATTTTCCTAAGAGTTCCCGGCTGTGTTCATCGTCGTGGCAGTAAACGCACAGGTTCTCCCAGTTCGACCCATCGGGAGGGTTGTTCAGGTGATTTCCGTCTTTGTGGTGGACAGTCAGGAGGTGTCTGGACTTCTCATCAAATTCCCTGCCGCACTTGGCACAGATCAGACCATGGATTTTGAGGGACCGTTCTCGATAGTCACTCCATGGCGGTTCTGTCTTC
>Ga0335084_10007504_pt1 | contig 10839 bp, 10 predicted proteins | sample Lox_Sample_44_FD_206721 | JGI IMG/M metagenome (GOLD analysis project Ga0335084, IMG submission 206721) | Soil microbial communities from Loxahatchee National Wildlife Refuge, Florida, United States - Lox_Sample_4.4 | ecosystem: Environmental > Terrestrial > Soil > Wetlands | place: USA...
CCGGTGATCAGCGCGGCGCGCGTCGGCGAACAGAGTGCCGTCGAATGGAAGTTCGTGTAACGCAGACCGTTCTTCGCGATGCGGTCGAGTGCCGGCGTCGGGATGACGCCGCCGAACGTGCTCGACACGCCGTAGCCGGCATCGTCCGTCATGATCAGCAGCACGTTCGGCGCGCCTTTCGGCGGCACCACCCGCGCCGGCCAGAACGGCTTCGAGTCTTTGACGCTGCGTTCGATCTTGCCGTCGAACTTCTGCGGCGGCGGCGGTAACTGTTCGCCGCTGATCGTGGTCGTCGCGCTGGGCGAACCCGGCGTGCCGGTCGTTTGAATGCGATCGTCGGCGAGCGCCGACGCAAGCGAAAGGGACAAGACTGCGGCAACTGCGACACGCGCGCCGCGCCCGAGCATGGGCAACGACATGGCTCCCTCCACGGGTTGTTCGTTGTTGTTCGAGTACCGCTGCGGACTCTAACCGACACGCGATCACGGCGCACCTACGCGTAATCCACGGTGTCACACGAGCGTCGCGCTGCATATCGTCGCTCAGATCGGATCGGACGCCGCCATCGTGTCGCATCGCCTCATCGTTCTGCCTGACGACACCGCTCAGCCGCTCATCGATGCCATCAATGCGGCCAAGCGCTCGCTGAACGTGCGGATGTTCCTGTTCACCGACGAGACCCTGCTCAACGCCGTGATCGCAGCGAAGCAGCGCGGCGTCAACGTGCGCGTGATGCTCAATCCGGCCCGCCGCAGCGGAGAATCCGAGAACGAAGCGTCGCGTCAGAAACTCGTCGCCGCCGGCGTCGACGTGCGCGACAGCCATCCGAAGTTCGATCTGACGCATCAGAAGTCGATGGTCGTCGACGGCGAGATCGGCTACGTCGAATCGTTGAACTGGGAGCCGCGCGACCTGACGCAGACGCGCGACTATGCCGTCACCACCACGAACGCGCTCGAGGTGCGGCAGATGGTCGAGTGCTTCGACGCCGACTGGAACCAGAAGGACTTCGCACCGCACCCCGACTCGCGGCTCATCTGGTGCCCCGACAACGGCCGCCAGCGCATCGCGGATTTCATCGACCGCGCCGAGCACACGCTGTATCTGCAGAACGAGCGCTATCAGGACGCCGTCGTCATCGAGCACCTGGTGCGCGCGGTCGGTCGCGGCGTCAAGGTGCACATCCTCGCGAAGCCGCTACATACGCTCAAAGGCGGCAAACTGATCGAAGCGGTCGGCGGGCTGCGCATCCTGCACGACGTCGGCGCGAAAGTGCACCGGACGCATCACGTGAAGCTGCACGCCAAGATGATCCTCGCCGACGGCAAGCGCGCGATCGTCGGCTCGATCAATCTCGCGCCCGGCAGTTTCGATTCGCGCCGCGAGCTCGCCATCGAGACCGACAACCCACATGTCGTCGAACGCCTCGAGAAGGTGGCACACGCCGACTGGGAGAACTCGCGCAAGCTCGACTTGAGCGACGCGGGACTCGCCGCCGATCTCGCGAAGCGCGACGACAGCGAGGCCGAACGGCTCGGGATCGTCGCCGAGACGGAGAAGAAATAGCGGCGATCAGCGACGCGCGATGCTCGCGGGCTCTGTCGCGATGAACTGCGACCACACCGCATCCATCTTCGGCTGCCAACGATCGAGCACGGGGGAACGGGCAGCCGCGTCGTCGAGCCCGCGCACGTGCTTCAGATAGAGGTACATGAACGCCGACACGCGCATGTTGACGACGCAATGCACCCATACCTTGCGGCCCTCGAGCGCGCGCATCGCGCCGACGAACGCGTTCAGGTCGTCGAGCGTCGGCTTCGCGAAGTCGACCGGAATGTGGATGTAGCTCATACCGAGCCCGGTGACGACGCTGCCTTCGTCGGCGATCGCGTGGTCCGACGTCGGCAGCGCGAGATTGATCACCGCGCGATAGCCGTCGCGCGCGATCGACTCGAACTGCTCGCGCGTCGGTTGACCGGAGGTGCCGACGTCCGGCGTCAGTTGGACGAAGTTCGTGATGCCGGTGAAATCTGCCATGGCCGTGTCCTTTGTCCGTCGTGCCGTGTTGCGCTAACCGAATCGGCCGCCGAGCGTCGCCCTCATCTTCGCCACGAAGTCGACGACGTCGGCCCGCGGCGCGTCGATCACGCCGTTTTCATGCATCAGCGCGTGATATTGCTGTTGCGCGAGCGGCACGCCCGGTGGTAGCGGCGCGACATGCCAATGCACGTGCGCATTCGCCGCTCGGCTGCCGAGGCTCAAGATGTAAACGCGCTCCGGCGCGAGCACCCGCCGCATCGCCTCTGCGACGCGATACACGAACCGTTGCAGCTCGAGATAGTCGACTTCGCTGAAATCACCGGTCACGTGTTCGCGATGCGCCTTCGGCGCGATGATCACGTAGCCGAACAGCGTCGGAAATTTGTTCAGAAAAGCAACCGCGGTGTCGGTCTCGGCGACGGTATCGTGCGCGTAGTCCGGATTGCCGCGCAGATATTCGCAGACGAAGCACCGACCGGAGGTGCTGCGCTCGACGTACGCACCGAGGTCGAACGGCACACGCTCGCCGCTCATTGCGCGACCTCCTTCGACGCGCGCTCGCCGAGCACGCGTTCCATGCGTCGATCCGGTACCAGCCACATCAACGCGACCGCGACGTACAGCGCGCTCGCGATCGGCTGAACGACAAACGCGGTCGGGATCGCGATCGCGTACGCGACCATCGATGCCTTGCCCTTGAAATCCGCGCCGACCGCGCGCTGCACCAACGACTCACGCCCGTCCGCGACGACGATCGTCCGCTGCAAGATCACGTACGCCACGGCTGCCATGAACAGCACGACGCCGTACAGCGACGTCGGCAGCGCTGCAAAATGGTTCTCGCCCATCCAACCGGTGACGAACGGAATCAGCGACAGCCAGAAGAGCAGATGCAGGTTCGCCCACAGCACGCCGCCGCTGACGTGCCGCGCCGCATGCAGCATGTGGTGATGGTTGTTCCAGTAGATGCCGACGTACACGAAGCTCAACACGTAGCTCAGGAACACGGGCCACAACGGTGCGAGCGCCTCCGGTGCGGCGCCGTGCGGCACTTTGAGCTCGAGCACCATGATCGTGATGATGATCGCGAGCACGCCGTCGCTGAATGCTTCGAGGCGGTTCTTGCTCATGGCATTACTCCGCAGCCCGGATACCGTCGCGGCGGCGACTGCGCCGATACTGCACGACGCCGACACCGACCAACACGCCGGACCCGACGACGGTCTTCGTCACGAACAGCGCCGGATGCTCGGTGCCGTCCGGCGGAATCAACGCGAGCGCCAACGCAAGCGCCGTCACCGCGAAGCCGACCGCGGCCGCGACGCCATCGCGCGGACCCACGCCCGCGCCGTCGCGCGCTGCGAGCACCGGCAGCGCCGCGAACATGTACAGGAGCGGCAAGAACGCGAGCACCATCGTTGCATCCAACAGTTGCTGAAACGCCTCGCGGATCGAGCTGCCGGTGAGCGCCGCGCACAACACGGCACTCGATAACACGGCTTGCACCAGCAGCGCCACGTATGGAGTGCCCCAGCGCCGGTGCACGCGCCCGAACGCGGCGGGCAGATGGCGATCGATGCCCGCGACGAACGGCAGCCTGGCGGTCGACGTGATCCAGCCCGACACATTGCCGATCTGCGACGCGGTCAGCACGACCGCCCCGACCACACCGAGGCCCGGGCACGCGGCGCGCGTTTCGAGCGCATAGAACGAACTTGCCATCCCCGCCACCGGATCGATCTGTTGGGGCTCGAGCGCAACCAACAACGCGAGCGTCCCACCCGCATAGACCACGGCGATCAACGCACCGGCGATCCAAATCGCCTTCGACAGCGTTCGCGCCACGTCGCGGATCTCATCGCCGGCAATCGCGCTGGCCTCGACGCCGGCATACGCAAACGCGATCGCGGCGAAGACGCCGATCGTCGACGAATCGAATTGCACCGGCAGCAACGACCGGGCCGTGAATTGGGTAGCCGCGCCTAACCGTGCGAGCGCGATCGCCGCAGCCGCCGCAACGAGAATCAACACGAGCCAATTCGCCGCGCCGCCCACGTTGTTCAGCCATTTCGCTCGTTCGAGACCGATGATGTTCAATAGCGTCGCCAGCCAGATCACCGCGAGGGCGAACGTCAAATTGAACGCAGTGTCGTCGGCGAGCGACAACCACGCGGAGCCGCCGACGTATAGCGACCACGACGCTGCCAACAATAGCACGGAGGGGAGATAGAACATGTTCGTGACCCAATACGTCCAGCCGACGACGAACCCGTGGGAATCGCCGAAGGCTGCTTGCGTCCAGCGATAGATCCCGCCCTCGCCCGGCAGGCGTCGGGCGAGTTCGCGCACCGCGACGCAGCACGGCAGGAAGAACAACAGCAATCCGGCGACCCAGAACAGCAAGCTGACCGGCCCGAGTTGCGCCGCTGTTGCAAGCCAGCGCGGCGCCACAACGAGCGCCACGATCAACAGGACGACGTCACGAAGGCCGAGCGACCGCCGCAGGGTCGCCTGTGCGCGGTCTTGTGCTGCGATCTGCCGACTCACCGCGCCGCGAGTCTCGCCGTATCCCGCTCGGCAACGACAGCCTTGAAGTCGTAGAACGGGCGGATCTCGTCGAGACAATCCGGCCAACGATCGGTCCTTCGCCAATACTCCACCAGCCCGAGTGTGCCGCACAGGTCGACGAACCGCGGATCGCAGCGCAGCGCTGCGTCGCTGACATCGAACAGCGCGTGCAGGCCGTAGTCGTCCGGCAGCAAGCTCCCCGCAGGATCGAACAGCCGCGCGAACGACGCCCGGCCGATCAGTTCGTACGTTTCGTCGACCCGATCGAGGATCGTCGCAACCCAGATGAAATTGAGGCTCACCGTGCCCGACTGTTCGAGGAAGGTGCGGCCGCGCCGCATGAAGTCGTCGACCGCGTTCGGCGCACGCTCGAGCAGCAGGGGCGCCGCATTCCGGCACCAGCGCACGTAGTTGGCGTCGAGCGGCGAGCGCGCGAGCGCTTCGACGCGCTTCACGTCGCCGGCGATGGCCGCGTATAGCAACGGATTCGACGTCAACACGTCGTACTGCGGCCATCGCGAGCGTGCGTCGTCCCACACCGCGAATGCCTCGCTGCGACGGCCACGTTGAAAGAGCAGCAGCGCGTGTTCGTTGGCGGCTTGCGCGAAGAATGGATCGACCTCGTGCGCGCGCGCCGCGATGTCGAACGCTTCGCGAATACGACCGAGCCCGAACAGGAACCGGCTTGCCCGCGCCAGCACGACCGCGTCGTTCGGGGATGCGAGCATCGCGTTTTCGATCAATGTCTCCGTCTCGATGAAGCGCCCGCACACGGGCTCGAGATACGACAACGCCGTATACGCGATGCCGGACGACGGATCGAGCGTGAGCGCGGTGTGCGCCGCCGCGCGTGCGCGCTCGCGCACCGACGCGGGGAGCGGCGCGCTCGGCATACGCGCCTGCACCGCGAGGCTATACGCGAGCGCCGCCCAGGCTGCCGCGAATCTCGGCGCGCACTGCGTCGCACGCGTGAGCGCTTCGATGTCGAACGAGCCGAGTCGCCCCGGCGCCGCCGAGCGCGCGCGCAGATAGTCGTCGTACGCGACCGGATCGATCGGGCCAGTTTGAGTCGACGCCGCGAACGTCACGTTCAGCGCCGCCGCGACTGCTGCCGCGATCTCGTCCTGCAACGCAAACACGTCGGAGAGTTCGCGATCGAAACGTTGCGCCCACAACGTCGTCTGCGTTGCGCATTCGATCAATTGCGCCGCGATGCGCACGCGCGCGCCGCTGCGCCGCACCGACCCGTCGAGCACGTGCGTCGCGCGCAGTTGCCGGGCGACGTTGCGGACGTTCTTGTCCACCCCGCGGAACTGGAAGCTCGACGAACGACCGATCGTTTTGAGGCGCGCCGTCTGCGCGACCGTCTGCAAAATTTCCTCCGAGACGCCGTCCGTGAAATACAGCAGATCCGGATCGCTCGACAGGTTGTCGAACGGCAACACAGCGAGGAGCAGCTCGGCGTTCGGGCTCCTGACGACCGCCGCATCGTGCTGCACGGACTCACGAACGAGTTCGCGCACGCTCGCGATCACCTGGTGCCACTCCGCAGACGTCGTTTCGCCGTTCCAGCCGACGAGCTTCGTGCATTGGATCTGATCGAACGGCAGCGGCAGCACGACGTCGTCGAGTGCAACTTGAATCAATGCGCCGCGTTCGCGCGCGACGTCTGCTTCGGCAACGACCCACTGCGACTGCACCGCTTCGCGCGACCACAACACGATCGCCGCGCGCGATGCGCGCAATTGTTCGCTGATCGCGTCGCGGTAGCTGCGGTGCGGCGGCACCATGGCATCCCACCAAACGTCGTAGCCCGCAACGGCCAGCGCATCGGCCACACGCCGTGCTATACCCGCATGGGTACGCTCGTACGAAATGAAGACGTCGGGCACGGTGCCGTTTCCGAAAAGGGGCCGCGCCAGTCTACGTCGCAATCCCGCGCCGCGCCCGGTATTGCTGCGCGAGGCGATTGACGTCCAGCGTCTCGAGCACCGTGCGCGAGTATCCGGAATGCGCCGCTTCGATCATCGCCCGCGCGAGATCGACCGTCGTCGTCACGTAGCTCGGCGCGATCGACTTGAAGAGCGGATACAGCACGCCGACGACGTTGTAGATGCCCTGATAGAGCGCCGTCTTCGAACGGGCACCGCGCATCGGTTGGATATAGCCCGGCCGAAACATGTAGGCGCCTTTGAAGCCCATCTTCGCGAGCGCGTTCTCGGTCTCGCCCTTCACGCGCGCCCACATCACGCTGCCACGCCCCGTCGCGTCGGTGCCTGCGCCGGAAACGAAACAGAACGTGCTGAACGGACTCTCGGCGCGAATCTCCTTTGCCGCCGCGAGCGTGAAGTCGTGCGTGACACGCCGGTAGTCCGCCTCCTTCATGCCGACCGACGACACACCAAGGCAATAAAAGGTCGCGTCGGCGCCGGCGAAGTGTTCGCAGATCGGCACGTAGTCGAGGAAGTCCTCGTGCACGAGTTCCCGAAGCTTCGGATGCGTACGGCCGGTCGCCTGCCGCACGACCGACACGATCGATTCGACCTCGGGGTCGTCGAGACATTCGAGCAGCACGCCGGAACCCACCATTCCCGACGCGCCGAACAGGATCACACGCATAGGACGGTCTCCGTGGAGACCGCCATGCTAGCGCGCTTCGATCATTTGAGCGGAACGACCGGCACCCACAACTCGCACTCGAATGCACCGGTCTTTGCATTGATCGGCGAGCCGCCGCGGTAGTACTCGATGCACGGCCGCATATCCATTTCCATGCCGCTCGACGGCAGCCATTCGCGGAACACCTCGTTCCAGGCATCGTTGATCGTGTCCGGCGATCCCGCGAATTCGCGCACCGCGTAGCGTCCGCCCGGCAACGTCGCGATCGCCGCCGGCGATTTCGCGACGAAGTCGGCCGGTACTTCGACGCATGCGTCGTAGCGGCATTTCTCCGCCGGCGTCACCGACGGATTGTCGAGGCCGATGCCGTAGCGCGGCTTGTCGAGCAAGCCGAGCGAGCCGATCCACGGCATCACGGTTTTGTTCCAGAACGCGCCGACGTCCGGGCCGTACGCGCCGAGGTGGCGCAGATAGGCGACGCGGGTCGGCGGTGCATCGACGACGTTGACTTGCATGTTCGACTCCATGATCAGTTGCGTGGTGCGGCGATGGTGATCGCTGCCGACGAGTGCGGTCTGTCCGTCGTTGCGCAGGGCCTGACCGGCCTTGCCATCCGCACCCGCTCGAGCGGCATGCAACCGGCGTCCGCGGTCACGCGGCGATTCGCTGCGCCACGCGCTCGGTGTGCAGCCGAAGCGTTGCTTGAACGCGCGCGCGAGCGCCTCGCCCGAGCCGAAGCCGACCTCGACCGCGATGCTCAACACCGACGCGCGCGGTTCGCTCACCAACCGCGCTGCGGCGCGCTCGAGCCGGCGATTGCGCAGATACTCGCCGAGCGTCTCGCCCATCCACGCCGCGAACACGCGGTGGAAGTGGAACGGCGAGAAGTGCGCGATTCGCGCGAGCGTCTCGAGATCGAGCGGCTCGTCGAGATGCGCATCGACGTGATCGAGCACGCCGCGCAATCGGCGCGAATACTCCCCGCGACTCTTCTGCGCGGTGGCGTCGGTCCGTTCGCGCGGGCGCGGGAACAATCCGAGCCGGCACGGCGGCGCGTGTTCGGCGAACTGCGGCAAGCCGTCGGCGATCTCGTACCACGGCGCCTTCGAGCCGACGAACGCGTGAAAGCTCGGCACGACGCGCGGCGCCGCACCGAGCGTAGCGAGCGGCACGTGTACGAACGCCTCGCGCAGCGCAACGAACACCACGCCGCCGCACGCGCGGCAAAAATTCACGATCTGCGTCGCCCCCTTGCGGTACGTCGCGAGATGCTCGTCGCCACGCACGACCGCGAGCTTCGCGCGTTCGATCCCGGCAAACGCCGCGAACGCCGAACCCGACATCGCCCGACATTGTCCGCAGTGGCAATAGCCGGCGTACGCGAACGCGTCGTCGACCTCGAAGCGAACGCCGCCGCACCTGCACGAACCCGTTAGCCTCGCGAGGTCGCGTGCAGCCATTCGTTGCCTACGGAATGAAACGGCGAGCGTACACGCCGGGTGCGCTCAGTTCTTGCGCAGCGCCGCGCGCCGCTCGAGGCTCGCCTTCGGCCAGTAGTCCGACGCCTTGTAGTACTCGGCGACGGCCGGCATGTGCTTCGGCAACACCACCCACGGCTGCTTCGTCGACGTGAAGATGTGGATGTCGGGCGGCACGCGGTCCGGTTCGTCGAGCGTACCGACGCGCACGAAACGCACCGCGTCGCCGGCGCCGGCGTAGTTGCTCCAGAGCGCCACCTTGCAGGTCGGACAGCGGCTGATCTTCTGCCCCTTGCCGCTGTTCGACGGTGTATTGACGACTTCCACCTCGCCCTTCAGCAACTCGACGCGGTCGGCCTCGATCATCGCGTTCAGTGCGAACGCGGTGCCGGTCTCGCGCTGACACCACGTGCAATGACAGCAATGGACGAACAGCGGCGGCGACGTCATCCGGTAACGCACCGCGCGGCACGTGCAGCCGCCTTCGTAACCCGTCGGCATGATCAGACTCGTCGATCGAATCGGGACGATCGATGGTACAGGAAACATTCGGCCGTCACGCGTCGAGCACCTTCATATAGGTCCGGCACGTGCCGACGCGCTCGAAGCCGCACGCTTCGTACAGCGCCTGCGCCGGTGCGTTGAAGCCGGCGGTGCCGACGCGCGCGGTGTGCATGCCTTTGTCGCGCAGGCGCCGCAGTCCTTCGTAGATCACTTCACGGCCGACACCGCGGCCGCGCCACTCCGGACGCGTGCCGACGGGTTCGTACGAGCCGACGCCGGTGGTCCGGTCCGCCCAACAAATGCAGTAGCTCGCGAACGTGCCCGAGCCCACGTCGAGCACGATGTCGAGTTCGGGGTCGTAGCACGAACCGCGGCGGATCTCCGCATAGCGTTCGAGGCTCCACGTGCTCTTCAACCACGCCGCGCGATGACATGCGACGCGCGCGTCGAGGTCGGCTTCGCCGACGTGGCGCAAGCGGATCCCGGCGGGTAGTCGCGGGCCCGGAATCGGCACCGCGAGATCGCGGCGATAGTCCGGCGAGAAGTGTCTCGTCGGGCGATAACCGCGCGCCACGAGGCATTCGACGCGCACGGCGTCGGTCTCGAACGCCAGCGTCGTCAGACAGAACCCATCAGCCTGGGTCGGTGCGCGCGGATGCTCGATCTCGGCAGTCCACTGCTGCATCGACTCGAGGTCGACGAAGCGCGGATACGCAGGCGGGAACTCGCGCCGTCGCGCCTCCGCCCAATCGAGCATTTCGACCACGAGCGGTGACGCATAGCCCACGTCGTCGCGCACTTCGAATTCGAAACCGGTGGTCGGTTCGAACCACACGAAACCGGCGACGCCGCGCTCGTCGTGCCACAAGCGCAAGTTCTGCTTCGGACCGGAGCCCGGCAGCCGCCATGCCACGTCGCTGGTCATCAGATAGACGTGCTGCGGTACGCGCGCCGCTTGCGTTGCGACGAACGCATTGAGTTGCGCGAGATCGCCGCGCGTGAACGGTCGCGATGTCGTCATGTCGTCGCCGGCACCGCGGGCCTTCGTTGAGTCAACGGCGCCAGCGCGCCAACAGTTTCACCGGGCCGCGGAAAAACGGATTCAACGGATATTCGAGCTCCGCGAGGTTCGTGAGCTCCAAGTTCGGCACGCGCCGCAACAACGTCTCGAGCGCGATCTCGGTTTCGATGCGCGCGAGCTGTGCGCCGAGGCAAAAATGCGCGCCGCCGCCGAAGCTCTTCGAGCGCACGAACGGCCGTGCGACGTCGAGCGCATCGGCGTGCTCGTAGATCTCGGGGTCGCGATTCGCCGAACCGAGTACGCAAACGACCATTTCGCCGGCTAGGATCGTCTGCCCGCCGATCTCGACGTCGGCCTGCGCGACGCGCGGCAATTGCTGTACCGATGAGTCGAAACGCAGGAATTCTTCGATCGCCTGCGGCCACGACTCGGGATCGGCCTTCACCTTTGCGAGTTCGGTCGGATGGTTGTACAGCGCGACCAGCGCGTTGCCGATCAAGTTCACCGTCGTCTCGTGGCCCGCCATGAACAACAGGCGCACGTTCTGCCGCAGTTCCTGCTCGCTCAACTTGCCGAGTTCGTCCTCGACGCGGATGAGCGCGGTCGTCA
>Ga0335084_10007506_pt1 | contig 10837 bp, 8 predicted proteins | sample Lox_Sample_44_FD_206721 | JGI IMG/M metagenome (GOLD analysis project Ga0335084, IMG submission 206721) | Soil microbial communities from Loxahatchee National Wildlife Refuge, Florida, United States - Lox_Sample_4.4 | ecosystem: Environmental > Terrestrial > Soil > Wetlands | place: USA: Florida...
ACACGCACCCATCCGTGCACCAATGCCGTCCTATGGGCGAGAAGGAGTCGCGGGCGTGGTGGCGGCGTGCGGTTGGGAGATGCCCTGGTAGCGGCTCCGTCAGTCACGGTCCCCTTGACCGTTTTGAGCGGCGACACCCCGCGAAGGAGCATTCCGCTCAGGCGTCAACTCCAACCCAGAGAAGAAGCGCGCCCTCCTGGCACTACGCCCCGCAGGAGACATTGTGGCTGGGCCACGACAGAGCGAAGGGAACGACAAATGCCTACGTGGCGAAGGAGCTCGGCCCCCGAACGCGCCTCCGGGAGGACAATCAACGCTCGAACTTGAAGCTGGTTGAGTTCCGGTGGAACCAAGCATCCATTGCACATTCAGGGTGCCGGGAACTGGCACCCACGTTGTGCGCACGTTTCTACCTGGAATGACTTCTTTGATGGCGAGAAAGCCCTTGACCGTGTTCCCGAATAGTTAGAGCACTGCGGGCGGAATGTTTGCGAACTCCAGGGCGAGCACGACCAACTCCATGGACGCGACGGCGCGCCGCTTGACCTACGTCAAGGCGCGCTGGCCCACGATCCGTCAGACTGACCCACGGTACGCCAACCCTTGCGCGGAGGGCTACCCTCGAGCCAGTACCAGCGTTTCAGGACAACCCAGGGAGGTCGCCCCAGGGCCGATGCGGAGCGGGGGGCGACCGACAGCAAGGAATCAACACATGCATATGTTCTGCTATCAATGCCAGGAGACCGGCGACGGCAAAGCGTGTACGCACACCGGCCAATGCGGCAAGAGCGAAGAGGCGGCGAACCTGCAGGATTTGTTGATCTACGTGCTCAAAGGGGTCGGGATCGTGAGCGACGCGCTGATCCGCGCCGGCGGCCCGATCGACCGCCGGATCGGGATGTTTGTCTGCGAGGCTCTCTTCACCACCGTGACCGATACGAATTTCGATCCCCACCCGCTACGGGACTACATCACCCGCGCCCTCGCGATCAAGCGCCAGCTCCGCGCGCGCTATGCCGCGATGGTCGACGGGCCCGAAGGCTGCGCCTCAACGCGGACGGTGTCCGAGGACGCCCAGGTCGTGTGGGACGCGACCGATGCGGCGGAAATCCTCAAGAAGGCGTACACCGTGGGCGTGCTTGCCACCTCGGACGAGGATGTCCGCTCGCTGCGCGAGCTGATCACCTACGCGCTCAAGGGCCTGGCGGCCTATACCTATCACGCGAACATCCTGGGCTATTTCAACGACGCCATCCTCGCGTTCCTCTACCGAGCGCTCACGGCGGTGTCGCGGAACGACAGGCTCGGCGAGCTCGTCTCGCTGGCGCTCGAGGCGGGCAAAGTCAATATCGAGGCGATGGCGCTGCTCGACCAGGCCAACAACGAGACCTTCGGCCAGAGCCGTGTGACGGAGGTCCCGCTCGGCGTGCGGAAGATACCCGCCATCCTGATCTCCGGGCACGACCTGAAGGATCTCGCGGACCTGCTCCGGCAAACCGCCGGGACGGGCGTCGATGTCTACACCCATTCCGAGATGATCGCGGCGCACTACTACCCGACGCTCAACCAATTCGCGCAGCTCGCCGGGAACTACGGCAGCGCCTGGTGGAACCAGGACGAGGACTTCGCCGCCTTCAACGGCCCGATCGTCGTCACCTCGAATTGCATCACCCCGGTGGCCCCGGCCTATGCCAGCCGCATCTTCACGACGGGCCCGGCGGCCTACCCCGGCGTCCCCCACATCACGCGCGACACGCACGAGGGCGTCGACTTCGCCCCGGTCATCGCGCTCGCGCAGCGCCTTCCCCCGCCCACGGCCATCGACCGGCAGACGTTCACCGGCGGCTTCGGCTGGCGCCAGCTCGCGGAGGCCGCGCCCAGGCTCGTCGAGCTCGTGCGGACGGGGGAGATCCAGCGCTTCATCGTCATCGCCGGCTGCGATGGGCGCGACGCGTCGCGCACCTACTATCGCGAGGTCGCCGAGCGGTTACCGGCCACGGCGATCATCCTCACGGCGGGGTGCGCCAAGTACCGGTTCATGAAATTGAACCTGGGCACGATCGGCGGCATCCCGCGGATCATCGACGCCGGGCAGTGCAACGACTGTTACTCGCTCGTCAAGATCGCGCTGCTGCTCCGGGACGCGTGCGCCGTGCGCAGCATCAACGAGCTTCCGATCTCGTTCGACATCGCCTGGTACGGCCAGAAGGCGGTTGCCGTGCTGCTCTCGTTGCTCCATTTGGGGGTCACGGGGATGCGGCTCGGCCCGACCCTGCCGGGATTCCTCTCGCCCCGGGTGCGCGCGATGCTCATCGAGAGGTTCGCGCTTCGCGCGATCGGCCCGAGCGCGGTGGACGCCCAGGCGATGATGGTGGGACGCTAGCCCTGATCCGGGCGAGACACCGCCGAGATCGCCAAGGACGCAAAGAGCGGACCGGCGACAGCTGAGATGTGGAATTTCGGGATAGCTGAGACTTGCCCGGCTCAGGGACGATAGTGATTCTGGACTAACGGGGCGGCCTCGGTGCTTTCCACGTGACAGGCGGTGCACACATACCGGGCTCCCGCGACGCGGTCTTGCGCCGCCGCTGGCGCCGTCCGGAGGTCCACGTAATGGCTCGCCGGGATGGGCGTTGGCGCGCCGGGCGTCTTCTCGCGCTGCCCATGACAGTCGAGACACAGGTTCTGTGTGGCCGTGATGGGGAGGACGTCGGTCGTGCCGTGGGGGATCGCGGGCGGCCACCCTGGCGCACCGGCCCGTCCCCGTTGCCCTTCCCCCGGCGCGCTCGTGTTCGGCTGGATGGCCGGCGGGACGGGTGCGTCGAAGACGCTCCCCTTCTGGAGTCCCAGCGCCGCGTCGGGGACCGGGGCCGTGGAGGCCGCGCACCCCGCGCCCAGCAGCACGGTCAGGAGGAGCATGGCGGTGGTCTTCATGGCTGGACCCTCGCGCTCGTGGCGGCCTTGGACACTTTCACCGCACACTTCTTGTAGTCGGTTTCCTTGGAGATGGGGCAGGTCGCGTCCAGCGTCACCTTGTTGATGAACACCCCCTCGTCGAACCACGGCACGAACACCATGCCACGCGGCATGCGGTTCCGGGTGATCGTGAGATCGACCCGGACCTGGATCTTGCCTCGACGGGATTCGATCCAGGCCAGATCGCCGGCTTGCAGCCCGCGCGCGGCCGCATCCTTCGGGTGCATGAAGCACAACGCCTCCGGGACCGCGGCATGGAGCGCCGGGACCCGCCGCGTCATCGAGCCCGAGTGCCAGTGCTCGAGGACGCGCCCGGTGCACAGCCACAGGTCGTAGATGGCATCGGGGCTCTCGGCCGGGGCGGCGTACGGGCGGAAGAAGATCTTGGCCTTGCCGGGCAGCGCGACCGGCTTGGCATCCGTCGGCGCCTCGAGCGTGCCGCTCGGCAGGGCCTTCATGGCCGGACCATAGAAGTCCACACCGCTCCCCTTGCGCGCGTAGGGATCGTACGCCTCGTTGAACCGCCAAGGCGTCTCCCGGCCGTCCACCACCGGCCACCGCAGCCCGCGCACGTCCTGGCGGAAGTAGACATCGAACGGGGCGAGGTCATGGCCGTGCCCCCGCCCGAAGCGGGCGTAATCCTCGAAGAGCGCCTTCTCGGGGAACCAGCCGATGCCCGCGTGGCGCACGGTATGGTTGTCGTGCCCCTGGGCCACCGGATCGGGCCACGCGACCCGCGCGCTCTCCGGCGTGGCGAACAGGACCTCGTAGAGCGTCTGCTCGCGGCGGTACCCCATGCGCTCGGCGGCGGCGAGCACATCCGGCAGGAAGCCGTCCTCATAGCCCTTCTCCGTGAGGCCCGGGACGGGCTGCCGGCCCCACACCTCGCCGAGGGTGAAGCGCTTGGCAAACTCCAGCATCTGCCACACGTCGCTCCGGCACTCGCCCGGGGGCGGCACCTGTTCGCGCCAGAGCTGCGTGCGCCGTTCGGAGTTGCCATAGCCCCCCCACTTCTCGAAGATCATGGCCGAGGGCAGGATGAGATCCGCCACCTTGCAGGAGAGCGTGGGGTAGGCGTCCGAAACCACGATGAAGTTGTCGCGCTCCCGCGCCGCTCGGATCCAGTGGTTGGCATTGGCCGTCGACTGGAACGGGTTTGTCACCTGGATCCAGAGCCAGCGGATCTTGCCGGCCTCCAGATCGCGCATCATCTGGACGATATGGCTCCCGACCCTGGGATTGAGCGTCTGCGGCGGGAGCTTCCAGAGTTGCTCGGCCGTGACGCGGTGGGCCGGGTTGTCCACCAGCATGTCGGCCGGGAGGCGGTGGGCGAACGTGCCCACCTCCCGGGCCGTGCCGCACGCCGAGGGCTGCCCGGTGAGGGAGAAGGCACCCGCGCCGGGCCGCGCCTGCTTACCCGTGAGCAGGTGCGCCATGTACGCCTGCTCGTTCACCCAGGTACCCCGGACATGCTGGTTGAACCCCATGGTCCAGAACGACACCACCTTGCGCGCGGGGTCGGCGTAGTGATCGGCGAGGGTCGCGAGCTTAGCCTTGTGGGCCTCCAGCGGCTCGTCGGGGTCGCCTTTCGACAGCTCGGCCACGAAGTCCAGGGTATACGGCGCGAGGCCCTTCACGAACTCCTCAAAGGAGATCAACCAGTGGGCGCCGGCCCGCCCGGCGTCGCCCTGGCTGCGCGCATGCCGCTGCTCCGGATCGAGGCCGCGCCCGATGGCCTCGGCGCGGCTCAGGGTCACCACCCGCTCGCGCGCGACCGTGTCCCGCTCGGCCGGGGACGCGAACGCCTCCGTCTCCGGGAGGCCGTAGCCGATGTCGGCGGGTCCGGCGGCAAAGACGCAATGCGCCTGCACGAACGCCTGGTCCACCGCGCCGCGGCGCACGATCTCGTGCGCAATGTAGTTCCAGATGGCGAGGTCCGTGTTGGGCGCGAAGATCAGCTCGACGTCCGCCGTATCGGAGCAGCGATTGGAGTACGTCGTGAGGTTGAAGACGCGATAGGCCGGCGCCCGCAAGCGCTTGTCCATGATGCGCGCCCAGAGCATGGGGTGCATCTCCGCCATGTTGGCGCCCCACAGCACGACCGAGTCGGTGAGTTCGATGTCGTCGTAGCAGCCGGCCGGCTCGTCGACGCCGAAGGTTTGCATGAAGGCCGCCACCGCGGAGGCCATGCAGTGCCGGGCATTCGGGTCGAGGTTGTTGGAGCGCCAGCCGGCCTTCAGGAGCTTCACGGCCGCGTACCCCTCCTGGATCAGGTACTGGCCCGAGCCCATGATGGCGACACCGGTCGGCCCGAGGGCCCGGTGGACGCGCTTCCATTCCTGCTCCATCACGTCGAAGGCTTGTGCCCAGCTCACCGGCGCGAACTGCCCCCGCTTGTCGAACTTCCCGTTCGTCATCCGCAGGAGCGGCCGCGTGAGGCGGTCTGCGCCGTACTGGATCTGCGGGAGGGCGTACCCCTTCGCGCAGAGCAGGCCCCGGTTGACCGGGCTCTCCGGATCCCCCTTCACGGCCACCACCCGCTGCCCCGCCGAGGCGATGAGGATGCCGCAGCCCACGCCGCAGAACCGGCACACACCTTTGTCCCAGCGCCATTGCCGCTGATCCTCGCTCGCGCGGGCGCCGAACGGCACCCCTGCGGCCCCGATGATCGCGGTGGTAAATCCTGCCTTGAGCAGATCGCGCCGCGTCAGCTTCCAGCTCATACGCCTCTCCTTGCCCCGGGCCGTTCGGTCACGCACCCCTGCTCTGCCGCAGAAGACAGCCATACCACATGGCGTGATTTTACGCTAGGGGTCCACGACCGGCCTTGACCTGGATCAACCCGGGCGATGGGCACTCCAGCCTCCCCACCTCCATCGCCGCCAAGACGTGCAGCACTCGGAGCGCCGCGTTCGCCACGACACAGAAATCGCAGGCCGCGAGGGCTTGGTCATGGTCCCGCACGAAGGTCGCCCATCGCTGGAATACCCAGGCATAGACACTCAGCGTCCGCGCCCGACATAGGTCAACGAGGCGGCCGAGGGAATCCGCCCGGTCACCGTCGCTGGCGAAGATCGGCGTACGCTCGAGGCCCCGGCCCATCACATGGTGCAACGCGCCGGGCGCATCCAATCGCGGCTGTCTGGGCATGCGCGGATGCTCGCCGGTTTCCCCGGGATATGTCGCGTCCCCTATTATGGGATTCGTATACGGCGGACTGGGCCGCTACCCCGAGGCCATTGACGCGTGCCGCGACGTCACTCGCATCGATCTGGCGCCGCCGGCACCGAACGGCGCAAAGCCTCGACGCCGCCAGTCGCTTGAGGCGGTGCAGCCGCCCAGGCGCGAATTCGCTTGACGCCGCCAATACATTTATATATACAAAGTCGCCCATCAACTATACAAAGGTCCTGACGGCCCGCTTCGGGCGATGCTGGCGATCCCGTGAGTCGTGCCCACAATTCCGGGAGACACCGCGAGTCATGAGCTCCCCGCGACACGCGACGAAGACTCCGAGGCGGTTGCCTCCGATTCCGCTCGACCGCAGCTCGAAGGTTCCCCTGTACCGTCAGATTGAAGAGCGCGTGCGACAGATGCTGGTCGGCAAGACGGCAGGCAACGGCCGGGTGTTCACGGAGCAGGAGCTCGCGGAGCGCTTCGGCGTGAGCCGCCTGACTGTGCGGCACGCCATCACAGCCCTCGTCGCGGAAGGCAGGCTAGCGCGCGTGCGTGGCGTCGGTACGCTCCGCATCTCTGCAAGCGTTACCGAGTCGCTCGAGCGCGTCCGCGATCATTTCGCGGACTGGGAGTCGGAGGGACGGTCGGTCTGCCTCCGGAACCTGGAGTGCACCAACGTGGAAGCCGCCTCGGGGGTCGCCGCACGCCTGCAGATCCCCGAACGTACCGAGGTACAGCGGCTGGTTCGGCTCTGGATCGTCGACGGGATCCCCATCGCCCTGGTCTACTTCTATCTGCATCCTTCCATAGGGCGGCGGCTCTCGATGTCGGCCGTGGAGAACGCGCACGTGCGCGCGGCGGTTTCGGGGCTGCTTCGGACGCCGATGCTCGGCGAACAGGTGGAGATCGAGGCCACGGTCGCCAGCCGGATCATGGCCCAGCGGCTGCAGATCAGGCGAGGCGCTCCCGTGCTGATCGGACGGCTGACGCAGTTCTACGGCGATCAACGCCCGCTTGTGGCCGCCGACTGCTTCTATCGGGCGGATCTCTACCGCTATTCCGTCTACGTGCCGGCTGCGTCGAGCCGCGCCGAGGCGGCCGCCCCCGCCTTTCGGGGTAGACCCGTGACCGTGCGTGCGATTGCAGGGAGACGACCGTCCTCGTCGTAGGGAGTGTACCTGGGACTGGAGGGCACCATGCGAGAGTCAATCGGCATGGTCGGGATCGGGCTGGTGGGCACGGCTCTGGCGGAGAGCCTTTTGGCGGCCGGCTTCGAGGTGGTGGGATTCGCGCGGAGCGTCGCCAGCCGGGAGGCGCTGGTGCGCCGCGGTGGGCGGGCGGCGGCCTCGGCGCGCGCCATCGGCGAGGAGGTCGAGCGAGTGATCCTCTCGCTCCCGGATTCCCCGGCCGTCGACGAGGTCATCCTGGGCCCGGAAGGGCTCTTGGCCGGCACCGCCCGCGTGCGAGTGATTCTCGACACCACAACAGGGGATCCGGAGCGCACCGAGGCGTTGGCCGCGCACCTGGCCGGCCGCGGAATTTACCTGCTGGACGCTCCCATCTCGGGGTCGAGCCAGCAGATCCGTGAGCGGAAGGGCGTCTTTCTGATCGGGGGCGACGCCTCCGCCTACGAGCGCTGCCGCGACCTCATCGAGGCTCTCGCCGAGCGCCATTATCTCCTGGGGAATCCGGGGGCAGGCGCACGGGCCAAGCTGGCCACCAATCTCATCCTGGGACTCAACCGCTTGGCGCTCGCGGAAGGGCTCGTGTTCGCCGAGCGCCTGGGCTTGGATCTCGGGCCGTTTCTCGCGCTGCTCAAGGTCACCCCGGCGTACTCCTGCGCCGTGGATGTGAAGGGGCAGAAGATGCTCCAGGGCGACTTCACGCCGCAGTCAAAGATCTCCCAGCACCACAAGGATCTGCGGATCATCTTGGATTACGCCGAGCGCCTGGGCCAGGACCTGCCGCTGGCGCGCGTGCACGAGGCGATTCTGGCGCGCGGCATGGCCGCCGGGGAGGGAGAGCTCGACACCTCGGCGGTCATTCGGCAGCTACGAGCCCAGCGGCAGGAGGTCAGGCATGTCCAGTGACGGATCCGGGCTGTCGCACGTCCCGATCGAGGCGGCACAGCCGCTCATCGAGGCGCGGGGTGTGAGTCGTGTGTACACGACAGTGTCCGGCGAGACCGTCCACGCGCTCGGCCAGGTCGACCTCCGCATTGCCGACGGGGAATTCGTCTGCCTCGTGGGCCCCTCGGGCTGCGGCAAGAGCACGTTCCTGCGCCTCGTCGCTGGCCTCGACCCGTGCGATGGCGGCCGCCTCACACTGGCGGGCCACCCGGTCCTCGGGCCGTCGTCGGATGTGGGGGTGGTGTTCCAGACGGCGAACCTCCTCCCCTGGTTCACGGTCATGGCGAATGTCAGCCTCCCGCTCCGCGTGGGTGCCGGACGGGAACGCCCCACGCGCACGCACCAGGTCCGGGACCTGCTCGCGATGGCCGGGATCGCGGAGTTCGCCAACAAGTATCCCTACGAGCTGTCCGGGGGCATGCAGCAGCGCGCCGCCATCGTCCGTGCCCTGGTCCGCGATCCCAGGGTGCTGCTCATGGACGAGCCCTTCGGCGCGCTCGACGCGCTGACCCGGGAGCGCCTGAACGTGGAGCTGCTCCGGATCTGGCAAGCCAGCCGGAAGACGATCCTCCTCATCACCCACAGCATCGCCGAATCGGTCTTCCTGGCGGATCGCGTGCTGGTCATGTCGGCCCGCCCCGGGCGCATCTTGCGGGAGATTCCCATCCACCTGCCCCGGCCCCGTACGCTGGACGAGACGCCCGCCCACCCGGACTATGTCCGGCTCATGACCGAGATTCGCGGTCTGCTCTACCGGGAGGCCATATGAGCGCCGAGGCGAAAGGGCCTCCGAGCGCCGCCACGTCTCGGGGCGCGATCTCCACCGCCGGGTTGCGCCGGGCTGCCATCAACGGCGGGGTCTTCGTGCTCTTGCTCGTCTGCTGGATCGTCGCCGTGCGGGGCTTCGGTCTCAAGAGTTACATCCTGCCCCTCCCCGGGGATGTGCTGAAAGCCCTCTGGGCGGGGCTGGCTGTCCCGATCACGGACAAGGCCGGCTTCTACCTTCCCCTCTGGGTGACGCTCAGCAATTCCGCCTTGGGCTTCCTGCTCGGCTCGGCCCTCGGACTCGTGCTGGGTTCCCTGATGGCGGAGTTTCGGCCGGTCGAAACGGCCGTCATGCCTTATGCCTTCGCTCTCCAGAGTCTTCCGAAGGTCGCGATCGCTCCGCTGATCGTCATCTGGTTTGGATTCGGCAACAGCTCCAAGGTCGTGATCGCCGCCACGCTGACGTTCTTCCCGATGCTCGTCAACAGCTTCACCGGCCTTCGCGCCACCGAGCCGGAGCGGGTCGATCTGATGCGGACCTTGTCCGCAACGCGGCTCGAGACATATCTCCGCGTCAAGCTGCCCTCGGCGGCGCCGTACATCTTCGCTGGCCTGGACATGGGGGCCGTCTATGCGCTGCTCGGCACCATCGTCGCCGAGTTCCTGGGGGCGCAGGCCGGCATGGGGGTGACCATTACGCAGCTCCAAGCAGTCAGCGACGTGGCCGGCGTGTTCGCCTGCCTGATCGTCCTGGGGGCGACGGGAATCCTGCTGCATCTCGGCACGCGAGCCATCGAGCGGCGCGTGGTCCACTGGACAGAGCGCAGCCGCTCCTGACCGTCGGCGAAACCGCGTAGAAAGGGGAGAGCCATGATGGACCGTCGAGCGTTCTTGCGGGGTGGAGTGGCAGCGGGTGCAGTGTGGGCAGTGGCAAGCCGGCTGCCTGTGGCAGAGGCGCAGGGTGTGCGGACAGTCCGCTTCGGCGTTGGACTGAAGTCGGTCATGCCGATCGTCATCAACCTCCTGATCGGTGAAGCGCTCGGGTATAACAAGGCCGAGGGGTTCCAGATGGACGTCAAGTCCCTCGGCACCAACGGGAACGTCCAGATCGCCCTGGACAAGGGGGACATCGACTTCGGCGTCGGCGTCCTCAGCTTCCAGCTCCCGATGTACGCGAAGGGCGAGCTTCCGCCGGTCGTGAACTTCTACGAATACACCTATCCGTACAAATGGGACATCGCGGTGAAGCCAGGCTCGCCGCTGAAGCGATACGAGGACCTGAAAGGCAAGAAGATCGGCGTCTCCGACATGGGGGCCACGGACTACCCCGTGACCCGCTCGGTCTTCCGCAACCTCGGCATGGATCCCGACAAGGACGTCAGCTGGATCGCTGTCGGCCAGGGCACCCCAGCGGGCGTGGCCCTGGAGCGCGGCGCTATCGACGCCCTCGCCTATTACGACGCCGGCTTCGGGCAGATCGAGGCCGCCGGCATCCCCCTCGCGTATTTGCCGCGCCCGACGAATATTCCGCAGATCGGCGGCCAATTCATCATGGCGAAGAAGGACTACCTGAAGGCCAACCGCGCCCTAGCCGTCGGGGTCGGCCGATCGGTGGCCAAAGCGTCGGAGTTCATCCTGGCGAACCCTGAAGCGGGCGCCAAGGTGTTCCTGCGCATGTTCCCCGAGTCCGCGCCGAAGGGGAAGAGCGAGGCCGAGGCGAGCAAGGCCGTCCTCACGACGATCGCGCGGCGCATCACCCTGTTCCGCCCCTACGACACATCCAAGAAGAT
>Ga0335084_10007507_pt1 | contig 10836 bp, 9 predicted proteins | sample Lox_Sample_44_FD_206721 | JGI IMG/M metagenome (GOLD analysis project Ga0335084, IMG submission 206721) | Soil microbial communities from Loxahatchee National Wildlife Refuge, Florida, United States - Lox_Sample_4.4 | ecosystem: Environmental > Terrestrial > Soil > Wetlands | place: USA: Florida...
CTCCGGCAGCTTCGCCTCGGCGATCGAGACCCGGTTCTGGGTGAGCACCTGTGCGAAGTCGAGGTTCGTCCCGACGCGGAACGTGACGTCGAGGTTCAACTGCCCGTCGTTGGTGCTCTTGGACAGCATGTAGAGCATGTTCTCGACGCCGTTCACCTCCTGCTCGATCGGTGCGGCGACGGTCTCCGCGACGACCTTCGCGCTGGCGCCCGGATAGTTCGCGGTGATGTTGACCGTCGGCGGGACGACCTCCGGGTACTGCGCGATCGGCAGCGTCTGGAGGGCCACGCCGCCGATGATCACGATCACGATCGAGAGGACGGTCGCGAAGATCGGGCGGTCGACGAAGAAGCGTGCGAACATCGCCCGTCCCTACGCCTTGGGCGGGGCCGCCGCAGCCGGAGCCGGCGCCTCGGGCCGCATGCCGACCTTCTGCGGAGCCACCGTCACCCCCGGACGCGCCCGCTGAATCCCGTTCACGATCACCCACTCGCCGCCCGTGAGCCCCTCGGTGACGGCCCGCAGCCCGCCGTGGAGCGCGCCCAGCTTCACCGGCCGGTACTCGACGACGTTCTTGTCGTTCACCACCAGGAGATACTTCCGGTCCTGGTCGGTGCCGACGGCACGGTCGGTCACGAGCAGCCCGGGCTTGGGCGCTCCGACGGGGAGGCGCACGCGCACGAACAGCCCCGGCGTCAGGAGCCGATTCGCGTTCGGCAGCACCGCGCGCACGCGGATCGTCCCGGTCGACGGATCGACCTGGTTGTCGACGAAGTCGATCGTGCCGCGGTGCGGGAAGTCGGGCTCGTCCGACAGGCCGACGAAGACCGGCTGCGCCGCCTCGCGCACCTTCTCGGGCGCCGCCATGCCGTCGCGCCCGATGGTCGCCTTCTTGATGGTGATGAGGGCGCGCTCGTCCGCGTCGAAGGTCACGTAGATCGGGTCGAGGCTCACGACCGTGGTGAGGAGCGGTCCACCCGTCGCCCCGACCACCACGAGATTCCCCTGCGTGATCTCTTCCTCACTCACGCGGCCGGCGATGGGGGCAGTCACCCGCGTGAACTCGAGATCGAGCTGCGCCGTCTGGAGCTGCGCGCGGGCCGCCTTGAGCTGCCCTTCCACCGCGCCCTGGTCGGCGACCGCGCGCTCGAGCTCGCGGGCGCTGGCGGCGCCGGTGGGACGCAGCGCCTGATTGCGTGCGACCTCGGCCTGGGTCCGCGCCAGCTGGGCCTGGAGCCGGGCGACCTCTCCCTCGGCCCGCAGCACCGCCGCCTGGTACTCGCGGGGATCGATCTCGAACAGGAGGTCGCCGGCGTTCACGAGCGCCCCGGCCGTGAAGGCGACCTTCGTGATGTAGCCGCTCACGCGCGCCCGCACCTGCACGCTCTCGACGGCGCTGGTGCGGCCGGTGAACTCGAGCGTGTCCTGGACCGGCTCCTCGATCGGCTGGCTGATCGAGACCTCGAGCGCGGGCGGGGCGACCACCTTCGTCCCGCCCCCGCAGCCGAGCCCGGTGGCCGCGCAGGCGAGCCCCCCGAGCAGCAGGGTCGACACCGTCCGTCGGTTGGCTACCACTGTGGCCTCCACCATCGCCAGCGCCACCAGTGCGTATCCTGCTCCGTGCCGGTGCTGGCGGCTTGCTTGGCGTTCTGTTGTTGGTGCTCCGCGAGCAGGTCTCCCCATCGCGTGCGAGCCTGCATCTGCGCGGCGGTGTCGTCGGACACCACGCTGTGGCCGCCGAAGGGCTCCCAACCGCCGCCCAGGCTCCTGTAGATCGTCACCATGTCGACCGCGAGCTGCCCCCGGCTGCCGACCAGCTGGTCCTCCTGCTGCACGAGGAACTGCTGGGCGAGCAGCACGGTCGTGTAGTCGACGGCGCCCTCGCCGTACTGCTGGCCGACGAGATCCACGACCCGCTGCGCAGCGCGGACGCTCTTCACCAGCGACGCCGTGCGCTGCTGCGCGCCGCGCGACGACGCGAGCGCGCTCTCGACGTCGGCCTGCGCGCGGAGCACGGTCGCCGTGTAGTCGCCGACCAGCGCCTGGTACGCCGCGTCCTGCACGCGGACGTTGTTGGTGATGCGCCCGTAGTTGAAGATCGCCCAGCTGAAGCTCGGGCCCCCGAAGGCCGTGAAGCTCTCGCCGGAGAAGAACTTGGCGGCGCGCTCCGCGTCCAGCCCGACCGAGCCGATCAGCGACAGGTGCGGGAGCAGATCCGCCTTCGCGACGCCGATCTGCGCGCTCTGGGCCGCGAGCAACCGCTCCGTGCGGCGGACGTCGGGCCGGCGCCGCAGCAGGTCGGCGGGGACGCCGATCGCGATCTGCTCGGGCGGCGTCGGAATGGGCGCCGCGTCCGCACCGACCAGCGCTTCCACGCGCTGCGGGGGAACGCCCAGCAGCGCGGACAGCGTCGCGGCCTGCTGCTCGATCTGCGCCTGGAAGGCCGGAATCTGCGCCTCGGTCGCGTAGAGCAGCGTCGCCGCCTGCTCCGGGTCGACGTCGGTCACGGCCCCCTGCTGCGCGCGCTGCCTCGCGATGCCGTAGCTCTTGCGCTGGATCTCGGCGTTGCGACGGGCGACGTCGAGCGCCGCCTGCGAGGTCCGGATGCCGATGTAGTTGGTCGCGACCTCGGCGAGCAGCGAGACCAGGACGTCGTCGTAGTTCGCCACCGACGCGAGCAGCTCGGCGTCCGACGACTCGACGCCGCGCCGGAACTTGCCCCAGAAGTCGATCTCCCAACCGACGTCGAGGCCGGCGGAGAAGTCGTTGAAGGTGCGCTCGGGGGTCGTGACCGGGGCGTTCTCGCTGGTGATCGATCGCGTGTAGCCGCCGAACAGGTTCTGGACCTGGGGGAAGAGCGCGCCGATCGCGATCCCGCGCCGCGCCTGCGCCTCGAGCACGCGCACGCCGGCGGCCTGGAGCGTCGGATTCTGCCGGTACGCCTCGGCGATCAGATTGGTGAGGACCGGGTCGCCGAAGGACTCCCACCAGGGCCCGATCGGCTCGGCAGCGGGTGCGATGCCGCCCTGGGCGAGCCAGTCGTCGGCGACCGGCGCCGCGGGACGCCGGTAGTCGGGGCCGATCATCATGCACCCCGCGGTCAGAACGGCCGCGAGGGCAACCACGCTCGATCCGATTCGTATCACGTCGCTCGCACTCCGATCCCGGTCAGCTGGCCGACGGCATAGGCCGGCCCCGATCTCCACGTCTTGCCATCGTGCGCCACCTCGAGGCCCCCGGCCTCAGCGGCACCAGACCGCCGCTTCGCCGTAGCAGCGGTAGAGCACGCCCCCGGAGGCGTCCTGCTGCCACTCCGCGCTGCACGTCCCGCGCTGCGAGGCGCCCGCGAAAGGCCTGGGCACGCCGCCCACGTTGATGCAGGACTGGGCGCTGTACTCCGCCGCGATCTCGATCGCGGCGTTGCAGCACTCGCGCTTGCTGGCATAGATCCAGCCCGTGTCCCCCCACCCGGCGTACTGGGACGCTCGGGCGGTCGTGCCGGCGACGAGGAGCATCGCCCCGGCCGCGATGAGCGATCGCCGCGTGAGCCTCTGCATGCGGCACCTCCTAGCAGCAATGCGCGCGCGTTGACCAGGCCCGAAGCAGGGGATAAGGCCCCGTGTCGCGATGCGACGGTCCCTGCTGACGGCCATGCTCGTGGTCGCCGCGGCGTGCGCCGGTCACCGGCCGCCCGCGCCGGCCGAGGTCTCCGGATTCCTGGACGACTACAAGCTGCTGCGGGAAGGCGGAGCGAACGAGGTCGCGTTCGTCTACCGCAATCCCGACGCGCACTGGACGTCGTACGACAAGGTCCTGCTCGAGCCGCTGACGCTCTGGCGCAGCGGGCGGAAGTCGCTGGACGCGGTGCCCGAGGGAGACCTGCTGCGCCTGATCAACGACCTCGAGGACGCCGTCCGACACCACCTCGGCACGGGCTTCACGCTGGTCGAGGCGCCCGACGCCGGGGTGATGCGGATCCGCCTCGGGATCACCGAGGCCCGCGCCACGGACCCGGTCCTGGACGTGATGCGCGCCCACGGCGGTGGCGACGTGACGCCCGGCGACGGCCCGCTCCCCGACGAGACCCGCCGGTTCATCGAGCACGCCCAGATCGAGGGTGAGATCCGCGACGCCCGCACCGATCAGCTCCTGGCGGCGGGCGTCGACCGTCGGCGGCGCGAAGGCGCGATGCCGATCGCGACCTGGGCCGACGTCGACCGTCTGTTCGACTTCTGGGCCGCGCGGCTGTGCGCCCGGCTCGAAGCCCGCACCGGCGTCGCCGCCCCGCGCTGAGCGGCGCCGCACTCCGAGAGAGACTATCGCGCCCGGGGGACTACCGGGTCGGACTCCACGACTCGTCCGGGTCGTACGTGGTGATGGCCTTCGCGGCGTCGGCGGTCTGCGCGCCGAGGTCCTTCTGGAAGACCACGCCCTGCGGGCCGACCATGAACGTCATGACGCCGCTCGAGCCGTGCTCGGCCGGCCACGCGAGGAGCGCAAAGCCGCCGATCATCCTGCCGTCCTTCACGTAGTCGCGCGCGCCGCCCGGCGCGTGCGCGCCCTGCGCCTTCAGGATGCGGTAGAAGTAGCCGTGGTAGGGCGCCGGGCCCTGGCTCGGGTCCGTCACGGTGTAACCTTCGCTGGTGGCCGCGGCGACCAGCGGTCCGAGCGGACTCGTGTCGTGCCCGCTCGCCTCCCAGTAGAGGCCGTCGTGCTTGCCCGGCGTGCTCCGAAAGACCTGGGCGTACTCGTGGAACCGGGCCGCGAATTCGTGCTGCGCGTCGACGTACGTGCGACAGCTGGCGAGCGTCGCGAGCTCGTTCCGTCCGATGCGACGGTTGAGGATCTCCTCCTTGCCCGCCGCGGTGTCGAAGCGCCACTCGTTTCCCTCCCGCACGAGCGGGATCGGGAACGGCCAGTCGTCGGCGCCGACGTGCAGGATGGCGCGGTCCCCCTCGGGGGTCTTTTCGATCTGCGTCCGTGCCGCGGCCGCAGTCGCGAAGCGCTTGCGGACCCGGGCGTCGTCGACGGGATCCCCCGACGAGACGACGTCGTCGCTCTGGGGACCGAGGACGGCCACCAGGCGGGCGGGATCGCTGGCGCGTGCGGCCGCTTCGAGCGCCCGCGCCGCTGCCTCCGGGGATGGGAAGTGCTGCTGCGTGTCCGCCGTCGCCGAGCGGAGCGCGACCGCGAGCAGCAAGGCCGACATCGCAATGGTCTTCATCGTGGTCCTCATCGGCGTCCTCCCCTGCCTCCGCCGCCACCGCGTCCGCCACCGCCGCCCCCACCGCGGCCACCGCCGCCGCCGCGACTACCGCCACCGCGGCTGCCGCCGCCGTAGCCACCGCCACCCCCGCGGCTGCCGCCACCGGCGTAGCTGGTCCCGCCACGGCTGGCGGCACCGCGCTGGCTCGAGTCGCGCGCGGAGCGCCCGCTCTCGTAGCCGCCGAAGGCGCCGCCGGGCTGCGAACTCGGACGGCCTCCGCCGCCACCGCCACCAGGACGCGCCGCCGGTTGCTGCGAAGGCCGCCCGCCGCCCTGCGACGGGCCCTGCCCCGGGCGCGACGCGCCCTGCTGGCGCCCTCCGGCCGGCTGCTGCGACGGACGCCCGCCGGCCTGGCCGCCGCGATCGTATCCGCGCGCGGAATTCCCGGACGCGCGATCCCGAGCCGCCACCTGGTCCTTGCCGCCGTACTTCTTCTGGGAGCCCGGGTCCTTGTAGCGCACGCCGCCGCGGTGCTCGGGATTGTGCTGCCACTTCTGCCCGCCGCCCTGGCCGCGTCCGCCGCGGTCCCCGCGATCGCCGCGGTTGACCGTCTTGTCCCGGTCGATGTTGACGTTGTTGTTGTTTCCGCCACCACCGCCACCGCCGCCGTAATAGTTGTTGGTGACGTCGTGGTTGCCCCAGTCGCAGCCCCCGCCCCAGACCGCCGCGCCGACCGCCATGCCCGCGCCGAACGACAGCAGGCTGGTGGTCGCGACGTAGCCGGGCGGGTACGCGTACATCGACGGATAGTAGGGTTGGGCGGGCGGGGCGCCGTAGACGACCTGCGAGCTGTACTGCGGGACGTAGACCACCTGCGGATCCGCCGGCTGGATCACGATCGTCTCTTTGTTGTTGACGACCTCCTTGGTGACCACCTGCTCCTTCGACGTCTTCAGGTTGCCAGCATCGTAGGCCTTCGCCCGCATGGTCTGGATGGCGTTCAGCACGTCGTCCTTCTGGGCGAGGAAGGCGTCTCCGATGTCCTTGGTCCAGTCGAGATTGTCCGACATGCGCTGGAGCACGTCGGGAAAATGCGTGAGCGACGACACGCTCGGATCCCAGCCCTGGCTCCCGGCCGCCTTGTCGAGGGCGTCACCCTGCAAGCTCTTGTTCTTCGCCTGCCAGCGGGCCGCTTCGACGATCTCCAACGGATAGGTCGCCGCCATCAGTATCTGGATGGCGAGCGCGTCGGGGTAGAGCGCGATCGGCGCCACCATCTGCTCGATCTGAGCTTGGGAGAAGGCCGGCGCCTCCGGGGCCGCTGCTGCGGGCGCGGCTGCGGCGTCGGGCGGCGGCGCGTCCGCGGCGCCCACCGCCCCGGCGAGGGACGCGAGCATCGCGAGCGCGAACGGGATCGTGCGAAGTCCTGACCTCATGGCCCCTCCGTGCTGCGGACGACCGAACAGCCTGGCCCTGCCGGCATCGCGTCCAGTTACCGTCTGGCGCGCACCGAGTCTTGCCATCTCGTGCCAGGACCGTCTACCCCCCCATCGACGAACCGTCAGGACCAGACGATCGCGCCGAAGCCCGCGGCCAGGATCGCGGCGGTCGAGATCAGGACGGAGCGCCGGAGCGTCGGAGACCCCAGGATTGCCACGATCCCGCACTTCACGGCGGTGTTCGCGAGCGTCGCGACGACGATCGCGGTGGCCGCCACGTGCTGGTCTCCGCTCCGGGCGTAGTCGGCCATCGAGAGCGTGATCGCGTCGACGTCGGTGAGGCCCGCGAGGCCGGCCAGCATGTAGAGCCCCTGGCCCGGGAGGCGCGCCTGCACGAGCTTCACGAGCAGCAGCACGAGGGCGAAGAAGCCCCCGAACTTCGCTGCCTCCGTCAGGCTGAAGGGGTTCCGGAGCGGAACCGCGCCGGCCGTGGCCCCGCCACGGTCCTGCGCCGCTCCGGCGTAGCGCAGCAGGAGCCAGGCGGAGAGGCCCGCCGCTGCCCCCATGGCCGCGAACGGAATCAGGATGCGGGTCGTGAACTCCCGATTCACGACCAGCACCTCCACGATCACCCGACCGAACATCACGCACCACGCGAGCACGAGGCCGCAGGCGAGCACGGCGGCGGGAGCGCGCACATCGTCGCGGCTCTGGCGCGCGAAGGCCAGCGTGACCGCCGTGGACGAGACCAGTCCGCCGGTGAGCCCGGTCAGCACGATCCCGCGGTCCGCCCCCAGCCACCGGCTCCCGACGTAGCCGACCAGCGACAGGCTCGAGATCAGCAGCACCAGCAGCCAGAGCGAGTAGGGATTGAGCGCGCCCCACGGGTCCAGGGGACGACTCGGCAGCAGCGGCAGCACGACGAACGTCGCGATCAACAGCCGCAACGCCGCGAAGATGTCGTCCCAGTTGATCCTCGCGACGAGACCGTGGAGCGGCTGCTTGTAGGCCAGCACCGCCGCGGTCGCGATCCCGAGCGCCACCGCCAGCTCGCGGTGGCCGAGCGTCGTCATGGCGCCGAGGAGGCACACGATGATCGCCGCACTCTCGGTCGTGATCCCCAGCGAATCGGGACGGACGCGCGCCGCGAGCACGTAGCCGGCCAGCACCGCCGCCCCGACGACGCCCACCGTCGCGGCGAGGAGCACGGGGCTGTGGAGCCGGTCGGCGAGCCAGCCCGCGACCGCACCGATCAGCGCCACGAGGATGAAGGTCCGGAGGCCCCCGATTCCCGGCTCCACCTCCGCCGCCTTGCGCTTCTCGCGCTCGATGCCGACGAGGGCCCCGATCAGCAGCGCCGTTCCGAAGTCGCGAACCGTCGCCAGGTCGAGACCGCCGTCCATGGTCTGGAGTGATCTCCGCCGAGCGGGTCCCGTCAACACCCGATCGCGTTGCCCCGGTGCCCCTCCCGGACGATCCGCACGGCCTCCTCCGGCGTCTGTGCCGGCCGCGCGAGGGCCAGGTCCGACTCGTCGATGGTGCCCTGATCGACCAGGGTGCGGCGGATGAAGCTCCGCAGGTCCTCCCAGAAGTCGCCCCCCATCGTGACGATCGGGAACCGCTCCAGCTTGCCGGTCTGGATGAGCGTGATCACCTCGAACGCCTCGTCGAGCGTCCCGAACCCGCCCGGCAGGACGACGAACGCGGAGGAGTATTTCACCAGCATGACCTTGCGGATGAAGAAGTGCTCGAACTCGATGAAGCGATCGAGGGCACCTTAGTCGCCCGGGACGATCGCATACTTGCCCTTTCGTGCCACCACGGAGCGCACCGCACTCTCCGGGCACGGCGATTGCTCTACTGGGAGGCAGGCGTCCGCGAAAGGAGGTCGCCATGACGCGGACAATCGCACTGCTGCTGCTGTTGGTGCTGGTGTCGCTCCCGGTCCGGGCGGAGGCGCACGACGCGTACGATGATTCGCAGTCGCATCCGCTGCGGATCGTCGCGTACGTCCTCCATCCCGTGGGCTACGCGCTCGAGTGGCTCGCGATGCGGCCGATCCACTTCGTGGTGTCCGAGCCCAAGCTCGAACCGGTCTTCGGGCACGTGCCCCACGAGAGCCCGTTCGACGGGACGGAGGTCTACGAGGGCGAGGCGCCGTGATGTGACGCGAGTCCCACGATCGAGAAAGTCGACCGGGGCGAAGGCCCAATCCCGAGATGATACGGTAGGGCGCATGATCCGCGCCTCTGCGGCCCGGCCCCCCGACCCCGGCCACAGCGCTCCGCTCGGCGCCACCCCGTCGCAGGGGGGCGCGAACTTCAGCGTCTTCTCCCGCCACGCGACGAGCGTCGAGCTGCTGCTCTTCGACCGCGTCGACGACGGCCGGCCCAGCCGGACGATCCCCATCGACCCGGCGACCGGCCGCACCTACCACTACTGGCACTGCTTCGTCCCCGACGTGCGGCCGGGCCAGCTCTACGGGTACCGCGTCGACGGCCCGACCGACCCCGCACGCGGGCGGCGGTTCCACCGCGACAAGCTGCTCCTCGATCCGTACGGGCGCGGGGTCGCCGTCCCCGACGGCTACCGGCGCGCCGCGGCAGTGGAACCCGGGGACGACGCCGCCACGGCGATGAAGAGCGTCGTGGTGGATCCGGACGCCTACGATTGGGAAGGCGACGCCCCGCTCCGGCGCCCCTCCGCGCGCACGATCGTCTACGAGCTGCACGTGCGCGGGTTCACGCGACATCCCAGCTCCGGCGTCGACGAGCCGCGCCGCGGCACCTACGCGGGCCTGATCCAGAAGATCCCGTATCTCCGCGACCTCGGCGTGACGGCCGTCGAGCTGCTGCCGGTGTTCCAGTTCGACGCCCAGGACGCGCCGCGCGGCGTGAACTACTGGGGCTACTCGCCGGTCTCGTTCTTCGCGCCGCACCAGGCCTACAGCTCGCGCCGCGACCCGCTGGGGCCGGTCGACGAATTCCGCGACATGGTGAAGGCGCTGCACCGCGCGGGGCTCGAGGTCATCCTCGACGTCGTGTTCAACCACACCGCGGAGGGCGACCATCGCGGCCCGACGCTCTGCTTCCGCGGTCTGGACAACGAGACGTACTACATCCTCGAGCAGGACCGCGCGCGCTACGCCAACTACACCGGCTGCGGCAACACGCTGAACGCCAACGACCCGATCGTGCGCCGGCTGATCGTCGACAGCCTCCGGTACTGGGTCGAGGCGATGCACGTCGACGGCTTCCGCTTCGATCTGGCCTCGATCCTCGCGCGCGACCAGTCGGGGGCGCCGACGCCGAACCCGCCCGTGCTCTGGGACATCGAATCGGATCCCGCGCTGGCGGGCACGAAGCTGATCGCGGAGGCGTGGGATGCCGCCGGCCTGTACCAGGTCGGCAGCTTCGTCGGCGACGCGTGGAAGGAGTGGAACGGGCGCTTCCGCGACGACGCCCGCGACTTCTTCCGCGGCGCACCCGGCGCCGCGCGTCGCTTCGCCGACCGCCTGATCGGCAGCCCCGAGCTCTACGGGCACAAGCAGCGCGAGCCCGAGCAGAGCGTCAACTTCGTCACCTGCCACGACGGCTTCACGCTGAACGACCTGGTCTCGTACGACCGGAAGCACAACGAGGCGAACGGCGAGGACAACCGCGACGGCAGCGACGACAACCGCAGCTGGAACTGCGGCGTCGAGGGCCCGACCGACGATCCCGCCGTCGAGGCGCTGCGGAACCGACAGGTGAAGAACTTCCTCGCCGCCACGATGCTCTCGATCGGGCTCCCGATGTTCCTCATGGGCGACGAGGTGCGCCGGACCCAGGGCGGCAACAACAACGCCTACGGCCTGGACGACGAGACCAGCTGGTTCGACTGGACGCTGCTCGAGAAGCACGCCGACGTGCACCGGTTCGTCACCCTGCTCGACGCACGGCGGGTGCTGCGCGACGTCGAGCACGAGCGCCGGCGCACCAGCCTGGTGGAAATGATCCGGAACGCCAACAAGCGCTGGCACGGCGTCAAGGTCGACCAGCCCGACTGGAGCGAGAACTCGCACAGCATCGCGTTCACGGTCGAGATGCGGGCGGACGAGATGATGGTCCACGTCATCCTGAACGCGTACTGGAAGCCGCTCGAGTTCGAGCTGCCGCCGCTGGCCGCGGACGGAAGCGGGCCCTGGCGACG
>Ga0335084_10007508_pt1 | contig 10834 bp, 10 predicted proteins | sample Lox_Sample_44_FD_206721 | JGI IMG/M metagenome (GOLD analysis project Ga0335084, IMG submission 206721) | Soil microbial communities from Loxahatchee National Wildlife Refuge, Florida, United States - Lox_Sample_4.4 | ecosystem: Environmental > Terrestrial > Soil > Wetlands | place: USA...
CGACCGCGAGTGCCCCGGAGAACACGACGCCGACCACGGTTTCCACCGGCAAACGCGCGCGGCGCTCGATGCCCCAGATGAACAGCGTTCCAAGGAGCAGCGCGAACAGCGCGCCCGCGAGCGGGTGGATCTTGAGGAGCAATGCGAAGCCGATCCCCGGCAGCGCGACGTGCGACAGCGCGTCGGCGGCGAGGACCATCCGGCGCATGACGATGAACGAGCCGACCAATCCCGCTGTCGCGGACGTCACGACGAGCAACAGAGCCGACTCAATCGTGGTCGTGGACATGGAACCTCACGTGGGTGCCGTAGATCTCGTCCAGCGTCTTCGGCGTGATGACCTCTAGCGGAGGGCCGAAGCAAGCCCTCTTCCGGCCGAGGCAGAGGACGTGCGTAGCCTGACCGCTGACGACGCTGAGGTCGTGCGAGATGAGCAGCACCGTGGTGTCCTGCTCCGCTTGGATAGAGCGGAGGACCTCGACCAGTCGATCTTGGCCAGGCTCGTCGATGCCAGCCGTTGGCTCGTCGAGGAGCAGGACGTTGGGATTGGCGAGGAGCGCGAACGCGAAGAGCAGGAGCTGAAACTGCCCGCCTGACAGGGCACCGATGGGTTGGGATGCCACGGCGCCCTCGAGGCCGACGCGGCCGAGCGCCGCCTCCACCTCTTTGGCGCCGACGCCCGCGATTCCGGCGCGTGCGCTCAAGAGGTCGAGTCCCGTGAGCGGCAGATCGCGATCGATGTCGAGCTTCTGCGGGACATATCCAAATCGCACGCCCGGCGCCCAGCAGAGAACGCCCTCGTGAGGAAGTGCGCCGATGAGGGCGCGGAAGAGCACGGTCTTGCCCGAGCCGTTCGGGCCGATGACGGCGAGCGTGGCTCCCTTCGGCAGGCCGAAGCTCAGGTCGCGCAGGACGGCCGTATCCCCGAAGCGAACGCTGAGATGGTCGACGTCGAGGATGTTCTCCACCGCCAGACTCTATTCCACTCAGCGGGTGAGTGTCCCCGCCGGCCCCCCTCCTGCTGCGCCGTGAACTCAAGTGGGCACCCCCCGCGGCCCGCTGAAGTTCAGCTCGGGTCAGTCCGATCCAGCGGCGCGGCTTCGCGCATCGCGCGCAACGTCGCACCGAGCTCCTCCACTCGTTCGACATCGCGCAGCGTCACCAACTGCTCGATGTCGCGTGGAAACAACAGGTCGAGCGACCACTGGATCGCCACTCTCACCATCTTCGAGGTCTCCGGCAGCTTGCTCAGGTAGACCCCGCGCCACAGCCACCAGGCGAAGAACCCGGAGAACCGCATTCCCAGGATCTGCGCGACCCCGGTCCGATGACCGATCGAGGCCAGCTGGCCGATCGTCGAGAACTCGAAGGGCTTCTGCGCACCGCCCCTGACGACGGCTTCGATGTTCTTCGCGGCTGTGAGTGCTTCCCGCATCCCGTGCTGGGCCGTCGGCGGATGGATGCCGCCCCGGCCGTCCGGCACCGCGGCGCAGTCGCCCACGGCCCACACCACGCCTTCGTGTCCAGTCACTTCGAGAAACTCGTTCACCTTGATCCGCCCTTTGACCTTCTCGACTGCGAGCGGGCCGAGTGCCGCGGCCGGCATGACGCCAGCCGTCCAGATCAGCGCCATCGTGCCGATCGCGTCCCCGCGCGAGACCTTCACCATCTCGTCCTCGCTGCCGGTGACTTGCGTCTCGAGCCGAAGCTCCACCCCGCGCCGCTGCAGCTTCTCCTGGGCGTAGTAGCCGAGCTGCTCTCCCAGCTCGGGCAGCACGATCTTGCCCGGGTGCACCAGCACCACCCTCAGCATGGACTCGTCGAGCTCCGGGTAGTACCGCAATGTCTCGCGCAGGAAGTCGTGGATCGCACCGACCGTCTCGACGCCTGCGAAACCGCCGCCGGCCACCACGAAGGTCATCAGTCTCCGCCGCCGATCTTCGTCCGCCTCCTGCGACGCCTCCTCCAGGAGCGCGACCATCCGGTTCCGTAACAGCGCGGCGTCCGCGAGTGTCTTCATCGTCGACGCCACCGCCTCGAGGTGTTTCATTCCGAAGTAGTTCGTCTGCGACCCCAGCGCCACGAGCAGGTGGTCGTAGCTGAGTTCGCTGGGGCGGCGCAGTGCGCCCACGGTGTACCGCACCACCCGCGCCTGCAGATCGATATCGGTGACCTCGGCTTGGATGAGCCGCACCCGTCGCAGCGTCCTTCGCAGGGAAACAACGATGTCCGCCGGGTCGAGATCGCCCGCTGCCACTTCGTGGAGCAGGGGGGTGAACAGCACGTAGTTCTCGCGGCTGATCAGCGCGACCTCCGTATCCCGCTGACGCGCCAAGGTCCGCTGCAGGCGCCGCGCCGCATGGAGTCCCGCGAAGCCACCACCGAGAATCACCACGCGTCGTGTCATGTCGGACGTCGGCCTCCAACGGTCGTGCGCGGAAGGCAGGGCTTCACGGCCCGGCGTCGCCGGCGCGTCGTCGTCCCGGCCCTATGCGCAGCGCCACGGGAACGGCTGGGACGGTACGCCACCCACGCGGACGGCCCGGTACATCATTCATACGAGCATCGCACCGTGCGCCAGGGACACGCAATCGCGGAACATCCCGACGAGATTATTCGACGCGGCGACTGTGCCGCTCAGGGACGGTGCGAGTGACTCGTCGATCGATGCTGCGGCGCCGGCGCCGTTGAACGAAGAGATCTGTCGCGATGCCGAGCACGTTCAGCGCGGAATGCACGAGTCGCTCGACTCCGATCACGACCGGTACTCCTCTTCCCCTGTTGCCACGCGGCGCCCTGTCTCACGGCATTGGGAAGACGTCCCAGCCGCCGCCCAGGGCCTTGTGCAGGGCGACGAGATCCGTCGACACGCTCGTCTCGCTCTGCGCCAGATCGCTCTCCGTCTGATAGAGATTCCGCTGCGCATCGAGCACGTTCAGGAAGTTCGTCAGACCCCGCGTATAGAGCGCCGTCGCGTGATCGACGGCGCGCTGATTCGACTTTGCGGCCTCGGCGAGCTTCTCCCTCCGGTCGCGCTCCTGGCTGAACTCCACGATCGCGTTCTCGACGTCTTCGAGCGCGATGAGAATCGTCTGGCGGTAGGCGAGGAGCGCCTGCTGCGCCTGGGCGTCGCTCACCTCGATGTTGGCAACAATCTGGCCGCCCTGGAAGACGGGCCAGGTGATCGACGGGCCGATCGACCAGAGCTTGCTGCCGCCCCCGAGGAAATCGCTGGCCGAGATGCTCGACAGGCCCGCGGTGCCGAGCAGCGAGAACTTGGGATATAGATCGGCCGTCGCCACACCGATGTTCGCCGTCGCAGCGGCGAGCTGGCGCTCGGACCGCCGGACGTCGGGCCGCTGGCGCAGCAGATCCGACGGCAGCCCGGGCGGAAGCTCTGAAGGCGCTGCGGGAATGGGGCGGCTCTCCGACAGCTCGTCCGCGAGCGTTCCTGGCGACTCCCCTAGCAGGACGCCGAGACGGTGCACGGCCTGCGCGGCGGAGATCTCGAGCGTCGGAATGTTGGAGGCGGTCGTCTCGAGCTGCGCCTCGGCCTGCGCCACGTCGAGGTCGGCAGCGACCCCGCCCTGGTAGCGTGCCTGCGTTAGGTCGAGTGTGTCCTTCTGTGCGGCCAGGTTGCTCCGTGATACCTCGAGCTGTCGTTGGAAGCCGCGCAGCTCGATGTAGTTGCGCGCCACGTCCCCGAGCAGCGTGAGCAGGACGGCGCCGCGGTCGTCGATCGAAGCGTCGATGTCCGCGCTCGCCGCCTCCACCGAGCGGCGAGTGCCGCCGAACACGTCGATCTCCCAGGTCGCATCGAAGTTCGCCTGATAGAGGTTCGACGGCCCGAACGACCGCGCGCCGGCCGATCCCGAAGGGCCCGACCCGCCCGCTGCGTTCACGCTCTGCTTGCTGCGCGTGTACTCGCCGCTGGCGGTCGCCTGTGGCCAGAATGGTGCCGCGGCGATGGTGCGCTCGGCCCGCGCCTCGCGCACGCGGGCCTCGGCGCTCTGCACGTCGAGGTTCGCTCGCACGGCCCGGTCGATCAGCGAGTCGAGCTCGGGGTCCGCGAACACGGTCCACCACCGGGACGGGGTCTCGAGGGCAGGCTCGCTATCCGCAGGTGCTTCGCTCCAGCGCGACGGGAGCTTTACCGACGGCTCGTGGTAGTCGGGACCGACGGCGCAGCCCGCCAGGGCGAGCGCGAGCAGCGCCGGTCGCAGCGCGCGGAATTTCATCATGATGCCTGGCTCCCAGCCCCCTTGGCCCGCACGGCCGAAACGGGTGGCGCCTCGATGAAGACATCCATCTGCTGGCCGACGTAGACCGGGAGCGTGCCCTCGTCGAAGCTGTAGATGACCTGGAGCACCCGCGTGTCGACACGCTCAGTGCTGTCGCCGGTGAGTGACTGCTTCGGGATCACGTAGGGCTCGAATCGCTCGAAGCGCAGCGCGGTCTTGAGGTCCGGGTTCCCGCGCACGTAGGCCAGCGCCGAGGCGCCCGGCCGGAACCGCCACGCGTCATTCTCGTCGATGTCGACCCGTACGTGAAGCTGGGTGTCGTTGCCAAGCAGCATGAGCGGGGTCGCCAGCACGCCCCCCTGCGCGAACTCACCGAGCCGGGTCTTGATCTGCAGGATCTGCCCGGGCACGAGAGCGCGCACGGTCCGCCGCTCGATCTCGATTTCGGTCTGCTCGACCTGAGCCTTCGCCGACCGGAGGGCAGCCTCATCGATCGCCACGGTCCCGCGCCGGTTGCTCAGCTCCTCGGCACTGATCGCGCGCTTGTCGGGAACGCTCTCGGCCAGCCGGAGTTGGTTCTTCACCTGCGCCAGATTGGCCTCGGCCAGCTTCACGTTGGCTTGCGCCACCAGTAAGTTGGCCTGCAGGTCCCGGTCGTCGATCTTGAAGAGCGGGTCGCCGGCGCGCACCTGCTCGCCCCACCGAACATAGATCGCCGTGACGATGCCGGAGACCGGAGTGCCAACGGCGATGTTCTCGGTGCTGGACTCGATGATGCCCGAGCCCGCCACGAACGTCTCGAACGGCGCGCGTGCCGGCTGTGCCACGGGTTCGGCGACGGGCTTCGGCTGGTTGCCGCGGATGACCGTTGCGATGGCGAAGACCACGCCAGCGACGGCGACGACGGGGAGCACGTACTTGCGGATCATTGCAGACCTCCGGATGCGTCGTTGTCGACGATGCTCTCGATGCGCCCGTCGTTCATGCGGGCGATGCGATCGGCGAAGCCGAAGATGCGCGAGTCGTGCGTGACCACGACCAGCGCCCGTTCGGAGCTCTGGGCCACCCGCCGCAGCAGCTCCATCACGGTTTGCCCGGTCTCGTGATCGAGCGCGCTGGTGGGCTCGTCACACACGATGATTCGCGGCTCGTGGACCAGAGCGCGCGCGATTGCGACGCGCTGTTGCTGGCCGCCGCTCAGCTGCGAGGGAAGCGCGCTCATGCGCCCGGCGAGTCCAACTGCGTCGAGCATCTCGCGCGCGCGCGCAAACGCGCGTGCGCGAGTCATACCGTTGATGAGCAGCGGTACGGCCGCGTTCTCGGCAGCCGTCAGCGCGGGCAGCAGGTTGTATGCCTGGAAGACGAACCCGATCGTGGCGCCACGGAAGCGTGCGCGCTCGCGCGCATTCATCCGGCGGAGATCGCGGTCGAGAACGCTCACGTCGCCGTCGTCCTGGTCGAGGATCGCGGCGATCACCGAGATCAGCGTCGTCTTCCCGCAGCCCGAGGGCCCGACGAGCATCAGGAGCTCGCCGCGACGCACCTCGAGATCGACGCCGCGCAGCGCAGTCACTTGCGCCTCGCCGGATCCGTACGTCTTCATGACGCCCCGGCAGCGGACCGCAACATCGATGTGAGTCGACTCCACGTCTCACCCCTTGAAGACAATCGCTGGCTCGAGCCGCATGACCTTCATGATGCTGAGCAGCGCCGCGAGCACGCAGATGAGGGCTACTGCGCCGGCGCTGAGCAGCAGAAGCTGCCATGGCATGCGGAACGCGAGCTCCGTGTCGCGGGTAACGAACCCGATCCACGAAGCCGCGCCGACGCCGAGCCCGTAGCCGATGGATCCGACAGTGACAGCCTGGAGCGCAATCATGCGCAGCAAGGTTCCGTTCTCTGCGCCCATCGCCTTGAGGGCGCCGAACTGCCGGATGCTCTCGAGCGTGAAGTTGTAGAAGGTCTGGCCCGCCACGGCGGTGCCGACGATGAAGCCGAGCACCACCGCGATCCCGAAGTTGATGGGGATGCCCGTGTATTTGAGGAAGTAGTTGACGGTGAGCTGCTTGAAGCCGTCGCTCGTGTAGGCGGAGAGGCCGGTCGTGCGCTGAATCCGCGCGCAGAGCTCGTCGAGATCCTGGCCAGGCTTCGCCTTGACGAGGACGAACGACAGGAGCCGGCGCTCCGGCGGAGCGATCGTGAGCGCACGCAGATAGGTCGTGTAGACCACAGGCTGGGACTGGAAGGTGCGGGTGTTCCGCGAGACTCCGACGACGATGGCACGATGGTCGTTGATCTCCAGCACGTCGCCGATCGCAAGCGGTGTCTTGGGTCCGCCCGGAACCGAGGGCGGCTTCGCGAGCTTGTCGGTCGCTCCCACGAGGTCGACGATGACGCCGTCCGCGCGGCGGAGATCGGCGATCTGGCCCTGCACCATCTCCGGCGGTCCGCCGATCAGAGTCGCGTCGTCGAGCCCGACGACGTTGACGCTCTGGAAGTTGCCGTCCCCGAGCCGCGCCTTGAGCAGCCCCTTGTACAGCGGCACCGCCCACTCCACGCCCTCCACGCCGCGCACGCGCAAGAGCTGCGTCTCCTGCATCGGCTTCACGTCGTCGATGAACTGCACCTTCGGGTCGACCACCCAGATGTCGGGCTGGCCGAGGTCCGTGATCGCGCCGTAAGTCCGGGTCATCAGGCCCACGAAGATCGCCGTCTGCTGAGTGATGAGCAGCGACGAGAAGGTGATCCCCATGATGATTCCGAGATACTTGGCGCGATCGCCGACGAGCATCTTGAGGGCGACGAAGTACATCGCGTCAGCTTCCTTTACCGCGCCCTGCGACGATCTCGTCGCGGATCGCCCTCGTGAGAACGCCGGTCGCCAGGATCTCGACGCCCGCACGATGCATCTCGGTCAGGAGCGCCTTACCGGCTGCATCGACGAAGCGGACGTCCACGAGCTCGATCCGGACGGCAGCGTCACTGCTCGCCTCGCGCGTCTGCCGCCAACATGCGCTCAGCTCGTCGACCCAGGGGCCTTGGAGCCGACCCTCGAGCCGGAACACGACCGTGTTGCTTCGGCGGTGACTCGTGATCCGGAGCATGCCCGCCCCACAGCGCAAGTCGCGTGCCGGCACCGACGGCGGCGACACGCTGCAGGAAGGCGCCGCGCGTCCCCGCTGCCGAATGCCGTGCCGGGATCCGGCATGTTCGCCGGATCCATTCAGCAGCCGAGCGCGTCCCGGAGGCTGTGCTCTACCGAGAAGCTATTCGTCGGGACTGAAGAGCCCTGCGTGACCCCAACCGTTGCCGGCTCCCATCACGTAGCGCTCCGTCGTCCAGTTGGCGGGATCGATCGACCGCAGCTGCCAGCCGTATTCGAAGAGCCACTGCGAGGGACTTCGAAAGTAGAAGGACAGCCCCCGGTCGTCGGGATGCCGGCCCAGCGACGACTTCGTGATCTTCCGCTCGAGGCACAGGTCATAGCTCGTCCCGACGTCGTCGAGCGAGTTCGTTTCGATCATGAGGTGTTGGATCTTGCGCGGAGACATCGGCATGCCGAAGAACGCCAGCGAGTGATGTCGCGGGTTGCAGTGCAGGAAGGCTCCCACCAGCGCACCGTCGGGAGCCAGCACGTAGTCGGAGATCCCGAATCCGAGCGCGCGCACGTAGAAACGCGCGGCGGCCTGGACGTCCGAGCTGATCAGGACGACGTGTCCCAGGCCCAGCTCTCCCATGAGGAACCCGGACAGCGCACGCGTCGGCGTGAAGCGCGGGTAGAGCAGTGTCTCGTTGCCGACGGTGAGCTCCATCCGCACGCCGGTGTAGGGGCAGGTGAAGTAGGCGAGCTCCAGCACGCGCCGCTCGGCCAGCTCGTCGGGCTTTCCCGCGTGCACCGGGACGCCCTGATTCTCCAGCACGCCCGCGGTCGCCTCCAACGCCTCGTGACTGGCGAGCTCCCATCCCACGTGAGAGACATCGTCCTCTTCTCCCGCACGAACGGTGAGCCGATGGTGTCGCTCGTCCCCGCGCAGGTAGAGGAGCCGATCCTGGCTGTCGGTGCCGATCTCGAAGCCGAGAACCTCGGTGCCGAACTTCTTCCACGCGCCAAGGTCACTCGCGTTCAGGCCCAGGTATGCCAGCCTCGCTACGCCCATCGTCGCATCCCCTTCTGCGCTCGTTTGTTGCTTGCTCCATCCGCTACGAGCGGACGGGACCACTCAGCCGCCGAACGAAGTCCGCGATCGCTGCACCGATTTCGTCGGGACTGTCCTCCTGCAGCGTGTGCAGGCCCTTCACGGTGACCTCCCTCTGGTGAGGCCACGCGCGGACGAGCTCACGGACGCGGCCGCGGACGATGGCGCCCGGCTCGGCGGAGAGGAACAGCTTCGGCAGGTCGCTCTCGGCCAACCAGCGGGAATTCTCACTCACCACTGCTGCGACGTCGGCTGGCTCGCCGTCGAGAGGCAGGCTGCGAGGCCACGACAGCGTCGCTCGGCGGCCTTCGCCAGGGTCGGCGAACGGCTTCCGGTAGTGCGACATCTCCTCATCGGTCAGCCGGCGCATTACGGCCCCGGGGAGCCGAACCTCGATGAACGCGTTGTCGCGCAAGACCATGCGCTCGCCCTTCGGCGATCGGAGCGCCCGAAAGAAGGGTCGGGCCTGCTCAGGGATATCCTGCCAGCGCAAGGGCGCGGCGATGGCTTCCATATGCACGATGCCCTTCACGCGGTGCGGATTCCGGCGGGCCCATTCGAACCCGAGTGCGGCGCCCCAGTCATGAAGCACGAGCACGACGCGATTGCCGAGCTCGAGCGCATCCCACAGCGAGAACAGGAAGTCGCGGTGCTCGGAGTAGCGATAGCGATCTGGGTCCGACGAACGGAGCTTCTCCGAGCTCCCCATCCCGATGAGGTCGCAGGCGACGAGGCGGCCCAGCCCCTCCAGGTGCGGCATGACGTTGCGCCACACGTAAGACGATGCGGGTTGGCCGTGCTGGAAGACGATCGCGTCGCCTTCGCCCTCGTCGATGTAGGCCATCCGCCTGCCCGCGACTTCGCGGTACTTGAGCTCCGCGTAGGGTTTGGTTCCAATCATGCGACCGCCGATTGGAGGCCGCCGGATGCGGGGATCCAGGCGCCGGTCAGCCAGCCCGCTTCGTCCGAGGCCAGGAACACCGCGATCCGAGCGACGTCCTGCGGCCGACCTATCCGGCCGAGCGGTGTGCTGGCCACGAGCTGCTTCTCGAGCTCGCTACCGATGAGGCCGCTGGTCCGCGTGCCCTCGGTCTCCACCGGGCCGGGCGCGACCGCGTTCACTCGAATGTTCCGGCCGCCCAGCTCCACGGCGAGCACGCTCGTGATCGTGTTCACGGCCCCCTTCGTGGCGGCGTAGACGACCGATCCGGGTGTCGGGCTGACGCTCGCGACGGAGCTGACGTTGATCACGCTCCCGCCGTTCGGGCCGAAGTGAGTGAGCGCCTCACGGATCGTGAGCATCGTGCCGAGGACGTTCACGTCGAAGAAGCGTCGGTAGGCGCCCTCGGTGACCGCCTCCAGCGGGGCGAAGCCGGCGACAGCCGCGTTGTTCACCAGGACGTCGAGACCACCGAACGCCGCCTTCGTCTCGGCGAAGAGCCGGCGGACCTCGGCCGCTTGGGAGACGTCGCCTTGGACGGCGATCGCGCGACCGCCCGCCCGCACGATCGCCTCGACGACCCGATCGGCAGCCTTCTGGCTGCCGGCGTAGTTCGCGACCACGGCCGCGCCCGCGGCTGCGATCGACCGCGCGATCTCCGCCCCGATTCCCTGGGAAGCCCCTGTCACCACTGCAACCTTGCCCGCCAAGTCGGCCATGTCTTGGTCCCTTCTCGCTGCGATGGGTTGCGCTCGTCGCCTACGGCTTCGGGAGGCTCGCGAGCACGTCGCGCAGCGTCGCGGTGTCGCGTCCGATCAGGCCGTGGAGGTCGCGGCTCCGGCTGTCCAGGTCGCCGCGCGCGATCGCAAGGTCGGTGGCGACCAGAAGCTCGACGATCGGCTTGGGAAGACCCGTCTCCGAGAGCGCTTCGCGGTACGACGCGGACGAGAGATCGCGGTAGGCGATCGGCTTGCCCACCCACTCCGAGACCGATTCGGCGAGCTCCGTCATCGTGAAGGCGTGATCGCCGGAGAGCTCGTAGGTCTTCCCACGATGCCCGTCCGTCGTGAGGACCGCGACCGCCGCCGCTGCGTAGTCCACGCGCGAGGCGGCGGCTATGCGCCCCGATCGTGCCGCGCCGAGAAAGGCGCCATGGGCAAGTGGCATCGCGAGGCGGTCCGTGTAGTTCTCGATGTACCAGCCGTTGCGGAGGACGACCCACGGGCTGCCCGAGCCGCGGAGGATCACTTCGGTGGCCTCGTGCTCGCCGGCGATCGGCAGGGTGCTCGCATCGGCGTGCAGCACGCTCGTGTACGCAAGGAGTTCGACACCGGCGGCCTTGGCCGCCTCGATCACTGCACGGTGCTGCTCGACGCGGTGGCCGAGCTCCGTGCCCGATACGAGGAGCAGGCGCTCGACTCCGGCGAACGCCGGCGCGAGCGTCGCCGGCTCCGCGT
>Ga0335084_10007509_pt1 | contig 10833 bp, 4 predicted proteins | sample Lox_Sample_44_FD_206721 | JGI IMG/M metagenome (GOLD analysis project Ga0335084, IMG submission 206721) | Soil microbial communities from Loxahatchee National Wildlife Refuge, Florida, United States - Lox_Sample_4.4 | ecosystem: Environmental > Terrestrial > Soil > Wetlands | place: USA: Florida...
CAGCGGCGGCGGCCGGCGCGGGCTGGCGAGCCTGTCCGTTACCGAGCGGCGCGGGCGCCGGCGCCGCGTCCCCGTCCTCATCCGAGACGGCGCGGCCGAGCATGCGGTCGAACAGGCGCCGCCAGCTCTCTGGCACGCGCTCGCGGCCCAGCACGTAGTCCTCGAAGAGGGCCTCGACCCAAGCGCCATTCTCGCCGTGGAAGAGCCCGGCCAGCTCCTCGTTCAACAAAGCTCTCCCATGGTAGCCGCTCGACGACCTCTATTCGACCGCGACCGCGCGGGTGTGAAGGAGAATTCTGCTCGGCTACGATGCCGCGCCATGCGCTTCCAAACGCTGCCCGGCTTCCGGGACTTCTTCCCCGAAGACCTGGCCGTACGGCGCTGGATCGAGTCGGCCTGGCACCGCGCCTCGCGCGCGGCCGGGTTCGCGGAGATCGACGGGCCGGTGCTCGAGGGCCTCGATCTCTTCACCGCGAAGTCGGGGCCCGAGATCGCGGGCCAGCTCTTCGCGTTCACCGACAAGGGCGGGCGCGAGGTCGCGCTGCGCCCCGAGATGACGCCGACGCTCGCGCGCATGGTCGGCGCGCGCGCGGCGGCGCTGCCCAAGCCAATCAAGTGGTACTCGGTGCCCGAGTTCTACCGCTACGAGAAGATGCAGCGCGGGCGGCTGCGCGCGTTCTACCAGTGGAACCTCGACGTGATCGGCAGCGACGAGCCGGCGGCGGACGCGGAGGCGATCGCGGTCGCGCTCGACGCGCTGCGGCTCCTGGGGCTCGCCGCGGACGACGTGGTGGTTCGGATCAACGACCGGCGCTTCGTGGCGCGTGCGCTCGATGCGCTCGGCGTGGCTCCCGACGGCGCGCCCGAGCTACTCGGCCTGATCGACAAGCTCGAGCGCGATCCGTCCGCGGGCGCGAAGCTGGAGGCGAAGCTCGGCGCGAAGGGCGCCGCCGCTCTGCGCGCGCTGTGCGACGACTACCCGCTGGCGCGCGCCGAGGAGCTCGGCGCGGTGCTCGACGCCTGCCGCGAGTACGGCATCACCTCGCCGCTCTTGCCCGACTTCCGGATCGTGCGCGGGCTCGCCTACTACACGGGTCCCGTGTGGGAGATCTTCGACCGCGGCCGCGAGCTGCGCGCCGTCGCGGGCGGCGGCCGCTACGACAAGCTGATCGAGTCGCTCGGCGGGCCGAAGCTCTCGGCGCTGGGCTTCGGCATGGGTGACGTGATCCTCGGGGAGCTGCTCGCCGAGAAGAAGCTCGTGCCGGCGAAGATGCCGCGCGTCGAGGTCGCGGTGCTCGCCGTGACGCCCGAGCTCGCGCCCGAGGCCCGCCGGATCGTCGCGAGGCTGCGCGCCAGGGGGATCGCCGCGGAGACACCGTACGGTGTCCCCAAGCTCGGCAAGGCGCTGCGCGCCGCCGACGATGCGGGCGCACTGCGCGCGCTGATCGTGGGCCCCGAGGAGTGGAAGGACGGGACCGTCCTCGAGCGCGACCTCAAGAGCGGCGCCGAGCGCAAGGTCGCCTTCGACGAGCTGTAGCGATTCGCATCGGCGCGGCTTCAAGCATGCGCCGATCGCGCGGCGGCGATCGCAGTCAGCGCAGTGAGCAGGGCCACGCGTGTCGTCGCGCGGCCTCGTGCCGGCGGCGATCCGCGGCTACGCTGCGCGCTCGTGGCCCGGCCTCCCCGCCTCGATCTCGCCGCGGAGCTCGCCAATCCCGGCTTCACGCCGGCACGGCGCGATGGGCCAGGTCTCGTCGAGCTGGTCGTCGCCGGCGTCGAGCCCGGCGCGAAGCGGGCGGCGCGGGCGCTCGCCGGACTGCGCGAGGCGGCGCGCGTCGCGATCGGTGCGCGCTTCGAGACCGCCGATGAGGGTGCAAAGGCGCGACTCGTGGCCGTACTCGGGCGGCTCGCGCGCGCCGGCGACGGGGAAGCGGCGGAGATCGTCGTCGCGCGGATGCACGACACCGCCACGCGCGTGCGCCGGGCTGCGGCGATCGCGCTCGGAAAGCTGGGCGGCGATGCGGCCGGGGCCGCATTGCTCGCGCGCTGGGATGCCAGCGGTGTCACGCCCGACGAGCGGCGGGCGCTCGCGGAAGCCCTCGGAAAGCTCGGCGGCGCGGCAGCCCTGGCGCGCTTGAGAGCGCTGACACCCGGCGACGACGTCGAGCTCGGTCGCCTGCGCGATCGCGCACTGCTGATGGCGGAGCGATCGGCGCAGCGCGGCGAGCCGTCGTCGATCGCGACGGACGTCGCGCCACCGGCGCCGCTCGCGGTCCGGCTCGCGTGCAAGCCGGGGCTCGCGCCGTTGCTGGTCGAGGAGCTCGAGTCGCTCGAGCTGAAACCGCGCCCGATCGACGCGGGCCACGTCGAAGTCCGCCTGGCGGGACCGTGGTCGACGTTGTTCGCCTCGCGGCTTTGGGCGACCGCGGCGATCCAGCTTCCGCTGCCGCGGCCGAACAGCGGAAGTCCCGCCGCGCTCGCGGCTTCGCTCGCTCGCGCGCTCACCGCCGACTCGACCCGGGCGCTCTTCGCCGCGTGGACGCGCGGCCCCGTTCGCTGGCGCCTCGGCTTCGCGCGCGGCCACAAGCGCGCGATCGTGTGGCGGGTCGCGCGCGACGTGACCGCCGCGGCACCCGAGCTCTTGAACGATCCCAGCGCGACGACTTGGGAGGTGCAGGTCGATGACGAGACGACGGCGTTGGCGCTCGTCCCGCGGCGGATCGAGGACCCGCGCTTCGCCTGGCGCGTCGCCGAGGTGCCGGCCGCGTCGCACCCGAGCGTCGCAGCGGCGCTCGCGTGGGTCGCCGAAGGGCGGCTCGAGGACCGTGTCTGGGATCCGTTCTGCGGCTCCGGCGCCGAGCTGATCGAGCGCGCGCGCCGTGGCCCCTGTCGGTCGCTGCTCGGCACGGATCTCGACGAGCGCGCCCTCGTTGCCGCGCGCAAGAACCTCGACGCCGCCGGCCTTCAGGCCAAACTCGTGCTGGCCGACGCGCGCAGCCACGCGGCGGGTCCGGTCGATCTCGTCATCACGAACCCGCCGCTCGGTAGTCGCCTGCGGCTGGACGCGACGGCGTTGCTGGTCGACTCACTGCCGAACCTGGCGCGTCAGCTGGCGCCGCGCGGGAGGTTGGTCTGGATCACACCGACGCCGGGCAAGACGACTCCGGTCGCCGAGCGCTTGAAGCTGCGGCGGGTCCGCGCGCTCGGCGTCGACCTCGGCGGCGTCCGAGGTCAGCTCGAGCGGTGGGACGCACCCTAGCAAGCCCCCGCCGTTTCCGGAGCGCAAATCCTCCATTTGGTTCGTGGATCTCCGGCTCACGGTCGCCGCTCACGGGATGGGGCCGCAGGCTCCCGCGGTGCCGGACTCGCAGTACAGCGGGCAGGCCGGGCACTTCGGACCCGGCGGCTTCACATTCAGCAGCCGGAACTGAGTCAGATCACCGGTGCTGATGGTAAGGCCCGTCTCGTCCAGATCCCAGATCGCGCACGGGTGGGTGCCCGCCGTGCCGCAGGTGTCGGTCGTCCGGTTCTTGGAGTTGCTGGCGCGGAACTCCGTCAGGTCGCCGGAGTTGACGGTCAAACCCGAGACGCCGGGGAACTTCGCGTCGCACTTGTTGCCGTAGCCGTCGTGGTCGTCGTCGCGCTGCCCGCCGGTCAGCGTGGCCCACGGGTTCGCGGCCAGGAAAGTCGCGGTGTCACCCGGGATGCCGCGCGACCCAGTCACGCGCGGATTCGCGATGGTCGTGCAGCTGTCGCAGGCATCGCCGACTCCGTCGCTGTCGAGGTCGAGCTGGTCGCCGTTTGCAATCGTCGGGCAGTTGTCGCAGGCATCGCCGAAGAGATCCGAGTCCAGGTTGGACTGTGTGGGATCCGCGACCGTCGGGCAGAGATCGGCCAGGTTGGTCACCCCGTCGGCGTCGAGGTCGGCGAACACACGCACGTCCGCCTCGGTGGGGCTGTTCCCGGGAGGGGAGAGCCACGGCGTGTGCGGGAAGTACGCGTTCGCGGTGACGACTCGTGATCGCCAGCGGCACGAGACGCCATTCACCGAGCAGGTCACGATCACGAATGCGTCGGTTCCCGCAGTGCCCGTGTCGACGGGCGTGGTCGACTTGAAGCTGAACGTGTCGCTGAACTGGCCCAGGTTCCAAGTCGTCTCGACCTGCTCGTGTACCAGCGATCGGCCGGCCGGCGTGCGCAGAAGGCCGCGCACCTTGAAGCCTCCTGCTTCGGTCGACGTCGGGATGCCGAGGAGAGCAATCGGCTTGGTCGACAGCGTGTGCTCCATGCGCGGGCGCCGCGGCAACCCGAAGAAGAGGTTGCCGGAGTCGTTGCCGAAGTGGACGTAGACGGCGCCCGCGTTCGTGGCACTGCCGTGCGTGGTCGTGAACGCGCCGATCAACGCATCAGCGAAGCCGTCGCCGTTCACGTCGAGGTTGTCGAAGACGTCCCGACCGTAGTCGCCTCGCGCACCTGTCGGGCTCGGCAGGTCCACGTCCGCGCTGGTCGACACACCTCCGGGCCCACCGAGAAAGACGTGCGCGGCTCCGGCGGCGCCGTTGAGCCACTGCTCTCCGACGACCAGGTCCGCAAAGCCGTCGCCGTTCACGTCCCCGCCGCCGCCCACGCCGCTGCCGAAGCGCGCTCCCGCGTGGTCGCCGAGCAGCACGATGGGGTTCGGAGGTGTCGGCGTCGTCAGGTTCGGCCCGAAGAACACGGTCACCTTTCCCGCGAGACCGTTGAACTCGGCCTCGCCCATGGCCACGTCCGCGAAGGTGTCGCCGTTGAGGTCGCCGGCGCAGGCCACCTGGAAGCCGTTGTCACTCGCACCTTCGGTTCCCGGCAGCGTGCGATACGGCGCTGAGCTGAGGCCGTTCTGTTGGCCGGTATAGACGAAGGCCGCCGGCGACCCGCCCGCGACACTGCTCGCTGCGACGATCACGTCGGAACGGCCGTCGTTGTTGACGTCGCACGCTCCGGCGAGGTGCATCCCGAAATGCTCGTTCGCGGAGACGCCGGACATGGACCAGACCGGCGTCGCGGCCAGGCCGGTCGGCGTTCCGAGGAACAGATAGACCGCCCCTGCCTGACCGAGACCCGCGACGTCCAGCATCGGGGCACTCACCAGGAGATCCGCGAGGCCGTCGCCGTTCACGTCTCCCGCATTGGCCATCGCGAGGCCGAACTGCCCCGACGTGGCCACCGGGGCCAGCACGTACCCGCTGGGAGTGCTCGGCAATCCATTGGCGTCGCCCAGATAGAACGCGACCCGCCCCACATCCGCGACGGAGTGGAGCGGCGGCGGAACTGTCACGAGCGCGTCGTAGAGCGGCGCCGCGACCGCGACATCGGCGAAGCCGTCGCCGTTGAAGTCGCCGCCCCCGGCGACGCTCGTGCCGAACTGCGAGCCGCCCTGGAATCCGGCCCAGGACGTGGGGGCCGTCAGGCTCGAGCTACAGATGGGCTCGCACGCGCTGCCGAAGACGATCGAGAAGCGTCCGGTCCCAGAGCCCCAGAGCGGCTCACCGATGACGAAGTCGCTGAAGCCGTCTCCGTTGATGTCGCCCGCGGGCGAGAGGCCGAGCGCGAAGTCTCCACCGCCCGCTTGAGGGCTGGGCTCCATGTCGCCGAAGAACGGCAAGGTCGGCGCGACCGCCGTCGGGTTGCCGGAGCTCTTGAAGACCAGGACCTGCGGCGTGGCCGGAGAGCTGCCCGGCGCGAAGAGACCCACCACGGCGACGTCGGAGAAGCCGTTCGCGTCGACGTCGCCCGCGGTGGCGACGTCTCCTGAGATGATGAGCGGAGAGGCGGTCGTGAGCGGGAGCGTGGTGGTCGTAGAGCCGGGGGCGGTGCCGAGGAGTACGTCGACCACACCGTTGCGACCGACGACGATGTCCGCGAGACCGTCGCCGTTCACGTCGCCGGCGGGCGCTGCGAGGAGGAAGTTCTCGCCGAACGAGATCGTCTTGATGATCGAGAAGCTCGATCCGGAGGACTGGAGCACCCGCGCGTACCAGCCGTTCGGACTCGGTGCGAGGGCAAGGACGCCGCTCAGTCCGCTGTCATTCGTATCACCGACCAGCACGACCTTCGAGCCGAGGCGCGCGTTGGGGTCGTTGGATTCGAAGCGGGCCCCCGCGTTGTCGAAGCTCCCCTGCGGGCGATTGAAGAAGTCGCCAAATGGGACCTCCGGAAGCAGCCCGAAGAACGCGACGATGCTCCCTTCGTTGGTCTGGCCGTTGCTGAAAGTCGGAGCGCCAACGACGAGGTCGTAGATTCCGTCACCGTTCACGTCGCCGCTCGCCGAGACCGACTGCCCGAAGCGGGGCGCGCCGGTGCCTGAGTTCGCGCCGTTGCCGAACGCGGTCCAAGCGGTAGGCGTGTGGAAGGTGGGATCGGAGTCGTCGGGCTGTCCGACCTTGCGACCGATCCACTCGTCCGGCGACGCGCCCGGCCAGGCAAACACGCGTCCGCCGTTCTCCCAGAGCGGTGCTCCGACGATGACGTCGTCGTCCCCGTCGCCGTTGAGATCGCCCGCTGCGACGGACGCACCGAAGCCGTGGTCGCCGGGCCGCTTCTGGTCGCTCACGAGGAACTCCGAGTGGTCCGACTGCGCCGACCAGTCCGCATTGGCGGGAGTGCCGGGAGCCCGGTTCGCGAACTGGGCCGAGCCGAAGTAGACGAAGACCTTGCCCGAGAAAGCTTGCCCGCTCGGACCCGAGTAGGGATAGTCGGGCGCACCGACGATCAGGTCGGCAAACCCGTCGCCGTTCAGGTCGCCCACTGCGAGGGAGAACCCGAGAAGCGATCCCGTCTGGTCGCTCGTGAGCGTCCAGGTCGGAGTCGCTGGAAGCGCGCCGGAGCTGTCGGTGATGAACACCCGGACCCTGCCGCCGATGTCGACGTGCGTCACGGGGTTCCTCTCCTCGGGAGCCGCGACGATGAGGTCGCTGCGCCCGTCACCGTTCAAGTCGCCCGCCGTGCTGACGGTCACTCCGTAGGTCGTCTCCGTGCCGGGAAAGATCTCGGCGCCCGGGAAGCTGAGCGTGGTGGGCGTGGAGGCGAGTCCGGCGAACGCCCAGCCGGACGGGGTGAGGACGAGCCACGACGAGACCACGAGTGAGAGGTGACGTGTCATGGCGACAGGCTACGGGCGGCACGCGGGCGGAGTCCTCAGAGCGGGCTCAGAATTGGCTCAGATCGCGCTCCGAGCTCAGCCGGACTCGCGTTCCTTGCGGCGGTCGCGCAGCGGGATCACGCCGGAGAGGCGCTCGACCAGGCCGCGGGCGCGGGACGCGACCTTCGCCATGCCGATCGACTCGGCTTCGGCGAGGGCGGACGAAGCCAGCCCCAGCGCACGGTCGGCATCGCCGCGCGCCGCGAGGAACGCAGCGTACTCCGCACGCGTGCGAGTCAGGAGGCAGCGCGCGGTCAGCCGCTCCTCGATGGCGAGCGCGCGCTCGAAGGAGCGCTGCGCCTGCGCGAGCTCGCCGCAGGTCGCCTGCACGAGCGCGAGGGCCCGCGCCACCGAGCTCAGCACCGTCAGTGCCGACCCGATGACGATGACGCGTTCCGCGTAGGCGGCGAGCCGCTCGCCACCCACGCGGGCGTGCGGCGCATCGCCCAGGATCGCGGCCGTCTCCGCGAAGAGCCCCAGCGTGGTCAGCCAGTTCGCGTCGCGCGGCAGGTCGTCGAGGCCCTTCGCCAGCGCCTCTAGCTCGACGCGTGCCTCGGCCTCGCGCCCATCCTCGGCGTACAGGTACGCCAGGCTCGCGGACCAGCTCGGCATGCTCGGGAGCTGGGCACGCAGCGCGCGCAGCCCGGGCTCGAGCTCGCCGAGCCGGCCCTGCTCGCGGCGCACGGCGGCGAGCTGGACCGCGTAGAACATCGCTGCGTTCGGGATGCCGCCGCGCTCGGCCGACTCGAAGCGAGTGCGCGCGAGCTTCTCCGCTTCGTCGAGCCGTCCGTCGAGCAGCGCGAGCAGGGCAGCGGTGGGTGGCGACTCGCTGGGATTGCCCAGCTCGACGCCGACCCGGCCGATCTCCGCGACGTCCAGGCGCGCCGCGGCGCCGTCGCCGCTCTCGAGCGCATCGACCAGATCGTGGGCTCGTCCGAGGTAGAGCGCGTACCCGAGGCCGTGCCGCTGGGCGAGCTCAATCACCTCCTTCGCGATCGCCGTGCGCTCGGCGAGCGAGTCCGGGCTCCACACCGAAGTGTGGCGGTGGTTGAGCACCCGCGCGAGCAGCTCGGGGCGGCCGAGCTTGCGCGCGAGCGCGAGCGCCTCGTCGGCGAGCGCGCGGACGCGCGGCGCGTCGCGCGGCGACCAGTACAGCGCGTTGGCGAGCCCCGCCAGGAGCTGAATGCGCGGCTCGTCGTCCCTGGTCGCCGCGAGCGCCTCTTCGAAGAGAGCGACCCTCTGCGCATCGACGACTCCGGTCTCGACGATGGCGATGTCCATCGCGATCTCGGCGATCCGGTGCGGGGCGCCGATCCTGCGCGCCAGCGCGACCGCCTCGCCAACCACCGCCCGCCACTCGCTCGTACCCGCGAAGTAGAGCGCCCGGACGCGCAGCGCCAGCAGCTCGCAGCGCGCCTCGGGAGCGGCCGCACCCAGAGCATCGAGCTCCGCCAGCGCGCGGCGGCACAGCTCGGCCGCCTCGTCGTACGCGAGCCGTTCGAACGCTGCGCGCGCGGCGCGGAGGCTCGCCGCGGCGAGTCGCGCAGCATCGGCCGGACCCGCGCCCAGCCACCAGTGCCGCGCGATCTCGGCGAGCGGCGGCTCGACCCGCTCACCGAGCTCGGCTTCGAGCGCTTCCGCCACCTTGCGGTGCAGCGCGCGCCGCCGAGCCGTGCCGAGGCTCTCGATCAGGACCTCGTGGATCAGCGCGTGCGCGAAGCGGAAGATGCGCGGATCGCTCGGATGGGGCCGGACCTCGCGGCTGCGCTCCGCCTCGGCCAGCGCGCGCGCGATCGTGTCGCGCGGATGCTCGCTCGCGCGCTCCAGCGCGTCGAGCGGGAAGTCACGGCCGATCACCGCCGCGACACCGAGGAGCTCGCGGGTCTCGGGCGCGAGCCGCGCGAGGCGGCGCGCGATCAAGTCGTTCACCGCGAGCGGGATCGCGCCCCACCAGACGGCGCGGCTCTCGGAGCCCGAGAGCCGCCCCTCGGCCTCGAGCATGCGCCCGAGCTCGCGAACGAAGAAGGGGTTGCCGTCGGTGCGCTCGAAGATCGCGTCGACCAAGGCCGGCTCGGGCTCCACGCGCGCGGTTCGAGCGACGAGCCTAGCGACCTCGCTGCGCCGCAGACCGGTGAGCGCGATCCGCTCGTGGCGCGGCTCGCGCGCGAGCTCCGCGAGCGCCAGCGCGAGCGCCGGGCCGGGCGCGTCCTCCGGTCGGTAGGTTCCGAGCAGCAGCACCCGCGCCTCGCGCAGCTCGCGTGCCGCGAACACGAGCAGGCGCAGCGACGAGGCGTCGGCCCAGTGCAGGTCGTCGAGCACAACGACTAACGGCGCAGGTTCGGCAGCGGCACGCAGGAGCGCGACCACCGCATCGTACAGGCGGAAGCGCGCCTCGGGGCCGTCGTCGCCGGGCGGGCGCGGCTTCGCGGCGACTTCGGGCAGGAGCCGCGCGATCTCCTCGCGCGAGGCGCGCGGGAGCTCGCGCGGGACGGCATCGTGCGCCAGGCCGCGCAGCACCTGCACCCACGGCCAGTACGCCGGCGCACCCTCGTCCTCCGCGCACCAGCCGGAGAATACGCGCGCGCCCGCCGCACGCGCCCCGCGTGCGAGCTCCGCCGCGGTGCGCGTCTTGCCGATCCCGGCCTCGCCTGCGAGCAGAGCCACGCCGCCCGCTCCGCCGCGCGCCGACTCGAACGCCGACCAGAGGTGCGCGAGCGCGTCCTCGCGCCCGACGAAATCGTCGCTCGCACCGGGCCCCGCCGGAGCCGCCTCGACGACCCCCGCGACGAACCGGTAGCCGCGGCGGGGCACGGTCCGGATCACCCGCTGCTCCGCGCCGGCGTCGCGCACGACCGCGCGCGCGGTGTTGATCACGGTCGTGAGCGCGCCGTCGCTGACGACCACGCCGGGCCACACGCGCTCCAGCAGCTCCAGCTTCGACACGACGCGGTCCCGGTTGCGCGCCAGGTAGAGCAGCAGATCGAGCGCCTTGGGCTGCACCTCGACGCGTGTCCCGCCGCGACGTAGCTCGCACAGCGCGTCGTCGAGCTCGAACTCGTCGAACCTGAGGATCAAACGGGCGCGCTCCCGTCTCAGAATACCCGCTGAGAGGCCCCGGGCGCGAGGTGGTTCAGCGTGCTCTCATGTTGCGCGTTAGCTGCGTCCCGACGTCTCACCCCCGCGAACCAGTGTCGTCGCCATGGTCAGCATCGAGGCGACGTCCGACAGGTTCGCGGGCACCACGAAGGTGTTGCCTTCCTTGGCGAGGTGGCCGAGCTGGGTCACGTACTGCTCGGCCACGCGCAGGCGCATCGCGTTCTCGCCGCCCGGCTCCCGCAGCGCGAGCGCGATGTTGCGCAGGCCCTCGGCGGTGGCGTTGGCGACGGCGAGAATCGCCTGCGCCTGGCCCTCGGCCTCGTTGATCTGGCGCTGGCGCGAGGCTTCGGACTCCTTGATCACGCGCTGCTTCTGGCCTTCGGCCTCGTTGATCTTCGCGTCGCGGTCGCCTTCCGAGGTCAGGATGACGGCCCGCTTCTCGCGCTCGGCGCGCATCTGCTTCTCCATCGCCTCGAGCGTCTCCGGCGACGGCATGATCTTCTTGATCTCGTAGCGCAGCACCTTCACGCCCCACGCGCCCGAGGCCTTGTCGAGCTCGG
>Ga0335084_10007510_pt1 | contig 10833 bp, 9 predicted proteins | sample Lox_Sample_44_FD_206721 | JGI IMG/M metagenome (GOLD analysis project Ga0335084, IMG submission 206721) | Soil microbial communities from Loxahatchee National Wildlife Refuge, Florida, United States - Lox_Sample_4.4 | ecosystem: Environmental > Terrestrial > Soil > Wetlands | place: USA: Florida...
ATGTATTGAGACTGTGGTTCGATCCAGAAGCGCGGCGGGTAGTCAGCCAGATCGGTCACGAGTGTTACAAACGGAATCCTTGGATCTTCCTCCCGGAGACTCTCGGCGAGTTCGCGATTGAAATGCTGGATTACCGAGAGCACCAGATCTGCCGGATGCTGCGCCCAGTAAGTTCTTAGTGCTCGTACGATCTTGGAGTGATAGGCCCAGATGGTTCCCTGCAGAACCCTCAGGAGTTGTGGAGTCGCCCGGGTCCAGCCCTTGCGCAGGATCAGGTTGTACCCGTCCTGAATCCGCAAACCCGTGGCGCGACGGAACACGTCGAGGGGATCGAGGAACTCCTGCAGATCGAGAAGACTGACCTCCCAAGGACACTCCTGGACAGTAAGAGTGTCTTTGAGCGCTTCGGCAGCATTACGGTGACCGCCGCCGGCATGGTGAAACACGATTGTCAGCTTGCGCAAAGGTCACCTGAGCAGGCGCTCACGTCAGATCGCAACCCCCGAGCTTTGCAGACTAGACTCGTTCTCCCTGCCTCCCTGCGCCGCCCACCGTTCGTCAGAAGCGCTTCCGGTACGCGAGCAAGAGACTCTCATTCGTCAAAACCGTGAGAACTTACACCGACGAGTTCAGCAACGTCATTGTCGGTTTCGCCCCCGTCTTCGACAGACGGACTATCACCGTCGGGTTCGAGGTACTCGTGAATTTGAACGCCCTGTTCATCCACAGTAATGTAGGTCAACCGCTCGTCGATCCAACCCCCGGTGTTGTAGTACTCAATCCCGTTCTCTCGGCGCTCGAGGGCGCAATGGGTGTGTCCACAAAAGATGCGGGAGGCCAGCCGGCGATGGGCATAGGCCAATGCACCCGACGCAACCTTGTCCGATAAACGCAGCCACCGCGTATTCAGACGGTCCAGGAGGCGAGTGAGTGTTTTGTTCTTCGAGTCCCACTTCTGCAGTTGCAGGTACAAGAGCGTTCCGAAGAGGTGACCGAAGCGGAGGTTATTCACCATGCAGCGATCAAACTGGTGTCCGTGAATCGCGATGTGCTCCAGGCCCTGGTATTTCCAGCGATATTCCTGGTATACGCGTACCCCGACCAGATGGGACATGATTGGGGCGAGGCCATGGTCATGGTTGCCCTCCACCCACACGACTTCAACATTGCGTTTGGGGTTCGATAGTTTGCGAATGAACCCCAGGAACTTCCAATGCTCTTTTTTCAACCGTCCGAAATTGAGATCAGCGAAAATGTCGCCTAAAAGAATCAACCGCCGGTAGTGGTTCTGCTGGAGAACACGCAATGCCTCGCGAGCGCGGCTGATTGCCGCGCCTAAATGCACATCCGACAGGATCAGCGTGTCGTAGACCTGCGCGTCCACGGCTTCATTTTTTCGAAGGATTGTTAAGAGGTGATGAATTAGAGAATGGGAGGTGTGCCGGGGGTAACTGTTCAGTAACTTCGGCGGGATCGAGTGAGCCCCGTGCGGGCAGCCGAGACTCCTGCCCAGCAGGCATTTTCAGTGAGTGGGCGGAACGTACTGCTCCGGTGGCGCTGCGCCTTCGCCAAAGAAAAACTGCTCCATCTGCCTGACAATTACCTCTTGATCCTGCTTGCGCGCCGGGTTCAGGCGGTACTCGTTGAGCAGCATCTTGCAATATTCCGTCCACTGATTCCAGGCTTCCTGAGAAATGTTCTCGTAGACTTTCTTTCCCAGTTCTGTGTCAAAGGGCGGCTCGGACAGTCCGGGCAGTTCCTTTTTCAGTTTCGCGCAGAAAACCTTGTGATTCGACATAGCTGGCGGTTGACCCCAAAAAATTATCGCACACGGCTACTGTACATGGGCCCGTGAAGGAGAAAAGCCGGATTTTTTCCTACGGGTGAATTTCCATCAGCGCCGATACCGGCAGAGTCAGCAGGAGGAGTTCCAGTTTTGAGCTGAGGTGCGAGATTTTTGTTGACAAATCGTATTCGAGTGGCAATATCTTGTGGTAGCAAAGCTACTCATACCACAAATTGAGTCAGCTTGGGGCATCAAGGTGCCCGATCGAGAACCTTGGGAGAACAAATCTCAACGGAGGGAAACATTTCATGGCAACGAAAAAGAAAGCCGCCAAGAAAAAGAAACACTAAGCGAGCGAATGCTCGTATCGAACTTCCCAAGGCCTCCCGTGAGAAGCACCTCTCGGGAGGCTGTTTCATTTTCGTTCGCGATTCTCTAGCCTGGCGAGAATTACGCGAGCTGCAGCTTGCTTGACGGTATTTCCCCGATGGATTGAATTTTGCGGACACCTGTTCTCTGTGCCCGAAAAGCAGTTGTCCATGTGCTGGCAACCGTGCTAGAAACGCGATGAGGGTCGGACGTTAGCCGGCCAGAACAGTGTCATGAGCCCCCAGGGAAAGCCCAAGAGAAAGACGAACCGCAGTACCGACGTCGTCATTCCCGACAAGCTCTATTTTCGGATTGGAGAGGTGGCGCGTCTTTGCCGCCTTCCGGCGTATGTGTTGCGTTTCTGGGAAACCGAGTTCTCGTCCCTGAAGCCGGTGAAGAGCAGTACGGGCCAACGCATGTATCGCAAACGCGACGTGGAGTTTGTGCTTCGTATCAAGAAATTGCTCTATGAAGATGGCTTCACCATTGCCGGCGCGCGGGCACAGCTTCGGGAGGAGACCAGGGCCGATCGCAACCAGGGCGCACTCCCGTTTCCAGCACAACCGGTGAACGTGGCCCACCTCCGCCACGAGTTGCGGGAAATATTGCACATCCTCTCTCCGCGGCGCTGACACGTTCGCCGGACTTAACGGCAGGCTGACGTCCCCGCGCGTTCAGGCTTCCGCAACTTAGTCGGCGGCGCTGCGGCGGAGCGTGTGCATTTCGGTAAGGAAATCCACTTTCGGCGAGCCTTTGACTCCCGCATTCGCCATTCTTGTTTTGAGCTCGTCAGAGGCCAAGAATTGACGAGCCGACTCCAGGCTCTCCCATTCAAAAAGTAGGACGATGTCGTTGAGATTGCCGGCGCCGTGGAAGACGCGACAAGCGCGTTCGCCGCCCCTGCGGCGCCATTCGAGCGCGGAATCAAATGCCGATTTCCAGGCTGCGTAGTCGGCAACTTCGTGGTGTACCAGAACATGGATCATGGCAGTACGAGCTCCTCGCCTCTCGACCATGCCCAAAAATCTTGAGAAATGCAAGCGCGATGGTCACACCATCCAGAACCCCGCTCTTTTCATGCGCGTTCCGCCAACTCGCAACGACATCACCGCGCTCGCGCTCTTTCGAAAGCGTCTCCCCGGCAGTCTGACGGAATCGAGCCGAGACCCCTGCAGCAGTGGATCAAAGTAAACTTAATGCTCCCCGATGCCATATATAGACCCCAGCAGCAGGATGAGTAGCACTCCGGTTGATATCCAGCCGTAGCGCCAATCCTTTCCACGGAAGAACAGGGTCATGACGACAAACACCCGGACAACGGGAGTAATGAGCATGATCAATACGCCAACCAATTCAATGCGCGGGGGGAGCGCACCGTCGAAGAGAACACGAGCCGCAACTCCTGTCAGCATGACGAAGAACGCCGCGAAGGCTCCAAAACGCAGCACCAGCGCTACCCTATGATCGAATCGCGGCTCGCGTTTTTCGCTCACAAGAATTTTCCTATGATGTGCACGAACATGTGCGCGGAAAGATACAACATCAGAGTTACGAGCAAGAACGCCACCCACTTGTGGGGAACTCTTGGCGATAGCCTGGCTCCCATCAGCGATCCAACAAAAACACCGACGGCCAGGGGTGCGGCCGTTGCGGGCAGGATGTCGCCACGCCGGAAATACACGAACGCGCTGGCGGCAGCCGTAGTCCCCATCATGAAATTCGATGTGGCCGTCGCCACCATCAGGGGTACGCCCATAAAGAGATACATAACCGGCACCTTGATCGGGCCACCGCCGATTCCAAGAAGTCCCGAGAGTCCGCCTGCAACCAATGAGGCTCCCATCCCCAGCGGGTAACGTTTCGGCGCGTACTGGGGCAGCGTCACGCTTTCACTCGAGGGTCCGGGCACAATTTCGTCTAATTCGTCTTCGGTCTTACCACCCTTGCGCAGGATCGTGATTGCACCGTAGAGCAGGAAGGTTGCAAACAGCACTTCCAACGCTGTGCGGTTGAGGTACCCCACCAGGTACGCAGTGGCAAGCGCGCCAAGAGCGGTGGCTAATTCCAGTGTCATTCCCAGCCGGATGTCGGTCGTGTGCCGCTGCAGGTTGACCGACGAACTCGCGGCCGAAGTCGTGATTACCGCCACCAAGCTCGTTCCTATCGCCTGGCTGATGGGCAAGCCGAAATAAAGCGCCAACATCGGAGTGATGATGATGCCGCCACCCGTTCCCGAAAGCGCGCCGATCAATCCTGCGAACAGGCCCAGCACGATGAGGAGGATGCTAGTCACACGGCACTCCCTGCAGAGACGCCAACGCCGAAGCATGCAGATGGAATGGCAGCGCCGCTTGACCAGTATCGAGGCGAAACCGGTTGACTATCTGGCTGCAACATCCGCCTGCTCGTGCGCGTGATAGCTGGACCGCACCAGTGGCCCCGACTCGACATGCTTAAATCCGAACTTCAGGGCTTCGTCTTTCAGGTAGGAAAATTCTGCAGGCGTATAGAAGCGGGTCATGGGCAGATGGTCTTTCGAGGGACGCAGGTACTGGCCAACCGTCAGAATGTCCACTCCACGTTCACCAAGATCGCGGAATACTTCGATCAACTCATCGGTCGATTCACCAAGCCCCACCATCACCCCGCTCTTCGTGACCATTGTGGGGTCCCATTTCTTGGCGTTCGACAGCAAGTCCAGGGTGCGCCGATAACGCGCCCCCGAACGCACCGCGCGATACAGGCGGGGCACGGTTTCCGTGTTGTGGTTGAGCACGTTCGGTTTGGCTTCGATAACGATCCGCAGCGGCTCTTCAAGTCCCTGAAAGTCGGGGATCAGCACTTCGACGCGGCATTCGGGCACGAACTCGCGAATCTGCCGGATGGTCTCCGCAAAAATCCTGGCTCCGCCGACGTTATCATCATCGCGATTGACGCTGGTGACCACGGCATGGCGAATGCCCAGCGTCGCGACCGCCTCGGCCACACGCCGCGGTTCGTCCCAGTCGATCGCCTCGGGACGGCCCTTAGGCACAGCGCAAAATCCGCAACGGCGCGTGCAAATGTCGCCCAGCAGCATGAACGTCGCAGTATGGTGATTCCAGCACTCTCCGATGTTCGGGCATTGCGCCGACTCGCAAACCGTGTGCAGACCTAACCCGCGCGCCAGTTTTTTCAGATTGTGAAAGTTGTCGCCAACAGGGGCCTTGGCCTTGAGCCACGTCGGCTTGGGGGCACGCGGTGGCGGCCCGAGCGCGATTTGAACGAGTTGGGAAGAGGCTGCCATCCCCTTACTAAAATTCTAGCAGACCTCTTCCTCAAGCTCTTTCCTTGGTTTGCCGCGCCTACCAGATCAACTTGACTCCAAGTTGGATGTGCCGAGAGCCACCGGAGCCGACAACGGGGTTGGAGGCAGCAACGTCCGGCGTATAGGCTGGAATCCCGACCGATTGCGACTCAAGATCGGCGCCCAAACCCGCGAAGTTCGGATGGTTCAGGATGTTAAAAACCTCGCCCCTGACTTGGACGTTCATGCGCTCGGTGATCTTGAACGTCTTGCCGAGCGACATGTCCACGTTCGAATACCCCGGACCACGGAAAGCATTCCTTCGCATGTTCCCGAACGTACCCCACTGCCCCGGCACGAGCACTGTGCCGTTCTGCGCGTAGCAACCGCCAGCAAAGTCCGAAGTCGTGGGGTAATCCGAGCCAGGATCGACTCCGGGAAAAAGGCCGGGTGCATAAGGAGCACAGATCTGCGTCCACTGCGCGGTCACGTTTCCATCGTCATCGTACTTCGGAATGAACGGTATACCGGAGAGGCCCCATTTCAGGTTGCCCCCATTGCCGTAAATGTTCCAACGGTCGTTACCGGTATAGGCGCCGCTGAACGCGCTGTCCCCGTCATAGAGATCGCGAGGCGATCCGGTTTGGAAGTCAAGGATAGTGTTGAACGTCCAGCCGCCGAGCAGCGCATCATAGCGTGCCAGTTTCGGGGTGTTGTAGGTAAACGCCAGCGTGAACCGGTGACGAATGTCGGAGCTGGCGTCTCCGCGTTCCAGGAGCGGATTGTTCGGGTCTTCCCAGTCATACGAACGATTGCTGCCGTACAGATCGATGGCATGGGACCAGGTATAGCCGAGCACAAAATCCATGCCCTTGTAGGCACGCTGCTTCAACGTGACCTGCAACCCGTGATAAATCGAGTAATCGTGGTTTTCCATCATCTCCACGTCAGCGAGATACGGCATGCAGTTCGTGCCGCACAACTCGGGATTCGTGAAAGGCCGCCCCGACTGTCCGTCGGTGTCGTAGTAGGGGTCGCCCATACCGTTGGCAGTCCAGTCGTAGTACCACTGGTTCTGGTTGATGTTCCGGACGCTATAGAGCTTCACCCCGCGGTTGCCTACGTACGCTACTTGCAGCGCCAGCGCATTCGTCAGCTGCTGCTCGAGGTTGAAGTTCCAGTTCATCGTGTAGGGCGTCCGGATGTTGCGATCGACTGCCAGAATCGAGCAAGGTGTGTCGCTATCGCAGGTCAGCTTGGTTGTCGGTACGTCGCCGAATACGGGTTCCCCAACCTCCCAGTTCAAGTCCGGCTTGATGACACCGGCCGTGATGTTTCCTCCGGTGACGTCAATTCCGTTCGCGCCTGAGGGAATTGTCGCGAGCCCCAGCGCCTCAGCCGAGTTCTGGGACACGTACAGGGAAATGTGCGGGATCTCATAGATGAACCCGGCGCCTGCACGCAAAACTGTCTTGCCTTTCCCGAACATATCCCAGACCAATCCCAAACGCGGTGCGAAATTATTCCAGTCAGTGTTGTACGGGCTGCTGATCTGCGAGCCCACTTGCTGGATTCCTTTGACGGGATCGAAGTTCGCCAACTGGTTGTGCGCTTCTGTGACCGGGCGGCTTACGTCGTAGCGCAACCCGGCGGTCACGGTGAATCTTGGGATGACGCGCCAGTCATCCTGCGCATACAGGCCGAACGCCTTCTGGCCCACTTCGCGGTGAGTGTCGCCGGTCAAGATAAACCCATCGCGCCAGTCTCCGGTTACGAATCGATAGAGGCTCCTGAACCGGATTAAACCCTTGCCATAGGTGTCGCGGATATTGTCGGTGCTTCCGGTGCGGAACTCGCCGCCAAACTTCAGGAAGTGATTTCGACGCGTCCAGGTCAGATTGTCGGTGATCTGATAGGTGAGGTTCGGTGTGGTCAGCAAGGGCCAGTCTGTCGAAGGTCCGAGGCGGTTGAAGCCGCTGATGGAGATTTCCGGGAAGCCGTAATCCAGCGGCTTCGTGACGCCGGTATCGATTCCATAGTCTGTCGCGGGCTTCGTGTGATCCGCAGTGTAAATCTGCTGGCTGAAGCGGTTGAATCCAAACCGCAGCTGATTGACGATTGTGTTGGTTGGAGTCCAATTCCAGCTTGCTCCGAGCACCTGTGCGCGCGATAGAGCGATGTCGAGCCAATAAGGTTGCAGTACGTTATGTGCTTCCTCGTTTTGGACACTGTCGCCCACGAAATACCGGCCGCTGAAATTGCTGCGGGGACTGAACTGATAGTCGACTTTAACGATTCCATTGTCTTCCCGATTGGTATTGTTGAAATCGAAGTTCCGCAAGGTCGGGTCGCTCGGGTTGGCCGTGCCCGGATTTGCCGGGAAAAGGGGCAGCAGGTTCAAACTGAGCTGGTTGCAGTTGTCATCAGCCGTACACGAGGCTACTGCGTCGGGGATGCTGATGCTATCGTCTCCCACCGAAACGGTCAGTGGCGTATTCAGCTGGAGAGGATTCCCCACCACGTGCCGCACGCCTTCGTAATTTGCAAAGAAGAAGAGCTTTTCTTTCTTGATGGGTCCGCCTATCGATACGCCGAACTCGTGGAGTCGTAACGAGGAGACAGGGTCGGGCCGGGGGTTGAAGAAATTGCGGGCGTCCAGGGCACTGTTCCGGTGGAAGTAATAGGCCGCGCCGTGGAGGTCATTCGTGCCGGACTTGATGCCGATGTTCACGATCGCCCCCGGTTTCCACCCATATTCCGCTTCCGGGCTTGCCTGGACATTGAATTCCTGAATTGCATCGATGGGTAAGTGCGTCGCCGGAGTGCCTTGTACGCCTTCGGCGTTGATTACAGTTGTCCCGTAGTAGGCGTCATTGTCATCGATTCCATCGACAATAAAATTGTTGTCCTCCACCCGATTCCCGTTTGACGTAATCGATTGGAACCCACCACCTGGCGTCCTTTGCACGCCGGGGTTAAGCACCACCAGGTTCTGGAAGTCGCGGCCCTGGAGGGGGAGCTCGACAATTTGCGTGTTGGTAAACGTGCTCTCGAGCACCGCATTGGAAGTGTTGACCGGCTGCGCTTCCTCAGTCACTGCGATTTCCTCGGTCTTGGCACCCGGCACCATCTGAAAGTCGATACGCAGCGTGCGCGCCACCTGGAGTTCTATGTTTTGCCGAATGACAGTCCGGAAATTTGGCGCTTCGGCGGTGACGGTGTACAGCCCGGGCTCCAGATTCTGCGCCCCATATCCGCCCACTTCGTTCGTCGTGAACGCAAGGGTGATCCCTTTGCCGACATTCGTCACCTTGACCGTCGCCTGGGGAATGACTGCTCCGGTCGCGTCAGTGACGGTTCCGTTGATGCTGCCGAGGTATGTCTGTGCGGTCGCAAGAGCGCAGCAAAGGACTGCTCCAATCACTAAGAGAATCGAAAACGAATGCTTCATGATCGCACCCTCAAGTTCTACGATAGTTGCCGCTCTGCCCAACCTGCTGTATGTACGCATGCGTGGCAAGCATGCTGCAATGGCGTGCTGGAGAAGACGGGGACTCGATCACAAGCCGGAGGCAAGTTTCCCTACGTCAATCAGGGACGAGGGAGAGGCGAATCGGGCAAGTAGCGTCCTGGAAGACATGCGTCTCTCGATAAGCCCAAACAGGTTGTGCGCAAGTCTCTCAGAGCCTCCTGAGGCAGTCAAGCTAAATGACCGCTCAGAGCGGGTTGAGGATGAAACTGGGACCATTCTCACGGGATCATCTCGACGTCAGGAAGAACTCAGTACACTTCTCCACCAGCCTGCGTGCTTTGGATGTTGCCGTCGACTACCGACAACTTGTAGGCGGTTCCGTGTTTTCCCGTCCAGTCGCGCAGATTGAACTCCGCTCCCGTCGGTCCTCGGTATACGGCAATGTCCCGGAAAGTCAGGGGAGTATTCGACTGACAAGTGTCTGGACCTCCCCGAACCGACAAGAAATAGGCGCCATTGCCGGAACCGATCACGCGCGCCTTGCCGGTGGGTTCGACCAGCACGGCACTCTTTTCGTCGACCGCAATCTCACGCGGCCCTGGCGACCACCCGTCCTTCATGATGCGAGCGAGAAACGTCAGCGTCCGTCCCATGCGATCGCGCTTGGCAAAGTGCGTGTCGGTCAGCGTATTGCGCAGAACGTCGATTTTCAGGAAGCCGCGCCGCAGCGTGATCCGGGCAAAATATGGGTCGGCCAGCGTTTGCCTTGAAGCCAAGTCTTCATCGTCGGGTGCATCGCCCTGGGCCGAGTAGATGTACTCGCCCAACACCGCGAGCCCAGCGCTCGTCCCGCCGATCGGCTTGCCGGCAGCGATGTGAGAATTCAGAGCGTCCTGCACCGGAGTGCCTTGCCACCAGTTGATGTAACGAGCCTGGTCGCCGCCGGCGATGAAGACTGCTTCAGCGTGGCCGATGATTTCGGCAACCTTCGGATCAGCGGCCACGTCTCGACTGGGGATGACGAGCGTTGCTACCGAATTGGTCTTGCATAGGCCGTTCACGTAAGAGTTGTATTCGTCGTCCCCGGCGGCACGCAGGATAAGGAAATCACCACCGCCACCCTTTGCACATAAAAAGCGGAAGGCCTCATCGAGGTCATCCCCTCCGCCCATGAGCGCATAACCGGCAGCAGTTTTGGTTGTGACATCCTGGGCGTTGCCGATGCGGGTGTATTGGTAAGCAGGAGACTGCACCTGCGCGGCTGAAAGTGCAGCCAAGGATAAGAAAATGACGGCAACGAGAGCGAATAGTGATTTCATTCGTCGTTCCCCTTATACCTTGCGTTTGCCATTTTAGATTTTCAGAGGGGCATGACCTTTACTGCAAGTGCACTGTCGCCTCTGACTCGCTCAGGCCTTTGTTCCTCCCAGTTCTCGTCTTGGGCGTGCCATATTTTGGCTTGATCTCGTGGCATCCGGCCTCGCAGTACACGCCACCTGCCGCTGACTCCGGCGTCGGCATCGGAGAATTCACCGCGAACTCGCGATCAGCTTCGAGTTGGCGCTCAACGTCGGCGATGAGCTTCTGATTCTCTTCGATCGTGAGCCACTTTTTCACCTTTACCAGATAGTTCTCCAGCCGCGCAATCGGATCGCGCTTCTTCCAATACTCGAAAAGAGGTTTCGGTACGTACTCGGCGGCATCGTGAATGGCGTGGCCTTTCATGCGCATCATCTTGGCCTCAATGAGTGTGGGGCCTTCGCCGCGGCGCGCCCGCTCGCAGGCTTCGTGGCAAGCATCGTAGACCTGGCAGGCATCGGTGCCATCGACGATCACGCCTGGAATCCCATAAGCAATGGCGCGCTCGGCCAGGTCTTTCACGCGAAACTGCATGTCGGCCGGAGTGGAGTATCCCCAGAG
>Ga0335084_10007514_pt1 | contig 10831 bp, 10 predicted proteins | sample Lox_Sample_44_FD_206721 | JGI IMG/M metagenome (GOLD analysis project Ga0335084, IMG submission 206721) | Soil microbial communities from Loxahatchee National Wildlife Refuge, Florida, United States - Lox_Sample_4.4 | ecosystem: Environmental > Terrestrial > Soil > Wetlands | place: USA...
CTTGAGGAAGAGCCGCACCGCAGTTGGAACACGCCTGCGGCAACGGCGTCGCGCACTCCTGGCAGAACTTCGCCGCAGGGTGGTTCTCATGCTGGCAGTTAGAGCAGCGCATGGCTTCGCTCTCTATGCGCCTGACAATGTCATGAGCTCCGCTCGCACACGATCTAGGGAAGCACTGATCAAGTCTCGCATGCCCGACCGGGGCTCTTTAGGTGAGCGGTCACGCGCCGGCATAACGAGACCAGCAACGACACGTCGCCCACCGGCCCAAAAGAGCCCCGGTCCCTCGAAAGAGGCGCAACTTGATCGGGTTGCATCAGGTGCGGCGTCTGCGTCGTTGCGCTCCTCGCCAAGGTACCAACCTTGGCTTCGTCGCGACGCCTCGCATCCATCCGCACCTGACGCAACGCGCGTCGCGAGACTTGATCAGCGCTTCCCTAGTTCGATGAGCACAACCCGGCGCTCGAACATTTTCAGTGCACGGTAGTCGACTTCGTTCGCCTCGGAAGCGTCTCGCGCATCGTCATAAACTGGTTCCAGGTCGAGTCAGTGATTTCGACGCATCGAGCAATTATATGCTGCATCCTGGCTCTTGCGCAGACCTAATCACCGACAGAGCTTGAGAGATCAGGCCTCAGCCCGCGGTCTCGAAGGCGTAGTCGCTGACTCGATAGGTATGCTTCGGCTCAAGCTTGGTAAGCGGAATAAATCCTTCCCCTGTCGCGCTGTCACCAGCATGCGCAACCGATCTCACGTGTTGGCGGCCCAAGGTGTATTCGCCGAACACGAAGCGCCGTTTTTTGGCATGCCAGCGGGCAATCGCCGCTGCGGCACCAAGCTTCCCGGCGTAATAGACTCCGTGCTCCAGCTCCTGTGAAGACAACCCCTGTTCCGACAACGCTGGCGGCGCCTGCAGCCGAAACGGCTGCCCACCTGGCAATACGAACTGGCTCATGCAAGTCCTCCTTCCATTGTCATCCGACCGTCGACCGGTAGTAGCGATTCACCCGCCCGCAGGCTGCGGGACACCGCCATCACGCTCGGGTGTCCATTTAACGTGCATCCACGCGTTTCAGGTTAAAGAACCCGCCGAACGGTTGATAATGCGGAGCTAACGGTAGGAGATATTCGCGGAAACGGATCTCGGCGCTCGAGCCGTAGCTCAATGCGGCACTTCGCCCAGGACCGTACACCGCCGCACGACGCGACGCTGCGTCGCAGGGTCATAGTCCGTCGCACGATGCATCACGCAGCGATTGTCCCAGACGAGGAGTTGCCCGGGGATCCAATGATGCTGGTAGGTGAGATCGGGATGCACCGCTAATGCGTTGAGCTCGTCGATCAGTGCACGTCCTTCATCGTACGCCATGCCAACGACGTATTCCGCATGATCTCCAAGGTACAGGCATTTGCGGCCGGTCTCGGCATGCGTGCGGACGATGGGTTGATCCACCGGCGGTACTGCTGCGCGCTGCTCATCTGTCATCGGCTGCTCGCCGTGCCGGCGAGTGCGCGAGAAATCCAGATTGTGCACTGCGCGCATGCCGGCGATGCGCTCTTTCCACGCCGAGCTCAAACGCTCGTACGCGCCGTACATGTCGCAGAAATGCGTCTCGCCGCCGTGCTCAGGCACGATCTCGCCGTAGATGATCGTGACCTGTGCGGTCCGCCGCTGCCACGACCCATCCGTGTGCCAGGCGAGCGTACCCTTGTCGGGATGCAGGCCGTTCGGATTGCCTTGCGCATCGAGATTGGTCAGCCGGTAGAGCTCGGGATAGGCCTCGGCGTGATACTGGTTCATCACGTGGATCTGCACTTCGCCGAAGCGCCGAGCGAATTCCACCTGCCTGCCCGGCGGCAGATCGAAGGGGCCGAACAGCAGCACCTGATAGCGCAATAGCGCCTGGTAGACGGCTGCGAAGGTACGTTCGTCCACGCCGGCGGACAAGTCCAAGTCGGGAAGCTCCGCACCCAGTGTCGGGGTGAGAGGACGCACTCTCAGATCAGCAATCGTTTCCGCGGTCTCCATGGCTCTCGGCCGATGCGGCCGCCGCCTTCCATCATGATGCACAGCTAGCCTGGATAATTCATGAAGACGCCCCGTTCTCTAGACAATCGCTGGCGTAGAACAGTAGTTAGCAAATGCGTGCTTGGTACAGTGCGTTGCATCGGGCTACTCGGGCGCTGGCGGCCGATTTGCGGCCAGTTTCGACATGCCCGTCTTGCCAATAGTCACGGCTATTGGCAGCGACGGTCGAGTCGAAACTGGCTCGCAAATCGACTCGCCATCATCCCGAGTCCTTCATGAATTATCCAGGCTAGGCAATTATGCCAGAGCGGCGGCGATTGCAAGCCTCACCAGCGCATTGCAGATTCTTCCATGTGTGCACCATCCGGGAGGGTCTAGGCTGCTGATTTATTTTGGCATGTTCACCGGCACGCTAAATGCGGCGCAGTTGCAGGCAACCCGCAAGCAAAAGGAGAAGCGCCATGAACAGAATGACCACGATCTCCGCGGCCGCCCTGCTTGCCCTCGCCGCCAACGCCGTATCGATCGCTGCCGACGACTCCAAGCCGACCAACGAACAGAAACTGCAGCAGCAGAAAGACTCCGCGCAGGAGCCCGCCAAGCAGGAAACCACGGGCGATCTGACCAAGCAGGAGCAGGAATACTTGTCTGCACTCAAGAAGTGCGAATCGATGAACGCCACTGAAAAACAGCAGTGCGTTGACAAGACCAGGAAGCAGTTCGGTCATCAGTGACGAGGTAAACTGAACGCAGAGGCGTGGAGGGCGCGGCGCAACGATAGCGCCCGTCCGAAGATCCAATGCCGCAAGGACCACTGAGTTCCTCGTTCTCGCATCTCTCTGCCTCCGTGTCCCTGTGCCTCGGTGTTGAGGTTCTAGTTCCTCGCAGCGCAACGCCCGCAGTTCAGATCTGATTTATAGTGGCCCCTCGACCAGCTTCGAGGGAGGCCTCTTGTTCAATCTCTTGGCGCGTGTTGCGTTGTGGTCCGCCTGCATTGCCTGGCCCGCTTGCGGCGCAATCGCGGCCGAAGGCAGCGGGCCCGACCACGTCTCCATCACCTGGATGTCGGTCACCAGCATCTATTACGAGCTGGGCCCGCTGAGCATCCTCACCGATGGCTATATCACACGTATTCCACGCGAAGAGTTCTATGGCGGGGGCGGCGGTTATGCTTTCACGCGCCATCCGCATCGTCCCGATACCGCGGCGGTAAAACGCGTGCTCGACGCGCTCGGTGGGCCGGCTGCGGTAAGCCTTCTGCTCACTGGCCACAGTCATTGGGATCATTCATTCGATACCGGTACCTGGTCACAGCTCACCGGCGCACCGATCGTCGGCTCGAAAACGACTTGCCTGGAAGCAATTGCGCAGGGAACCCCCGAGGATCGCTGCCAGGCGGTGTACGGCGGCGAGAAGCTGGAGACTGGCGAAGGCGTGGCCATGCGCGTGGTGCGCTGGAATCACAGCGGCGACTCCAACAAGAATCCCGAACAGCATCAACCCGTGGAATTGTGCTCAGCGCCGACGCCGGACGCGCAGACCGGCGGCTTACGTGCCGGCGTCGCCGAAGACTTTCCCAATGGCGGGGGCAATCGCGCGTTCCTGTTCACGGTGGACGGCCCGAGTGGGCGTTACAGCTGGTTCTACCAGAACTCGGCGAGCCCCTCGGATCTGTCGGTGTCCATCATCATGGATGGCACCGATTACGGCGCGCCCCTGGAAAATCTGCAAGCGGCACTGCGCGATGCCGGGGTGGAGCGCGTCGATCTGTGGATCGGCACCGGTGGCATCGCCATGGCCAGGCTGCTGGTCCCGGTGCTCAAGCCCAAGGCCTATCTGCCGGTGCACTGGGACGACTTCTTCGCGCCGTTCGAGCGCGGCGTGACCACGCCTTACTCCGATCCCGAGCTCGAAGCGTTCCTGGCGCAGCAGAAGATCAAGCTCATCAAGCCGCATCAGTACATGGACAAGTGGCGTCTGGACGCCACGGGCATCGTGCCGGAGCCGAACGAGCGGGTGAAGCGCGCACTCGGCTTTTCCGATGCGGGTACGGCATCGCGCTGACCATGGCCAACGACAAACCGCCGCACCGTGTCCGCTCCTCGATCATCTCCGATGGATTGATTCGCGCCGCGAGTCGACTGGCCGCACGATGAGTGAAAGGTTGCATTGTGTCGCAGCGCAGTCACACTGTGTTCACGCGGCAGGCCTGCCTTTCGCGATTTCGGCGCAGCACCGACATTTCTATCGGTGTTTCCCTGACAGAACGGGCCGGCCGGCTGCGGTATATTTCGTGTCGCTCGCTTAGCCTGCAGAGTGAATGCGAGGTGACGTGCAACTACTCCTCCCCGGGTCGGCGCCTCTTGCGAAGTCTGTATTGCTAAGCGAGCACCTTATCCAGGAACGCGGCGCTTGTGAGCTGACCCGCTCCGCCCGAAAGCATCCGCTGACCTGGATTCAACGCGGCGCAGTGAGCGCACGCCGGACCGCGGCGTGCCGCGCCGGAACATGCTCTGATCCAGTCTCAGCCGCCGCTCAGCGCGGCAACGATGATGAGCTCATCGCCTTCCGCAAGCGCTCTACCCAGGGTGGTCACAGCCTCGCCGTTCACGAAGAAACGGATGTGCGGGCGAATGCGATCCTGCTCATCGACGATGCGATGGCGTAGCCCGGGGTAGCGAGCATCGAGCGCATGCAGAACATCGGCCACGCACGCCCCGTGCGCTTCGACTTCGCGTTGCCCGCTGGTATAGGAAAACAGCGGACTTGGCAACAACACACGCATCAGGCCAGCGCCGCTGCGCTCACCGAGTAGATGTGCGGCAGGTGAGCGGCGATGCACGACCAGCTCTCACCTTCATCGAGACTCGCCCAGACCTCGCCGCTGGTGGTACCGAAGTAGAGCCCCAAGGGATCGCAGGCATCGGCGCAGAAGGCCTGGCGCTTCACCGTCCACCATGCCTGTTCGCGAGGGAACCCGCGATCCTGCCGCTGCCAGGTCTCGCCGGCGTCGAGCGTACGGTACGCGGCCGGCTTCCCGCCGGGACTCACGCGCGGCCACACTTCGGTTCCGTCCATCGGGAACACCCAGACACAATCGGGATCGCGCGGATGCATCACCAGCGGGAAACCGATGTCGCCGACCTCTTTCGGCATCGCGCGGCCAATACGGCGCCATTCCACCCCTGGCCGGTCGAGTCGATAGATGCCGCAGTGATTCTGCTGATACAAGCGCGAAGGCCGCAGTGGATGCAAGGTCAGCGTGTGCGGATCGTGCCCGAACTCGGCGTCGTCCCGCGGCAGGAAGTTGGCTTCCACACCGCGGTTGAGCGGCTGCCATGATGCGCCCGCGTCGCCGCTCTCGAACACCCCGCCGGTGGAAAGTCCGATGTAAATATGTCGTGCATCTTGGGGATCGATGCAGATGGAATGCAGGAGCGAGCCATCCGGAATATTTTCGACTCTGTGTTTGATGCTCGGGAACAATCCGCCGTTGAAGCCGGTGACCTCATCCCAGGTCACGCCGCCGTCGGTGGAACGGAACAGCCCGACCGGGACGGTGCCCGCGTACCAGACATCCGGCTGGGATGCATGCGCCGGCGCGAGCCAGAACACGCTGTCTACCGCGCGGGCGTCGGGGTCGCTGGCCTTCTTGAACATCGGCGGACGTTTTGCCTCGACCCATGTGCGGCCCGCATCGAGCGAGCGGAACACAGTCGGACCGAGATGACCGGTCTTGGCCGCCATCAGCAGGGTGCGGCCATCGCGTGCATCCAGCACCAGATGGTTGACGACACTGCCGAGGAAGTGCGGGCCCTCGACACTCCAGTTGCTGCGCGTAGTGTCGCCGCGATAGAGGAAAGCGCCCTTGCGTGTGCCGATCAGGAGGCTCCAGGTGCTGGCAACGGTAACGGGCATGGTGAATCTCCAACGAACGCGTCGGCGAGAAGCTTACGTGCCAAAGCCGTCGATCACGTTGACGTCGAGCAGGGCCGGCTTGCCGGTCGCAACCGCCGCGCGCAACGCGGGTGCGATTTGAGCGGGATCGGAAATGCGCTGCGCCGGCACACCGAGCGAGTGCGCCAGCGCGACGAAATCGATCTCGGGCTCGCGCAGGTCCATGCCGATGAACTTATCGGTCTTGCGAAACGATACGAGGCGCTCTTTGAGAATGCGATAGCCGCGGTTGTTGGGGATGACATAGGTGATCGGCAACTGCAGATGCGCTGCAGTCCACAACGCCTGAACGCTGTACATCGCGCTGCCGTCGCCGACGATCGCGACCACGGGGCGATCGGGTAGCGCGAGGCTGATGCCGACCGCGCCGCCCATGGCGAAGCCGATCCCGCCTGAGGCGAGCCCGAAGTAGCTCTTGGCATCGCGCAGCGGAAGAAAGCCCAGCAGCGAGAACGTCGAGGTGAGACCCTCTTCGACCACCACCGCGTCCTTCGGCAACGTCTCCGCAATCTGCATGTTCATGTAGCGCGGATCGATCGGTTGCATCTGTGCGAGTGTGAGCGCGTCGGCGCGCAGCGCGTCCCGCTTAGTGCTCCAATTGTGATTGGCGATTTCGGTGAGCCGGCGCGCAGCCGCCATCTTCTGATCCGCGCTCATCTTCGCCTGCAGGTGCGCCACCAGCGCGCGCAGCGTCTCCTTGACGTTGGCATGGATCGCCGTGTGCGCCGGATAGTTCTTGCCGAGCTCCCAGTCGCGCTCGCCGATCTGCACGACGCTCACGCCTTCGGGTAGTGGATCGATCGGGCTGTGCACCGACATGCGCAATACATCGGCGCCGAGAAACACGAGCAGGTCGTAGGGCTGCAGCGCCGCCTTGACCTGTTGCTGACTGCGCGTGAGCTGGCCGACGAAAGCCGGGTGCTCGGAGAAGAAATGCGCGGCATATGGCACCGTCTGCTGCATGACCGCCGCACCTAGCGTTTCCGCGAGCTGCGCGGCTTCCTGCAGCGCATCGCGTGTCTGCAGCTCATGCCCGGCGATCAGCACCGGATCGCGCGACTCCAGCATGCGCGTGGCCAAGCGCTCGAGCGCTTCATCGGATGGCCGGTTGGCCGTATCGATGCGCGTGGGGCGTCCCAGATCGAGCTCGGCCTGCGCATCGAGGATGTCACCGGGCAGGCTGATGAACACGGGTCCAGTTGGCGGCGTGGTCGCTATCTTGCCCGCACGCCGCACGATGCGCGGCAGATCCTGCAAGCGTGTGACTTCGATGGCCCACTTCACCAGCGGGTGCGCGATCGGCACCAGCGGATCGTACAGCATGGGCTCCATCAGGCCGTGCCCCTGCTCCTGCTGTCCGGCGGTGATCAGGACCGGCGAGCCGTAGAACTTGGCGTTGTACAGCGCGCCCATGGCGTTGCCCAATCCGGGCGCCACGTGCACATTGCAGGCAGCGAGGCGACCGGACGCCCGAGCGTAACCGTCCGCCATGCTCACCACGATGCCTTCCTGGAGTCCCAGCACATAGCGCAACTCGGACTGCGCACCGAGCGCTTCCATGATGGCGAGCTCCGTAGTGCCGGGATTGCCGAACAGCGTATCGACGCCCTCGCCCACCAGCAATTGCAGGAATGCGGCGCGGCCGGTGAGCGTGGGCAGCCTGGTGACGCCGGGAATGTAGCGGGGTTCGTTCATTGCGCGTCAGCCCTCCGACTTGAAACCACAAGTCTACCGGGATTGGCGCACCGACGCGCCGCACTTGCCAGACAAGTTCGTCACACGCCGCGCGAATCGGCGATGTCGCTGGAAGGCTGTGCTTCCGCAAGCATGCGCACGATGTGCTCGATCTTCGCTTCGCATTGCAGGCTGGATTGCGCGAGGAAGTCGGCCATCTCCGCGATCGAAAACCGTTCTTCGGCCTGCTTGCCGTCGCGGGTGATCACCACCACGGGCACGGGATCCATCAGGTGGCCGAAGTCGAGGTCTTCGTTCCATTCCAGCCGCAGGCCATGCATGCCCTTGCTTTCCGCCGCCTCGATGATACGTTGCTCGATGGCAGCGATGCCTCTAGCGGCGTGCTGTTGCTGTGTAGATTGCGCCATGGGATCCTCCTCGTCTTCGCACTGGCGGAGCAAGCTGGCAGATCGAGCGCAGCTTGCGCCCTTTTCCTCGGTTAGATCGCAGCGGCTCGCGAAGTTATCGTCCGCGTCAAGCCCGATAATGCCGCTGCGCACGCTTCTCCGCCCGCTGTACCGCCTCCTTCGGGGTCTGCTGATCTCGCCGGCGAGAAATGCTTTGTTGTTGCTCGGATCGCCCCAGGACAGACCTCGACTCCGGTGAGCTGCGTGTAACGGCGCGTGTTCGCCATGAACAGTTCTTCGTCGCCCTGCACGAAGCGCTTCCGGCGCAGTACGCGCAGCACCGCACCCTTTTCCGGTTCGAGCTTCAACGGTGCGGCCTGCGCGCTGGTCGGTCCGGTCAGTTGCCGTGCTGCGCCAGCCGCAGCCGCAATGCCGGTCGCGGCCAGAAAACGCCGGCGCGTGAATCGGCTCATCGCGAACTCCTCCTTATCGCCGTTATTGGTTCGGCGTGAGGAACATCTTGACTCCGCATCGTTCGGTAAAGCGGAACGCTCGGTTTCAGCTCAGCTGACCTCGATGGAGCAGCGCAATGGAGGACGACGCGGTGCAAACTTAGCGGCGAGCCGCAGAACTCGCCGTCTTCAGCCACTCGAGCGCGCCCGGCGTGGCTTGCCAGATATCACGTGCGTCCTCGCGGTACAGCCATGCCTCGTCGCGCCCTCCCATAGCAACCGTCTCGGGATTCATGCGCGGTTTGGTGATGTGTTCCTTGATCAGAAACGTCGGCACATGCGCGTTGCTCGTCAGCGCGTTCTGCAATGCCTCTCGAGCGAGCTCTTGTTCGCCGCGGCGGAAATGAGCCAGGGCAGCGCCGTATTGCATCTCGACCATCCCATCGTCGGGATAGCGCGCGATCAGCTCGAGCGCGGCGGCGGTGTCGTCGACGCGCAGCAGTTGATTGATCAGCAATCCACGGAAACCGTGATTGTCGTTGGGACTCAAACGCAGCAGCGTACGCATGCGGGCGGTGGCGCGGTCGGTCTCACCGCGATCGAGACAGCTATGGATCGCAGTTGCGAACAAGCGCAACCCGGGGCGGTTTTCGACGCAAGCCCAGGGCAGCTCGACGTCGGCTTCACCTGCCGCCTGGATGACAATGGCGCAGCCTCGCTCCGCCAGCGCCGGCGCGAGCCCGAAGCCGGGTCCCTGCGGCAACTGCGAATCGAATGCGGAGAGCGCCGTGGCGACGTCGTCGATGATCTCGAGGCTGTCCCCAGCCTCGGGATGAGCCTCGAGAAAGGCGAGCCAGTCCTCGACCACATCCGGGTCCCATGCTTCAGCGCCTTCGACCATCCCGGAAGAGACGCTGAACGGCTCCTCGCCCAGATAGACTTCGCGCCATTGTGCTTCCAGGCTTGCGAGGGCAGGCGGCGCACTCAGCACCCGCTCGTTGGCATGCGCGTCCTCGACGGTGGAATCACCTGGAAACAGCGCCGCCTGTCGTTCGGACTTCTCACGCTCGAGCTTCTGCCGCTTCAGCTCTCTCGCCATCTTCCTCGCGATCTTGTTGAGCTCGGGGCCGGGTACGCCCATGGCGCTCAGCTGACGGCGCAGGTGCGCGAGCATCTCGGTTTCGTTGTCCGGATCGATCTCCAGAAGCGGCTGCACTTCGTACTTGGGCAGCGGTCGGGCGACACAGGAATCGAGCCAGGTGCGCAGACGCTCGACATCGACACCGGCCGATTCCATATTCATGTCGGCTAGAGCCGCGTGGGGATCTCGCGCTACCGCCTCCAGTGAGTCGAGCCAATCCTCGTCATCGAAACCGAGTTTGCGGAAGCGCGTTACATAAAAGCGGGCGCGCGCGGCGGCCTCGGCGCCGCGCCGTTCGCCGAGTAGCAGCGTGACCTCATTCAACGCCAGACTCGGTGAGTCTGGATCGGCTTTCTGTGCGCCCCGAAAAGCTTCCCATGCACCCTCATGGTCGCCACGGTCCATGCGCATCGCCGCGAGTCGCTGCCAGGCCGCCGCTGCGAGGGACCCATTGCATTGCTGCGCAACCTGTTCGAGGAACAACAACCGCTTGCGATCGTGACCGAGCGCCTGGTACGCATCGCATAGAGCATCGAGCGCGGGCTCGTAGCGCTCATCACAGCGCCTGAGCTCGCCTTCGAACAGCGGCTGCAGGAGGTTCACCGCTTTCTTGGGCGCCTGCAGGTCCAACTCGCGGCGCGCCGCTTCCGCGAGCGCGACCGGCGGCATCCGTTTGGTCTGGATCGCCTTGCGCAGCTGAGTGGCCGGCAACTGCTGCGCCATGGCCGCCCAGAGCTCGTCTTCATCGAAAGCATCGAACTGTGGGAGCTGCGCACAACACGTTTTGTATTTCGCACCTGAGCCGCACGGACAGGGATCATTGCGGCCGGGCGCAGGCACCGGGCGCGGCTTGAAGCCGTTGCCGGGCAAGGGCATGTGATTCCAGAATGTTCGCGCAACCATTGCGGCCATCGCCCGCGGCCCGTCGTCATCGACGAAAGGCAGATGGCCGAAATGGCGGTGCGCGTTGGCCCGCATCCATGTGAGGAACTGCGCGAAATCCTCGTGGGCGAGGACCTCGGCCACCATCTCGTACAGGAGCTGGTCGAGCTGCTCGTGGGTGAACGGCACCGGCTGCCGGCTCATTGCTTCACCTCATCCAGCCATGGGTTCGCGCGACGCTCAGCGCTTCGTGATGTCCGCGCCGCCGACATACAGCCGGTTCCACGTC